>OGYQ01001664.1_pt1 | contig 10524 bp, 9 predicted proteins | sample 1576641 | NCBI WGS metagenome assembly OGYQ01 (sample SAMEA3541476, study PRJEB24748) | human gut metagenome | biome: human gut; feature: human-associated habitat; material: faeces | place: China | collected 2012
TTTTACAATTTCTGATAGAGTATAACTGTCAACTATAATGCCTTTGCCTTCACTTGTTATTACATAAGTACCACAAGGTGGAATTTTTTTTAATTTTTCTTTGATCCGGTCCATTCTCCGATAGACCGCTTTATCTGTAATACCTATTATATCAGAAATTTCCCATGTCTCATAACCCATTATTTTTAAATATAGGATTTCTTTTCCCACATCGTCCAGCTCCCGCAGAAGCTGCTCCATGCTCTCCGACAGCAGACGGCCATTTTCTGTCTGTGTGTGCTTCGCTGCTGCCTTCCTGAATTCCCGGATCCACCCGTCTGACTCATAGGCCTCCCAGGGTGCCCAGTGCTCCAGGAATCGCCGCTCGGACTTAAAGATATCCCAGTCGTATTCCCGTAGGTTCTGTATTTCTTCCTCTTCCATTCCCGACTGCCGCAGAACCTTCTCCTCCTGTTCCTTTTCATTCTTCCACAGCAGCTCTTCTCTGGCTTTATTGTATTCCCATTCCAATTCTCGCGTATTTTATCCTTATGTATCTTATATCTATGCCTGTATATACGTTCTTTTGGTAACAGATCCGGCGGATGTGCCGATGCACGCTCTGCCGGATAGGTGCAATGAAAAAGAGGAACACCCTTCCGGGTGTCCCTCCCTTGCTTTTCACATATTCATCTCAAAGTATCTGACTAGTTTGTGATTGTCAGCTCTGTCTCTTTGTCAAAGATGTGGATCTTCTCAGCGTCCAGAGCGAATTTAACTGTATCGCCGGATCTTGCTGTTGTTCTTGGATCAACTCTTGCTGTCATGCTTGCTCCCTCATAATCGAAGTACAGGAGAACTTCAGCACCAAGCATCTCGTATACACGGATCTTAGCCTCGATCACTGTGTCAGGAGAAGCCTCGATGAACATCTGCTCATCATGTACATCCTCAGGACGGATACCGAGAACAACTGTCTTTCCATCATAGCCGCCTTCTTTGAGCGCTTTTGCTTTTGCAGGCGGAAGAGCGATTGTGTGAGGTCCTGTTACAAGAGAAACTTTGTCTCCCTCAACTTTGCATGTAGCGTCGATGAAGTTCATCTGAGGTGATCCGATGAATCCAGCAACGAACATATTGCAAGGATAATCGTACAGTGTCTGCGGTGTATCTACCTGCTGTACAACGCCAGCGTTCATAACTACGATTCTTGTACCAAGTGTCATAGCCTCTGTCTGGTCATGTGTTACGTAGATGATCGTTGTGCCCAGTCTCTGGTGCAGCTTGGAGATCTCAACACGCATCTGTCCACGGAGTTTTGCATCCAGGTTGGAGAGAGGCTCGTCCATAAGGAATACCTTGGGGTTACGAACGATCGCACGTCCCATGGCAACACGCTGTCTCTGTCCACCGGAAAGAGCTTTCGGTTTACGATCCAGGAGAGCTTCCAGGTCAAGGATCTTGGCAGCCTCGCGAACCATCTTGTCGATCTGATCTTTCGGAACTTTTCTCAGTTTCAGACCAAATGCCATGTTATCATATACTGTCATATGCGGATACAGAGCGTAGTTCTGGAATACCATTGCGATATCGCGGTCCTTCGGCTCAACGTCGTTTACGACTCTGTCACCGATCTTCAGCTCACCGGATGTGATCTCCTCAAGACCTGCGATCATACGGAGTGTTGTAGATTTTCCACATCCGGATGGTCCTACGAAGATGATAAATTCTTTATCTTCAATCTCAAGGTTGAAATCTTTAACAGCTTCAAATCCGTTAGGATATGTTTTGTTAATGTGCTTTAATGATAAACTTGCCATTGTTTTATTCCTCCTGTTAATGGTGCGCGGACAAGTCCGCTGTTCTTTTCTCTGTTACCAAGTATATAAAAAAAGAAGGGAGTGCGCCATACCCAAGTTGAACAATCTTTTTTTTGATTTCTATACAACTTGACCAACTGTCCCTTCTTTGTCTTTCGTCAATCTGCTCAGATCATTCTCTTTCTTCCCGCAAAAGTGCCTGATAGACCTCTCGTTTGCTGATGCCTCTGTCCCTGGCCACCTTCTTCATAGCCTCTTTCCGGTCCACTCCCTGGCCCGTGTAGTATGCCATGTGCTCTTCCAGTGACATCTCTGCCCACTTGCTCTGAGACTGGCGGCGCAGCTCCTCCCGGCTCTTGGCCTGGATGACCAGCACGCACTCGCCCCGGGGCTCATGGCTTTGGTAGTAGGTGCAGGCCTCCCCCAGCGTGGACCTGTAGACGGTCTCATGTTTTTTGGTCAGCTCCCGGCAGACCGACACCTGCCGGTCTCCCAGCGTCTCCCTGAGCTCCTCCAAAGTCTTTACCAGGCGGTGGGGCGCCTCGTAGAGCACGATGGTCCTTGTCTCGTCCTTCAGTTCCTCCAGCACGTCTCTTCTCTCTTTTTTGTCAGAGGGCAGGAAGGCCTCAAAGGCGAAACGCCTTGTGGGCAGCCCGGAGATAGTGAGGGCTGTCACGCAGGCCGCAGCGCCGGGGACGGCTGTGACCGTGATCCCCGCCTCATGGCACATTTTTACAAGCTCTTCTCCGGGATCTGAGATGCCCGGTGTGCCCGCGTCCGTGATCAGGGCGATATTTTTTCCCTCCAGGAGAAGGTCTGTCAGCTTTCTCCCCTTCTCGATCTTGTTGTACTCGTGATAGCTGGTCATGGGCGTCCTGATCTCAAAATGATTGAGAAGTTTGATGCTGTTGCGGGTGTCCTCCGCCGCTATGAGATCTGCCTCTTTCAGGGTGCGCACGGCCCGGAAGGTCATGTCCTCCAGGTTCCCGATAGGGGTGGCGCACAGATACAATGTTCCTGCCATATCTTTCTCCTATCTGCCTGCCTCCTTCCGGCTCTCCAGGCCGTACAGTTCCAGCAGCTCCTCTGTGTAGGTTCCGTCTTTGTTGTACACCACCAGGGGCGGCTCCACGGTCATCCGGGGATGAGCTCCCTTCACTCCCTCCAGGAGGACCATGTTGGGCTCCTTGTCTATGTAGGGATGGACCAGCCGCATCCGCTTGGGTTCGATCCGGTGCCGGCTCATGCCGGAGAGGATCTCAGCCAGCCGGAAGGGGCGGTGCACCATGTAAAACCGGCCTTTGTTCCCCAGGAGCTTTCCACTCTCCCGGAGCACATCCTCCAGGGTGCAGAGCACCTCGTGGCGGGCAATGTACTTTGCCTCATTTTCATTCTTCAGCCCGTGATCTCCGATCATGTAGGGCGGATTGACTGTGATAACGTGAAAAGAGGCGGCGCCGAAAAGGGCGGCTGCCTCTCTGATATCTCCTGTGACGATGCGGACCTTGTCCTCCAGGTGGTTGTACTGAACGCTGCGGCGGGCCATGTCCGCGCTCTCCTCCTGGATCTCCAGTCCCGTGTAGAAGTCCCCCTTGTTCTTTGCCTCCAGCAAAATGGGCAGGATGCCTGTCCCTGTTCCCAGGTCCAGGGCCCGCTCTCCTGTCTTCACTTTCGCGAAGGAGGACAAAAGCACCGCGTCCATGCCGAAGCAGAACCGCCCGGGGGACTGGATGATCCGGTATCCTTTGATCTGCAGGTCGTCCAGTCGCTCGCCTTGTTTCAGGTTAATTGTCATCTAATTTCGACGCTCCGTTCTTCTCTTCTAGGGCTTTCAGCTGTGCCATCTCCTCCTTGGAGAGTTTCATGTCCTTCTTCTTGCGGCGTGGCTTAAAGCGCAGCTCGGATGCCTTGTACTCCCGGACTTCTTTCTCGTCGTTGTCCAGGGTGACTACTACTTTCACAAGCTGGCGCAGCACGTTCACAGACTGCACGTCGCCCTTCAGCTTCTCCGGTGTGGTGACGGTGTCGCCCACCGCAGGCAGGCGGCTGTTCAGCTCCTCATAGTTCTGCTCCTCATTGGTGAGGCAGCACATAAGCCTTCCGCACACGCCCGAGATCTTGCTTGGGTTCAGGGACAGGTTCTGCTCCTTGGCCATCTTGATGGACACCGGGGCAAACTCTGTCAGGTATGTATGGCAGCACAGCTCCCGGCCGCATATTCCGATGCCGCCCCGGATCTTCGTCTCATCCCGGACACCGATCTGGCGCAGCTCGAGCCTTGTGCGGAACGCGCTGGCCAGGTCCTTTACCAGCTCCCGGAAGTCGATCCTTCCGTCTGCCGTAAAGTAGAACAGTACCTTATTGTTGTCAAATGTGTACTCCGCGTCGATGAGCTTCATGTCCAGCCCGTGCTTGCGGATCTTCTCCTGGCAGATACTGAAGGCTTCTTTTTCCTTCTCCCGGTTTTTCTCCTCCCGGCGGTAGTCGTCCTTATTTGCGAGGCGGATGACGGACTTGAGAGGCTGGCTGATCCTCTCCTCCTCCACTTCTCTTGGCCCGGTCACCACATTTCCGAACTCCACGCCTCTGGCAGTCTCCACGATCACGTTGTCCCCGTGGCGGATCTCCAGTTTTCCGGGAGAGAAGAAGTAGACCTTCCCTGCCCTGCGAAATCTTACTCCAATCACCTTAGTCATATTTGTCAGTTCTCCTTTATCGTCAGCAGCAAAAGCTCCATCACAAGGTCAAAGTTTACATTTGCCTTGAGCCGTGTCTTTGCCTTCTCCAGGCTCTCCAGGATCAGCTCAATACCCTCGTAGGAGCTCTTCTTTGCCCTCTCCTGGATGTAGCTGATCTGGTCTTTGAACACGACTTTGTCCATATCTTTTGTCGCCTTATATAGTAACACATCCCTGTACCATATCATAATGATGTCCAGGTAGTCGTTGATCTCCAGTTTATACGTGCCTATCTTCTTGATGGCTTTCGTGACCTCACTGATATCCATCTCATTGATATATTTCAGAAGCTGCACGGCCTCCTCCCGGATCTCATTGAAATGGTCCGAGCTGGCCAGCATGATGGCACGCCCCATATTTCCCTGTGCAAAGGCTGTGCACATGTCTGCCTTGTAGTCCGGCACGTGCATGGTCTCCATGAGGTATTTGCGGATCAGAGTGTCCTTGATGTTCCGCAACTTCAGCATCACACACCGGGAGGTAATGGTCGGGAGCAGCGCCTCCGCATTCTCTGTGAGAAGGAAGATCACCGCGTAGGCCGGCGGCTCCTCAATAGTCTTAAGGAGGGCGTTCTGCGCCTGTACAGTCATCAGGTCCGCCTCCGCGATAATATAAATTTTATAGGGACCCTGGTAGGGCTTGATCTGTATGTCCTCGTTGACCTGCCTGCGGATGTCGTCCACGCTGATGGTGTTCGGCTTCTCGTGGGTTACCCGGATGATGTCCGGATGGTTCCCGCTCTCCGCCTGGTGGCAGGAGTGACACGCATTGCAGGGGTCCGGCCCCTGCTCCTCGCACAAGAGCGTAGTGGCAAACAGGTTCGCCAGCATTTTCTTGCCGGAGCCTCTCTCCCCATTCAGGATATAGGCATGTGACACTTTATTCTCTTTCACGGCGTTTCGTATATAATTGATAATGTCCTTGTGTCCTACTACGTCTTTAAAGCTTCCCATTGTATATTACCTCTGTGATTTCTCCTAAACAGTGTTCTATGTCTTCATTGCAGAACCGGCGGTCTATCCCCAGCCTGCCAAGCTTTTCCTCCGAAAAGTCTTCCTCATCCGCCAGAAAACGGCGGCACAACTCTTTGTACTTTGGCTGCGCCTGCTGCCGCTCCCTTGCGAGAGCCCGGGAAAGCCGCTCCCCGTCTTCCACTTCTATATAGAGGGGGATGATCTTCTCCGCACCATAGTATTGTATCATTTTTTCATAGGCTTCCAAAGTCCCGATCATAAGATAATTTCCCGCCTCGAGATCGATCTGCCCGTCGTCCGCGGTAAAATATTTCCACACGCCGCAGGCTGTGTCGTAGGCCCGCAGCTCTATGATCCTGCCTGCCTGCTCCAGCTTTTGCACCTGCTCCTCATCGGTGAAGAAATACTCCACCCCGTTCTCTTCTCCCTCCCGCACCGGCCTTGTGGTGTAGGGCACCACCCGTTTAAGCTGGGGGATGCGGGCCAGAAGCTCCTTGAAAATGGTGTCTTTTCCTGATGAACTTTTTCCTATTATATAGTATATCTTACCCATTGATCCAGACCCTGATGCTTCCTTCTTCTTCCATGCCTTCCAGTGAAAATCCCTGGCTCCTGCTTGTAAGCAGCATCTCCACGCTCTCCCGGCTGATGCGCTCCCCGGGGACAATGACCGGGATGCCCGGCGGATAGAGATAGGCGTACTCTGTGGACACATGCCCTGCGCACTCCTCCAGCGGCAGCTTCCTCACACTCTCTTTTTCCCCGGACAACTCTTCCATCCTGGCGCTTGTCAGGACAGTCTCATTCTTCGGCAGGGCGCCGGTGAACCCAGCTGCTCCCGCAGGTCTCTCCCCCGCGGATCTGTTGATCTCTTCCAGCGCATCCCCCAGCCTTCGGAAGCCTTCCTCTGTGTCCCCCACACTTGTCATGGCAAGAGCGTAGGAACCGGCAGCCATCTCCAGCTGCAGATGGTACGTCTCCAGAAGCCGCAGATAGAGCTCTCTTCCTGTCATATCCGCTCCGGCCACAGACAGGACCAGCTTGGACCGGTCATAATGTTCGGTCTCCGCAAGTGAAATCTTTTCCAGATGTGCCAGCCTTTGCCGGAGCTTCTCCAGCCCTTCCACGTAGGGGGCAAAGAGTTCCTCCCGCTTCTCTCCCAGCAGGTGGATACACCGGTCAATGCCGGCCATGAGCACGTAGGAGGGACTGCTGGACTGGAGCATGTCCAGATACCGGAAGATCCGCTCCCGGTCCGCCAGGTCTCCCTCCACATGGAGGAGAGCTGTCTGGGTCAGGGCCGGCAGCGTCTTGTGAAGGCTGTGAATCACCACGTCCGCCCCCTGTCTCAGGGCGCTCTCCGGGAAATAGGGATGGAAGCCAAAGTGGGCTCCGTGGGCTTCATCCACGATCAGCGGTATTCCCCGTTTGTGCACCTCCCTGGCAATGCCCCGGATGTCCGAGACAACGCCGTCATAGGTGGGGGACACAAGGATCACCGCCTTTACCCTGGAATGTTCATTAAGCGCAGCTTTCACTGCGCTTACGGATATTTCCGTATTTAACTGAATATCGGGCCGGAAACCGGGGTACAGGTACACCGGCTCCAGCTCGTTCATATATATAGCGTGATACACGGATTTGTGACAGTTCCGGCCCACCAGCACCTGGTCGCCCTTCCTTGTGCATCCCAGGATGGCACTCAGGATCCCCGCCGTACTTCCATTCACGAGAAATCTTGTCTCGCCGGCCCCGTAGACCCGGGAGGCCTCCTCCTGGGCTTTCTTCAGTATCCCGTCCGGGGGGTGGAGATCGTCAAATCCCTCGATCTCCGTGATGTCGATCCCGTAGGGAAGGCCGCTGCCGAAACGCTCCGCATTTCTCTTGTGCCCCGGCATGTGGAACCCGTAATAGTCAGAATTGCTGTATTGGTGTAGTCTGTCGTAAAGTTCTGTCATCTGGTATCCTCGTATATCCTATAATCTCTTGAGAAGTTCTTCTCTCTCTTTCTCATAGCCCGGTTTTCCGAGGAGAGCAAACATGTTTTTCTTGTAGCTCTCAACGCCCGGCTGGTTGAACGGATTCACACCGGACACATAGCCGCTGACGCCGCAGGCGAACTCAAAGAAGTAGAAGAGCTGTCCCAGGTAAAACTCGTTCTGCTCCGGAATGTTGATCATCAGGTTCGGCACATTTCCGTCTGTGTGAGCCAGGACTGTTCCGTTCATGGCGCTCTTGTTTACAAAGTCCATGTTCTTTCCTGCCAGGTAGTTCAGGCCGTCCAGATCCACCGGCTCCTCGCCGATCAGGATCTCTTCCCTGGATGTCTCCACATTCAGCACGGTCTCGTACATGAGACGGCTGCCGTCCTGGATGAACTGGCCCATGGAGTGAAGGTCTGTGGTCAGATCTACAGATGCCGGGAAGATACCTTTCTGGTCTTTTCCCTCGCTCTCGCCGTAGAGCTGTTTCCACCACTCAGATACATAGTGGAGGCTTGGCTCGTAGTTTGCCAGCACTTCCACGGATTTTCCTTTTCTGTGAAGGATGTTGCGGATAGCCGCATACTGCATGGCATCATTTTCTTCAAAAGGTTTGTTCAGCGCCAGCTCTCTTCCGGATGCCGCGCCCTCCATCAGCTTTTCAATGTCTGCGCCGCTGACTGCGATGGGCAGAAGTCCTACAGCTGTCAGCACAGAGAAACGGCCTCCCACATCGTCCGGCACAACAAAGGACTCGTAGCCCTCCTCTGTGGCAAGGTTCTTCAGAGCTCCTCTGGCCTTGTCTGTAGTTGCATAAATCCTCTTTGCCGCTTCCGCTTTGCCGTACTTCTTCTCCAGCATTTCTTTAAACACGCGGAACGCGATAGCCGGCTCTGTGGTAGTGCCGGATTTTGAGATGATATTTACAGAGAAATCTCTGTCTCCCACCACGTCGATCAGGTCTTTCAGGTAAGTGCTGCTGATGCTGTTTCCTGCATAGTAGATCTCCGGCGTCTTGCGGATCTCTTTGGACACATTGTTGTAAAAGCTGTGGCGCAGGAACTCGATCGCTGCTCTTGCTCCCAGGTAGGAACCGCCGATGCCGATGACGATCAGAACATCTGAGTCGCTCTGGATCTTCTCAGCCGCTTTCTGGATGCGGGCAAACTCTTCTTTATCGTAATCTACGGGGAGATTTACCCAGCCAATATAGTCATTGCCGGCTCCTGTCCCGCTTACCAGAACATTCTTGGCATTTTCCGCGATCTCTTTCATAGACTCTATTTCATGGTCTTTGATAAATGACTTTGCCTTTGAATAATCGAATGTAACTTTACTGCTCATGGTAAACCCTTCTTTCTCTCTTCGTTTTGTATACTGTGGTTAAAAAAACTCATATCAATTTTATTTTACCAGTATTACTCTTCATAATCAAGCCAAAAACTCCTCCAGTATCTCCCGGATGCGGACCTCTTTTGACACCTCGTCCTCGCCTTTCCCGGCCTTTGCCCGCGCCGCTTTCGCCTCTTTCTGAAGCCTGTCCTTTCCGCTCTGGCGCTTTCTGGCCTCCAGAGCCTCCGCCTGGGCGATCTCTTCCACACCCGCCTGGACAGCTCTCACCTCCGCGTTCTCCAGCCCCTCTTCGCTCTGCCGGGACTGATCCGGCCGATTCTCCGGTGTCCCCAGTTCCGGACCGCCGGCCGGATCAAGGATCTCCGGCTGGATCTCCCGGGCAGGCTGGATCACTTCGGGCTGCGGCTCTGCGGGGCGCCGGATCTCCGGGCGCAGTTCCCGGTCAGAGGCATACTGCGCGTTCGTATCCGGCGGCGCCATTGCCCGCCACTCGTCTTTCACCCTGTCTGCCTGCGCCTTCTCATACCGGTGGGCGCAGACATTTTCCAGATAATCCACCATATAATTCCTGATGGCGCCAAGCTGGTACTTTTCATCACTTGTGAGCTGGAATAGGAAGATGAGGATCGCACCTCCCGCTCCCGCCGCGGCATACTGGAGCACCGGATCCCCCATGCCGCGGGCAGCATACCAGCTCACGGCGCCGGCCAGTCCAAAAAGAAAGCACAGCCATACGCCCGCCTTCTCCAGCCTTCTCCACGTGTGGAGCCGGAGCCCTCCGGCCCGGTATTCATACAGATATTTCTCCACAAACACCTCCACATTCTGGACCCGGTCACTGACCATACAGGCATGTTCAAATTTTGCCTTCACAAGCCGGATCAGGGGGTGGCTGCTCTTATTCATATTGCCGGACGCCCGGACCAGCCTTTTCAGGGAGACAGCGGCAATTATCTTGCTGATCACCCCCACAGCTGCGGCTATCCCCATAAGGATAACCATAATCTGTCTGTCCAATACCACTTCTAACATGATCTAACCCTCCTTCTTTGATTTGATTATACTCAAATCCGGGAGGGAAACCAGAAAAACCGTTCTACACATTTTGCCCGGAAACAGAGGATTTCCGGCGTTTTCTGGCAGGTTCTGGCAGCGCCTTTACATGCCTTTTTCCGTCATTTTGGAAAGCAGCGTCTTCACAAGCCTTACGCTGTGGATGATCGCCTGCTTTTCAAAGGCAGGATAATCCATGGAAGCACTGTTGTCGGCTTTGTCAGAAATAGCTCGGATAATGACATACGAAATTCTATTCAGGTAGGCTGCATGCGCAATGCCCGCCCCCTCCATCTCCGTGCAGAGGGGATCAAAATTGTTCTTGATCCTCTCCTTGTCCTCCGCATCCGCGATAAACTGATCTCCGGACACGACTCTTCCCGTAAATGTGTGGATGTCCGGGTTGGCCTCCTGGTTGGCCTCTTTTGCCAGCTCCACCAGGCGGGGATCTGCCTCAAAGGAAAATACGTCCATCCTGGGGATCTGTCCCACCGGGTCTCCGAACTTGGATGCGTCCATGTCATGGTACAGAGCATCTGTGGAGATCACGATATCCCCGATATCGATGCGGGCGTCAAGAGATCCCGCGATCCCTGTATTGATCAGCGCGTCCACTCCGAACTCT
>OGYQ01001667.1_pt1 | contig 10512 bp, 15 predicted proteins | sample 1576641 | NCBI WGS metagenome assembly OGYQ01 (sample SAMEA3541476, study PRJEB24748) | human gut metagenome | biome: human gut; feature: human-associated habitat; material: faeces | place: China | collected 2012
ATCACATCCTCGTTCAGTTCGTCGATTTTCTGCATCTTGACTGCGGTTTCTGGCTGCTCGACAAATACCTTGATCTCGAATTTGTAGTGCAGCGCGTCCAGGTCTATCGTTGACTCCCGCTCGTATGTGCGGATCAGTCCGGTCTCGTTACCATCCGAATAGGGAAAGGTCTCCATGGCCATATCCAGTGCCTCAGACGCGGCCACATACCGGGTTTGCAAATCAGGCAGGTTGTAGTCCTCCAAGTAGGTGATATCCAGCCCAATCTCGCGCAGGAAGCGCCCGCCCGGGTATGGTGTAATGTGGGAATACCTCTGCTGGAGGAACGCGCACGGCGTCTGTGTGCCCTGCTGGTTTGGGTCTTGGTAAAATGTCACCCCCGGCAGCGTCGGGGCCAGATAGGCCGCGAGAGACTGCGCAATGGTCGATATTGTGAAGTTCATTCGAACAACTCCCCCAATCGTCGGAGCTCGCTCTCCAGCACACTCTGAAACACCTTTTTGGCCTCATCCGTCATGTGCAGCCCAGGTACATACGTGGTTTTGGTACCCACTACAATGCCGCCCTCTCCGCCCGGGTTATAGTCCAGGATTCCGGCCGCATTGATGACCAATCCGGGAACAAAATGCCTGTCCATTCGGTGGCCGTCGTTGACGTATGATGCATACTGCACGTTGTTTGCCAATACGGTCACCAAATTATTTCCTCGCTGCTGCGGGGCTGTTTGGCTATCAGTAGCCCAGTGGGCTTTCATGTCTCCTGTCCGCGTGTTCGCGCCTCTGACGTCTCCATTCGGCGGCGTCAGCTCCTGCGCCTTCTCAACTGCTCGCATGGTGGCATTGCGCATCGCCTCCACCATACGGTCATTTACCTGCGATTCATTCCGACGCAGCCGATCGGCATACTCACTCAGGTTCATTTCACTCGCTCCTGCTGCAACAGCCGGATTTCCTGATGCGCCAATCCCGGAACAACCGCGCCAAACGGTTCGAAATACGGGTTGGGGTCTGCAGCAAACGCTCGCATCTCCGGGAAATTCTGACCGATCAGTGCGCCTCGATGAATGTGCAGTTCGTCTCCCGCTCGGATATCTACCGACACATCACATGCCAGATAGTCCTCTTGGTGTACCTCTGCGGCCGTCTGCTGCATTTTAATGGCTCGATTGTCCGTCTGAAATATCCGGCACGGGACTGCGGTCAGTACCTCGACGCGCTGGTTTGTGGTCAGGCTATTCGTGGTCGTAGGCTGTACGCGCCATACATCCACGGTATCGGTGTACCAATCTGCAAAATTCATGTGACGTATGTACCTCCCATTCCTACGAGCCGCGCCTGTGTAGCGAGCATCTGTCCATAGATCGTGGCGTTGAGATCTCCCCAGCCTTCGGTCGCCTTGGTCAATGCATCCGTGTCATACGTTACCGACGCATTTCCCAATTTTGCCGACGACACGACACCAACCAGCGCACCGGTGGCAGCGGCCTGCTGCGGTGTTGCTGAGCTGGCCGCATACGTCTTGAGGTACATCGTTACGTAATGTGCCACATACAGGCCGCAGCCGTACCGCCATCCGTCGAGCCATTTGTCCGGCTGGATGGCGGTGTTGGCACGCTTGATAATCATGTCGATCATGGTGCTCGGCGCGAGCGGCTGGCCTTCCGGGTCGTAAAACTGCGGATAATCCGCCTGGAACATCTCTGCAGTGTAGTTTCCAGTCTGCCGGCCAATATTTGCCGCTTCAGCTCTCAAGCCGTAAAACTGCGGTTTTCCCCAGTAGTACATCCCGGTTCCTCCTTATTCCTCGGCCTTTTTCTTTCGACCGGTATTCTTTTTGGGTTCCTGTTCGGTCTCGGTCGGTTCCGGGTCTTCTCTCTGCTCTTCATCCGGCTGCTCAGACTGCTCAGGCTCCGGCTGTGTATCTTCCGATACGGCAGGTTCTACCCGCTTCGGTTCCTGCTCCATGGCATCGGCGATGTCACGGTCCTTTTTGCTCGCAGGGATGGAGATCTTACCATCCCTGACAAGCGCCTGAAAATATGCGGTCTGGGCTACCTGATCGGGCACCTCTCCGACAAATCCGCGGCTGATAGGATATGCCGTGCCGCCAACCGGAATGATGACATTACGATGCGACGTGATGAACATTACTCTGCACCTCCGATTCCGTCCCAGTAGGTGAGGGTCTGCGGATACATGACCTGCACTTCAGACAGGTTAGCCATATACGCGGTGTCATAGCACACGTTTGCTACATTGGGCGCCGACATAATACGGGACAGCGGAACCAGCTCGTCCATCTTGACGTATCGCTCCTTGTTGACGTATACGACCATACGGTCAGTAGTGGAAGTTCCGGCGCCCTTGCACCAGCTGGTCGCACCGATAAACAACGATCCGCCATTCTTTGTGGCGACGTTATTGCGCATGACATAGTCATAGATGGTTTCGGTTGCGAGCTCGGTCACCTTAGTGGTCAGGATGTAGGTGTACTCCTCGTAGGGGATCAGGATGTGGTTGGGGATTGCGTCCAGATCATACGCTGCAGCCGCCCAGGTGGCAGTGATTGCAGTGTTGATATCTGCCAGGATCTCATCCGGGGTCTTGTCGGCCCAGTTGGTCTTCCCGCCTGCACCGGCTGCAACCGTAGTCTCCACCGCGTCCGGGTTATTGATCAGACCGGTGGTACCGTACTCACTCAGACCGGTGTACACGAGTTGGTCATTGTGCTTATCATATGCCATACGCACTCCGTCGGTCAGCATCTGATCCAGCGATCGGCCGATAAAATTCGAGCGCTGCATATCCTGGAACATGACGCGCAGAGCAACTGCAAACACATGTGCCTTGTACAGTCCCTTGTCAACGGACGCCTGTACGATGGGCAGGCCGTTTGCGCCGCCTGCAGTTACCGGACCATTTCCTGCGCCACCGGTGATACCGTATGCCACAGACATTGCGGATACGTAATCTACCCAGCCACCGCCGGATTTGATTACAATATCGCGGGGGTAGGTTACCGCGGTCAACGGCTTGCGGATCATCGGATCGCGCTTTTCAAGCTCGGATACCAGGAAGGCGCCGCCGGATTTGATTCCAGCCTCATCCATCACCGGCACGCCGGATGCCACGGGCATCATCGGTGCAGGATTAGTAATCACACCTGCATTAACCGTTCCAACATTTGTGTACATTCGTTACCCCTCCTTAGGCGTTGACCATCGTCATAATTCGCATTTCTGCGATGCCGTTTGCATCTGCAGGACCTGCCCACTGGCAGTTGGGCAGCTCAATCAGCTTACCAGAGTCATCATCTGCGCTCTGCTCCAGTCCTCCTACAACCGCCGACGAGTAAGACCCATTTGCGGTGATGCGCAGATATACCGGCTCACCGAGTGCCGGGGTGCCATGCTGGCAATACACATTGATACAGCCTCGCTGGAACACGCTGACCGGCTCGCCAACCGCATACTCTCCCTGATACTGATCCAGATAGGTCAGTGCAGATTTGATTTCTGCACCAGCGATACCAACAAACAGGTCTGCAGTATCCGATGCGCCCATCGCCACGACCGCGCCGCTCGAATATTTCAGCGGCGTGCCAAACGGGATGGCAGCCGATCCGCCGGCCGGTCTGGGGTTTACGATCATGTCGGGCTGTCGTGCATAGCATCCGGCAAAGCCGTTGGGCATCGACGTGCCAATCGTCTGAGGATTCAGTCCCATAAGTTTTATCCCTCCTTAGTTCTTCTTCAGGTGCGGGTTGAATGCTGCATAGTTGGCCTCAGATTCCGCGCACCGTGCCTCGTATGTGGTTTTCTGAGTTGCCGACGCCGACCGGCGTGCGCTATCGTGCGTCGCCTTGAGGATGCCGCCCATATTGCCATTGCCCAGGGTAGACAGCAGCGCGTCAACGACACGTGCACGGTCGGCACTGTCCTTGATCTGCGCGACGGCCGGGCGCACACGCTTGAGCAGCGCGACAGCACTGTCACAGGCGGACTTGTCTTCCATCTGCTCGGCCGGTACGGTCACCGCAGATTCAGCGTCCATTTCTCCCTCTCTTTCGCCCTCGCCCTTTCCGGACAGTTTGGCGATCATCTCGTCGAGGTCGCTCTCGTCATGCAGATCATGCTCACCGCGACCACCGCGGGACTTGGCTTCCAGCATTTCCAGAATGCGATCCAATTTGGAGCCGATATCATCGCCCTTGGGTGCCCGCTCGATCATCCCGTCATCGGTCTTCCCTTCAGGCTTTGCGGCGGGTTCCGCTTCCTGCGCCTTTCCAGCGGGTGCAGCGTCCAGCGCCTGGATGGTAGCATCTCTGAGCTGGTTAAACTCTTCCGGGCTCGCATCCTTGGCCGCCTGGCCGAAGATGGTCAGGATTCCTTCGAAAAACTTACTCATTACGTTTCTTCCTTTCTCCGCCTTCCCGGCGGCCTGGTCTTTTATTGCAACGTCGTGCCCTGCCCGTCCATGCGGGACAATGGCAACGTGATTGCCTCGGATGTTGGTTTGCTTGTACCCTGCACCGTCCGGTTCCCAGTTGCACACATATCCACAGGACACCTCGCGGATAATTCCGTTTTTGATGTCCGAGATCAGCGTCGCGTCCTTGATGTGCAGATCCGCGATGGTCTGGTCTCCCGCTCGGCGCACATTTTCTACGTGACCCTTGCTGTATGCTGCATGGTTCTCCGGCGTCAGGTTTTCCGGCGGGTGTCCTGCAGTTACGTCTTTACCCTCAAACGACGCGAGCGCCGCAGCGTCAAACACGTCCTCCGGGTATCGGTTTACGGTGATGATGCGCTCGGGATCGCCGTCGATCTGCATTTCTCCGGCCGTGTATTCCTGAGTTCCCGTGCGATTGATGGGGACATCATGACAGATCAGGTATCCCTCCGGGGTCTCTGTCATGTGCGGGCTGATTCTGGATCCGTAATATGTCAGCGCCATCACTCCACCCCCGGAACAAGCTCTTCCTGGTCTGCCGATTCTCCGGCTGCTACCTCGAGCAGCAGTTCAGCGATAATGGCTTGGTGATCGGTCTCATCGGCGTTCAGCTCCAGAAACTTTTCAAGATGGCTGCGCGGTGCCACCGCCATAATCGCGGTATACAGCCGCACAGTCTCGGTCTCAGCAGCCAGAGCCTTTTTCAGCAATTCGATGTACATTTCTTCGTTCACCGGTGCACCTCCTCGAAAGCAAAAATAAAAGAGCCAACCTGTAAGCACTGCTTACAAGCTGACTCCTTTTAGTCCTTCCGTCCGAACATTCACGGACGGGCAATATCAACTTTTTTGCGCTTGATGTGGATGACCTTGACCTCGTTATCAGGTCCCGGAATCAGTTCCACGCGGTCGCCTTTTTTCAAGATCGACTCAATAGCCTTGATGGTTTTATCAGTCATGCTTTCCGGTTTGCCCTCCTGTACTCCTGCAGCCACTTGCGGTACTTCTCGTCGTCCTTCAATTTGTGTCTCTGGAACGTCTCAAACGTCTGCGGCACTTTATCACCGAGCGTCATTTTATACCGTTCCCACTGCCGGTAGTCTCTCAACCAGTCTTTGCGTGCCTTTTCCTTTTTTCGGTACGCCTCGATTTGATTTTTAGTTCTCGGGTCAACCGAAAACGGATTCTTGGCCGGGTTTGAGAAATCCTTGATTTTCTGGATTTCTTCTGGTGTGCGCCCGGCTGGTGTCCACGGCAATACCAAGTGCAGGCAGTTTGGATGGATGTTGAGGTATGTATTGGTCAGATCGTCGGTTCCGTTTGGGTCTACCTTGCCGAACGCCACCGACAGTGGTGGGAAATCCGGGTCTGTTCCTGATCGGCTGTATACTCTCGCCTCAAACGGTGCGCACAGGCCGCATGTCGTGCCATGCGACGAGATCTGATACAGGTCGTGTGACTCATCTGCCGTCAACACTGCAAGTGTCTCAGCCTGGCGATACGTTGTACGGGCGCACATGGAGCAATACGTGTGCAAGCTCCAGTCCCGTCCCGCTCGGTCGGTAAAAGCGATCACGCCATCCCGACGCAGCGCGGCGACAAACTCCGGCAGCGCCTTGTATACGCCTTTTCCCTCTGCCGCCGTCTGCGCGGCAAATTCCAGCGCGGTGGTCCGTGTCCGATCATCCAGCGGGCCGATCAGAATATCCTGCAATCTGGTCTGCGCGGTCTGTGCCGCCTCTGTGACCTCTGCCATCAGGTTGGTCACCAATGTGTCCACGATAGACATCTGGGTTGACGTCAACACCTGCGCGTTTTGGTAGCCCGCAATGTGTTTCTCTACCGGCTCCAAGATTTTCCGCGCTTCCGGAACACGCACATAAAACTGCTGTTCGACCATCCTGGGCGTGTACGTCCAGCAATCGTCAATCATTGTTTGGAGGATTTTCTGGATTCTCTCCAGCGCAGCGACGGCGTGGTAATCTACCAGCCCTCTCGATCGCAACCGTCCAATCTCTCGGATGATGTTGCTCTCTGCGAGCAGATAGATTTCCCGCAGCTTGTCGAGTGCCGCCTCATTCGGCGGCTGTCGAATGAGTTTCGCCATTGGGTTCCTGCTTCATGTTTCCGATCAGATTTTTGACTATCTTTTCTGCTCGCTCCATCACATCTCCCATTCCGTATATCACAATCATGGTTGTGATGGTCTTGCATAACCGGTCAATCTGTTGCTGTTCGAACCGGTATCCTCCAACAGACTGATCTACTCCTGATATCTCCAACCGTGACGGCTGTTCATCCAGTTGTTCGATCTTAATTCTGTACCCCATGATCTATCTCCAATCTCAAATTCACGTCTACACTCTTCGCGTAAAACGTCACCGTGATTTCCGCCTCTTCACGGCTCGCGTGCTTTACCTGATAATCCTTGACCTTGTTGATCTCTCGTCCGTTGATATAGACTCTCGTTCCGCCTGCATATCCTTGCGCCGAAAAGAAATTGTCATTCATCGGTTACACCCTCACTTTCGTCTGCCGGCGGCTGGCTGAATGAGATTCCGGCCAGCGGATCGCGCAGCGCGGTAGCATCCTGATACGTGCGCCCCGCGTTGGCCTTGATCTGCTCGTCCGTGATACTGTCAAACATTCCCGTCTCGTCGGCCAGCTTTTTGAGCTCCTTCTGGGCGCTGCCCTGGTCAAGCAGCTCGTCCCGGTACGCCATTGTGATGGTCTCGGCCTTGGCTTTGGCGATCTCCGCCACCTCCTTGGCCGTCGGTGTCCACAGCGGTGGGAATGCAATGTCCAATCCCTCGGGGATCATACCCCATGCGCTCATTGCCATAATCGGCAGCAGCTTGTACAGGATCGGCCGCAGCGACTTTTCTCGCAGCGTATCCACATAGTCATAGTAGTTTTGCAGATCACTCTCTCCGGTGGCATTCATTCCGGCCGGAGAGCGGCCAAACAGTTTGGTCACCGGGATGCGCGAGGCTCCAGCCAGATCCAGACACATACTGTCATACACATCGCTCAGCCCAGAGAACTGGGCAAACTGTGTATTGGTCATGGTATCGCCCTTGTTCACGAGCTGAATACCAAAATTGTTTTTGACCGCGCTCTGTGCCTGCATCACATTCCAGAACCTTTGCTGCTGTTGGCCAGAGGTGATGGAAAACAGCTGGTCAAGGTTTGCGACCTCCATCCGGTCTACATTGGCGCGGAAGGTCAGCGCAGCCATATTCGCTGATACGTTGTCATGCTTGACGATGTCCTTGTAGATTGCCTCTACCTCGGACTCGCCCCAGTACATCGCGGCGATTTTTTCCAAGTATGGCAGCTCTCTGCCCAGAAACCTGATAATACGTGAGTGATGCACCCGCGTCAGTGTGTCTCCGTTTTCCATCGTGATCGAGTAGTACGCAGGCAGTCCGAATTCCGGGTCCCCGATATCCGTCACCAGCTCCACATCCGGCACAATACCGCACCAGCGATCCAGGATGTACAGGCCTGCGAATGTCCCTGGCATGATGGTTTCCAAATCCAGCGGCTGATCCATAAGGGTCTCATGTCCACGAATGAGGATGAGTCCGGCTGCGCCGCCGTACAACCGTCCCCACCGCAATCCCGCATTGACTCTGTCCTGGATCTGGGTCATACGCTGCACCCGATCAAACTCCTCCAGATGCTCCGGAGAGATCGCGCCGGTCAACGTAAACCAGTTTTTGGTCATGTCGTCCGGGATGATTCCCACGACGTTTTGCACGACCCAGTTATCACGGTACAGGCTATTGAGCAGCGCATAGTTATCAGACAGCCTGGTTAACGGGTACTCGGTCGCCTCCATCGGCGACTGTGATCCGTAACCCAGCCGAAACAGCGAGTTGGAGAACGCATCCATTACCTGCGATGCCTGCATGGTATTCGGTTTTTCGTCTGCCGCGCGACTGACGCGGCGTTTGTTACGTCTGGACATTTATCCTCCAATCTGGCAGTGAGTTCACGTAATAGCGCAGGGCGTCCGGTGCATGGTCTTTTTCTTTGACCGGCTTCTCCTCGCCTCGATCAGCGGCCTTCCGATCCCACGCATACACGCCCAATTCGTCGATCAAGTCCCTGCACTGGTTTTTATTGATCTGGATGCACCTGCGCACAAACAGCTTCGATGTGTTTCGAATTCCGTCTATCACATTGTTTTCAGCCGGCACAACGTAAAATCCCCGGCTCTGCAGCTCCAGAATAAATGATGCTGCCGACGGGTCCACGATGATCGTGCAGTAGTTGCTGCCCATAAATTCGACCATATCATCCGCATATTCTGCGTCGGTCTTTTGTCGGTGCTCTTTACGGCTGTCCCAGCGGTACTCCCGCTCGACGCGGATGGTCTCTCCATCATCGTAGATGTCGAGGAACACACACGGGTTGGTTGTGCCGTAGTCGCACGCAATCGTGCGCGTGGATCTATCAACCAGATCAATCGGTGGTACGTCGTATGTATTGGCATCCTGCCGGAACATATCATAGATAAGGCCCTCAGCAGCTCGGCGTAGGCCTCGGATATCGCGGTCATACCACAGGCTCGTTTTGTCGTATGTGCTCAGCACGCGGCGCAGCTGGTCATCTCCAATGCTCATGTTATCGGCGATCGTAAAGTGCCCGTAGTTGTACCCATAATCCGGGTTCCGTTTCTGGGCCTGCTCGTGGTGCTCTAGCACGTCTTTATAGTACCAATGCCCCTCTGCTTTCGGGTTGAGGTCATGGAATATTTTACGATCCGGGCTGGACAGTGTACGGTCGAATGCCTCTTTGATAAATTCCGGTGTGCATTCGTTCGCCTCTGTGATATAGGCCATCCCGTAGGTATTGCCCTTGATCAGCTTTTCGTCTCCGGCTTTTCCTCCGCCAGAGATCAGGACGATTTTTTCCCCGACTGGTGTCCGCACATACAAGCAGTCGCGGTTCTGATATTGACCAGCGCGGCAGCGTCCCTCGAAAAAGTTCAACATTCCCAATCCATCACAGTCCAGAATATTGATTCGGGCTGTTGCCGTTGACACTCCAGCAATCAAGTGTATACGACTTGGATGGGTCTCTAATTTTGCGCAAAAGGCCATTGTGATCAGGACGTTTTTTCCTCCGCGTTTGCCTCCCTCACCTACGTTGAGCCATGAGTCCATGCAACGATTGAAAAATCGTATCTGATTCTGACTAAACGGTGCAGGCAGATTCATTCATCGTCCCCCTCAAAATCCTTGAGGTTACGATCCGGCACAGGATGTTTGAGCAAATCCACAAGCGCTTGCATATTTCCTTGCTGTTCCTGTTGGGAGTCCGCGGGATTGGCGCCTTTTTCACGCCATCCAGAAAAATTGTTGACCAACGAGAATTTTGCACCTTGCACGCCGTCCCGATCAAACAATCGCTCCTCTGTGTACTGTTCGATTCTGGTTTTCGCGCGCGTGACCGTGTCAACAAAATTGTCCTTTGCTTGATAGTTTAATAGCGCCTGCCTGGAGGTGAATCCGAGCGCAAGCGCCAGCCCTGTTACTGTCGGCGGGCGTCGGTTGAGGTAGATCGGGGCACCGTATTTATCCAGTACAGCCTTTCCCTCTTTGTCCGTGAGCAGCTCCCCTTTGCATTCCTCGAAATATGCGTCGATTGCTGCCTGCATCTTTTTCGGACTCTTATACTTTGGGGTTCTCCCCACGTTTTTCACCTCCGTCCTGGTACGGCTTTAGCCGGGATTTCTCCCGGCCTCTGCCTTTTTCAGATAAATTCTCGCCCGCACAGGCGTTGAGAGTCCCGGGAATCGAACCCGGTCAAGCCCTGTCGCGGCTCTCGTGTAAACTCAAATTTTTATTTTCCCTGTTGACATTACGCCTTTAAAGGCGTATAATTAAACCATAGAAAAGAGATTCATATACACAAGGAGGAATCCCCATGAAAAACTATTATTTTGCTGACCCCGATTACATCGATAGCATTTACGGCTCTGAGTCTCCCGTATGTATTGACCAGCCCGAGATTGAACGCCTCGCGTCCGAATGGGGTCTCGGCTCCGATGA
>OGYQ01001668.1_pt1 | contig 10508 bp, 9 predicted proteins | sample 1576641 | NCBI WGS metagenome assembly OGYQ01 (sample SAMEA3541476, study PRJEB24748) | human gut metagenome | biome: human gut; feature: human-associated habitat; material: faeces | place: China | collected 2012
TGGGCGTTGTAAACATAGTCCACCTGGATGGGCTCGTTGAACATCTTCACCCGCTTCTCCTGGTTGTTGGAGATCAGGCAGCACCTGAACCCGATATCTTTGAGCCTCTGAAACAGGCGGACAGCCCGCTCGTCCGCAGGCGCCCCGTGGGGAACCAGCGTGTTGTCAATGTCAAAGATCAGGCCGCGCACACCCTCTTCATACAGTTTTTCAAAATCGATCACATATGTGGAAGCCACATATCTGTCGGGGAAAAATCGATCAAGCATTATTTCTCTTCCATCTCCGTCAGTTTCTGGATCATCTCCTCGCACACCTGGAGCACAGTCTTTCCATCTGTGTTCACCACAACGTCAGCCGCCGCCTCATATTTCTCCCGGCGCTGCTCCATCAGCTCAGAGATCCCCTCTACATTCTTCCTGCCGTTGAGGACAGGACGGTTCCTGCTGTCTTTTACTCTCTCATAGATAGTCTCCGGACTTGCGGTGAGCAGGACAACCCGGCCGTTCTTTTTCATTTCCTCCACATTTCTCTCGCGCATGGCCACACCGCCGCCGCAGGAGATCACTGTGTTTTTCCGGGACTGCATCTCGATGAGCAGGCTTGTCTCCAGCTCACGGAAATACTCTTCTCCATATGTAGCGAAAATATCCTGGATGCTCATCTCCTCCCGCTCCTCGATCACCTGGTCCATCTCCACGATGTTCATGGCAAACATGGTGCTCAGGTAATCGGAGATGGTCGTCTTGCCGGCTCCCATAAATCCGATAAGGATGATATTGTAGTCAAACAGTTTCCTTGCCTGGATACGCTTGCTGTTGCGGTTGATCCGCCGGAAGACATCGTAGATCTCTTCTCTGTATTTATTGTCCCCCAGCTTTTCTTTCAGGCGCGCTGCCTGCTTCGCCTCCTGCTGGGGCTGGAGGATCGGCATACCGTACTCTTCCTTGTACGCCATGATCTTCTCAACTATAGCGTTTCTCTCTACCAGTGCATCAATAATCTTATCATCGCACAGCGCAAGCTGCTCGCGATACATCTCCAAGTCGTTCATGGCTTTTCTCTCCTGATCATCTTTAAAAATACATTTTCATATTATAGCAAAATACATGCTGATTTTCAACGAAAACAGGCGAAAAACGCGCTTATTACGTCCAATTTCCATCTTTCTCCAGAAACCATAGACATATTCTATCATCCGGCACAAAAACATGAATTTGTTTTATCTTTAACAATGTTTTATACTATTGTTATAGCGAAGTTCTGCTTATCTGAAAAACTACATTAACGGAGGTAAATCAAATGAAGAACAACTTCAAACACATCTTCAGCCCCCTCACGATCAACGGTATGACACTCCCGAACCGTGTTGTCATGATGCCCATGGGAAGCGACTTTGCCGGGCATACAGGAGAGCTGAGTGATGAACACATCAAATACTATGAGCTGCGCGCAAGAGGCGGCACAGGTCTCATCATCGTAGAAAATGTATGTGTAAAATATCCGGAGGGTTCCAACGGAACAACCCAGCTGCGCATTGACAAGGACTGCTACATCCCCCGCCTTTTCAATCTGACGGAGGCCTGTCACAAGTACGGTGCCTGCATGGGTGTACAGCTGAACCACGCCGGCGCTTCTGCCATGTCCTCAAGGATCGGCATGCAGCCTGTCTCCGCCTCCAATCTTCCTTCCAAAGAAGGCGGCGAAGAGCCACGCCCGCTGACAAGAGAAGAGCTTGAGAGCATTGCAAAGGACTATGGCGCTGCTGCACGCCGTGCAGTAAACGCAGGCTTTGACATGGTGGAGATCCACGCCGGACACTCCTACCTGATCAGCCAGTTCCTCTCACCTACCATGAACAACCGTACAGACGAGTTCGGCGGCTGTGCCGAGAACCGCGCACGCTTCTGCCGCATGGTCATCGATGAAGTCCGTGCAGCAGTTGGTCCGAGAGTGCCGATCTCCCTCCGTCTGAGCGTGGACGAGCTGGTAGAGGGCGGAAACACAGTAGAGGACTGCCTGGAGTACCTGGAGTTCTTAAATGACGGCGTGGACATGTTCGACACCTCCTCTGCCCTGAACCCTTCCATCCAGTACCAGATCGACGCCAACTATTTAGAGGACGGATGGCGCTCCTACATGGCAAAGGCTGTCCGGGATAAGTTCCACAAGCCTACTATTGCCATTGGAAACATCCGCAATCCTCAGGTGGCAGAGGACATCCTGGCAAGGGGCGACGCAGACCTGATCGGCATGGGCCGCGGACTGATCGCAGATCCTGACTGGTGCAACAAGGCAAGATACGGCAATGTGGAGGACATCCGCAAATGTATCTCCTGCAACATCGGCTGCGTGGGCAACCGTATCGGAGGCAACAAGCCGCTGCGCTGTACCGTAAATCCGGACCTCATTAACGGAGAGGCCTACAAAAAACAGAAAGTGAACAAACCCTGCAATGTCGTTGTTGTGGGCGCCGGCACAGCCGGACTGGAAGCTGCCTGCACAGCTGCTGAAGTGGGCTGCCACGTCACACTTCTGGAAAAGCAGGATCATGTAGGCGGACTTTCCGTGGAGATCTCCAGAATTCCGGCCAAGAAACGTCTGGCAGATTTCCCGACATACCTGAAGCACCGGGCAGAGAGCCTGGAAAACCTGACTATCAAGACAGGTGTGGACGTGACTGTGGATATGATCAAATCCTACAGCCCAGACCTGGTTGTAAACGCCACCGGCTCTGTACCGCTTCTTCCGCCTATCGAGGGACTTCACGAGAACCTGGGCAAAGAGGATACAGGCGTGTACGGTATCAAAGATCTGATGGATGACATCCCGGCCTTTGACAAAGACATGACCGGCAAGAAGGTCATCGTCATCGGCGGCGGCGCGGTAGGTCTTGACGTAGTAGAATTCTTCGCCCCCAGAGGCGCTGAGACAACTATTATCGAAATGATGCCCGTCATCGGCAAGGGTCTGGATGCCTCCACCACTTCCAGCATGAAGGAGTGCATGAAAAAGCACAGCGTGACACAGCTTGTGAACACAGCTCTGCTGAAAGTCAACCCCCACTCCTTCACCGTGAAACGCGATGGCCAGGAGGAGGAGCTGCCATTCGACTACGGCTTTGTATGCCTTGGCATGAAGGCTCACGCGCCCCTCTGGAACGACATTGCGGAAGGCTTCGAGGGTGAAGACACAGAGATCCTCAACATCGGTGACTCCGTGCGGGCACGCCGCATCATAGACGGAACCGACGCAGGCCGCCACATGGTGCTTGCCACATTAGACAGACTGGGATACCTGTAGAGCGCACTCTCCGGGACAGACGTTGCTCATACGAGTTCACGCCTGCCCCGGATTTCACTATATCCATCTCACAAAATGCCACATCGTTACCTCTGGACATTTCCACCGCTTTCTTTTAAAATAGAGAACGAAAACAGACAGAGAAAGGATACACCAATGGCATCAAAAACACTGGAACAGGTCACAAAAGAAATAGAGCAGGTGCTGGCCCTCAACGATTCAGGCCAGACCATAAAGCAGATCAGCCAGGCCCTGGAGCTGGATGAGGACTACATCTACAGCATCCTGATCTGCCGTCAGAGCCACTCTGACGACGCAGCCTCTATCGCCCACATGGTTATGATGGACTAGCGCCGCAGACACCTTTTACGGCACAAAAGAAGAGACAAGGGCACATGTGGGAGGTCAATCCCTCCGCATGTGCCCTTGTCCGTTTTTCTTTTTAGACGTTTATTCTTTTATCTGCGCTTATTATTTATCTTCCAGCACAAGCTTTGCGAACTCATCCACGCTCATGCTGCCGATGTCACCCTCGTCTCTTCTGCGGACGGAGACGCACTCTCCCTCCACTTCCTTCTCGCCGACGATGAGCATGTAGGGAACTTTCTCCATCTGGGCGCTGCGGATCTTGTAGCCCAGCTTCTCACTTCTGTCGTCTGTCTCCACACGGACGCCCGCGGCCTTCAGCGCGTCAGACACCTTCTCTGCATAGTCAGCAAACTTCTCAGAAACCGGAAGGATCTTCACCTGCACAGGTGAGAGCCATACCGGGAATTTTCCGGCATAGTGCTCGATCAGGATACCGATAAACCGCTCAATGGAACCAAATGCCACTCTGTGGATCATGATCGGACGGTGCTTCTCTCCGTCTGCTCCTGTGTACTCCAGATCAAATCTCTGGGGCATCTGGAAGTCAAGCTGGATGGTTCCGCACTGCCATGTTCTTCCGATGGAGTCCTCCAGATGGAAGTCGATCTTCGGTCCATAGAAAGCGCCGTCTCCCTCGTTCACCACATAGTTCAGTCCAAGGGACTCCAGAGCGCCTCTGAGGGCGTTTGTAGCCATCTCCCACTCCTCGTCCGTACCCATACTGTCCTCGGGTCTTGTGGAGAGCTCTACGTGGTATTTAAAGCCGAATTTGGAGTACACCTCGTCGATCAGTCTTGCCACACCCTTGATCTCATCCTGGACCTGGTCCTCTGTCATAAAGATGTGGGCATCATCCTGGGTGAAGCAGCGCACCCGCATCAGGCCGTGGAGCTGTCCGGATTTCTCGTGGCGGTGCACAAGTCCCAGCTCACCCACCCGCATGGGCAGATCTTTATAGGAGCGGGGCTCTACCTTGTATACCAGCATGCCGCCAGGGCAGTTCATAGGTTTTACTGCGTAGTCTTCGTCATCGATGACTGTAGTGTACATATTGTCCTTATAGTGATCCCAGTGTCCGGAGTTTTCCCAGAGATGGCGGCTCAGGATGATAGGCGTGGAGATCTCCACATAGCCCTCTCTTGTGTGCAGCTTTCTCCAGTAGTCAATGAGAAGGTTTTTGAGCACCATTCCCTTCGGAAGGAAGAACGGGAAGCCCGGCCCCTCCTCCATGATGGCAAAAAGTCCAAGCTCTTTGCCCAGCTTTCTGTGATCTCTCTTCTTTGCCTCCTCGATCTTTGCCAGATACTCGTCCAGCTCGGCCGCCTTGGGGAATGAAGTTCCGTAGATCCTTGTCAGCATCTGGTTGTGCTCATCTCCGTGCCAGTAGGCGCCTGCCACGCTCTGGAGCTTGAAGGCCTTCACAACACTTGTATTGGACACGTGGGGGCCTGCACACAGGTCCACGAACTCTCCCTGCTTGTAGAGGCTGATCTCTTCACCCTCCGGAAGCTCCTCAATAAGCTCCACCTTGTAGGGCTCTCCTCTGTCCTCCATAAGCTTTAAGGCTTCCTCTCTGCTGACTGCGCTTCTCTCCAGGGGAAGGGCCTCTTTCACGATCTTCTTCATCTCTTTTTCCACGTCTGCCAGATGCTCTGTGGTGAACGGGAAGCCGAATTCAAAGTCATAGTAAAATCCGTCTTTGATAGCCGGTCCGATGGCACATTTTGTGTCCGGCCAGAGACGTTTCACTGCCTGTGCAAGGATGTGGGATGTGGTGTGGCGGAACGCCTCCTGTCCCACTTCGTCTGTGAATGCCAGATCCTGAACAGATCCGTCTTTCATACTTACTTTCATAGTCTTTCTTCTCCTTTCTTCGCTTTCATCCAGACAGCATTCCAGAGGACTTTTCCAGAATCAAAAACACCCCTGCCGGGACTGCTTCTTTCGTCCTCTGCAAGGGTGCATCATTTCTCTGCACGGTTCCACCTTTATTTTTCACTCAAAAGGATTTCCATATAATAAAATCCTGTCCCTTAACGCGGGCTGCGTCACTGCTTACTCGGCCGGTCTGACCCAGATCCCTATCTGTGCCTTCCGCTGTTCTGCAGTGCAGCTCGGGAATGGTTTTCATCGTCCATCTGCTATAAGGGACTTCCAGCATACTGTCCCTCTCTCTGGATAGTTCCGGAGGATTACTCTTTTCCGTCTCTGCCTTTCCTGTCTGAGATTGTTTTCTGCTATCTGCCGGCTGTCCATGCTGTGAACCTGCCAGCTATTTTTTATTATATCCATCTGGCGGAAAAAGTCAATCTTTTTATCCCGGAAAAGACTCTTCCGCCCTAGGTACGGGCAATGGCCTCTCCCACATCCGCCCTGAACTGGTCCCAGGCGTCCTCGTTCTCCACAAAATACTTGGGGCAGTTCTTACCTGTCACATCATAGTGGCGGATCACGTCATTTTCATCCAGCCCGAACTTCAGGCACAGCCAGGCTGTGAGCTGAACCATGGATCGGTAGGTCTCGTCATTGAACTGTCCTGTCTCATCCGGATGACAGCACTCGATGGACACGGTGTCAATGTTTCTGGAATTAGAAGCGTAGGCAACCTCCCAGGTGGGAACGCACTGGACGATCTCCCCCTCCAGTCCCACAATAAAATTGCTGCTGGCCTGGGTCTCATGGCTGTCCTTCAGCCCCTCAAAATAGTTCCGGTTATCCATGGCAGTGGAGCCCGGGTTGGCTGTATAGTGGATTACGATCCCGTTGATCCGCCCGGTGGCGTCCCCCGGCCTGGAGTAGGGATTGACTGTCAATAGCTCCACGTCTATGTTCGGCTTGGATGCATCCACCTTTTCATTTTCATACTCTATGTATCCGCCGCCCAGCCACTGGGGGCGGACTACCCGGACAACCGCCAGAACGGCAAGCAGGGCTGTCAGAATGATCAGCCCTGCCTTCCAGTATTTTTTCATCTGTCTCTGATGCTGTACTTTTGTCTTTCTCTTCTTTATTCTTCGGGTTCTGCTGCTCATTACACGATCTCCAACTTTTCTACCTGCTTATTCTATCATATTCAGAGAAAGAAAATGTGAAGACTTACTTATGATTTTATAAATTTTATCTGCCGGATATAAATTTATAGCTGGTCGTGGTGTCGTATGTCTCCCCGGCTTTCACCACCGGTCCGGCAAAATTTTCTTTGTGCACAGCGTCCGGGAAATACTGTGTCTCAAAGCAGACACCGCTCCTCTTTCCGTAAGCGCAGCCGCCTTTTCCCACATCTCCCGCAAGGAAATTGCCGCAGTAGAGCTGCATGCCCGGAAGGTCTGTGTTCACTTCCATGGATATGCCGCTCTGTCCGCAGCTCAGGCTGGCCACCTTCCGGAAACCGGTCCCGTTCAGCGCCCAGTTGTGGTCGTAGCCGCCTCCGAACTTCAGAGCCTGATAATCTTCCTCTATATCCCTGCCAATCTCTTTGCCCTCCCGGAAATCCATGGGAGTTCCCTCCACCGGTGTGATCTCTCCTGTGGGGATGGACTGGGCGTCCGCCTCTGTGTAGGCGTCCGCGTCGATCCACACCTCCTGGTCCAGGATGGTGCCGGAGCTCTGGCCTGCAAGATTAAAATAGCTGTGATTGGTCATATTGAGAAGTGTGTCCGCCTTTGGCACAGCGTGATAGTGGATCTTCACCTCATTGTCCTCTGTCAGGGTGTAGGTGACTGTGATATCCACTTCTCCCGGGTATCCCTGATCTCCGTCCGGGCTGTGAAGGCTCAGCACGATGTGATCCTTCCCGTACTCTTCCACCTTCCACATCCGCTTGCTGAAGAAGTCCATGCCGCTGTGGAGATTGTTTCCATTGTCATTTTTGTCCAGCTGGAAGGTCCTGCCATTCAGCTCAAAGGAGGCGCCGCCAATGCGGTTAGCCACTCTTCCTACGATAGCTCCGAAAAATTTGTCTCCGGTTTCATATCCGGCCGCATCGTCATAGCCAAGAACAACGTCGACCAGCTTTCCTTCCCGATCTGGCACAAGCACCTTTACCAGGGTGGCGCCGTAATCTGCAACCGCGATCTGCATGCCGTTTTTGTTTTCAAGTGTGTACAGAGCAGTCTCCCACCCTGCGGATGTCTTCCCAAATGTCTCTGTCATGGTCCTTTCCCCCTATCTGTCAGAAGCCCGCCCAGAGGGCAGGCTTCGTCCTGAAATTTTATAATTATTTTTATTTTATTCGTCCACGCTGTAGTTGGGAGCTTCCTTCGTGATATGGATATCATGGGGATGGCTCTCCTTTAAGGATGCTGCTGAGATCTTGATGAAGCGTGCATTTGTCTTCAGCTCTTCAATGGTAGATGTTCCGCAGTATCCCATACCGGACCGGAGTCCGCCCATGAGCTGGAATACCGTATCTTCCACGGTTCCCTTGTATGCCACACGGCCCTCTACGCCCTCGGGAACAAGCTTCTTGGCGTTCTCCTGGAAGTAGCGGTCCTTGCTTCCGTTCTCCATGGCTGCAATGGATCCCATGCCCCTGTATACTTTGTATTTTCTTCCCTGGAACAGCTCGAAAGTTCCCGGGCTCTCGTCACATCCTGCAAAGATGCTTCCCATCATACATACATTGGCGCCTGCGGCAATGGCCTTTGTCATGTCGCCGGAGTACTTGATACCTCCATCGGCAATGATCGGGATGCCGTACTTGTCCGCCACCTCATAGCAGTCCATAACCGCTGTGATCTGAGGCACACCGATACCGGCCACGATACGTGTGGTACAGATGGATCCAGGTCCGATACCGACTTTGACAGCGTCAGCGCCGGCCTTGATGAGCGCCTCAGCAGCTGCGCCTGTTGCCACGTTACCTGCAATAACCTGCAGATCCGGGAATTTGCTCTTAACCATGTCAATGGTGTGCAGCACGTTTGCAGAGTGTCCATGGGCAGAGTCTAGCACCACAACGTCTACTTTGGCGTTCACAAGCTCCTGCGCTCTCTCGAGGCAGTTAGCTGTAATTCCAAGGGCAGCGCCGCACAGAAGGCGTCCCTGTCCGTCCTTGGCAGACAGCGGATATTTGATCTGCTTCTCTATATCTTTGATGGTGATCAGGCCTTTCAGGTTAAAATCATCATCAACAATGGGTAATTTCTCTTTTCTGGCCTTGGCAAGGATCTTCTTGGCTTCCTCCAGGGTGATCCCCTCTTTTGCAGTGATCAGTCCCTCAGATGTCATAGATTCCTTGATCTTCTTTGTAAAATCTTCCTCAAACTTCAGGTCACGGTTGGTAATGATACCTACCAGCTTTCTGCCCTCGGTGATCGGGACACCGGAAATCCGGAATTTGCCCATCAGCTCATTGGCGTCTGCCAGTGTATTTTCCGGGGAAAGATAGAATGGATCAGTGATAACACCGTTCTCCGAACGCTTTACCTTGTCCACCTCTTCCGCCTGCTGTTCAATAGACATATTTTTATGAATAATACCGATACCGCCCTGGCGAGCCATGGCGATGGCCATGCGGTGCTCTGTGACTGTGTCCATGCCGGCACTCATCATGGGGATATTCAGTTTGATCTTCTTTGTCAGATATGTTGACAGATCTACCTGATTCGGAATCACCTCTGAATATCCAGGCACTAACAGTACATCGTCAAATGTAATTCCCTCTCCGATAATTTTACCCATCGTTTATTCCTCACTTTCTTTTGTTATGTTTAACTGCTATCATACCCAAAGACAGCCGTCTTTGTCAACAACTTTTCCCGTATTATTCCGATTATTTCCGAACTACTTTTCTCGGAGCCATGAGGAAAAATCCCTCCACCAGATCACTGTTTGGCTCAAAAAGTACCTTGAATGTCTCCCCGGATCTTGTAAATACAAGTACATAGCGATTCGGGGCAGAGGGAATGCCGCTGCTGTAATCATAGATCTTTCCTGCTTTGTAGGACTGCAGCTGGAAGGCTCCCTCCGGAGCAAGCATCTCCACATCTTTCACATTTACAGAGAGCATGTGCTTTCTGCGCTCCTTGTGCATCACCTTGTCGATATCCAGATCCCCATTGATGTAGATGTATTCATACTCCACATCCATCCTTCTGAACAGAAATACGTCGGCCACGATGAACAGTATGGGCACAAGAATTAAAAGGGGCAATAAAAAAGCGATAAAAAAGCTGATTACTGTCAGCACGATCAGCAGAATTTTTATCGCTATATCCTTTCCGTCGGTCTTCTTTTTGATCAATTGTTCTGTATAGAAGTCACCCATCTTTCTTCCTCCAATGTCAGTTTCTCAGGCAGAATATACCTGTGGACATTATAGCACATCCAAATGCAAAAAGAAAACTCCCCTAAGGGAGTTTTCTAAATTTTCATATTTCTTTCAAGAGGGGAAGAGATTACATCATTCCCATTCCGCCGCCTGCCGGTGCTGCAGGAGCCTCTTCTTTGATGTTTGCAACAACAGACTCTGTTGTCAGCAGTGTAGATGCCACGCTTGTAGCATTCTGCAGAGCGCTTCTTGTAACCTTTGCAGGATCCAGGATTCCGGCTTTCACCATGTCCACATACTCCTCTTTGTATGCGTCGAATCCCTGGCCAGGCTCGGACTCTCTTACTTTGTTGATGATGACAGCGCCTTCCAGTCCGGCGTTGGCAACGATGTGGAACAGAGGAGCCTCCAGAGCTTTCAGCACTACGTTTGCACCTGTCTTCTCGTCACCTTCCAGCGTGTCAGCAAGTTTTGCCACTTCCTTGGAAGCGTGGATGTATGCGGAACCGCCGCCTGCGATGATACCTTCCTCAACGGCTGCCCTTGTAGCTGCAAGAGCGTCCTC
>OGYQ01001671.1_pt1 | contig 10500 bp, 9 predicted proteins | sample 1576641 | NCBI WGS metagenome assembly OGYQ01 (sample SAMEA3541476, study PRJEB24748) | human gut metagenome | biome: human gut; feature: human-associated habitat; material: faeces | place: China | collected 2012
GGGAGGAAATCTGTCACCATTGCTGTCAAACATCATGTTGAATGAACTGGATAAGGAACTGGAAACAAGAGGACTCCGATTCACAAGATACGCCGATGACTGTGTAATAGCGGTCAGAAGCGAATCGAGTGCAAAAAGAGTGATGCGGACGGTATCAGACTGGATACAGAGGAAACTGGGGTTAAAGGTGAACATGACCAAGACTCACATCACAAGACCGCAAAAGCTGAAGTATCTTGGTTTCGGATTCTACAAGGACAGCAAGACAAAAGAATGGAGGTGCAGACCCCATCAAGACTCAGTGAAGAAATTCAAAGACAGACTGAAAGAACTGACCAGTAGGAAAATGCCGGGGACAATCACGAGCAAGATTGAGAAAATCAATCAGGTGACAAGAGGATGGATTAACTACTATGCCCTTGGTTCCATGAAAACAGCGATGACAGAGATAGACGCGCATTTAAGGACAAGGCTTAGAGTCATCATCTGGAAACAGTGGAAAGTACCAAGCAAACGACAATGGGGATTGCAGAAACTGGGAATTGGAAAAGACCTTGCAAGACAAACAGCGTATAATGGAGACCGTTATTATTGGGTAGTGACTAAGACATGCGTTGTTAGGGCAATCTCTAAAGATGTATTAGCTAGAGCAGGGCTTATAAGCTGTCTTGATTATTACAATGAGCGTCATGCTTTGAAGTTATGTTGAACCGCCGTATGCCGAACGGCATGTACGGTGGTGTGAGAGGGGAGAAAAAATCTCCCCTACTCGATTCTATTGACATTCTCTTACATAAGGAGCAGAATAAAAGTAACTACTATGCACTACATAGTAGATGGCAATAAGACAAGAAATATTAGCAATTAGCAATATTCCGTTTTAGATAGATTGTGTCCGGCGAGGGAGGAGAAGGTATGGAAAGAATATTTTTTTATAGTCTTAAGGGCAGATGGAAGGAATATGCTGTATCGAAAGATGGGCGTCCGGCGAATAGCAAGAGTTACATGTGGGTCTACCGGACGGGAAAGGGATATAAGGATACACCCATTATCCTGTATGAATACCAGAAGACCCGGAAAGCAGACCATCCGCGGGAATTCCTGAAAGGATTCACAGGAGTTGTCGTCTGCGATGGATACTCTGCCTACCGGAAGCTGGACCGGGAAACCGAAGCCATCGTCTTCGCAGGGTGCTGGACCCATGCGAGAAGGTATTTCGCCGATGCCCTGAAAGCACTGCCGAAAAAGGAGCATGAAGCAGCCAGGGATACGGTCGCTTATGAAGCGATCAAGCGGATTGGTGCGATCTATCATCTGGATAACCAGCTTGCCGGTCTGAAACCGGATGACCGCAGAAAGCGGCGGCAGATCAACCTCAAACCTCTGGTGGCGGCTTTCTTTGCGTGGGTAAAAGAGATCCAGATTTCCGGCCGTCTCTCTAAAGGGAAAACGCTGGAAGGAATCAACTATTGTATCAATCAGGAAGAGGCATTAAAAGTATTCCTGGATGACGGTGAAGTCCCGCTTGATAACAATGCAACAGAGGGGGCGCTGCGCAGCTTCTGCCTGCACAAACATGCATGGAAACTGATCGATAGTATCGATGGTGCGAAATCCAGTGCGATCGTCTACAGCATTACGGAAACAGCAAAGGCGAATCACCTGAATCCCTTCCGATATCTGGAACACGTCCTGACTGTGATGAAGGATCATCAGGAAGATACGGATTACCGTTTTATGGAAGATCTGCTTCCATGGTCTGAGCAGCTACCGGAAATCTGCCGAAGCAAAACCAAAACAACGAATGTGTAAACCGGCCGCCAGGAAACGGCGGTCAAAAAATATGCTGGTACTCATGATTTACCGTGTACAAATGAAAAAAAGATTCTGAGAGAAATATCGTAGCTGAAAAGTTGCCCGGTGTTTGACTTATTCCGGGAGCATGAAACGAAGCGGGAATTATTAGCTGGAATAGCTGAATAATTACCCGCTTATTTCTGTTTCTATTCTTTATCAGTTTCTATCTTATCTTGGCTAAATCATTGCAGATTCACGATATTTGGCATTTGTCCGTACATACATGATGCGATATGGAGTCTCTGGTTCGCGGATGCGTGAGAGCAGCAGATCGGCCGCAATGTACCCCATTTTTGAACTCGGAATATCGATCGTAGTCAGATGGGGTTCGATGATCCGTGATTCGGCGGAATTATCGAAGCCGGTGATGAATATATCTTCCGGCACCCGGACCCCCTGCCTGCGCAGTGCACGGATCAGATCAATGGCGATGAAATCGTTGGCACAGATAAATACTTCAGGCAGTTTTAATGTGCGTTTTAGTGTCTCGTCCAGAAGGGCGGCTTCTGCGAAGACATTGGTATCTGTGAACTGTGTTGTACACGGTGTAAGACCGTTTTCCGTCATGGCGTCTGTGAATCCCTGCCATCTTTCGAAGAAAGAGCGGCAGTGTCTGCGGTCGCCGGCGAAAGCAAGCCGTGTAAGCCCTTTCTGGATCAGAGCGTCTGTCATGTTGTACACGCTGATCCGGTTTTCCATCATCAGAAAATCAGCATTGATCTGTGTGAAGTCTGTGTCATATGCGGCGTCAATAAACAACAGGGGAATGCCGAGTGAATTCAGCATTTCCATATACTCGGGCTGGAACATCTCCATACAGATGATGCCGGCTGTCTTTTCTCTGTCAAATCCAAGAGGGAGCTGCAGGGTGGCAATCTCTTCTTCGCGGATCGGAAACATGGTGAGCCGGTAGTTGTTCTGGCTGATCTTCTCCTGAAATGTATTGAGTGCATAGGTTCCAAAATGGGAACCGTAGGGCATATTCTGGGAAATCAGAGCCAGTTCGCCGGGAGGAGCATTATGTTCCGGCTGGCCCTGCTGCAGGTATATGAATCTCCGGTATCCCATTTCTGCTGCCCGCGTCAGGATTTTCTGGCGGGTTTCTTCGGCGAGGATACCGGTGTTATTCAGCGCTTTTGAAACTGTATTTCTGGATAAGCCGAGACTGTCTGCAATATCCTGAATCGTAACTTTTTTCTCCATAATACAATACTCCGTTTATATGATACTGTTACATTTAATGTAAATCATTGTGCATGATTTGTCAAATGTAACATCGTAAATAAGCGAAAAATACAATAAAAGATATAATAACACAGAAAGTAAAACAAAATGATGCAAATGCACAATATAAATGTTATGCAAATGTAAAATATATGTTGACATTATGCACAAATAATGGTACTGTAAAGGTAACATTAAGATAAACCATGCATAAAAATGACCGGTCAAACAATGTGGATGGTGCAAATGTAAAAAAAGGAGGGGGTTACTGAATGAGAGTTCTCCGTAAAAGTAAAACAGCGGCTGTTACTGTAAAGCAGACGCCGCGGGAAAAACTGAAGTATGTAAAGAAGAACTGGCAGCTTTATGTATTCTTTCTGCTTCCGGGACTTCTGCTTACGCTGATCTTCAAGTACGGGCCCATGGGCGGTATTCTGATCGCGTTCGAGGATTACAATGTTATCGAAGGCGTACTCGGAAGTCCGTGGGTGGGACTTGATTATTTCAGACGGTTCCTGTCTTCACCGGATTTCATGAATTATCTGATGAACACATTGAAGCTGAGCGTCTTCGGACTGCTCTGGGGTTTCCCGATTCCGATCATTCTGGCGCTTCTGCTCAATCAGATCCGCCGGGTAGGGATCCGCAAAAAGATCCAGCTTCTGATCTACGCACCGAATTTTATCTCTGTCATCGTTCTCTGTGGTATGGTGCGTATGTTCCTGTCACCGGTTGGCCCGATCAACTCCCTGTTCGGTACTGATACCAACTGGATGACCATGCCGGAGGCATTCCGGACCATTTACATAACCAGCGGGATCTGGCAGACGGCAGGCTGGTCTTCGATCATGTACACGGCAGCGCTTTCAAATGCCAGCAAAGATCTGGAAGAAGCGGCGATCGTGGACGGCGCGAACGTCCTGCAGCAGATCAGATACGTACAGCTTCCTGCCATCAAGAATATCATCGTAATACAGTTCATCCTGCAGGCAGGTAATATTATGAGCATCGGATTTGAGAAGGCATATGCACTGCAGACAGATATGAACCTGCCGGCTTCCGAGATTCTTTCTACATATGTATACAGACTAGGTCTTCTGAATGGCGACTACGGTTATTCTACGGCAGTGGGATTGTTTAATTCCATCATAAATGTGATCCTGCTGATCTTCGTAAACCAGGTAGTAAAGAAACTGAATGACGGTGAAGGATTATAAAAGGGGGATATGATTATGAAAACGAGAAGAAAAATGAAACTCGGGACATCCGACCGCATAATCCTGGGTGTGGGTTATACACTTCTTGGGCTCTTCGTGCTCGCGGTTTTTGTCCCGCTGGTCTATGTGGTGCTCGCCTCTTTTATGGATCCGAATGTACTGAACAACCAGGGGATCAGTTTTGATTTTAAAGACTGGACGCTGGATGCATATAAACGGGTACTGGAAAATGATATGATCTGGAGAGGATTTGCCAACTCATTCTTCTATTCGGCAGCATTTACCGTGATTTCGGTTTTTATCACACTGCTCGCCGCTTACCCGATGTCCAAGAAGGACTTTGTGGGACGTAAGTTTTTTAACATTATTTTTGTGATCACGATGTTCTTCGGCGGCGGAATGATCCCGACATTCATCCTCGTCAACAACCTGCATATGGTCAATACCGTGTGGGCTATCCTGCTCCCGGGTGCATTTAATGTGTGGAATATGATCCTTGCCAGAACATACTTCCAGTCGATCCCGGCCGAGCTCAGAGAGGCATCCGAACTGGACGGGGCAACCGAGATCCAGCACTTCTTCAAGATCATGCTGCCGGTGTGCAAACCGATCATCGCGGTGCTGGCGCTCTGGTCTTTTGTAGGAATGTGGAACAGCTATTTCGACGCAATGATCTACTTAAACGACGCGGATATGCAGCCGCTGCAGCTTGTCTTAAGATCGATCCTCGTGCAGAATACGCCGCAGCCGGGAATGATCGCGGATATTCAGAGCACGGCGGAGATGGCGAAGGTGGCGGAACTTTTGAAATACGCGACAATTGTTGTATCGAGCCTTCCGCTGCTGATCATGTATCCGTTCTTCCAGAAGTATTTTGACAAAGGAATTATGGTTGGTTCTGTCAAAGGTTAGGAGGCCGAGAAGTGATGAGAAAAAGAATAAAAAGACTGACGGGTCTTGGCCTGTCGCTGATACTGATAATGTCCCTGTTCGGATGCAGCAGTGGAAATGCGCAGGTTGCAGATACAGATCCGGATACGCCGGTGGAAGAAGTAACCTTTCCGCTCGAAGAGACGAAAGAACTTTCGTTTATTACAAGCGCTCCGGCGACGACTACGCAGGAGCCGAATGAGAAACTGATCTTCCAGAGGCTGGAGGAGCAGACTAACGTACATATTGACTGGACATGCTTTGTAGATGACCAGTTTGCCGACAAGAAAAACCTTGCTCTGGCGCAGTTCGGCAATCTTCCGGACGGACTTTTTACGGCGGGTATGAACGATTACGATCTGCTCCGGTATGCGAAGCAGGGCATCATCATACCACTGGAAAACCTGATCGACAAATATATGCCAAATCTTCAGGCTGTGTTTGAGAAATATCCGGAATACAGGACCATGGTCACAGCGCCGGACGGCCACATTTATTCCTTCCCCTGGATTGAGCAGCTGGGTGAGGGCAAGGAAGCAATCCAGGCTATCGGTGATATCCCGTATATCAATAAGAAGTGGCTGGATTTCCTCGGACTTGAAGTGCCGACTACAACGGAAGAACTGGAGCAGGCACTCATCGCATTCCGGGACAATGCAGACGCTCTTGAAAAAGAATTCAATATTGAAGGCGATGTGATCCCGATGTCGTTTATCATCAATAACGGCGACCAGGATCCGGCGATTTTGATCAACGGCTTCGGTGAGGGCTATGGAGATACCGGGGATCATTTTGCAGTGACAGATGAAGGCGAGGTAATATATACCACCGTACAGGAAGGGTATAAAGAAGGGATCAAGTGGCTGCACTCTCTGGTAGAGCAGGATCTTGTGGATCCCGAGGCATTTACCCAGGAGTGGTCCTCATATGTTGCGAAAGGAAAGAACCACAGATACGGCCTCTGCTTTACATGGGATATCGCAAATATCGACAACTATGAGGACTACGTGATGATGCCGGCGCTGGCAGGACCGGATGGTCTTGTCAATATTACAAGGCAGAACGGAAGTGAGACAAGCGGCTTTGACCGCGGAAGATGCGTGCTTACGACCAGCTGCCGCGATACGGCGCTGGCAGCAGCGTGGATCGACCAGATGTATGCACCGCTCCAGTCACCGCAGAACAACTGGGGAACCTATGGCGAGAAAGATGCGGATAATATCTTCGAGATGAGTACAAATGCAGAAGGCGGACCGATGCTGAAGCACCTGGACCTGGGCGATGCATCGCCGGTGGAGGTGCGGCAGGCACAGTCTGTAAACGGACCGCTCGCTGTGCTCAATGATTATTATGATGTGTATGTAACACAGCCGGACGATGCGAAATGGCGTCTTGACAACATGCATGAGGTCTATCTGGATGACATGCATAGTAAATATGTTTATCCGAATGTGTTTATGAGCATTGATGATACGAACCGGGTTTCACAGCTTGATACGGATATCAAGAAATACGCGGAACAGAAGAAAGCGGACTGGATCTTAAACGGCGGGATTGATGAGGAGTGGGACGAGTATCTCCAGAAGATGGAGGACTACGGCTTATCCGAATATCTGCAGATCAAGCAGAAATATTTCGACAGCTATCAGGAATCCCTTGCAGAGCTTGAAGCGGCAGGATCCGCGGACGACGCGTCCGGAAATTAAGAAGGAAAGGAACTGAATCAATATGACAAGTCAGACACTGCGTGAAGCAAGAAAATACGAAGAAGCTTCTGAAAAGATGATAAAGAAAGAGGAGCGGCCGGATTTCCATTTGTCTGCGCGCACTGGCTGGATGAATGATCCGAACGGCTTCTCATACTACAATGGGCAGTATCATATGTTTTATCAGTATTATCCGTATGAAACAAAATGGGGACCGATGCACTGGGGACATGCGGTAAGCAGTGACCTCCTGCACTGGGAATACCTTCCGGCGGCACTTGCGCCGGATGACGCTTTTGACCGGGACGGATGTTTCTCCGGGAGCGCGGTAGCGCTTCCGGACGGCAGGCATCTGCTGATGTATACCGGTGTGCTCCGGGAACGGCAGGCGGACGGCGGATATGGGGATATCCAGACTCAGTGTCTTGCCGTGGGCGACGGTGTGGATTATGAAAAGTGTGAGATGAATCCGGTCCTGGATAAAGCGGATCTTCCGGAGGGAAGCAGCGCACATGATTTCCGGGATCCGAAAATATGGCAGAAAGAAGACGGCACATACTGCTGCGTGGTCGGAAGCCGGCCGGCAGACGGGAGCGGGCAGATATTATTATATACCAGCCCGGATGGATTCGAATGGAAGTTTAAGAGCATTCTGGCATCCAATCATAACCGTTTCGGAAAGATGTGGGAGTGTCCTGACTTCTTCAGACTGGACGGGAAATGGGTGCTGCTCACAAGTCCGCAGGATATGCTGCCGAAAGGATTTGAATATCATAACGGAAACGGAACGCTCTGCCTGATCGGAGAATATGAGGAGGAGACAGGAACCTTTACAGAACAGCATGATCAGGCCATTGATTATGGAATTGACTTCTATGCGACTCAGACGATCCTGACACCGGACGGACGTCGGGTGATGATCGGCTGGATGCAGAACTGGGATGCATGTGCGATCCGCTCGCCGGAAGAAAAATGGCTGGGGCAGATGAGCCTTCCGAGAGAGATTTTTATAAAGAACAACCGGCTTTACCAGCGTCCGGTCAGAGAGCTGGAAGGGATGCGGAAGAATAAAACAGAGTACCGCAATGTTGCATTTACCGATGTGATACGGCTGGACGGGATCCGGGGCAGAAGGATCGATCTGGAACTGACCCTCCGCCCCGGCGATTTAGAAAATATGTACCGGAAATTCGCGCTGCGTTTTGCTCAGGATGACACATACCAGACAGCGCTCAGTTTTCGCCCTCATGAATCCGTTCTTAAAATCGACAGAAAATTCTCCGGTTCCCGAAGAGCGATCATCCATCAGCGCCGGTGTCTGGTGAACAGTAAAAACGGTGAACTGAAACTGCGGGTGATCCTTGACAGGTTCAGTGCAGAGGTCTTCATAAACGACGGTGAGCAGGTTATGACGGCGACAATCTATACAGACCAGTCAGCGGAAGAGATTTCCTTTTTCGCAGATGGAGACGTAAATATCGATGTCGTGAAATATGATCTTGTATAGGATACTATATGGCGGAATCGTATCGTCCATTCGTTCCTGCGGACAGAAAACCCCATGTATCCTGGAGAATGAAACGGAGTGGGTAATTACCAGAAGATCAAATGGTAATTACCCGCTTCTTGATATTTACACAAAGCGGATGTAAGATAGTCCATAGTATTTAGAGTTCTAATTAAAGGATGGCAGATTATGAATGAGAAAAGTATTATGGAAAAATATGATAAACTGAATCGGAAAATGCAGCGGTATTTTTCCAGCTTTTTTACAGGGACGGCGGTGACCAGCATTCAGGCATTGGTGCTGCAGTATCTTATTGTTGAAACCAAGAAAAGGGATGTTTTTCCGAAGGACCTGGAAGAGTTCCTGGAGATCAAGCCATCTTCTGTTACAAGCCTGATCAGCAATTTAGAGCGTAACGGTTATCTGCGCAGGGAAAGTCTGGCGAAGGACGGACGTTACAAAAAGCTTGTTCTGACAGAGAAAACAATGGAAATGGAAGAGGAAATAGAAAAGTGTATTGACAGTTATATGAAAAATATGTTTCTGGGAATATCAGAAGATGATCTGAAAGTATTTGAAAAAGTGATACTGCAGATGACGGAAAATACGGGCAGGTAATTTTTTTAAACAAATACTTAGAATTCTAAATAATGAAACATTTAACAGCAAAAGGAGGAATTTTAACTATGAATCAGACTACAATAGCCGCAAATCCTCTTGGGTATGAACGGATTGGAAAATTACTGAGGAGTTATGCGATTCCCAGTATCATTTCTTTGATCATCAACTCTCTCTATAATATGGTTGACCAGATTTTTATCGGCCAGGGAGTAGGATTTCTTGGAAACGGAGCTACAAATATCATTGCGCCGATTACAATGATAGCCATTGCGATCGGCTCTTTATTTGGTACACGGTAAATTCTCAGTACCGTGCTAGTTTCCTCGCTCCATGAGATAATAACTCCAGAAAACTACAAGTTTTTTAAAGGAGTTAGTGCCATGGATAAAATCACACATCAGGTCCGTGCAGAGCACTGGGCCAGGATCCTGAATGAATGTCTGAACAGCGGGATGTCAAAGACCGCCTGGTGCCGGGCAAACGGGATCTCTGAGAAACAGTTCTTTTACTGGCAGCGCATCCTGCGCCGGGGCATTGACGGACTGGCATCCATTGTGAAATTCAACTTCCAGCTGGATCCATATGAAAAGGATATCCTCTTCCTGTTCTGCGGTAGACGCAGTGACCGCATTAAAGGGTTGGTCTGGGAAGGGGACGGATTCCTTCTCCTCTACAAAAGGCTGGAGCTTGGCGGTTTCAGCTGGCCCCGTACAAAAGAAGAGGCGCTGGAGATCACGCCGGAACAATACCGGGCGCTGATGCAGGGGCTGGAGATCGTATCCAGGCACCCGATCCAGGAAGTGCAGCCCAGCGATCTCCTGTGATACATTGTGCAAAACGGAGAAATTTAAAAATCTTTTCCGGCCCGCCCTCGCAGATACAGTGGAAGTTATCCACATCCGGGTTTCATACCATTCATTCACTTAAGAGTGTTTATCCGTTGGTGAGAATGACGGACTCATTTTTCGTCCGGTTCGCTTTTTCTTTTTGTTTGCGGTACAATAGTCCCAGCAAGACAAAGGAGCGCCGAACATGACGAAGATCTACTCACCGGAACCAACAGTGGTGAAGGTGAAGGACTTTTGTTCTATGGAAGCACTATCATTCCGTTCAAGGATAAGTTCGATAAGACATTGAAGCTTTACTCACTCATGACTACTAAGCCGGAGGAGGTTGAAGCCAGAAAGCAGAAGGAAATGGAAGAATAATTGTGAAAAGAGTGTGTGAAATATTGACTAGAGCCTTTCCTGATGGTATATTTAGATTACCCAACGGGTAATTTGAAAAGGAGGGCAAACGTGCAGCTACTATACAATAACAGCAAAGTTCAGAAACAATGTACCGATTTAAAAACTGCAAAAAAAGTTGTTTGGCGGGAATGCGGCATTAGCAACCAGCCTATTTGCCCGAATAAATGCTATGCAGCAGGCGAGTGTAA
>OGYQ01001673.1_pt1 | contig 10492 bp, 7 predicted proteins | sample 1576641 | NCBI WGS metagenome assembly OGYQ01 (sample SAMEA3541476, study PRJEB24748) | human gut metagenome | biome: human gut; feature: human-associated habitat; material: faeces | place: China | collected 2012
GGCGATCTCATTTTCGTGGTGCGGGAATACCAGATCCTCCCCACCTGCGTGGATGTCGATCTGCTCTCCGAGATATTTCTTTGACATGACAGAGCACTCGATATGCCATCCCGGGCGACCGTCGCTCCAGGGTGACTCCCAGGCCGGCTCTCCTTCTTTCTTCGGCTTCCAGAGCACGAAATCCAGGGGGTCTTCCTTCTCATCCTCGCCGCTGACCAGCAGTGTCCTGTTGCCGGAGCGCAGGTCATCCAGATTTTTGTGGGACAGTTTTCCATACTCTTTGAACTGTCTTGTCCGGAAATACACGGTTCCGTTCTTCTCATAGGCATAGCCCTTGTCGATGAGCTGCTGGATCATCTCCACCATGCCGCAGATCTCCTCTGTGGCGAGGGGGTTTTTTGTGGCCGGCAGGATATTCATGCCATCCATGTCCTTCCGGCACTCTTCGATATATCTCTTGGAGATCTCGTCTGCGGACACACCCTCCTCGATCGCTCTTTTGATGATCTTGTCGTCCACGTCCGTGAAATTGGACACAAAGTTCACATCATAGCCCTTGTACTGGAAGTATCTCCTGACTGTGTCAAACACGATCATGGGCCTTGCATTTCCGATGTGGATCAGATTGTAGACCGTAGGCCCGCAGACATACATCTTGACTTTTCCTTCCTCCAGCGGGATAAATTCTTCTTTTGTCCTTGTCATAGTGTTAAACAGTTTCATGTGGTTCCTCCTTAATTTCTTCCATCTCTATAGTATTGTCTTTCATGCATCTCATATGCTTCTCCAGCTCGCGCAGCTCTGTCTTCAGGCGCATGTTGTCCTTCTGCAGTTCGCGGATATCGTTGCTCACCGGGTCAGGCAGATGTACCTGATCCATGTCCTCCCTGGGGATCTTCTGGTCTCCCATCTTCACGATGCGCCCCGGAACGCCCACCACTGTACAGTTGGGCGGCACTTCCTTGAGCACTACTGCTCCGGCGCCGATCTTGGAGTTCTCACCGATGGTAAAAGATCCCAGGATCTTGGCTCCGGCGCTGACCATGACATTGTCTTTGAGCGTCGGGTGGCGTTTTCCCTTTTCCTTTCCTGTGCCCCCCAGAGTCACGCCCTGGTAGAGGGTCACATTGTTCCCGATGATGGTGGTCTCGCCTATGATGACACCGGTCCCGTGGTCAATGAAGAGCCCCTTCCCGATCCTGGCACCGGGGTGTATCTCAATCCCCGTCTTCCTGGCTGCCCGCTGGGACACCCATCTGGCCAGGAAATAATGCTTCTTCCTGTACAGCCTGTGGGCCACCCGGTAACTTAAGATCACTTTAAAACTCGGGTAGAGAAACACTTCCCAGTTGGATTTGATCGCCGGATCTCTCTCCCGGATAACCTGAATCTCTTCCCGTATATATTTCACAAGTCCCATGCGTATCCTTTCCTTTCTTTTTATTTTCCGCCCGGCCTATCCCACACGCCGCAGCGCGCCTCTTCAGCCGGAGTTTTCTTTATACAGTCAGGTACGAAGAACTTTCCCGGAACATAAAAAACGTCTCTTACACAATGCCATGTAAGAGACGAATGATGATCCGTGGTTCCACTCTTTTTGAGAACACCCGCCTGCCCCTGGCATGCACAGCTGCTCTCCACTTTCTGGCTGATAACGCCCGCCCTGGCGTACCCGGCTAATCAGGGCGGCTCTCCTGCCGTCTTCCTTTCGCCGGATCAACTCCCGGATGCACTTCACATCGAGCTCGCCCGGAACTGCTTTCAGCCGGTGACAGTTCCTCTCTGATGGCTCCCTTCCATGTTACTCTTTCCGTTCTCCGTTTTTACCGCTATAGATACTATAGTATGTGAAAAGCCGGAATTTGTCAACCTCCGCCATGCAGAGTTTTTCTCTTTCCCCTGTCACACCACCTCATTCAGGTAAATAGGGGACAGCGGAACGATCTTTCTCAGCTCTTCCTTCATTCTCTCTGTCACAGTGACGCCGGGCTCCCTTTCGATCTCGTCCGGAGACACACTGCCAAACACCAGCTTTGTCAGGGCCTCCACCGTCAAAGTCCCCTCGCTGTTCTCCGGCTTTCCCTCCATAAGCATCACGCCCGAAAACTCCGTCCCGGTCAGCATGAACACCTGGTTGTTCTCCGGGATAAGGGGATCTGTCACCCGAAAGCACACCGCAGTCAGATAGTTCAGCTCCAAAAGGAGCAAAAGCCGCCTGACATTTACCGGCCGCACCATGATCTTCGGCCTGTCCTTTGAAGTCTGGGGCACCGCAGGCAGACAGTCCACGATCTGCCCGTCCTTCTCGCAGATCATCAGACAGCCGCCGTCGCTCTCGTATTCCCGGATCAACCTCTCATAGTAAGCCTCATCCCGCTTTGCGTAGACTTTTGCGCGTCCCCTCAGGCTCTTCTCAGCCGCAGCTCCTATCCGGGCACCGTCTCCCGGGGCAGCCCTCTTTGCGCTCCATTCTTCAGGAAGATTTCCCTCCCCCTCATAACAGCGCTGCTCCTGCTCATACACGGTAGAAAAACCGTGGGGAAGATAGATCTCCTCCGCCGCCGGCATAAGGAATGTGAAGGGCTCTCCTGCCTGATACATGTCCCCAAGCGCTGTCCTGATAAGGGCTGCCATATAGCCTCTCTTCCGGTATTCTTTTCCCGTAGCCACCGCCACAATGTAGTGGGAGGGCTCTTCCTTTCCGTTTACCATCAAGGTGTAGGGATTGAGGTGCAGCATAGCACGCACGGCCCCGTCCTCCTCCACTACATAGATGGTGTTGTCCTTTGTCTTTTCTGTATAATAGTAATCCACAAACGAAACGCTGTCTTCAGAGAAAATCTCCTCATACAGCTTTCGGGTCTTTCCTTTTTCTGCATCGCTGATCTTTCTGATCTGCATCTTCCTTCACCTGTCTTCTGTCTATCGTTCTTTTGCCCGCGGGCAGCCACTGCAGGTGGCGCACCCGTCTCCAGGTTGTCCACCGTCCTCGGGAAGCCGGGGCTCATAGCTGTAATTTTCCACCGTCTCAAGGCAGGCAGCCGCCTGGGCTGCGATCCCCTCGCCGCTCCCCGTAAAGCCAAGCCCTTCTTCTGTGGTGGCCTTTATATTGACCTGGTCCTTGCGGATGCCGAGAGTCTCCGCCACATTGTCCCTCATCTGTTCGATATAGGGGGCCAGCTTCGGGCGCTGGGCGATCACCGTGGCGTCAATATTTCCGATCACATAGAGTTCCTCTTCCACCAGCTCTCCCACTCTCTCCAGGAGCTTCAGGCTGGAAGCCCCTCTGTATACCTCGTCTGTGTCGGGGAAATGTTTTCCGATATCCCCCAGGGCCGCTGCTCCCAGCAGGGCATCCATAATGGCGTGAAGGAGGACATCCGCATCAGAATGTCCCAGAAGCCCTTTTTCATAGGGAATCTCCACGCCTCCCAGTATCAGCTTCCTGTCCTCTGCCAGTCTGTGTACATCATAGCCTGTTCCAATCCTCATGGTCTATTCCCCGCTTTCTTCCTCATCTTTCGCCTGCTCTTCGGCCTGCTCTTCCAGGGACGGCTGCTCTTCTTCCTCCTGCTCGTCCACAGGCTTTGTCATATTTCTGATAGCAAAGACGATCAGCCCCACACCAAACACCGCAAAGAGCACGCCTGCCACGACAAAGCCGATATATCCTTCCGGCTTCTGGTTCAGGACATCCATAACAAGCTGCACGCCTGTGTAGGTGAGATATCCTCCCACAATGATCCAGATCCAGTCTCTCGTTTTTCCATTCATAGTATTCGCTCCTTCATTTTTTCATATGTACAAGTATATAATTATCACATCGAGCTTGTCAATGAGAGGGATTGTCGCAAGGCAAAAATAAACGGCGCCGGAAGCTTTCCGACACCGTTTTCTGGGAGTAGCGGGAACTGGATTCGAACCAGCGACACTACGGGTATGAACCGTATGCTCTAGCCAACTGAGCTATCCCGCCATATGATATGGGGCCTATAGGGCTCGAACCTATGACCCTCTGCTTGTAAGGCAGATGCTCTCCCAGCTGAGCTAAGACCCCATATTTTCTGGTCTTGCAGGTTGCTTTCCCGCAACCCGCTTTGCTATTATACAATCATTTTCAAGCAAATGTCAACACTTTTTTTACATTTTTTTCAAAAGGGTTGCAAACGGCGTTTTTACGGCATTTTCGGGCTGTGGATTTACAAAAGATCCGGATCGATCTGCCGTCCCCGGGAGTAAAATTCTCTGTCTTTCTCTCCAATGGGGCGCATCACCTGGCAGGGATTTCCCACCGCCACCACGTCCGCCGGAATATCTTTTGTCACGACACTGCCTGCTCCTATCACAGTGTTGTCCCCCACAGTCACACCGGGGAGGAGGATGGCTCCCGCTCCGATCGAACAGTTTCTCCCAATATGCACCGGCAGGTTGAACTGGTACTCCTGCTCCCTGAGAGACGGAAGCACCGGATGTCCGCCCGTGGCAATGATGACATTGGGGCCGATCATTGTGTGATCCCCCACATAGATGTGTGTATCGTCCACCAGAGTCAGATTGAAATTAGCATAGATATGGCTGCCAAAATGGACATGCTTTCCGCCCCAGTTGGCATAGAACGGTGTTTCAATATAACATCCCTCGCCTATCTCTGCAAACATTTTCTCCAGCAGCGCCCTCTTTTCCTCTCCCCTGGAGGGCTTCAGATGATTGTAGTCATAGAGAAGATCCAGGCAGACTGCCTGCTCCTTAAGAAGGTCCCCGTCTGTGGGCAGATAGAGTCCGCCCCCGTGCATTTTCTCTGCTGTTTCCCTGTCCATATCCTGTTCCTCCACTCTCGAATTTTCATAATATGATCATTATAGCAGAAAAAACAACCGAGGACGACCCATATGTCAGATAAGCTGAAAGAAACTGATGAGCAGCCTGCACCCGTAAAAGAGAATGATGACGCCGCAGATGACATTGATGACCCGCAGCACCCTGACATTAAACCTTCTGCTGAACATGGAGATCACAAGGGTCAGTCCTGTAAACCACAGGCAGGAGGCCGTCCCCACGCCGCAGATGAAGGGAAGAGATTCCGAGGCAGGCAGCGTCACCCGGAAGGCTCCCAGCATCATGGTCCCATCCACGATGGCCTGGGGATTGAACCAGGTCACAACGCAGGCAGAACAGATGGTTTTTTTAAGGGACATGACCTCCCCGGAGCGGTCTAACTCCTCCGTCTCTGCCCGCAGCAGGCCTGCCCCTATGGAAATGACGACAATGCTCCCCGCCAGCAGAATGATCCTCTGCAGCCACTCCCAGCGCTGCATCACCGCGCCGATGCCGAAAAAGCAGGCCAGAGCCAGCGTCACATCAAAGAAGATGACGATCAGCGCGGTCGCCAGGGCGCGGCGGCGCGTATGTGTCAGCGCGCCGTTGATGACAAAAAGATTTTGCAGTCCTATGGGTGCCACATAGGCAAGACCTATCGACAGCCCCTGCAGAAAAAATCCCATAGCCGCCTCCTTCCTTTTTATGTGCAGAAAAAACGGCGCATCTGCGCCGTTTTTCCACTTATATATGTCCGGTCATACCGCCAGGAAAATCCTAGACGATACCCTGTGCCTCCATGGCATTTACAACCTTCTCAAATCCGGCAATATTGGCACCCATCACATAGTTGCCTGCGTGTCCGTATCTCTCGGCAGCGTCAGCCATGCTGTGGCAGATATTTACCATGATGCCTTTCAGCTTGCTGTCCACTTCCTCGAAGGACCAGCTTAAGCGCTCGCTGTTCTGGGACATCTCAAGAGCGGATGTGGCAACACCGCCGGCGTTTGCAGCCTTTCCAGGTGCGAAGAGAACGCCGTTCTCCTGCAGGTACTCGGTAGCATCCAGTGTTGTAGGCATGTTGGCACCCTCTGCCACTGCGATGCATCCGTTTGCAACAAGGGCTTTTGCGTCCTCAAGATGCAGCTCGTTCTGTGTCGCGCAGGGAAGAGCAATATCCACTTTCACGCTCCATACACCTCTACCCTCATGGTACTCAGCATTGGGACGGTATTTCTTGTACTCGGAAAGTCTTGCTCTGTTTACTTCCTTGATCTCTTTGATAGCTGCAAGGTCAATGCCCTCAGAGTCATATACCCAGCCTGTGGAGTCGCTCATGGTCACTACTTTTGCACCCATCTGCTGTGCCTTCTCTGTAGCATAGATGGCAACATTTCCGGAACCGGACACAGCGATGGTCTTGCCTGCGATGTCCTTACCGTTCATCTTCAGCATTTCCTCTGTCAGGTACAGAAGACCATATCCTGTAGCCTCTGTTCTTACAAGGGATCCGCCGTATGTCAGGCCTTTTCCTGTCAGAACGCCTTCGTACAGTCCGCGGATGCGCTTGTACTGTCCGAACATGTATCCGATCTCTCTTGCGCCTGTTCCGATGTCACCGGCCGGAACGTCTGTGTCAGCGCCGATATATTTGCATAACTCTGTCATGAAGCTCTGGCAGAATGCCATCACTTCTCTGTCTGATTTACCCTTGGGATCGAAATCAGAACCACCCTTGCCGCCGCCGATGGGCAGTCCTGTAAGGGAGTTCTTGAAAATCTGCTCAAATCCGAGGAACTTGATAATACCAAGGTTTACAGATGGATGAAGACGAAGGCCGCCCTTGTATGGTCCGATCGCACTGTTAAACTGTACGCGGTAGCCTGTGTTTACCTGTACCTGTCCGTTGTCGTCCACCCACGGCACACGGAACTTGAACTGTCTCTCAGGCTCTGTCAGTCTCTCAAGAAGAGCTTCTTTTCTGTACTTCTCCTCGTTTGCCTCAATTACAGGTCTTAAGGACTCCAGCACTTCCTTTACAGCCTGATGGAATTCCGGTTCTGCCGGATTCTTTGCCACAACTCTTTCAATCACTTCATCTACATATGACATTGTTTTCTTCCTCCTTGATCTTCTTATCAGGCGGAAGCCAGCAAAAAGAGCAGGCATAAGCCTGCTCTTAACTAGACCTCTTTGCCTCTTTAACAGAATAAAATATTCCCGGGCAAAACACAAGTATTTTTTGTATTTTTTATGATTTTTTTGCAACTTTATACTTTCATTCCTGCATTTCGTACCCTGTTTAGTATATTTTTACAGAAACTTTGCAATATTGCACATGCAAGAATGCATTTTTATCCAGCTGCTTTATTTAAAATACTCCACGCCGGACTCAAAGATCTTCAGATCCTGCTCTCCGTAGATGTTCATGGCCACGCTCCGGCCCCGGCGCTCCACATGGGCCATCTTGCCCAGCACCCTTCCGTCCGGGCTCGTGATGCCCTCGATGGCAAAGTAGGAGCCGTTCACATTCCACTCCTCGTCATTTGAGATGTTTCCTTCCGGATCACAGTACCGTGTAGCCACCTGTCCGTTTGCAAAGAGCTGTGCAATGGTCTCGGCAGGAGCCACAAAACGTCCCTCTCCGTGGGAGGCGGGAGTGACATAGACGCCGCCAAGATCGGCTTTTGCAAGCCATGGGGACTTGTCTGTCACCACCTTTGTGTACACCATCTTGGAGATGTGCCGTCCGATGGTGTTGTAGGTCAGCGTCGGTGCATCCTCTGTCTGCCCTGTGATCTTTCCATTTGGCACAAGGCCCAGCTTGATGAGGGCCTGGAAGCCGTTGCAGATACCAAGTGCAAGGCCGTCTCTCTCATTTAAGAGCTTCTCCACCGCCTCTTTCAGCTTCGCGTTCTGGAAAGCAGTGGCAAAGAACTTGGCTGATCCGTCGGGCTCATCGCCTGCGCTGAATCCGCCCGGGAACATGATGATCTGGGACTGGCTGATGGCTTTCTCAAACACATCTACAGAATCCACGATGTCCGCCGCGTCCATGTTTCTGAATACTTTTGTGATCACCTTTGCACCGGCCCGCTCAAATGCCTTTGCACTGTCGTACTCGCAGTTTGTGCCCGGGAACACAGAAATGAACACCGTGGGCTGAGCGATCTTGTGGCTGCAGATGTGGACTTTTGATGCATGGAAGCAGCCATCTTCCTTAAGCTCTCCGTCCTCTTTCTTCTCAGACCTGACAAACCAGCTTGTGGGGCCATCCTGGGCGCCGGATCTGGTGGCAAACACTTTCTCCAGCGTACCTGTCCAGGCCTTCTCCGCCTCGTCAAGTCCGATGACTGTATTTCCATAAGAGAAGGTCTGCTCCTCTGTCACCTCTCCGATGACTGTGTAGGCAATTTGCAGCTCTCCTACTTTCCCCTCCGGTACTTCCGCGATCAGATCGCCGAAGGCCGGGGCAAAGAGTTCTCTTTCATCCATGCTGTGCTCGATCTTCACACCCATGCCGTTTCCAAAGGCCATCTTGCTGACAGCGGCAATGACGCCATGGCGGTCCGGCACGTAGGCGGAGATGATCCTTCCGGCCTTGATATCCTCCGCAAATTTTCCGTACTGCTCCATCACTTTCTCATATACAGGCAGGTCGTACTCATCCTTCGGGATGCGCAGCCACACAAGCTTGCTTCCCGCTTTCTTCAGCTCCGGCGTGATGATATCTTTTTCTTTTGCCACATCCACGGCAAAGGAAACAAGAGTAGGCGGCACATCGATGTCCTCGAAAGTACCGGACATACTGTCTTTGCCTCCGATGGAAGGAAGACCAAATCCAAGCTGGGCCGCATAGGCTCCAAGGAGAGCGGCAAACGGTTGGCTCCAGCGATGTGGCTCCTCCGTCATCCGGCGGAAGTACTCCTGGAAAGTAAAGCGGATCTTCCGGTAGTCACCGCCTGCTGCCACGATCTTGGCCACAGACTCTGTCACAGCGTAGACCGCTCCGTGGTAGGGGCTCCAGCTTGACAGGTAGGGATCAAAGCCGTAGCTCATCATGGTCACTGTGTCGCAGTCCCCTTTCAGCACAGGGAGTTTTGCCACCATGGCCTGGGTCTCTGTCATCTGATATTTTCCGCCGTGAGGCATGAACACAGATCCTGCTCCGATGGAACCGTCAAACATCTCCACAAGCCCTTTCTGAGAGCATACGTTCAGATCAGCCAGTGTCTCCAGCCATTTTGCTTTCACATCTGTCACTTCCACTTTATCCGTCAGCACCTTGCCTGCGCGGTCCGGGATGTCCACGGCCACGCTTGTCTCCTGGTGGGCGCCGTTTGTATCAAGGAAAGCTCTGGAGATGTTCACGATCTCTTTTCCTCTCCACACAAGGACAAGTCTTGGATCCTCTGTCACCACTGCCACTTCCACAGCCTCTAAGTTTTCCTCTTTCGCATAGTCCATGAAGGCTGCCACATCTTTTGGATCTACCACAACTGCCATACGCTCCTGGGACTCAGAGATAGCGATCTCCGTTCCGTCCAGTCCGGCGTATTTCTTCGGCACCTTATCCAGGTCCACCCTGAGGCCGTCTGCCAGCTCACCGATGGCAACGGACACGCCGCCTGCGCCAAAGTCGTTGCACTTCTTGATCAGGCAGCTCACTTCCTCTCTGCGAAAGAGGCGCTGGATCTTTCTCTCTGTAGGCGGATTTCCTTTCTGCACTTCCGCGCCGCATGTCTCGATGGACTCCTCCGTATGCACCTTGGATGAACCTGTAGCGCCGCCGCAGCCATCCCGGCCCGTACGTCCGCCGAGAAGAATGATGATGTCTCCCGGATCTGAAGTCTCACGGATCACTGCACGCCTGGGGGCTGCTCCTAAGACAGCGCCGATCTCCATGCGCTTGGCCACATAGTCGGGATGATAGATTTCCTTGACCGCCCCGGTAGCAAGACCGATCTGGTTGCCGTAGGAGCTGTATCCGTGAGCAGCCTCCCGCACCAGCTTCTTCTGGGGCAGTTTTCCTTTCATGGTGTCTTTCACAGAGACAGTGGGATCCGCTGCTCCGGTGACACGCATGGCCTGATATACATAGGTACGTCCTGACAGGGGATCGCGGATAGCGCCGCCAAGGCAGGTAGCCGCCCCTCCGAAAGGCTCGATCTCCGTGGGGTGGTTGTGAGTCTCGTTTTTAAAGTTCACAAGCCACTCTTCCTCCACGCCGTCCACAGTCACCGGCACAACGATGCTGCAGGCGTTGATCTCGTCGGACTCCTCCTGATCCTCCAGCTTTCCTTCCTTCTTCAGCTTGCGCATGGCCATGAGAGCCAGATCCATCAGGCAGACAAACTTGTCCTCCCGTCCTTTGAAGATCTCGCTGTGGTCCGCCAGATACTGGCGGTATGTGTCCTCGATAGGCTTTTTGTAATCTCCCTCTCCAAATGTAATATCCTTCAGCTCAGTGGAGAAGGTGGTGTGACGACAGTGGTCAGACCAGTACGTATCCAGCACACGGATCTCTGTCATAGAGGGATCTCTGTCCTCCTCGCCCTTAAAGTAGTTCTGGATGTGCTGGAAGTCCTTGAATGTCATGGCAAGTCCCAGGGAATCATAGAGCTCCCGAAGCTTCTCCTCTTCCAGGTCCTTAAACCCGTCAAAGACCTTGACATCT
>OGYQ01001674.1_pt1 | contig 10479 bp, 6 predicted proteins | sample 1576641 | NCBI WGS metagenome assembly OGYQ01 (sample SAMEA3541476, study PRJEB24748) | human gut metagenome | biome: human gut; feature: human-associated habitat; material: faeces | place: China | collected 2012
GAAACGGGCCTTATGTATTCCGAAGCGAAAGAAATTGCGGAAAAACTTAATACAAATAGCCGAGAAAAAGGAATGTACAGAATATTCTTTCAAGTCGGAAAAGTTGATACTAGGCACTCAAAAGGTGAATTTATTACATTTCCATTGCCGAGTCACTCTGAACAAAACGAAAAGCGAGGCTTTTTGGCCTCGCTTTTTGTTTTGAGTATCATTCGTTGGAAGATACCATTTTTGTCTTAGAAGAGTGCTATAATTCCGTCCGATAAAGAGTTTGAATATAGGTACTATTCAAATCCTAGATGCTTCCACCAAGCATCATTGTCTTGGAGATATTTTTCAAACCATGCCATGATGGCATCTTGCCATTCCTTGCGTTGATGATAATCTGTTACCACGTGATTAGCATCTTTGATTTGAATGTAACTCACAGGACGACCTAAAATGCGGAGCGCAGTAAAAAGTTGTTGGCTCTCATTGGGGGGGACATTAGTGTCGGCTGTGCCGTGTAACAATAATAGAGGAGTGTGGATTTTGTCAGCATTGAACAAGGCAGACTGCTTCGTGTATAGGTCAGGATTGTTCCAAGGATATGATCCATATTGCGCTGTTTCTCCATAGGTATGCCCCCAATATCCGCCGCCCCAATAGGAAGCTATGTTAGAGATACCAGCATGGCTTATGGCAGCTGCAAAGATGTTAGTGCGTGTTTGGAGATGTTCGGTCATGAATCCGCCATAACTTGCACCCATGCAACCGACTTTCTTTGCATCTACATAAGGATGTTCTTTTAAGAAAGTCTGTGTTCCTTCAATGATGTCGTCGGAGGACATCTTTCCCCAGGTATTGATGTGGCGTGCGGCAAATTCTTCTCCAAATCCAATGCTACCAGAAGGTTCCACTACCAATACCACATAGCCCATATTGGCCAATACTGAGAGAGGGTAGTATGACTCTAAAGCGCGAGTAATGGGCATGCAACCGCCATAGTAATAAACGATCATGGGGTATTTACGTGTAGCATCGAAATTATTGGGAAGGTGATAAAAGCCTTCTATAATATCGCCTCTAGAAGTTGTGAACTTCCATGGAGTACAACTGGCAATTGCACGATTACCAAATGATTTCTGGAAAGAAACTTCGCCAAATGGTTTACACTTGGGAGTTATACTCGTAAGCTCTGCCACATATCCATTTCGTGAAGTAGTGCCAGTTTGTCCGAAAAAGGCTATTTGTGGCTTGCGTGTTTGAGACATCGTAAAGCCTTGAACTATGCTAACCGGAAGATTAAGACGTTCGCGTTGTCCATTCTTGGGATTGATGCGCCACATTGTTTCATCATAACCATCTGCACACTCGGCATAGATAAAGCCATCACCACGATTCCATTTGGCATGACTCACAGAAGGCTTAAAGTCTTTGAGCAATGCAGTGGCTTTACGAGTGGTACGGTCAAAAAGAAATAAGCGTTGGTCGAAGGATTGAGCAACTTCTCCTTTGGGGAGATTGCTGCCAATACCATCAAAAGCAGAGGGAGACCCTTCGAACAAAATCTGTTTATCGTCTGGGCTGTATTGGCCATTTCCTAACCAAGGTTGGTCAACTAAAAGGGTGTCAATAGTTCCTTTTTCGAGCCAAATCTCATATACATTTTTGTGGTCAAAGGGCTTGCGAGTCAAATCATGTGTATTTTGGCTCACAAGTATACGTTGACCATCATGAGATATATCGTTGAGATGCACATCTTCTTTGGTAAAAGTGAGGCGACGTGCAGCTCCAGTGGTTAAGTCTACATAGTAGAGGGCACTCCTATTGCGCCAGCCAGCCTGGCTATCATCGGGAGCCTTAAGTTGTTTGAGAGCACCACGTTGTTCGTCACTGTCTTCATTGATGTCATAAATAGCAAACTTTCCATTGGGAGCAAGTGCCATACTTCCCTCGGGGAGATGCGTACCTATTACCTGTGTTTGCATAGTAGCTGGGTCAAGAAGTACGAGTTGGTTATCTCCACCTTTCTTGGTCTCGTAGTATAATTTGTCCTCTTGCTCCAACCATGTCCAGTACTCATACTTTTCACTGCGATAAATTGTACGGTGTGAGTGAAGGTCGGTAAGTACTGTGCGGTAATCGTTTTTACCATCACGATTGGTCGTGTAGTACATGGTCATGAGATAGCGACCCGAAGGAGACATTTTCATGCTGTAGAAACGTTCCCCATGAAGCATGTCATCGAAAGAGAAAGCTTGGGGCTTTGAGCTATTAAGCTCAGCTTTAGCTAAATCTTTACCTATAATGCTTACTTCAAAGGTGTCACGAGCATCGCTTGTAGAGTAGGTGAGAAGAGCTATCTCTGTGCGCCCAGGGCGCAATATAATCGTTTGGTTATCTTGAAGAATACCATTGACATAGGTGTCGAAATTGCTAATTTTTTTCGTAGATAAATTGGCTTTGGTCCAGCGTTGTACGTCAACCGTAAATCGGATTCCATTTACGCTATTAGAATCAATGGCTTCTCCTTTACGAAGGATACGTGACGAGCGCAGGTTGGGATTTTCTACGAGGTGACTATTCCATTCTTTAACCTCATCTTCTTCATAACTTTTTCCTGCGAAGTTGAGCGAATCCTTCCATATAGGTGCTTGTAATAATACAGGGCCATAGAGCTGCGCTGAAGTCACATGCAGGGTGTCGTTTATTCTAGCAGAATCAATTTGTGAGTCTACTTTAGTCTTTTGGGAAGAATCCTCTGTTGCATTCGTACTATGGGGAGTACGTGTTATGCTAGAGGTGGGTGTCATGTGCGTGCCTACAGCACAGAGTGGTGCTGTGCAGAGTGTTAGCACAAAGAGAGGTAAGATGGGTTTCATGCGGTATTATATGAGAGTCATTTTCCTTCGCGTTGTTCAGCGATGAGTTGAAAATTCTTTTTGCGTAGTTTGAAAGAGTGGGTAAGGTAACGGTCGCGTACTATCTCGTTGGCGGCTAGTTCTTCTGGACTGCCGTGGAAAAGAATCTTTCCTTCAAAGAGTAAGTACGCACGATCTGTGATGCTCAGTGTTTCTTCGACGTTGTGGTCTGTAATGAGAATGCCAATGTTTCTGTCTTTTAGTTTCCATACAATGTATTGGATATCCTCTACAGCAATTGGGTCAACACCTGCGAAAGGTTCATCCAGCATGATGAACTTGGGATCGATGGCCAAGCAGCGTGCAATCTCTGTACGGCGACGTTCACCACCTGAAAGTTGGTCGCCCAAATTTTTCCGCACCTTCTGTAAGCGGAACTCTGAGATTAGGGATTCTAACATCTCGCGTTGCTCCTCGCGTGACTTTTTGGTCATTTCGAGCACAGAAGAAATGTTGTCTTCCACACTCATTTTGCGAAAAACTGAAGCCTCTTGTGCCAAATAACCAATGCCAGCTTTGGCACGTTTATATACCGGGGCCTTGGTAATCTCCTTTTCTCCCAAGTAGATTTTACCTCCATTGGGAACAACTAAACCCGTAGTCATGTAGAAGGAGGTCGTCTTACCTGCACCGTTGGGACCAAGCAAACCCACAATTTCCCCTTGATGCACTTCAAATGATACATCATTAACGACAGTGCGTTTACCATAGCGTTTTACCAATCCTTCTGTGCGAAGTACTAAGGTTTCACCCGATTCCCCTTGAATGTGCTCCGATGGTGCAGCTATTTCATTGAGATCAGTGATGAAGTCTATAGACGAAGGCTTGTTGGAAAGCTTAGATTCATTGCCAATAACCATATCGGGTGATGTGGTTAGTGTTGAGTCTAGAGGAGCGGTGGTGGATTTTTCTTCCATGGTGCGGGAGATTGAAGTGTGAATCACAGCAGAAGTGCACCCATGCACAAAAATGTAGAGTAGGGGGCAGTAAAAAGCTGTGAAAACTATCAAAGAAAAAGGAGCAACTCTTTGCGAGGTGCTCCTTGGATTGAGGTACCAAGCAGATTCGAACTGCTGTAGCAGGTTTTGCAGACCTGTGCCTAGCCACTCGGCCATGGTACCCTGTTTTCGTTTTCGAGTGCAAAGGTACAGCTTTTTCTGATACTAGCAAATTTTTTGTCCATTTTTTTATGAGTTATATCTAGAAATTTATTGTAAAGAACCATTCTTTTAGTGACCTCTTCTCTTTTGTAGCTTATTCAGTGAGTGTAGCACCTTTAAACTTACTTTGGAACGTGTAAAGTATCTATCGAAAAAAGTAGATTATATTTGGCGGTTTCAAAATAAACTTCTAACTTTGCTCATACAAACAACAAGAGATTGTGACAGCACTGGCTGTCCTTAAAATATTATATCAATAGCATAGGCTGTACTGGTCAGATTGGGATACTCATCAATTATATCTGAATCACCGAGACAAGTCGTTCGTCCAATGGCGTGCCGATACTGCGCTTTCAATGCAGCGTGGAGGTCGGATTACAAAGGGCGAGGGACACTCAAATCCTTTTTTACTCGGAGTTTCATCATCTTCACCGGTACAGCCTTCTTTTTATCCTTTCTTTTGGGGAGTTCCCTTTGTTGTAAGGAACAATCTTTCCTCTGTTTTATCTATCCACACACACAACTTAAAACATGAAGCTCAACCCTATGCAGCTGGCAGCTGGTAAGGCTATTCAGCAAAACCAGAACGTATTGCTTCTATCTCCTACAGGGAGTGGTAAGACTTTGGCTTATCTTTTGCCGCTCATTTCTCGCATTGACACTTCTATGGATACGTTGCAGGCGGTTGTTGTTGTGCCAAGTCGTGAGCTTGCAGCTCAAGTTGAGCAAGTGTTCAAGTCTCAAGTAGGTACTTCTCTTCGCGGGCTTGCACTTTATGGAGGACGTCCCACCATGGAGGAGCATCGTCGCATTCGAGAATTACGTCCACAGGTGGTGTTTGCGACTCCAGGCCGATTGCTTGACCATATAGGGAAAGACAATCTCAACGTCTTGGGAGTGCGCCTCCTTGTCTTGGATGAATACGACAAATGTCTTGAGCTAGGGTTTCGCGAAGAGATGAGCCGCATAGGTGAAGCGATGCACTTTGTTTCCCAAGTTGTTGTAGCCTCTGCCACAGCTTTTGAAGAAGAGAAGCACGATGTATGGGGAGAACGTGTCCCAGAAGCAATCCCAGATGGAAAGACCCATAAGGTTCTTCCCGTACCCGCATTGATAGCACAGCGAAAGTTCGCTTCAATCAACTACCTGGACATGGTAGACGACTTAGCAAGTCGTTTAAAAATTACTGAAATTCCTGCACCACAAAAGGATAAATTAGAAACACTTGCACAATTGCTCACTCGTATTGGAGGAGAAAGTACTATAGTCTTTGTTTCGCACCGCGAAAGCGTTGATAGAGTGGGGCAGTATCTCCGAGAACAAGGCTTTCCTATCAGCCTATATCATGGGGGGCAAGACCAGGAAATGCGTGAACGATCGCTCTATCGTTTTCGTTCTGGAGCTGCTTCTATTATGGTAAGCACCGATTTAGCAGCTCGCGGTTTAGATATTCCAGAGGTTCGCGCTATAGTTCATTATCATCTTCCATTAGATGCAGCGACTTTTGCTCATCGTTCAGGACGCACCGCGCGTTGGGATGCAGAAGGGACAGCCTATTTATTGGTAGGGCCTGAAGAAAAACTACCTTCTTTTGTCGTAGCTGACGAATCATATACTGTGTCTGATGTTACGATCAAAGCGCAACCTTCGCAGTGGGCCGTATTGTATATAGGTCGTGGGAAGAAAGACAAGCTTTCAAAAGCCGATATCCTTGGTTTTTTGTGTAAGAAAGGTGGACTTACTTCTGTCCAAATAGGCCGTATAGACGTTAATGCTCATACCTCCTATGTAGCGGTGCAGAGAAATACTGTGAAGCATTTGTTACAACAGGTAACAGGAGAGAAAATAAAAGGTATGAAGACTCTTATAGAAGAAATGAGGATAAAATAAGTTTAAGGCTTTTAGAAAGTCCGTTTGACCAACTTTTCAACAAAATGGGGCTGTTCCTAATTTGGAACAGCCCCATTTTAAGTTTATTATTGTGATGTTTATCCCACACTTTTCAAATGCTTTTCCAAGAAACGCTCCATAGCGCGGTAAAAGTCGAAGCGGTTTTCTTGATTGGCAAATCCATGTCCTTCATTGTCTTTGACCATATACTCCACTTCCACACCTCGTTGTCGCAGAGCTTCGACCATCTGGTCACTCTCCGCTTTGTTCACACGAGGATCATTGGCTCCTTGTGCCACAAATAGAGGACAAACGATTTGGTCAGCATGAAGGGCAGGAGAGGTAGCGGCTAGTTGCTCTTCGTCCGCTTCGGGATGTCCTACTTGTTCGTACATCATTTCTAGCATAGGTCGCCAATATGGAGGAATAGTCTGCATGAAGGTAAAGAGATTCGACACACCTACATAGTCTATCGCACAACGATAGAGTTGTGGGGTGAAGCAAGCACCAGCCAAAGCTGCATAGCCACCGTATGAGCCTCCGTAGATAGCTATACGATTGGCATCAGCAATACCCTGGTTCACTAAATGTTGCACACCTTCAGTGATGTCATCTTGCATTTTTAGTCCCCATTGTTTATAACTTGCTTCAAGGAATTTTCGACCATACCCAGTGCTACCGCGAAAGTTCATTTGAAATACGGCATATCCACGTGAACAAAGGAATTGCACCTCCGAGGAAAATCCCCAGCTATCGCGTGCCCAAGGGCCGCCATGTGGATTGACCACCAATGGAAGAGGGGATTGATTGTCGGCTAGGCAAAGTTTTTCTATTGAGAGGGGAAGATGTTCTTCTGAAGAAGATATCTTTTGTAGGTCAGTAGCCGAGGGGACGAAGTTATCTAGGGAAAAGGCTGTTAAAGTCGAGCCTTTGGGCAGGCTCAAATAGCCCTCAATGGTCAAGCCATCACTAGTGGTATAAGTCACAGCATGCATCTCCACCATATCATCAGCCGAGAGCCAAGGTGCAGCATCAGCTAAATGCGTGAGCATGTCAGTGTCGAGATTATAGAAATAGTAAGAACCACGCCACCTACATAAAGAAGTTTCTTACGTTCTGCGCGGTCGCTCCCCATTGTGCCTACACGTTGCTGGGGGAAATGAGCCTGTATACATTCACGTTCCAGGCGTGCCTCCTCGTCAAAATAGTGGCGGATAGGTTCGCGATGTCCAGAGCAGAAGGCACCGAGCAGTTGTTTCCTTTTGCGCGAATAGCTCAAAGTAGTGACATCGTAACTTTCGTTCTCATAGAGGGTTTCTAATTCTTCTCCAGTGCGAGGGTCTAATAACACTAAAGCTGCTTTGTCGCGATGGAGGTTGCTAATGGCCCATACGTGGCGATTGTCAGGAGTAAAAAGGCATAGGTTTACTTCTTCTTTGAAGTTTGTGGTGAGAATTGGGCGAAAATTCTCATTCTCATGGTCTCGATAAAGCAGTTGTGTATTGACTCCATCTACAACAGCTGTAGCCATACGGAGCTTGCCCTCATGATCTGTCATCCATCCCATGTAGTTTCCAGGATTCTCGGCCAACATGGTGAGTTCACCAGTAGCAAGATTCAAACGATAAGGATCAAAGACTTCAGGGTTTCTTTGGTTAAGGCCAATAATAACCTCATTGGGGAAGTCTTCCAAATCGTCAATAATAGAGGTGCGTACGCCAGGGAAGTTGGTGTATGAGCGTTCGTCTGAACCATCGATGCGGACACCGTAGAGTTGATAATTCTCATCTCCTCCCGAATCTTTGACAAATAAGATGCGTTCATTGTCGGCCCATAAATAACCTCCCACACTACGTGCGGTTTCAAAGGTGAGTTGTCTCATTTCGCCCAAATTTCCCGCCGCATCAACGGAGCGCACGAAGATGTTCATGCGGTCTTCGTAAGGCGCCATGAATGAGATGTGCAAACCATCGGGTGAGATTTGATAGCCATTGGTGTCGGAGTTACGGAAAAAATCTTCTATTGGAATCATTGAGTCGAAAGAAATAGATGGAAAAAGAGGAGTTTAGGGGTTTAGTGCTAGCTAGAACAGAGAGGTGTAGGCTAAAAAGTGGTTTGACTTTGCGGAGTGAGAAAGTCATAGGGCTCAACCACACCTCGCGAATAGGCTAGAAATCTTGCGCAAAATTACGTGATTTTTCTTGTTTGTCAGGAGCATGTCGCGATAAATTTGTATTTTTGCTCATTCAAGATGGCGAGAAATAGGCTATTTCTCTCCTAGAACTCGGCAGATTGAAGCCGCAATATCTTAGAATCGTCACCCAACAATCGTCTTGTTTTATGAATTGGCAATGGATTAAATCCCTGTTTTCGGCAAAGACTCCTCTTTCCTCTTCTGCACTTGCGCCTGTGAAGGTGCACAGCACGGTAAAGCAGTTGCTGAAAAGTTTGCAAGTGCAGTGGGAAGTTCAGGAGAACGAGCATGTATCGGGTGAAGCAGACTATGTGTTCTCTTTCCAACAAGGGAGATTTCGTTTAGTTGCCAATGCACATCATACCTTTGTGCATATTCATTTTCCTTATTTTTCGGAAGTTTCTCTTTCGCAAATTGACAATTTGCGCTTTGCTTGCAATGATTTCAATCTGAAACAAAGCGATTTCAAAGCCTATTATACTCTTAATCCCAAGGAAGAGGCCATAAACGCTCATTTGCTTTTTAATTTCCGATTGGCGACTCATGATAAGCGTCAAAGCTACGAATTAGGAAGTATGTTGCAACAGACATTTGAGATGGCTCGATTGTTTCGACAAATCTTCCAAAACATAAGTGGGAGTGGACATGCTGATCTTGAAGAGAATAGTGCGCTATCGATGCGTGAGCGTTATCTCTCGAGAGAACTCGAATTGTGGCATCAACATCCAAGTTTAGTATGGCGCGAAACTACGACCAGGCATCACACTATTGGGCAGCTATTTCATACGTTTTATGAAGATGAAAGCAACATTCAGTTTCATGCTTTGCAAACGATGCAGACCGATTGGGGAGCATTTCCTAAGTTCTCAGAGCAAGAAACCATGCCAGAACAGTCTGATTTGTCAACTGTTGCTCGTCCCATAGAGATTTCTCTTTCCTCTCACGATGATATTTCTAACTTTGTGCTTCTCGATGCGCTAGGATGTGCTGAGAGTTGGGAAGATTGCCCGAGCATATCTCCAGTAACGATACAAGTGTTGGCTACTGTTGGGGAGTTGAAAGAAAAGACTTTCGTAATTCATCTCGACATAGAAGATAGAATAGAAGGAAATGACTATGTGAGTGTACTCTTCATCGAACCCACTTCTCCATTGTCTCCTGTAAATTCCGAAACGAGTATGGCGGGGATGCGAAATAATCTTACGCATCGCTTTTTGATGGTGCGAGATTATGTTGGAAATGAACAGAGAGAAGCTGAGTTTCGCTATCAATGGCAAGAAACTCAAGATGCGATGCAGCGCGGAGAAAAACTCAGTGAAGAGCAGCGTTTCATGGGATTGAGTGTTGTGCCCAACGTGGGGTATAATCTCTATTGGGGACGCCGCTACTTTACCAGCAAGCGTTACTACGAAGCACTCCAACACTTGGAGAACGCTTATCGTGCACTCAATCCTAATTGTGAAGGTTTAAATAAATCTGCTCGAGAGCATTTCTATGAAATATGCTACTTCATAGGTTTCTGTTATGCAGAACTCAAGCTCTACGAGCGAGCTTATTTTTATCTCGACATCGTTTATCCACAGAATTCTGTGAGATACGCTTCTGAGTATGTGAATCTTTTGGTCAATACCAAGGATTTTCGTGCGTTGGCCACCATCGAACGTTTGATTAAGAACATCGAACAAGAAGTGGCGCGTCTTGAAGCTGATGAAAAGGAAGAGGAAGGTTTGCAAGCTTTTCTTAGATTCTTACTCCGTCGTAAAGGGTATGTGCTCATAGATCGGCGCAAACTTGATGAGGCGGAGAGCCTTTTTCAAGCACTCTTAGACTATCCCGACTGTGAAAAGCAAGCTATTGATGAACTCATGTATATTGAGCAATTGCGAGCTGAAGCAAACAATACAAAAGACTCCTAAATTTATTCTCCACTATGACTATGGTTTCCCCCTCGTTGCTGAGTGCCGACTTTGGCAACTTGCAACGCGATATCGAAATGCTCAATGCCAGTGAATGCGACTGGTACCATCTTGATGTGATGGATGGTGTTTTTGTGCCTAACATCAGTTTTGGTTTCCCTGTAATGCAGGCTATGGCGAAACATGCCACCAAACCTCTTGATGTGCATTTGATGATTGTGCAACCAGAGAAGTTTATTAAAGAAGTGAAAGCCCTCGGTGCGCGTGTGATGAATGTGCATTATGAAGCCTGCACACACTTGCACAGAGTTATACAAGCCATTAAAGCCGAAGGTATGTTGGCAGGAGTGACACTCAATCCGCATACTCCTGTGAGTGTGTTGGAAGAGATTGATCACGACCTCGACTTGGTCATG
>OGYQ01001679.1_pt1 | contig 10429 bp, 10 predicted proteins | sample 1576641 | NCBI WGS metagenome assembly OGYQ01 (sample SAMEA3541476, study PRJEB24748) | human gut metagenome | biome: human gut; feature: human-associated habitat; material: faeces | place: China | collected 2012
AAGGAGTGTACATGTTCCACCTGCACATCAAAGAGGGCATAGCGAAGGCGCTGTTCGTGGCCGCCGCGGTGCGTTATTTCCGGCGGTCCTTCCGCTGGTTTTTCCTGGTCCTCCGCGTGTAGATCCCTGCCCTGAAGCCTGCAACCAACACGACCAGAAACAGCAGCGCTGCCAGCAGACTCCCCACTGCCTTGACCGGATGGCCCGCGGTATAGTACAGACAGGACAAAACGCCCAGGAAGAGAACCAGTACACCTGTAAGGATGGCCAGGACGGGCGGCCACACGGCCTGCAGCAGTTCCAGCAGGAGCTCACCGAGAATTTCTACCATCGTTTCCATACCCGGTCAACTCCTTTCCTGCCTTGCAGCGGTTTACAGCTTGTGGATCTCGTCGATGAACTGGCCGACGATATCCCCTTTCAGCATGCGGACCTTCTGGCCGCGGATGAAGAGCAGCGCTTCGTCCTTGCCGCCGGCAATGCCGATGTCCGCGTCGGACGCCTCGCCGGGGCCGTTGACCACACAGCCCATGATGGCAATCTTCAGGGGCTTTTTGAAGTCCTCATCCCGCAGACGGCGCTCCACCTCGTTGGCAATCTCGATCATGGGATACTGGGTGCGGCCGCAGGTGGGGCAGCTGATGATCTCGGGTCCTGCCACAGCATAGCCCACCGCCCGCAGAATATCATAGCCGGCATAGACCTCATTCTCCGGGTCCTCGGTCAGGGAGACCCGCAGCGTATCGCCGATGCCTTCCAGCAGAAGACCACCGATGCCCATACCGGATTTGATGAGACCCATGCGGTTGCCGCCTGCCTCGGTAACGCCCACATGCAGCGGGTAGTCCGTCTGGGCAGAAAGCATCCGGTACGCCGCCATCATCCGCGGCACATTGCTGGACTTGATGGAAATCACAATGTTGTCAAAGTCATGTTTTTCCAGTAAGCGCACATGGTACAGCGCACTTTCCACCATCGCTTCCGGCACGGGAGCACCGTACTTGGCCAGGATGTGTTTTTCCAGGCTACCTCCGTTGACGCCGATACGGATGGGCACATTTTTGGCGTTGCAGGCATCGGCCACCGCCTTGACCCGGTCGTCCGAACCGATGTTGCCGGGATTGATGCGGATCTTGTCCGCCCCTGCATCCAGGGCCGCCAGCGCTGCGCGATAGTCAAAATGGATATCGGCCACCACGGGAATGTCCACTGCCTCCTTGATGGCTGCCACCACGGCGGCATCCTCCGGTGTGGGCACCGTGACCCGCACGATCTGGCAGCCGGCCGCCGCCACACGCTTGGCCTGTGCCACGTTGCCGGCAATATCCTTGACCGGAACGTTGAGCATGGTCTGGACGGCGATGGGATTCGTACCACCGATGGTAAGATTGCCGATCTTCACTTCTCGCTTCAGTTGGCGCGTCATGGCATATCCTCCTTAGAAAATTCTGGTAATATCCTGCATGGTCACCAGCAGCATGAGCCATAGAAGCAATACCATGCCTACCGTATTGACCGCAATCTGGAACTTCTGGGGTACAGCCCGCCCGGTCAGTCCCTCAAACAACAAGAACAACAGTTTGCAGCCGTCCAGGGCCGGAACCGGCAGCAGATTGAAAATGCCCACATTGATGGTCAGCAACGCCATCAGGGAAAGCACATCCCGCCAGCCATACTGCACCGCCTGGCGCACCGCCGACACCGTTCCGATGGGGCCGGACAGTTGGTCCACCCCCACCTTGCCGGTGGCCAGTTGCCAGAATCCGCCCAGAATGGCCGTACTGTAGTAGGAAAAATATTCCCCGGTCTGTACCAGCACATTGTGCACCGTCTTGGGCACCGCCGCAACGCGGAAATCCACCCCGCTGGTGACATGGCCCTCTTCGTCGGTGGTGGGGGCCACCGTTACCTGATCCAGCTGCACCAGTTTGCCATTCCGCAGCACCGACATGGTGTGGGAACGGGCGGTCCCGTCAAAGTGCTGTGCCAGGGAGTTGGCGGTACGCACCCGCTGGCCGTCCACCATGACGATGGTATCCTGCAGTTGCAGACCCGTTGCGTTGCTGGAAGCGCCATCCACAAACTGTACCACCTGGGTCCCCCCCAGGTTGGCCATGCTGCAGACCAGCACCACCAGAACTACAAATCCCAGCAGAAAATTCATCACGGCACCCCACAGCGTCACAAAAAAGCGCTGCCAGGCACCGGCCTGTTCAAATTCTTGCCCCTGTACCACCACAGGGAACAACCCCCGTTTGCGCGGCGGCTGCACCGGCAAGGCAACTTCCCCGTTTTCATCCGGTTCCGGCGGTGTGGAAAACAGGTTGTATCCTCCCAGGGGGATCAGACGCAGGGTATAGCGGGTACCGCCCCGCTCCCAGGCCCACAACTTGGGGCCGAAACCGATGGAAAATTCCTCCACCCGGATGCCGCAATGTCGGGCCGCCCAGAAGTGGCCCCATTCATGCACCAAAATGACAACCCCGAACACGAGCAGGGATACCAGCCCGGTCAGTATTGCAGTCATAGGCACCTCACAAATTCTCAGATATGCGCTTCCACATAGGCACGCGCCATGCGGTCACACTCATGCACATCGGCCAGGGTATAATCTCCGCCGAAGCTTTCGCTGTCCACCATGCCTTCCACCAGACGACCAATGTCCAGGAATCCGATCTCATCCCGCAGGAAGTGCGCTACTGCAGCCTCGTTGGCGCCGTTGGCAGCGCAGGGCGCCAAACCGCCCTTGCGGATGGCTTTTTTGCAGGCTGCCAGGCAACGGAAGGTTTCCTCATCTGCCGTGGCAATGCTCAGCTTGGTCAACGCCGTGAAATCCAGTTCTGGCACCGGGCTGGGCAGGCGCTCCGGCCAGGTCAGCGCATACTGGATGGGGATGCGCATATCGGGTACGCCCAGCTGTGCAATGATGGAATGGTCGGCAAACTGTACCGCCGAATGGATGATGCTTTCCCGCTGTACCACGATCTGGATCTTATCCTCGGGAAGGCCAAACAGCCAGGCAGCTTCGATCAGTTCCAGACCCTTGTTCATCAGGGCAGCCGAGTCGATGGTGATTTTGGCCCCCATATTCCAGTTGGGATGGCGCAACGCATCGGCCTTGGTCTTCCCCCGCAATTCCTCGGTGGTCATGCCGAAGAAGGGTCCTCCCGAGGCGGTGAGCAGGATCTTCTCCAAAGTTTTGGCACTGTGGGCATCCTGCAGACACTGGAAAATGGCGCTGTGTTCGCTGTCCACCGGCAGAAGATGCACCCCGTGCTGTTTGACCGCGTCGGTGACCAGGTGGCCACCCGTAACCAGACTTTCCTTGTTGGCCAAAGCCAGATCGTGCCCGCTCTCAATGGCTGCCAGCGAAGCATCCAGTCCCGCAATACCCACCACCGCGTTGAGCACCACATCGGGGCCTTCCATGGCAGCCAGTTCCCGCAGTCCTTCCGGTCCCTGCAACAGTTGGGGGGCGTCGGACTGCCCCGCCAGTGCCGCTTCCATCTTCCGGTAAGCATCGGGATTCACCACCGCCACATAGCGGGGATGAAATTCCCGGATCTGTTCCAACAGTTTGTCCACGCTGGAGTGCGCAGCCAACCCGAACACCGAATAGCCGTGCATGCGGCAGACGTCCAGACTCTGGGTTCCGATGGAGCCGGTGGAACCCAGTAAGGTGATGGTCTTGTTCATAATTTCCATCCTTTATTCTTACAACACATAGAAGAAATAACGCACGACGATGGCCACAAAGGGCGCAATGAACATCACGCTGTCAAAGCGGTCCAGAATACCGCCGTGGCCCGGGAAAATCGTCCCGTAGTCCTTGATGCCCACCTGGCGCTTGACAACGGAGGCAAACAAATCCCCCAGGATTCCCAGCACCGAGGCGATGGCCCCCATGAGCAGCAGCACCAGGTAATGCTTGGGACGCATCTGAATGCTGATCACCGGGTGGCTGACGGAAAGCATGGTGTACACGGCCGTCAGCAGCATACCTGCCAGAATGCTGCCCACCACACCGCCGATGGCACCTTCCACCGTCTTATGGGGGCTCACAATGGGTGCCAACTTATGCTTGCCGAACGCGCGGCCGGCAAAATAAGCCGCCGTATCACCACCCCAGGCGAAGCAAAGGGTCAGCAGGATGAAATAAACGGCATCATACCGATAGTTGGCAAAGGGAAGCATCCGTTTGAGATGAATCAGGGAATAAAAGCAGAAGATGATGACCCCGGAAAAATACACGTACCCGGCCATTTTGCCGAAATCCAGCGTCTGCACCTGGGCGATCTGGCAGATATTGAAAAAGAGCACCACCAGAAAGCTGACCGGCAACACCAGCCAGCGCACGGCAGGGCTGGTGGTCAGCATGATGAGCAGGGTGAATGGCACCGCCACAGCGTACAGATACCACTGCTTTTTGCCAAATCCCATGGCCGAAAAAACTTCGTGGATGGCAATCAGACAGACAGCACTGAGCACCAGATCAAACAGAGCGGTGTCGAAAAACGCCAGCACAACCCCCAACAGGGCCAGGCCGACTACAGCGGTTATAACACGGGTCTTCATACGGTTTCCCTTTCACGGATGGATATAGTACATAACAGCCTATGCGGGCGTACCCACCGGTATGCCCGCACAGACAATGCGGAAGCGACGGCTTGCGTCAGACTTCCATAATTTCTTTGTTTTTGGCCGTGCAGGTATCGTCGATCATCTTGACGTACTTGTCGGTCAGCTTCTGGGTCTCTTCCTCCAGTTTCTTCTGGTCATCTTCGGTCAGTTCCCCGGCCTTCTTCATGGCCTTGAACTTGTCCATGGCATCGCGGCGAACGTTGCGCACGGCCACCTTGGCCTCCTCGCCCTGCTTCTGCACATCCTTGGTCAGCTGTTTGCGGCGTTCCTCGGTGGGAGCCGGGAATACCAGACGGATCACCGAACCGTCGTCAATGGGGTTAATGCCGATGTCGCTGGTCTGAATGGCCTTGGAAATGGGCTTGAGCATCTGACGGTCCCAGGGCGTAATGGTCAGGATACGGGCTTCCGCCACAGCCACCGCGGCGATTTGGTTGATGGGCGTAGGGCTGCCGTAATAATCCACCGTAACCCGGTCCAGAACGGCGGGGTTGGCGCGGCCGGCGCGGATCGAAGCCAGTTCCCGGACCAGGTGGTCCACGCTGGCGTTCATCTTTTCTTCATAGGGTTTGGTCGTGCTGCTCATGGCAATTTCTCCTTAGTTTTGATATTGTGTGCAAAAAGCGTTTCTTGCTTTGTCATTCCTTCACCAGGGTGCCCACCGTCTCGCCTTGCACTGCCTTGGCGATGTTGGCCGGTTCTCCCAGGTCAAACACCAGAATGGGCAGGCCGTTGTCCCGGCACAGCGTCGCCGCCGTGGAATCCATCACGGCCAACCGCTCATCCAGCACACGGGTGAAGGTCAGCGTATCATACCGCACGGCATCGGGATACTTGTGGGGATCCTTGTCGTACACGCCGTCCACCATGGTGGCCTTGAACATGGCGTCTGCACCGATCTCCAGGGCGCGCAGCGCAGAGGCGGTGTCGGTGGAAAAGATCGGGTTGCCGGTACCGCCGCCGAAGACAACAATGGTACCGCTTTCCAAGGCGGCGATGGCCTTGTCACTGGTGAACACTTCGGCCACCTGGGGCATGAAGGAGCTGGTCATCACCACAGCCGGAACGCCTTGCTGGCGCAATGCATCCTTGACCGCCAGTGCATTCATCACCGTGGCCAGCATGCCGATCTTGTCCGCATCCATGCGGTCCATCTTGCCGCTGGAACGGCCACGCCAGAAGTTGCCGCCGCCTACCACAATACCGATCTGTGTGCCCAGCGCATGCGCTGCCTTGATGCCGGCGCAGATCGAGGCAATGGTCGCCTCGTCAAAGCCGGTTCCCTTGGGGCCGGAAAGCGCTTCTCCGCTGACTTTCAGCAGGATGCGTTTGTATTGAATGCCCATAAAAATAACACCACCTGTTGTTTTGTGTGGTTCCGCGCACCGCACGGGCGCAGTAAACCATTTTTGATTTGTATAGTATTTTACAATAGATTGGGCACAAAGTAAAGCATCGAAGCAAAAAAAGGGCGCCGCCCTCCGGGCGACGCCTCTGTTCATTTTATCGGGATGCCGGTTTGTGCAATGCCGGGTACAGTTCCCGCTGCAGATACGACCTGCGCTGCTGGCTAAGCTGCGGTGTGACGCCGGTGGATTCCAGCACCATCGTGCCAAGATCCATGGCGCAGGGCGGCACCGCAAACCGAAGACAGGTTCCCGTATCCTCCGACACCGACAGGGTCCACCCCATCGCCGCCGCATAGGCGCGGATCAAAGGCAGGCCCAAGCCCCCCTGCTCCAGCAACCGGTCGCTCCAGACCCCCTTTTGCAGCAGTGCCTTGGCGTCCTCGGTCAGACCGGGGCCATCGTCCCGATAGCAAAACTGCCCCGGCGTACAGGTCAGGGTAATATGGACCGCCTTTCCGGCCGACAACGAATTGGAAAGAAGATTGGCCAACAGCCCGCTCAGCAGGGTATCGTCCCCCATGGTCAGCAAGACCTGCATGTCCGGGGGCGTTTCCACCGTGGCGTCAGCCTCCAGCTGCTCCTGCAGTGCCATCTCATTAAATAGGGTACACCACTCCCGCAGCAGGCCCACCAGTTCCATGGGCCGCGGTGTACAGATCTGCCGTAATACCGGCGCCACCGCCGCATCGGCTGCATGTTCGCCCAGCCGCCGCAGCAAAAGCAATTGTTCCTCGATCTGTTCCAGTAAGGGCCGCAGCGCATCGTACTGAGTGGGTGTCACGCAGTGCAACATCTGGTCGTTCAATACCTCAAATGCATTTTCCAGCAAATGGAAGGATCCTTGAAAGCGTCCGCGCAATCCGCCGCGCAACGCCATGGCAAGTTCTTGTTCGTTTGACTGCATGGTATCCCCCTTTTTGCCGAGAGAAGGTGCTAGAGCACTTCCTGCCGGAGCAGTTCCCACATCCCCTTGAGCAATTTGCCGTTGGGCAGGACTGCATCCTCCGGCAAACCGCAACGCACGCACAACTGACGGTAGAACCCGGTATTCTGCCGGTGCATCTTCTGGGACAGGCGAACCACCGCCGCTGCCACGCTGCCCTCCTGGGTGTTGTTGTCCCGCGCCACCAGCTGATACAGTGCCGCCACCGTCATGGGACGGTCCGACGCCAGCGCATACAGCAGCATCTGCTCCAGATAATCGCAGCCACTCATTGCAGGGTCCGCATGCATCTTTTGCAGATACCGGCGGCAGCAGCCGCGGATGCGGTACAGGTGATACTGCTCCACACCGGCTCCCAGCAGATAAATCTGATCAAAGAGTTCTTTGAGGCTGTAGGGTTTCAGAATAACTTCACAATCTCCAAACGCCTGCATGGCACGGCGTGCCGCCGTCCGTTCCGGCACCGGAACCGACAACAACAGCACCGGCCGTGGGTTCAGGTGCAGGGCGCGGATTTCCTCCAGCAAAGAAAGAATTCCCATATCGTTGAGCAGCACATCCAGAACCAGTACCTGCGGGCACAGCCCACCGCGCAATTGCTGCAGCAGTTCTTTTCCGCCGGGCAGAATGGCTGCCGCACGGACCTCAGGGTGGGTCTGTGCGTACAACCGGATGCAATCCCGTTCCATGCGCGCCGTGCTCACAAACGCGGCTACCACCGACGGGGTGGTTTTGCCCATCGGCGTTTGCCCGCCGTCCGCAACCGGGCGAGTTCCGTGTCTTTCCAACGTTCCCAGCATATCCGCTACACCGCCGCATCGCACAGATCGTGCAGCACATCGGGAAGTTGCTCCGGAGCCACTGCGTTTTCATACATATAACACAGCAGCCGTCCGGCAAATGCCTCGTCCAATCCGCGCAGTTTACAACACACTTCCTGCTGGGACGAACGCCGTTTCGCCAAAAAACACAGCGCATTTTGACCCCGCCGCAAAGCATAGGTCACCTGCTCTGCCTGTTGCAGGCCCTCCAGTTCCGAAAAATCCCGCCGGTACACAGCAAGATACTCCTGTCCTGCTCGTTCCATGTCTCCTTCATCCTCCCCGAATTTTAAGCAAACTCCCGGGGACGGCTGCCGCGGTACAGTGCCCCGTAAGATGTACTATAGGGCAAAGAGCTGCAGGAATCAATCCACACCCGCCATACGTTTTTCTACGCCTAGTGCAAGAAATGTCTGTTTTGTTCAGTATAACATAAACAGCGCAAAATGAGAATGTTTTTTCAAAAAAGTATCTATTTCGACAAAATTCGTTCCGGCTTTCTGCGGTTTTCCAGCGCGCAAAAGAACACAAAAAACCAACGGGGCACGGTAAATACCGTGCCCCGTTGGCTTTTCTGGTGGACCTGGAGGGATTCGAACCCTTGACCTCTCGGATGCGAACCGAACGCTCTCCCAACTGAGCTACAGGCCCATATTTTGTCCGACTTGAATATTCTACTTCATTCGTTGGGGAATGTCAAGGGCTCGCCGGAAAAATTCCCAAAAAGCCGAAAAAATTGTAAAAAACTCGATCCATTCGCATTTTCCTCTCTTTTTCGTTTGCGCAGTTCCTGCAAATGGTGTATGATGATACATAATTGATTCTGCAAGGGAGTGTTTCCGGATGAAGTTCCCCTTTTCCCTGCCGGGCCGCTTCGGCGACCGCCCGGTTGCCCTGCTGGCAGGCAGTGCCGCCGTTGTGGTGGCCCTGCTTTTCTGCGTTGTTGCCGCCACGGTGGGCATCGCCCCCCAGGATACCGTCCCTGCCCCTGCCACCGCGGAAACTGCCGAAACTGCCACACCGGAAACGGCAGAGACTGCGCAGCTTCCCACCACAGCCGACACGACCGCGACCCAAACCGTAGGCACGGTGTTGCCGCAGACCGCGGATGCCGGCCGTACTTATCTGGACGAAACCCTGTTCATCGGCGATTCCAACACGGCGCGGTATCTGATGTACGCTGACGAAACGGGCCAGGCGTTCACATCACTGAACAACAACATCGGCGTGGTGAGCATGGGGGCCGGCGCCATCACCACGCTGCCCTGCGAGAAATTCAAGGGGTCGTCCAAAATGTACACCGTTCCGGAAGCGGTGGCCATGCTGAAGCCCAAGCGGATCATCATCTGCTACGGCACCAACAATCTGGGCGGTTCCTCCACCGATGCCACCGGTTTCATTTCCACCTATCTGAAGGGATTGCAGGCCATTCAACAGGCCTGGCCGTACTGCGACATCATTGTCAGCGCCATTCCTCCGCTGGACAAGCAGCGGGAAAACACCAACCTGACCATGGTTCAGGTGGACGCCTACAATGCCGCCCTGGTACAGATGTGTGAGGAAAACGGTTTCAAGTTTCTGAACAGTGCCGAGGTCCTGCGGGACAGCACCACCGGCTGGGCCAAGACCGACTACACCCTTTCGGACGGGGTGCATCTTTCCAAGGTAGCCGTTACCGCCTATTTTGACTATGTGCGCACCCACGCCTATGTGACGGAGGACCGCCGTCCCCAGCCGCTGGGCACCATTCCCACCCCGGACGGCGTACCGGCCAACCTGATCACCGAAGACCCCATTGCCGTACGCGGCGCCAAAGTTCCGCTGGAATTTGTGGCCACCAACGGCGGCAAGCTGTCCGGTTCTACCAGCCAACTGGTCAAAAAGGGCGGTACCTCCAGCGCCGTTACAGCCATTCCCAACGAAGGATTTGTCTTTGCCGGTTGGACGGCCAGTACCGGCGGCAGTTACAGCAGTGCCACCATCGCATTCACCATGCCTTCCAATGCCAACGCCGGCGGTGTGGTCCTGACCGCCCATTTCAAGGCGGACGCCCACGAGCACAACTACCTGTTGGTGGAAGGCACCGAGGTAGCCGCCACCTGCCTGACCGACGGCAGCGCCAAGTACAAGTGCAGCATCTGCGGGGATGTGACCGAAAAGGATATTCCCGCCCTGGGCCACGACTGGGACGGCGGCCAGCAAAAGGGAGATCAGATGGTCTATACCTGCCGCCACTGCGGGCAAACCCGCAAGGAGCCCATAAAACAAACCAACACACCACAGCCCACCGCCACACCGAAAAAGACAGCCACCCCTACCGCAACGCCTTCCCCGGTGCCGTCGAAAGCCCCGGCCCCCGTATCAACACCACAGCCCACACCGGTTCCGACACCAGTTCTCACGCCAGTTCCTACGCCGGTGCCGACACCGGTCCCGACACCGGTCCCGACGCCGGAACCCACACCGGAGCCCACACCCGATCCCACGCCGGAACCGACACCCGTTCCTACCCCTGATCCCACGCCGGAACCGACACCCGTTCCTACCCCTGATCCCACGCCGGAACCCGTTCCCGAACCCGATGTACCGGACGGCGGCGGCGATTCCGGCGGCGG
>OGYQ01001681.1_pt1 | contig 10405 bp, 9 predicted proteins | sample 1576641 | NCBI WGS metagenome assembly OGYQ01 (sample SAMEA3541476, study PRJEB24748) | human gut metagenome | biome: human gut; feature: human-associated habitat; material: faeces | place: China | collected 2012
CGGTTGGCCGGCTCTTTTGTTTTGTCCGGGATCAGCCCTTGACGGCGGAGGAGGTGAGACCCTCCACGATATACCGCTGTCCGAACAGGAAGACGATCAGGATGGGCAGCACCGCGATGCTGACACCGGCCAGCACCACCGAGGGGTTGCCGGAACCCATGTAGCCTTTCATGGCCACCACGCCCAGGGGGACGGTCATCTTGTCCCAGTCCGACAGATAGATATAGGGGGCAAAGTAGTCATTCCACACGCCGTTGAAGCTCAGCACCACCAGGGTGACCAGCGTGCTTTTGACCATGGGCACCATGATCTGCCAGCAGATGCGGAAGTGGCTGGCCCCGTCGATCTTGGCCGATTCGATGATGGCGTTGGGGATGGTGGCCATGCTCTGCCGCAGCAGGAAGATGGAGAAGGCGTCAAAGAGGCCGGGGATGATCAGCGCCCAGAGGGTGTTGACCAGGTGGAGCCGGCTCATGACGATGTAGGTGGGGATGATGGTGGCCTGGATGGGCAGCATCATCGAGAGCAGGAAGAGCACAAACACCACATTGCGTCCCTTGAAGTTGATTTTGGCCGTGGCGTAGGCCGCCAGGCAGCCCACAAACAGCCGGCCGATGATGACGCTGCCCGTGACAATGCCGCTGTTGAGGAACATCTGCAGAAAGGGGATGTCCGACTGAAACAGCGTGATATAGTTGTCCAGCATGATCCGTTCCGGCAGGATGGCGGGCGGCAGCTTGTAGGCTTCCGCCGGCGTGCGCATGGAGGAAGAGAACATGAAGAGGAACGGAATAAAGATAACCATCCCAAAGAAGATTACCAGGGCCGCGACCACAAACTTGCCGGCACGTCTTGTTTTACTCTCAATCATAATTGACCCACCTGTCGCTCATTTTCAGTTGGATGACCGTGACCACCATGATCACCGCCACAAAGAGGATGGATACCATGCAGGCATAGCCCATATTCATCCGCTGGAAAGCCAGATTGTAGATGTACATGGCCATGGTGCGGGTGCTGTCCACCGGGTCGCCCTTGGTCATGATGTTGGGAATGTCGAAGCTCTTCAGCTCGCTGATGACGTTGATGATCAGCACAAAGAGGATGGAGGGCGTCAGCAGCGGGATGGTGATGTGCCGTGCCAGCTGGAAGGCGTTGGCGCCGTCCAGGGCGGCGGCCTCGTAGTAGTCGTAGGAGATGTTCTTGATGCCCGCCAGCAGGATGATCATGATAAAGCCGATGTTGCGCCACACATCGATGCCGATGATGGACCACAGCGAAACCGAGGCGTCAGTAAGCCAGCCGATGGGCTCGATGCCGATTTTGCCCAGGTAGTAGTTGACCAGGCCGGTGTCCTTGGCCAGCAGGATGGTCCAGATGACGGCGATGTAAGCCGGGGCCACGATGGCCGGGAAGAAATAGAGCAGCCGGATGATATAGCTGAAAATTCCGTTGCGTCGGTTGGCGATCATCAGCGCCAGAACCAGCCCGATGACAATGTTGAGGATGACCGCCGCCACCGTCAGTTTGCAGGTGTTCCAGGCAACCACATGGAGTTTCTGGTCGGTCAGCACCTCCATCAGGTTGTCCAGCCCGTTGAAGGTGGGAGGTTTGAGCATATTGTATTTGGTAAAACCGAGCACCAGCATGGCCAGGGTAGGCAACAGCACAAAGCAGACAAACAGGATCAGCGCAGGCAGTACAAAAAGCCAGCCCGTCCTGGATTCTCTTTGTGCAATGTAGGATTTTTGTCTTTTCATGGAAACCGCCTTATCTGCTGCGGGCATGTGCCCGTTTTTCCTATAGGGAGGAGGCCACATCCGCAGATGCGGCCTCCCGTGTACGAGTTACTGCTGCAGATTGTTGAAGGACTCGGTCAGTTCCTGATCGGCCTGTTCAATCGCCGTGTCGATGTCCATGGCGCCCGTCAGGATGTTGGTGGCCATGGTGGAGATGATGGTGCTCATCTCGGAGTAGTTGTCGGGGGCCGGCAGCACCTTGCCGTTCTCGATCTCCTCGTAGAAGCGGCTGATGTGGGGCGCATGGTTCAGGAAGGCTTCGCTCTGCAGGGCTTCGGAGCGCAGGGGCACCGAGGTACCGGTCTCGGCCTGCACCATCGAAACTTCTTCGGCGGCAAATTCCTTGCACAGCGCGTAGGCGGCTTCGGGATACTTGGAGGCTGCCGTGACGCCCATGCCGCCGATGCCGAAGCAGCCGTAGCCGCCGTCCGCGCCGCGGGGCATGATGGCCGCGTCAAAGTCGGTGAAGCCGTTGGCCTCGTAGGTGGCTACCATATACATACCCATGCAGATGGTGGCCGTACGGCCGGCGGCGAACATGTTGCCCACATCGTCGTTGGTCTGGGGCACCGGCGCCACGCCGTACTTGTAGATCAGGTCATAGAGGTTCTGCATCGTCTCCTTGATGCGGGGATCCTTCAGGTTGGAACCGGTCCAGTCGTCGTTGATGGGGCTGACGCCGTTGGCGTAGAACCAGGGCCACATGAAGGAAGTCATGATCATCGTGCCGTACACCTTGTCGTCCCCTTCGCCGGTGGTCAGCGCCTGCAGGTCGGATACGAACTGGTCCCAGGTGTAGTCATCCCCCGGCTCTTCCAGGCCTGCCGCCGCGTACATGGCGGGGTTGTACTGCAGGATGACCGAGTTGGCGTCGTTGGGAATTTCGTAGATGTTGCCGTCCACCGTAAAGGCGTCCCAGGCCGCCTGGGGAATCTGCTCCTTCAGGGCCTGGCCCTCCGGGTCGGCGTCGATCAGGTCGTTCAGGGGCAGGAACAGGTCGTTGTTGACAAACATCCGGGTGCCTTCCACCGCCACGTTGATGACGTCCGGCGCTTCGCCCGACGCGATCTGGACGATCAGCTTGTCGCAGGTTTCCTGCCAGGTGGCGCCGCTGGAATAGGTGGCTTCCACCGTGTATTCGGGATATTTTTCTTCAAAGCGGTCGATGCAATCCTCGTACACCGCTTTCTGTTCTTCGCTGGCCGAAAGGGAAATCTTCAGCACTTTCTTTTCGCCCGTACTGGCGGTTTCCCCCGTCGTTTCCCCAGTCGAAGCGGTCGAGTCGGTCGAGGCGGTGGAACCGGATGCGCTGCTGCATCCTGCCATCATGCTGCCCAGCAGGCAGGCACTGAGTGCCAGCGCCGTGATGCGATGTGATCTTTTCATGCGTAGTGAACCTCCAATCAGATAAAGAAATTGTGGATGGAATGTGCGTCGCCGTGACTGGTTAAACGATTATCTTTTTCGCAAGGCAATTATAGCACACCGTTTTTCCAGCCGTCAATGGCAGTTCTGCAACTTTATGCAGATAGTCGGTTTTTTTGTCGAATTATTGTGCACATTGTGCACGGGTTTTGTATTTTTTGTCGGCAAATTCCCTTGAAAATTGGAAAATCTTGTGTTAAAATTAGCCACAAGGTGCATTTCCGAGACTGTTTAAACGATTATTCTATGCCTGAGCAAACCCCCTCATGGCGCGTTTAAACGATTATCTTTCGCACGGAAAATCCCACAGGGCCCCCGGCCCTGTACACTCTACAGGGGGGTAGCGATGAGTTCCAGAACTAGCAACATCAAAGACGTGGCTCGCCGGTGTCTCCACCGCCACAGTATCCTATGTGCTCAACGGCACCAAGAAAGTATCCGAAGAAACACGCCGCCGGGTTTTGCGGGCGGTGGAAGGCCTGCAGTACCAGCCCAACCAGCAGGCCCGCTCCCTGCGGATGAACCAGGGACGGGATGTGCTGGTCTTCTGCCAGCAGGACTGTCTGGCCGGTTTTATTGCCTCCACCCTGCTGGCCGAACTGGTGGGGGTGCTGCAGCAGCGGCAGCACCATGTGATCACCTGCTTTTCCCATTCCCAGAAAGAGCTGCTGGAACTGCTGCAGCGGCAGAACTTCTATACGGCCTATGTGATCTGCAACTGCCAGTGGGAACAGCCGGTGGATCTGTATTCCAACGTTTTATTCCTGAATTTTGACCTGGAAAACTGCAATGTCTTCCAGGAAGGACAGTGCCAGCTGAACCTGGGACATCTGTTCTACCATGAAATCATAGAGTGTATCCAGAAAAATCCCCATCTGCATGTGGTGATGAATTACAAACAGGGCAACATGCTGCAGCAGATGGCACCGGAACTGAATTTCCAGAACATCCATTTTGCCAACAGCGAGATCAGTTCCGGTGCCTACCATCTGGAAAGCCTGCTGCACCACGACTGCGGGCAGGTGCTGTTTGCCGATTATTTTCTGTTTGTGGGCGCCATCAAATATCTGTTACAGCATGAGGACACACTGTATGAGCGACACTTCACCATTGAATACTTACCCTGGATTCGTGTAGCCGAAACCTTTGGGCTGTCGCTTACCGTGCACACTTTCCCCATGAAGAAAGTGTTGCAATGCGTTCTGGAACGGCTTTCCGCCTCCTGAAAGGGCGATACCGGATCCTCGGGAAGCTGAGGAGCAACTATGGACCGACAAATTCTCGTGGCCGGTGAGCTTGCGGCCACCTTTATTGCCCTGCCCGAAGAGGATCTTGTGCAGGACTCCCTCTATGCCCGCCGCCTGAGCGGCACCCTGAAAGTGGCCCAGGCGCTGCGGCAGCTGGAGATTCCCTGTGCGGCGGCGGGGAAATTCTTCACCGATCCCCTGGGCTTTTCCCTTCTGAAAAGCGCCGAGCTTCACGCGCTGGACACCCGCAACCTTCTGCCCTGCAAGGGGCGCACCGCCTTTTCCGTCCGCACCGCCGACGGCCAGGTCGAAGCGTCCTGCCCCGCCGACCCGCAAGGCACACAGGTCCCGGCCTTTTCCCTCTCCCCCTGCGCGGTGGCCGTGCTGGACGGCGGATTTGTGCGGGATCCCCTGGGGCAGGCCCTCTACGACCAGTGCGTCGAGCTGTGTGCCCGGACCGACGCCCCGCTGATCCTGTACTGTCTGGAAGCCATGCCGCCGCTGCCCGAAGACCAGCTGGGCCGGGCGCAGATCCTCTATCTGGAGGCGGGCGCCGCCGCGGCCTACCCTTCCCCCGCCGCCCTGCTGCGGGGCCGGACCCAGGCCGTGCTGGTGCTGGACCACCAGAATCTGCTGCTGACCACCCGGCAGGGCACCCAGAAATTTTCCAACTTTGACCCTTCCGCCCACAACGAGCCGGCCCTGGGCGCCGCCGCCCTGGCCTGGATGCTGTACAGCTACGAGATCTGCGGCGAATCGCTGGAAAGCCAGTGGTCCCATCCCGCCTTTGTGCAGGAACTGGTGTACAACATCCGGGCGGCGTGGCACACCCCCAGCTCCCACCTGGAAAAGCTGCGCGCCGTGCTGCACGCCAACCGGACGGGGCATCACCTGCTTTCCCTGGCGCAGCACAAGATGGACGCCGCCGCCCCCCGGGTGGCCCAGAGTCCCTGGCGGCTGCAATACCATATTTCGGCCCCCAGCGGCTGGATCAACGACCCCAACGGGCTGATCCAGATGGACGGGGTCTACCATGTGTTTTACCAACTGCATCCCTTCTCGCCGGAGTGGGGCCCCATGTACTGGGGGCATGTGACCAGCCGGGACCTGGCCCACTGGCATCAGGAACCCATCGCCCTGGCCCCCGACCAGCCCTATGAGGCCGGGTGTTTTTCAGGCAGCGCCGTCAACGACAACGGCGTGCTGACCCTGCTGTACACCGCCCACAACGACGGCAACGACGTGAAGGAATGCCAGTGTCTGGCCCGCAGCTGCGACGGCGGCCGGACCTTTGAAAAGTACCCCGCCAACCCGGTCATTCCCAAATACCCCAAGGACGGTTCCCCCGATTTCCGGGACCCCAAGGTGTGGCGGCAGGACGGCCAGTGGCAGATGGTGGTGGGCACCAGCAAACACAAGAAAGGCCGGGTGCTGCTCTACTCCTCCCGCGATCTGGAGCACTGGGACTACCGGGGCGTCCTCTGCGAGAGCGACGGCACCCAGGGCGAGATGTGGGAATGCCCCAACTTCTGCACCATCGACGGCCAGGACGTGCTGATCTACTCCCCCATGGGCATGAAGGGGCACAAGAACATCTACAGCGTGGGCCGCTTTGACTGTGCCGCCGGCAAGTTCTACCCCGAGGACGCCCGGGAGCTGGATTACGGCACCAACTTTTATGCGGCCCAGGTCTTTGAGGACGAGCAGGGGCGCACCCTGCTGATTGCCTGGATGGACGCCTGGGGCACCGATTTTCCCAGCCAGGCGGACGGCTGGGCCGGGGCGCTGACCCTGCCGCGGGTGCTGCGGATGCGCGGCAAGACGCTGCTGCAGCAGCCCGCCCCCGAGCTGTCGCTGCTGCGCAAAAGCCATCCTCTGCATCTGTCGGGCACCGTGACCCGGGACAGCAACCCCCTGCAGGATCTGCGGGGCAACTGTCTGGAACTGCTCTTCCGGTTTTCCCCCGCATCGGCCCGCCGGGGCTTCCAGCTCTGTCTGCTGGCCGACCCCGAGACCGGCAAGAGCGCCCGCCTGCTCTACGACGGGCAGAAGCACGCCTTCGCCTTCCCCCACGGCCTGTTCCAGGACCGGGAGAAGTTCCGCGCCGACTACATCCCCTGCCGGGAGGACGCCGAAACGGTGGACGTGCATATCTTTGTGGACCGCTGTTCGGTGGAAGTCTTCATCGACCAGGGCGCCCTCTGTTTCACCCAGCGGGTCTATCCCACCCAGGCCGGTCAGTGCTATGCCCTGACCGCCGACGGCCTGGAGCTTTCCGCCTGCGACGCCTGGCTGCTGGGCAGCGCCTTTTCCCCCCAATAAAGAAGGAGAGACTTGATTATGGCTCAATTGTTCTGCAATTTTGTTTCCTATTCCCTCGGGTACGGCGTGGACATCTCCATCACCCTGCCCACCCTCAGTTCCTGCGACCTGGGGCCGGACGCCAAGCCCTGCCACACCCCCCGGGCCCCCTACCCGGTGCTCTATCTGCTCCACGGCCACGGCAACGACTACAAATGCTGGCTGCGGTACACCTCGATGGAGCGGTACGCCGAGGAGCGCCGCATCGCCGTGGTGACCTGCTCGGTGGGCAACAAGGCCTATATGAACGCCGCCTACGGGGAAAACTACTACGACTTTGTGGCCTACGAGCTGCCCGAATTCATCTGCGGCAACTTCCCGGTCTCCCGGGATCCCAAGGACACCTACATTGCCGGCCTTTCGATGGGCGGCTACGGCGCCCTGGCCCACGGGCTGAGCCGGCCGGAGAGCTTCGGGGCGGTGGGGGCCTTCTCGCCGGGCATCGACATGGGTTCCCGCCAGAGCACCCTGGGCCACGAACTGCCCCCCACCATCAACCTCTACGACCAGCTGGACCAGGATCTGGACGCCGGCAAGAAGCTGCCCGCCCTCTTCCTGTGCTGCGGGCAGAACGATTTCCTCTACCAGTCGGTGGTAGCCTACCACCAGCACCTGGAGAGCCGGTCGGTGCCCCACGTCTGGGACAGCCTGCCCGGCTATGAGCACGAGTGGGCCTTCTGGGATCTGGAACTGCCCAAATTTCTCGACTGGCTCCTCCGCACCGACGCCTACGCCGGGATGCCGCTGCACAAGCTGTAAGCCCTTTTCCCTCCCAAAACCGAGCCGCCCCGCCGCCACCGGAACCCCCGATGGCCGCGGGGCGGTTTGTTATGGGGCGTGCCTTTTCCCCTTTTTTCGGCGGCAGCCCTTTCCAAACCGGCAGCACCGGCCTATAATCGCTGTTGGACACCCCGGAAGGAGGAACCCCCGTGAACACCAACGAACTGTTTGGCACCCAGCCCATCGGCCGGATTCTCTGGAAGCTGGCGCCGCCCGTCATGCTGGCCCAGCTGATCCAGGCACTGTACAACATCATCGACAGCCTCTTCATCGGGCATTATGCCGCCTCGGGGCTGACGGCCCTCTCGATCATCTATCCGCTGCAGCTGCTGATGATCGCCCTGGCCGTGGGCACCGGGGTGGGCATCAACACCGTGATGGCCGCCGAGCTGGGCATCGCCGGGGCCGCCGTGGCCACCGTCACCGGCCAGGTGGTGGCGGCGGTGGTGGCCCGCAAGGCGCTGTGTCCCCCGCCCGCCCTGGCGGTATTTCCCGGGCATATTGCCCGGATCTTCCGGCTGGGACTGCCCAACATCCTGATGCAGTCGGCCTACACTGTCTACATCCTGGGCCTCAACCTGATTCTGGCCGGCTTCTCCGACCAGGCGGTGACCGCCCTGGGGCTCTACTACAAGTGGCAGACCTTCTTTTTCATTCCGCTGGGCGCCAGCAGACCTGCATTGTGCCGGTGATCAGCTTCAACTACGCGGCGCGCAAGATCGCCCGCTGCCGCCAGACCCTGGTCACCGCCGTGGGCTTCGGCCTGGCGCTGATGACGGTGGGGGCCTTCTTCTTCCTGGTCTTCCCCGCCCCCATGCTGCGGGTCTTTACCGCCGACGAGCGGGTGGTGGACATCGGCCGGGTGGGGTTCCGGTTCATCGGGGTCAGCTTCTTCCCGCTGGTCACCTCGCTGATTTTCCCGGTCTTCTTCCAGGCCGTGGGCTACAGCCTGAAAAGTTCCCTGCTGACGGTGATCCGCACGGTGGTGCTCTTTGTGCCGCTGGGGTATCTGTTTTCCCGCTGGGGGCTGACCTGGTTCTGGCTGACCTTCCCGGTGACCGAGACGGTGACCTCCCTGGTGGGATTCTGGTTTTACCGGCAGTTCCTGGCCCAGGACTATGTCACCGAAGCGGCCCCCGCCGCCCCGGCCCCGGTCCTGCAGACCAGCCGCCCCGGCGTGATCCTGACCATCGACCGGCAGCACGGGTCGGGGGGTAAACAGATCGGCAAGCTGGTGGCCCAGAAGCTGGAGGTGCCCTTCTATTATAAGGAAATGATCGCCCTGGCCGCCCAGGAGAGCGGGCTGGACCGTCAGTTCCTGTCCGACCTGCACAAGAACACCCCCGATGTGCTGCGCCAGCTCTACCTGAGCAGCAAGGTGGTCCAGTACGCCGTGCAGGCCCAGGCCGCCATCCTGCACAAGCTGGCGGACCAGGGCAGTTGCGTCATTGTGGGGCGGGCCGCCGGGTATGTGCTGCGGGACCACCCCGACGTGGTGCGGGTCTTTGTCCACGCGCCGCGCCCCTACCGGCTGCACCGGCTGGAGGAGATCTACGGCGATTCTCCAGCCGAGGCACGGCGGAACCTGCAGCGGTCGGACAGCGCCCGGGCCTCCTACTACCACCACATTTCGGGGCGGCGCTGGGGCGACGCCCGGGACTACGCCCTGACGGTGGACGCCTCCATCGGGCCGGAGGCCGCCGCCGACCTGATTGTCCACTATCTGCACAGCCGCCCCAGCGCGCCATAACACGCCGGACACCCTCCTTTTCCCGCCGGAAAAGGGCGGTGTTTTTCATTGAGGGAATTTGTTTGGGATTGTATACGGAAAGGATGAAGCAATCGATGGATATTCTCTGGATTCTGGCCGAACAGATCGGCCTGTTTGTCATTTACATCGTGGTGGGCATCCTGATGGTCCAGACCCGGGTGCTGACCCGGGACACCCTGGAAACCATCTCCCGCTTTGTGATGAAGCTGTCCATGCCGGTGATGATCTTTACCACCACCGTGGGCGGGGTGGACCGGTCGTCGCTGGTGCGCTCTTTCCCGCTGCTGGGGCTCACCGCCGCGCTGTACGTCTGCACCTTCTGCCTGGGCAAGCTGCTGGTGGCCGGGTTCCGGCTGCAGGGGGACCGGGCCCAGGTCTACCGGGCGCTGTCCATGTTCGGCAACGTGGGCTTCATGGGTATTCCCATCATCTCCAGCATCTACCCCGACTACGGCATGCTGTACATTGCCGTCTGCACCATCGTTGACCAGCTGGTGCTCTGGACGCTGGGTGTCAAGCTGACCACCCCCGGGGGCAAGGGGTCCTTTGACCCCAAAAAGATGATCAACCCCTGTACCGTGGCGGTGGTGCTCTCGGTGGTGATGGTGGTCTCCGGCCTGCAGCTGCCCGCCCTGCTGAACACCGCCATGGATAAGATCGGCGGCACCTCCACCCCCCTGGCCATGATCTACCTGGGCGGCGTCTTTGCCTGCATGGATGTGCGCAAGTACCTGGCCATCCGGGAATTTTACGGCATCGTGGCCGTCAAGATGCTGCTCTTCCCCCTGGCCTACTACCTGGTGCTGAAACTGCTGCCCCTGGACCCCAGCATCCATCTGACCATCTCCCTGCTGGCCTCCATGCCGGCCATGTCCTCCATCGTCATGATGGCCCGGGCCTCCGGCTCGGAGGGGGACTACGCCATGGGCGGCATCCTGGTCACCACCGTCTGTTCCATTGTCACCATCCCGCTGGCCTGCCTGCTCATGCAGCTGATGGGATAAACCAAAAGCCCGCCGTCC
>OGYQ01001684.1_pt1 | contig 10371 bp, 8 predicted proteins | sample 1576641 | NCBI WGS metagenome assembly OGYQ01 (sample SAMEA3541476, study PRJEB24748) | human gut metagenome | biome: human gut; feature: human-associated habitat; material: faeces | place: China | collected 2012
GGAGCTCTCGGATGAGGTCATGGACAACCGGATACTGAAAGTGTGTCTTGGACTGAAAGAGACACACGAAGAGCAGGTGATCCTTGTGACAAAGGATATTCTTCTCCGTATCAAGGCACAGATCCTCGGGATATCTGCCGAGGACTTTACGACAGAGCAGGTGTTTGACAACGAAAACCAGTATAAGGGCAGGATCGAGGTGTACGTGCCAGAGGAACTTTTTAAGGATTTTAAAAAGAAAGGGATTCCTGTCCAGAGTGTGTATGTAACAGACGGGGAGGACGGCAGAATTGTACCTGAACTTACAGAAAACCAGTTTGTCATATTGAAGGCGGACCAGTCAGTGAAAAAGACCCACCTGGGAAGGGTGGAAAACGGAGTGATCCGAAAGCTGGAGTACAGAAAAAGCATGCCCTATGGGATCCGACCGAGAAACGCAGGACAGTATTTCCTTCAGGAAGCTCTTATGCAGCCGGCCAAGACAGCGCCCCTTGTTATTGTCAAGGGAATGGCGGGGACAAGCAAGACATTTTACTCCCTGGCAGTTGGGCTTGAAAAGGTGCTGAATAATCCAACCGGGGAGTACAGACGGATACTGGTGTGCCGGCCCAATGCCCAGTTTGACTCAGATATCGGGTTCCTGCCGGGGGATGAGCAGGAGAAGATCTCGCCCCTGATGCGCCCTGTTATCGACAACCTGGAGCAGCTGATCGACTCCAATGAGGAGGAGCGGTATGCAGATGAAGATGAACTGAGAGGAAAGATCGAAGAGATATTTGCCAGAGGGCTGATCCAGACAGAGGCCATGAACTATATCAGAGGACGCTCGATCATCAAAACTTACCTTATTATAGATGAAGCCCAGAACATGACGCCGAACCAGATCAAGGGCATTATCACCAGGGCGGGCAAAGACACCAAGATCATTCTTTTGGGAGATCCGGACCAGATCGACCGCCCCTTCCTGGATGAGAGGACCAATGGACTCAGCTATGCCTCAGAACATATGAAGGGCAGTCCCCTGTGCTGGCAGGTTACCATGACAGCACAGGAGTGTGAGCGGTCCGAGCTTGCCATGGACGCTATACGCAGGCTGTAAAGTGCACCGGCAGCCTGGAAGACATGGGGGCCGGGAAAAGGAGGATTTAAGTTTGTCAGTCACATATAAACAGATCAGAAGCGATGAGGAGATCGGGCTGCTGATCGAACATGGAAATACAATATTAAATGAGCTGGGATACACAGAACATTCCAGAAAACATGCCGCCAAGGTGGCGGAGACAGCAGGGAAGATCCTGAAGGAATTGGGATATGCAAAACACAAGGTGGAGTTGGGCAGGATCGCAGGCTATATGCATGATATCGGCAACTGTGTCAACCGGCACGACCATCCCCACAGTGGAGCGATGCTGGCATATCAGATACTGAAAGAGCGGAAGATGCCCTTGGGAGACGCCATGACCGTGATGACTGCTATTGGTCACCATGACGAGGGGACAGGGGCGGCTGTGGACGAGGTGTCGGCAGCCCTGATCCTTGCAGATAAGACCGATGTGCGGAGGAACCGGGTGCAGAACCCGGTTCCGGCTAATTTTGACATACATGACAGGGTCAACTACGCAGCCTTGTCTTCCAGTCTTGCGATAGATAAAGAAAAGCGTGTCATACGGATGGAGATCGAGCTGGACGACTCTATGTGCACAGTTATGGACTATTTTGAGATCTTTCTGCAGCGGATGATCATGTGCAGGAGGGCGGCCGAGAGGCTTGGGTGCAAATTCAAACTGGTTGCAAACGGCAGCAAGCTGTGCTGATCGGCCAGCGGCAAAGCGGTGTGAAGACGCTGAAATTGTATTTTTTTATGTACAATCTGAAAAGCAAAAAAATGAAAAGTAAAAACGGCCAGAGCGACGGACTTTGGAAGAAAGAAAAAGTAAAGAAAAATCGTAGAGTTTCTACAGAGAGGAAAACAGACATATGGTGAAGCAGAAAATACAGAATATCTATGCTGCACTGCGGCCGTCTGAGCGCAAGGTTGCTGATTATATCCTTTCCTATAAGGGAAAGGCAGGGGATCTTCTGATCGAGGAGCTTGCAAAAGAAGCGAAAGTCAGCCAGCCCACGGTGGTACGCTTTGTGAAGGCGGCCGGGTACAGCAGCTTCAGGGATTTTAAATATGAAATGATCCAGGATGAGACGCGGAAGATGGCAGAGGGCAGGGAGGAGGAGATCGGCCTGTATGGTTTCCGGCTGTCCAGCAGCGATAAGCTGGAGGAGATACCGGGAAAGATCATCACCACATCTATCCAGATGTTGGAAGAGACGCTGAAAAGCATTCGGAAAAAGGAGTTTGAACGGGCAGTGGACGCGATACTTGAAGCAGAAAATATTGTGCTGTATGGGGTGGAAAACTCTATATGCACAGTCAATGATCTGCTTACAAAGCTCACGTATCTGGGCCTGAACTGCAGGACATACACAGATTATTACCTTCAGAATGTGAGTGCGAGAAATCTGACCAGGAAGGATCTGGCCATAGGTATCTCTTACTCTGGCTATTCCAAAAACACAGTGGAGATGATGCAGGTGGCTAAGAAAGCAGGGGCAAGAACGCTTGTGCTGACGAATTTTGAGAATGCTCTCATTGCAAAATATGCGGATATTCTGCTGTGCGCCAGCCACAGGCAGTTCTTCTATGGGGATACGATCTTTTCCCGTATCTCTCAGCTGGCTCTTGTGGATATGCTCTATGCCGGCGTACTGAATCGGAATTATCCGGTCCTGTCAAAAAAACTGAAAAAGACAAGTGAGATCGTGTCCCAAAGGGCTTACAGCGAACAGACAGAGGGTTTGTAGAATTTCTACATCCCCTCTTTTTTGTTTTACTTTTTCTTTACAAAGAGTTCACTTCAAATTGATTGAAGGAGCAAAAAGGAAACTTCTATAATGTGGGCGTGACATGAAATGAAGGAGAAGAAAGGAGTTTCAAGACCATGCTGGAACTGAAAAATATTAAGAAGTCATTTGACGGGAAGACGATACTCAATGATATCAGCCTGGACGTGCAGGATGGGGAGATCATTTCCATATTAGGACCTTCCGGAAGCGGAAAGACTACGCTTCTGAATCTGATCCTTGGTATCACGGAAGTGGATGGCGGAAAGATCATATATAACGGGGAGGACATGACAAATGTTCCCATGGAGCAGAGAGGATTCAATATTGTATTTCAGGATTACGCCCTGTTTCCCAATCTGAATGCCTACCAGAATATTACATACGGGCTGAAGAACAAACCGGGGATCTCCACACAGGAAGAGGTGGATGATCTGATCGAGCTTCTCGGCCTGAAGGAGCACCTGGACAAGAAGATCGAACAGCTTTCCGGAGGACAGAAGCAGAGAGTGGCTTTGGCCCGGACTATGGTCATGAAACCGAAAATTCTTCTTCTGGACGAGCCTTTAAGCGCCCTGGACGGAGTGATCAAGGAGTCTATAAAAGACAGGATCCGGACCATCGCAAGGGAGTACCATCTGACCACCATCATTGTGACCCATGATCCGGAGGAGGCTCTGACACTTTCCGACCGCGTCCTTATTATAAATGAAGGGAAGATTTCCCAGTACGGAAAGCCGGAAGAGATCATCAACCGGCCCAGCAATCCGTTTATTAAGGAATTTATCTTAAATCAGCTTGAGATCAAGAGAAACAACATCTTCACCTTGTTTCAGTGTGAAGCGACAGCGTAGAGGGCGGACAGATGAAGACAAAGATTGAGAAACTGATCAAATCCCAGATAGAGATCAAGATTATTTTTATTGCGGTGGCGGTGCTGTTTATCTGGTTTCTTGCGGCCCCCATCATCCTGCTGCTTCTGAAGTCCTTTCAGAGCACAGGGGGAGATTTCTGGGTCCACTATGTGGACGTGTTTACAGAGGATGGATTCTGGACGGCTGTGGGCAACAGTTTCAAGTCCGCAGGGCTTAGTGCCATTATTACCACGGTGCTGGCTTTTGTGCTTGCCTACTCCGTACATTACACTAATTTGCCGGGACCTTTGAAAAAGCTGATCCACGGCGGGGCGGTGCTGCCTATGCTGCTTCCCACCATTACCTACGGGTTTGCCATTATCTACTCTTTTGGCAAACAGGGGCTGATCACAAGACTGACCGGACATCAGCTCTTTGACATTTACGGTTTTGCAGGGCTGCTGCTGGGGTATGTGATCTACACCCTCCCTGTCTCCTTCCTGCTGATCCACAATACCATGGGATACATTGACAAGAAGTTCATGGTTGTTTCCAGGATCATGGGGGACAGAGGGATCAAGACATTCTGGATCACCATTATCCGGCCTCTTCTTGGCACGTTGGCAGCTTCCTTTGTACAGTGTTTCTTTCTGGCCTTCACAGATTTTGGTATTCCGGCCTCTGTGGGCGGGCAGTATGAGGTGGTGGCTTCCGTGCTGTATGACGAGATGCTGGGAAGCCTGCCGAACTTCAACAACGGCGCCGTGGTGGCCATGGTCATGCTGGTGCCCTCTGTGGTGAGCATCCTGCTTTTACATTTCCTGGAGAGATACAATGTCAGATACAACAAGATCTCTCTTGTGGAAAACTTTAAAAACAGGGGAAGAGATATTGCCTGCGGGATCTGCAGCGCCCTGGTGCTGGTGATGATCGTCATTATTTTTGCGGTGGTGTTTATTGTGCCTTTTGTCAGCGAGTGGCCCTACCGGATGACATTCACCCTGGATCATGTGCGGGATGTGTTCAGCGATCATGTGCTGGCAGGTGTGTTCAGAAACTCCCTGCTGGTAGCCGCTCTGACAGCTGTCATCGGCTCCATTGTGGCCTACGGCTCTGCCCTGGTGACAGCCAGGAGCAAAATTTCGTCTAAGTGCAAGAGCGTCATCGAGAGTATTGCCCTTGTGACAAATACCATTCCGGGTATGGTGATCGGTATTGCGTTCCTTCTGATGTTCTCCGGAACATCCCTGCAGAATACTTTTGCTCTCATTATCATCTGTAATGTGGTGCACTATTTTTCCACCCCTTATCTGATGATGAAGAACTCCCTGGAGAAAATGAACGCATCTTGGGAGACCACAGCCATGCTCATGGGCGACAACTGGATGAAGACCATCTTCCGCATTGTGACGCCCAACGCCCTGCCCACTATCCTGGAAGTATTCAGCTACTACTTTGTCAACGCCATGGTGACGGTCAGCGCAGTCATTTTCATTGCAGGCGCAAGAACCATGGTCATTACGACAAAGATCAAGGAACTGCAGCATTTTGCAAAGTTCAACGAGATATTCGTGCTGTCTCTGTGCATCCTTTTCACCAATATTGCCGCCAAGCTTCTGTTCCAGGCTGTGGCTGCCTGGAGACGGAGCACTGCCAGAAAGACGGCAGAGCCTGGCAGGCCGGGCAGAAGAATGGCGAAAGCGGCGGCTGTCTGCGTGGCGCTGCTGCTTGTGGCAGGGACAGGCTATGTGGTGGCAGGTTCCGGCAAGGACGGTTCCAACCACACAGACCAGGTGATCATCTACTCAAATGCCGATGACGAGGCGGTGGAGGCCATGAAAAATGCCCTGGATGACAATGGGTATGAGGGACAGTACATACTTCAGACTTTCGGTACCTCCGAGCTGGGCGGCAAACTTCTGGCGGAAGGAACAGACATAGAGGCAGATCTTGTGACCATGAGTTCCTTCTACCTGGACAGCGCCCAGGAGACAAACGAGATGTTCAAAGAGATTACATTTGATGCCCCCACGCTGGAGGAGACGCCCTCCTTCTACAGGCCCATCACGTCCCAGGAAGGCGCTCTGATCTACAACACGGAAGCTCTGGAGGCAGCAGGCCTTCCTGTGCCGGAAAGTATAGCGGATCTGGCAGATCCGGTGTACAAGGACCAGATCTCCGTGACAGATATCAAGAGTTCCTCCACGGCATGGCTTCTCATCCAGGCTCTTGTCAGCGAGTACGGGGAGGACGGGGCGGCAGATGTGCTGTCCGGGATCTATGAGAATGCAGGTCCCCACATTGAGGACTCGGGCTCCGGCCCCATCAAGAAAGTGCGTTCCGGCGAGGTGGCTGTGGGATTTGGCCTGCGTCACCAGGCAGTAGCTGATAAAGCGGAAGGGCTGCCCATTGACTATGTGGATCCCACAGAAGGAAACTTCTCCCTGACAGAGTCCGTGGCTGTCATTGACAAGGGGGAGAATTCCAATGAACTGGCCATGGAGATGGCGGAGTGCATTATCAAAAACGGCCGGGAGGAGCTGCAGAAGACCTACCCCAACGCCCTCTATGAGGGAGAGACCACAGATCCGGCCAACCAGTCCGCTTATCCGAAGAAATTCCCGGAAGCGCTGACAGCAGAGCTTCTTGAAAAACACCAGGAGATTTCCGAGAGCTGTATGCCATAGAGACAGGTGCGGCAGACAGCGGGAAAAAGATAAATAATACATATGAAAGAGAGAGGTAACAAAAAATGGTAAATTACAAACTGCTTACACCAGGACCGCTTACTACAACGGATACTGTAAAAAGAGAGATGATGGCTGACCACTGCACATGGGATGACGACTACAAACAGATCACCCAGAAGATCCGCAGGGAACTCCTTGAGCTGGCCCATGTGTCAGAGAAGGACTACACTGTGGTGCTGATGCAGGGAAGCGGAAGCTTTGGCGTGGAGTCTGTCATCACAAGCGTGGTGGGGGACGATGAGAAGATCCTGATCGTAGCCAACGGCGCCTACGGCGAGAGAATGGTGGATATAGCAGAGCACGCCCGGATCCGGTACGCCCTTTACCAGGAGGACTATGACAAGATCCCATCTGCCGGGAAAGTGGAGGAGATGCTTAAGGAAGACCCGGCCATTACCCATGTGGCCATGGTACACAGCGAGACCACTTCCGGAATACTGAACGATATTGCCTCCGTGGCAGAGGTGGTAAAGAAAGCCGGAAAGACCATGATCGTGGACGCCATGTCAAGCTTTGGCGGTGTGGATATCCAGGTTGGAAAACTTGGGATTGACTTTATCATCAGCAGTGCCAACAAGTGTATACAGGGAGTTCCGGGATTTTCTTTCATCATCTGCAACAGGCAGAAGCTGATGGAGAGCGCAGGAAAGGCAAGAAGCCTGTCCCTGGATCTCTACGACCAGTGGAAGACTATGGAGAAAGACGGAAAATGGAGATTTACCTCTCCCACGCACACGGTCCTTGCTTTTGCAAAAGCCATGGAAGAGCTGAAGGAGGAGGGTGGCATTCCTGCCCGGTCAGAGAGGTACTATCACAATAACCGTCTGCTGATCAGCAGGATGAAGGAGATGGGTATCCAGGCCTACATCGGAGAGGAGCACCAGGGCCCCATCATCACAACCTTCTTCTATCCGGAGCATCACAACTTCTCCTTCCAGGAGATGTATGAGTTTATCAAAGAGAGAGGCTACGCCATCTACCCGGGAAAGGTGACGGACGCGGATACTTTCCGCATCGGAAACATCGGTGAAATCTATGAGGAGGATATCTTGAAGCTGTGCGACATTTTTGAGGAGTTCTTCGCCAGGATGAGAGAAAGAAAAGCAAGTTAAATATTTACAAAATAATAAAAAAGTATATAAAAAGGAGAATGCAATGAGCAAGGCAGAGGCAGTGATCTTTGACTGGGCAGGAACAACCGTAGACTACGGATGTTTTGCCCCGGTCCAGGTCTTTACAGAGGTGTTTAAAAACGCAGGTGTGGAACCCACCATGGAGGAAGTGAGGGAGCCTATGGGCATGCTGAAGTGGGCCCACATCCGGACAATGATGGAGATGCCCAGGATCAAAGAGGCGTGGAAAGAGCTCTATGGAAGGGAGCCGGAGGACGCGGATGCGGACAAAATGTACGAGAGCTATGAGCCCTCTCTTCTGGGCATCCTGGATCAGTATTCTGATCCCAAACCCTACGTGCTGGAGACGGTAAAGGCTCTTCGTGACAAAGGGATTAAAATCGGTTCCACGACAGGCTATACAGATGTGATGATGCAGGTTGTAGTGCCAAAGGCAAAAGAGCTGGGCTATGAGCCGGACTGCTGGTTCAGCCCGGACTCCACAGGCGGCAAGGGGCGCCCGTATCCCTACATGATCTTCAGAAACATGGAAGAACTGAACGTCAGTGCCGTGGATAAAGTGATCAAGGTGGGGGATACCATTTCCGATATCAGAGAGGGGAAAAATGCCGGTGTCTTTACCATCGGCATCCTGGAAGGGAGCTCCCTTGTGGGACTGTCGCAGGCGGAGTATGAGTCCCTTCCGGAGGAGGAGAAAGAAAAGGTCCTGAAAGAGGCGGAAGAAAAGTATAAAGAAGCAGGAGCGGACGCTGTGGTGAGAGATATCCGGGGTATTCTGGAGTATATCTGATCATAGGAAGAAGAAAAACCGCTGCCGGCGGATACAGGCTGCATGAAGTGCCTGCTGCTGGCAGCGGTTTTGCATCATCGGTTCTGCATGAATTCCAGAAACAACTTCATCTGGGGAGTCACATATTTATTCCGGTGGTAGGCAAGCTGGCTCCACATGACGATCCGGGGGCATTCTGTGTCCAGGATGGCCAGGCGGCCTTCTGCTACATCGTCTTTCACCACATACTCCGGGAGAAAAGAGATGCCTTTGTTTTTCAGCAGAAAGCGGGTGATCACGTCCGTGTTTCCCACCTCCAGCCGGGGATGCAGCTCGTAGCCGGCTGCGGCCAGGGTCTGCTCCATGGCATAGCGGTAACTGATCCCCTTTTCAGTCAGATAGAGCGGTTCCTCCACCAGACGGCTGATGGGGATCTTCTTCATGCGGGCCAGAGGAGAGCTGGAGGAGGAGACGAAATAGATATTCTCCGGCTGCTCCATGACCTTGATCCACTCCGGAAAGTAAAGTTTTTCGTCCAGAAAGTACAAAATGTCAATGTCATTCTGGCGCAGCATATCAATTAAGTCGGGGACCGGGGCCGTGTGTGTGCTGATCTCCACACCGGGGCAGCGCTCTCCCATCTCCATGAAAACCGGAGGGAGAACACTGATGACGTAGGACTCACACGTGCCGATGCGCAGTTTCCCGGAGATCTGCTCCGGCTCCCGGGCAATGCTTTCTGCCTTGCCGGCTGCGCTTAGTATATCCAGGGCATAGGGCAGCAGGCGCTGGCCGGCCTGTGTCAGTTTTGCCTTCTTCCCGATCCGCTCAAAAAGCTGTACCTGTAATTCAGCTTCCAGCTGTTTGATCTGCATGGTGACGGCAGACTGGGAGTAGCCAAGCTGCTCTGCGGTTTTTGAAAAGTTCCGCACCTCTGCGATGCGGACAAAAGTTATGAGATTGCGTATTTCCATGACATCACCGTTCAAAAATTTTGAATGTTTCTATAAAAACTATGAATTTTACAGTGTTTCCCATCCATGTTAGCATGATAGTCAGAAGCGGTCAAGGAGGGAAACGATGAGACGAGAGATAAGAGAGCAGAACAGACAGGTAGGAGAACTGCTGACAGAATTTATCAAAGAGACAGTTGGCTTTTACGATCATATGGAGAGGGAACCGGTCTGCCGTCCTGCCGCAAAGGACAGACTTGCAGCTATACAGGAACAGACCATCCCGGCCAAGGGGCGCCCGGTGGAAGAGGTGTTCCGGGAAATGCAGCGGGACATTTATTCCAGCACTATTCTGGGGCAGCATCCCCGCAGCTTTTCCTGTGTCCCCTCCACCATGTCCCTCGTATCCTGGATGGGAGATGTGATGACAGGCGCGTATAATCCCCACGCAAGCTGCACGGTCAACGCCCCGGCGGCTGATCTGGTGGAGAAGAAACTGATCCGCTGGATGTGCGGCCAGGCAGGGTACCCGGAGGAGAGCGGCGGGCTCTTTGTGTCCGGCGGCTCCATTGCCAATCTGACGGCGCTGACAGCGGCCAGAGACGCGAAGCTGACCTGGGGATAAAGAGGAAAAGCGGTGGTGTATGTCTCCGGCCAGACTCACTCGTCTGTGGCCAAGGGACTTCACATCATCGGCTTTGGCAGGGAGCAGATCCGGGTTCTCCCCGTGGACAGGGAGTTTTGCATGGATCTTTCCGCGCTTAGGTCCTCGGTCAGAAAAGATATGACGGACGGGAATATCCCTTTTGCAGTGGTGGCTTCCGCAGGGACGACAAACACAGGAAGCGTGGATCCGCTGGCAGAAATTTCCGCCATCTGCCGGAAGTACGACATGTGGATGCATGTGGACGGGGCGTTCGGGGCGTCGGCGCTTCTTTCGTCAGAGCAGAGAAAGAAGCTGGACGGCATTGAACTTTCAGACAGTCTGAGCTGGGATGCCCACAAGTGGATGATGCA
>OGYQ01001686.1_pt1 | contig 10358 bp, 8 predicted proteins | sample 1576641 | NCBI WGS metagenome assembly OGYQ01 (sample SAMEA3541476, study PRJEB24748) | human gut metagenome | biome: human gut; feature: human-associated habitat; material: faeces | place: China | collected 2012
AATATCCCACGGGGTGTTGCCCCGTGGGATATTTTTATTTGGAATTTCTTCGGTTCCTTCTTTGCAAAGAAGGAACATCCCTTACTGCCAGTCGGAAACTTCGATGCCGCTGTGCAGGTTGGTGATGGTGCACAGCTGCCCGGTGGTGCGGTCCAGCACCTGGGCGCCCATGCAATAGCAGTACCCGCCGTCGGTGCCAGCGGCATCCTGCTGGGTCAGCAGCACAATATAGCGCACATCCTGTTCGGCGGCCTGTTCTTCCAGCTGGTAGGGGTCGCTCACCTGCTCATAGCAGCCGCGGCCCGCCAGCATATTCACATACCCGCGCACCGGGGCCGTGCAGCCCAGCACGCTGTCGTCGAAGTTCTCGTCAAGATAGGCAAACAGTGCCTCGTTGCCCGCCTTGTAGTCGGTGGCCCAGACAAAATGCGTGTCGGTCCGGTACTGCCGGGCAAAGAAGCAGACCACCAGCACCACCAGGGCGCCGGCCCCCGCCAGCCACGCCCGGCGCCCGGCCGTGATGCTGTACAGCAGCCCGTAGAGCAGCAACAGCAGCGGCAGGGCGATTTTCATGCGGTCGTAGGTGTAGGAAAGGGCGTGCTGCTGCATGAGCAGGTTTTCCAGCAGCGGGAACACCGCCAGAAATACCACCAGTTTCTGTTCCCGGGTATAGGCTTCGCCCCGGCGCAGGCCGGTCAGGCGCAGCACCGCCCAGACCACCAGGCAGGCCCCCGCCAGCAAAAGCAGCGCCTTGGCCGACACCCAGTACCCGGCCAGCAGGTCGAATACCGTCTTGTTCTGGGATACGCTGCGGGCCACAAACCGCTCCCCCACGATGAGGAAGAGGTTTTCCAGCCCCACCACCGGCAGATACTGCACGCAGAAGATGACCCCCGCCAGCACGGTAGCCGCCGCAATGACGGCCAGCGATTTGCCGTGGCGTTTATCGTGGTCTTTGGCCCAGCGGTATCCCTCGGCCAGGAAGTACCCGGCGTTGGCGACGTAGCCGCTCCACTCGGTATAGGGGCAAACCAGGCAGAGCACCGCAAAGGCCCAGAACCCCCGCCCGGTGGTGGCCCAGCGGTAATACAGCAGCAGCTGCAGGGGCAAAAACACCTGCATCAAGGACTGGTGCCAGTAGGTCAGGCCCATGCCGTGCATGATCTCGGGGGTGAGGACGTAAGCCACCATCACCACCGCCATCAGCCACTGACGGCGGCGAGAGCCGCTCCACAGCGAGAGCAGCTCATACACAATCCCGCAGGAGAGCCACAGCAGCCCGGTATTGAAGAGATACAGGCTTTGGGGCGTAAAGGGGAGATGCAGCAGCTTGAGTACCAGATAGGGCAGGGCAAAGCCCATGGAAGAAAAGGAAGTATAGTAATAATTGCCCTGCTGGTCCCAGACGGCAGCCCCCCAGGAGATGCCTTTATCCCGGGCATCGCCCAGGGAAACCAGCGGCAGGAACTTATGTACCGACACCGGAGTTTCATCGTAGGCGTTCATGGTGAGCACCACGTGCCAGGTAGCGTCGGAATTGAGGTAATTGTACTCGCCCCGGGGATATTTCAGCCAGGCCACCGCCGCCACCAACAGCAGCAACAGCGCCCAGGCCACCAGATGCCGGGCTATGTGACGTGTCTTATCATTCATGGGGATTCCCCTTTTCCTGTAAAAATCCCGGCAGAGAGCTTCTCTTCCGGGATTTTGGATTTAGGTTTTCGGGTGATTTACCGCCCTTTCACAGGCCATAAGGTGAAAGTTCTTTCGGGTACTTTTCTTGCAAGAAACCCTGTTCCCTTACCGTCCCGTTCCGGGCAGCTGCCGCTTTACCGCAGCCGCCCATTCACGGGCTGTACAGGTGAAAGTTCTTTTGGTTCCTTTTCTTACAAGAAAAGGAACTCATTCGTCGTCGGGGACATCGGCAGCTTCGTCGGCGCGCTCAGCGGCCTCGATGGCAGCCAGTTCCTCGGCGGAAGGTTCGGCGTCGTCACCGGCTTCCGCTTCCACCTTGGCGGTTTCGGCTTCGTTGTCGCGGTCCACGCGGGCCACCATGGCGACCTTGTCGCCCTCGGCCAGACGCATGACCCGGACACCGCTGCCGTAGCGGCTCTGGACGTTGATGTCGGAAGCATGGATGCGGATGAGGATGCCGTTGGCGCTGATGAGGATGAGATCGTCGGTATCATCCACGATCTTGATGCCCGCTACACCGCCCTTGGCATAGTTGCGGATACCCAGACCGCCGCGCTTGGTGATGCGGTAATCGTCAATGCGGCTGCGGCGTCCCTTGCCCTCCTCGGTGATGGTGAGCACGGTGGCACCCGGGCGGCAGACCCCGGCGCCGATGACATAATCGCCCTCCCGCAGTTTGATGACCCGCACACCGTGGCCGGTCCGGCCCATGGCACGGGCGCCCGACTCGGTGAAATGGATGGCGGCGCCGTCGTGGGTGGCCACGATGATCTCGTCATCGCCGCCGGTGAGATGGCTCCACACCAGGGCATCGCCCTCGTTGAGGCCCAAAGCAATCAGGCCCGCCTTGCGGATGTTGCGGAACTGGGACAAAGGCGTGCGCTTGATGAGGCCCTGGCGGGTCACCATGGTCAGATAGGTGTTGTCCTCGTCTGCCTTGGCGCTCTGCTGGAGCATCAGGGTGACCTTTTCGCCCTCCTGGAGCTGGAGCAGGTTCACGATGTGGCTGCCCTTGGCCGTGCGGCTGCCTTCCGGCACCTGGTAGCCTTTCAGGCGGTAGACGCGGCCCTGGTCGGTCATGAAGAGCATATAGTCATGGGTGGACCCGACGAACAGCTCCTCGGTGAAGTCGTCGTCCTTCTGGGTCATGCCCTGCACGCCGCGGCCGCCGCGGTTCTGGGCCTGGTAGGTATCCAGGGCCGTGCGCTTGATGTAGCCTTCGTGGGTCAGGGTAAAGACGCAGGTTTCCTCGGGGATGAGGTCCTCGATGTCCACCTCGCCGGACACCGCCTCGATGGAAGTGCGGCGCTCGTCGCCGTACTTGTCCGCCAGAGCGGTGAGGTCGGTTTTGACGATGCGCTTCACGTGCTCGTCGTTGGCCAGAATATCCTTGTAATCGGCAATGGCTTCCCGCAGTTCGCCCAATTCCTGCTCGATCTTGAGAATTTCCAGACCGGCCAGACGGCCCAACTGCAGCTTGACGATGGCGTCGGCCTGGGGCTCGTCGAAATCGAACCGTTCCATAACGGCCACACGGGCTTCGGCAAAGCCGCCCTTGCAGGCACGGATGGTGGCGATGATCTCGTCCACGATGTCCACGGCCTTGCGCAGACCTTCCAGGATGTGTTCCCGCTCCTGGGCCTTCTTCAGCTCAAAGGCGGTGCGGCGGCGGATGACTTCCATCTGGAACTCAATGTAGCGTTCCATGACGGTTTTCAGGCTCATGATCTTGGGCACGCCGTCGTCCAGGGCCAGCATGATGACGCCCACGGTGTCCTGCAGCTGGGTGTAGCGGTAGAGCTGGTTGAGCACCACCTGGGGGTTGGCGTCCTTTTTCAGTTCCACCACGATCTTCATGCCGGTACGGCTGGAAGATTCGTCGTTCAGGTCCGAGATACCCTCGATGCGCTTGTCCTTGACCAGGTCGGCAATGGACTCGATCAGACGGGTCTTGTTGACCATGTAGGGGATCTCGGTGATCAGGATCTCATACCGGCCGTTTTTCTTCTCCACGATTTCGGCGCGGCCCCGCAGGGTGATCTTGCCGCGGCCGGTGGCGTAGGCCGCCCGGATGCCCGACCGGCCCATGATGATGCCGCCGGTGGGGAAGTCGGGGCCTTTGACGTATTCCATCAGGCCCGCCAGGTCGATTTCGGGGTCGTCCATCAGGGCGCACATACCGCCCACCACTTCCCGCAGGTTGTGGGGCGGGATGTTGGTGGCCATACCAACGGCGATGCCCTGGCTGCCGTTCACCAGCAGGTTGGGGAAGCGGCTGGGCAGCACGTGGGGTTCTTTTTTGGTTTCGTCAAAGTTGGGGTCCCAGTCCACGGTTTCCTTCTCGATGTCGGTGAGCATCTCGCAGGCGATCTTGGACATACGGGCTTCGGTATAACGGTAGGCAGCCGGGGGGTCGCCGTCCACGGAACCGAAGTTGCCCTGGCCATCCACCAGCGGGTACCGCAGGCTGAAATCCTGGGCCAGACGGACCATGGCGTCGTAGACGGAAGCGTCGCCGTGGGGATGGTAGGAACCCAGCACGGCACCTACGGTGTCGGCGGATTTGCGGTAGGGATGCTGGGGGTCGTTGCCGCGCTCGTGCATGGTGTACAGGATGCGCCGGTGCACGGGTTTGAGGCCGTCGCGCACATCGGGCAGCGCACGGGAAACAATGACCGACATGGAATAGTCCAGGAAGGCCGTTTCGATCTCCTGTTTGACATCGCGCTCAATGACCTTGGTGCCGGACCCCGGCACCATAATGATATTTTCTTCCATTCAGTGTACCACCTTGGAGATTGTAAAGAACGATTTGTTTACCGGGTTGTGGGTAGGGGCGGCGTACACGCCGCCCGGGGCATTTTGCCGCTGCCGCCCCGTGGCCGCCCGTTTCAGGCTTTGCCGTCCAGCACCCATTGCAGGGGGTTGTTTTCGATATACTGCCGGATTTCCGCCAGGTCCTGGGGACCGCGGATGACGTGTTCATGGTAGGAACGTTGCCAGACCGACCTGCCGGCTGCCCGGCTGACGCTGCCTTTCCAGGCGTTCATCACCCGGGGGACCGTAGGGGCGGCGTACACGCCGCCCGTCTGCCTTTCCGCGTCTGTGATGGATAGGATCAGATGCACATGGTCCGGCATGATGACATACTGTTCTACACGGGCCCCGGGCAGATGGGCCGGGATGGCCAGCAGATTGCGCGCGGCAATCTGCCCGATGGCGCTCAGGCAGGTCTGTACGGGCGGCTGATCAGCCGCCCCTACAATCTGCCCCAACAGACGGGCGCGGTCTTTGGTGCATACCGTGATGAAATACCAGGCCCCGGCACCATAGCCGAAGTCCGGCAACCGGACGATTTTTCGTTTTGGTTCCTGCATACGGCAATTTTTCGCCCCGGTCCGAAGCGGAACCGGGTCCACTTTGTCGTTTTGGTTTGAAGTTTCTTCGGTTCCTTCTTTGCAAAGAAGGAACATGAACCCCCGTTACACGTCCAAATTCGCGAACTTGGCGTTCTTGACGATGAACTGGCGGCGGGGTTCCACCTGCTCGCCCATGAGGATGCTGAAGGCCTCGTCGGCGCGCTCGGCGTCCTCGATCTTGATCTGGACGATGACCCGGTTCTCGGGGTTCATGGTGGTTTCCCACAGCTGGTCGGGGTTCATTTCGCCCAGACCTTTGTAGCGGTTCACCTTGGCGCCGGGCATTTCGGCGGAAAGCACCTTCATTTCGTCGTCGTTGTAGGCGTACTTGACGGTCTGGCCTTTCTGGAGCTTGTACAGCGGCGGCTGGGCCACATACACATATCCGTGCTCGATCAACGGCCGCATATAGCGGAAGAAGAAGGTGAGCATCAGGGTGCAGATGTGGGAGCCGTCCACGTCGGCATCGGCCATGATGAAGATTTTGTGGTACCGCACCTTGGAAATATCAAACTCATCGCCAATGCCGGTGCCCAGGGCCGTGACCACGGGCATCAGCTTGTCGTTGCCGTAGATGCGGTCGGCGCGGGCCTTTTCCACGTTGAGCATCTTGCCCCACAAGGGCAGGATGGCCTGGATGTTGGAATCACGGCCCATCTTGGCGGAACCACCTGCAGAATCGCCCTCCACGATAAAGAGTTCGGTCTTGCTGGGGTCTTTTTCGTGGCAGTCGGCCAGCTTGCCGGGCATCCGGTTGGATTCCAGCGCGCTCTTGCGGCGCACCAGGTCCCGGGCCTTTTTGGCGGCGGCGCGGGCGCGGGCTGCCTGGGTGGCCTTTTCCAGAATGGCTTTGGCGGCGGCGGGGTTTTCTTCAAAGTACTCGCTCAGGGCCTTGTAGACCACGCCGTTCACCAGACTCTTGATGAAGGTATTGCCCAGTTTCGCCTTGGTCTGGCCCTCGAACTGGGCTTCCTGCAATTTCACGCTGACCACGGCGATGATGCCTTCCCGGGCGTCGGGGCCGGAGAGGTTCTCGTCCTTGTCCTTCAAAATGCCTTTGGCGCGGCCGTACTCGTTGAGCACGCGGGTCAGGGCCAGTTTGAAGCCCTCCTCGTGGGTGCCGCCCTCGGGGGTGTGGACGTTGTTGGCGAAGCTCAGCAGCAGCTCATTGTAGCTGTTGTCGTAGTACTGCAGAGCCACTTCCGCCACGGCGCCCTGGCCTTCGCCCTTCATATACATGACCTGGGGGGTCAGGGGCGTCAGGTCCCGGCGCTCGCAGAGGTAGCTTACAAAGGAACGGATGCCGCCCTCGTAGCACATGGTTTCGCTGCGGGCATCGTTCTCGGCGCCCTGCTCATCGCTGGGCCGGTCGGATTCGGGGCGCTCATCGGTCAGGGTGATGCGCACACCGCCGTTGAGGAAGGCTTCCTCCCGCAGACGCTTGAGCAGCGTTTCGTAGCGGTAGAGGGTGGTTTCCTGGAACATCTCCGGGTCGGGCTTGAAGGTGACGGTGGTGCCGGTGGAAGCGGCGGGGCCGATTTTTTTCAGGTCGCCGTCGGGTTTGCCGCGCTTGAAGCTCTGCTCGTACTCGGCGCCGTCCCGGCGCACCCGGACCACCAGCCATTCCGACAGGGCGTTGACGACGGACGCGCCGACGCCGTGCAGACCGCCGGCCACCTTATAGCCGGAATCCTCGCCGCCGAACTTGCCGCCGGCATGGAGCACGGTGTACACGACGGTGACAGCCGGGATGCCCAGCTTGGGCTGGATGTCCACGGGGATGCCGCGGCCGTTGTCCGAAACTTCGATGATGTTGCCGGGCTTGATGGTGACTTCGATGTGGGTGCAGTACCCGGCCAGAGCTTCGTCGATGGAGTTATCTACGATCTCATAGACCAGGTGGTGCAGGCCGGAGGGGCCGGTGGAACCGATGTACATACCGGGGCGCTTGCGCACGGCTTCCAGGCCTTCCAGGACCTGGATCTGTGCGCCGCCGTAGGCGTGGTCGGTCGCCGTCTCGCGGTTGGATTCGGTGATGATTTCGTCTGCCATGAAGTGAGTGCCTCCTATGGTACATTTGGGTACATGGGCGCTTGGCCCGGAAATAAGCAATATTGCAAAGAATAAATAATAAAGAAAAAATAATAAATGTGGTGGATCGCGGACCCCTGGCCCGCTCAAAAAACAGCGGGAAGATGCCGGTCAACCTGTAAAAGGCGGGTGAAAAATAGTATCTGCCCGACTTTTTTTGCGGGGTGCGCCCACGCATTATAGACTTGTGCGCGGCGCCCATTCCTGATCTATTCTTTATTTGTTATTTAGAAAGTCCACTTTGCCGGTGCGCTTTTTCAGCGCGGCGGGGGACAATTGGCTCAGATACAGCGTTTCGTCGGGGAAATCGGTAAGGATGAAACTTTTGGGCAGGGTGCCGGGGGCACACAGGTCCACCACGGCGCCCTCCGCCTCGGCTTTGCGGAAGTATTCCTCGGTGCGGCGGGACGCCCCCGCCGTGTCCAGATCAAACACCCCCAGCAGGTCCCGGGTATTCAGCACGAAATCCTGGCCTGCATGAAAATACATACAAATTCTCCTTGCGTGGAAACAGCATGAAAAAGTTTTTCACGTCGGGAAGGGTGTCTCGGAAACCTGTCCGCCTTTGACGTACACAATCTTACCGTTGGTGCGGGCAAAGGCGGCGGTGTCGCAGGTGGTGACGATGGTCTGGTGCTCGCCCATCCGGGTCAGCAGGTAGGTCTGCCGCTCGTCGTCCAGTTCGCTGAGCACATCATCCAGCAAAAGCACCGGATGCTGCCCAAAAAAACTGCCTACCACCGTGGCTTCCGCCAGTTTCATGGCCAGCACACAGCTGCGCTGCTGGCCCTGGCTGCCATAGATGCGGGCGGGCTGACCGTCCAGCTGCAGGTCCAGGTCTTCCCGGTGGGGTCCCGTCAGGCAGAACCCTGCCCGCAATTCAGAACTCCGCACCGCCGCCAGCTTTTCGGCCAGGGCTTCGGCGGTGGGGGCTTCGGCGCAGCACTGGTACCGCAGCACAAATTCCTCGGCCCCATGCGAAATTTCGGCGTAGTTCTGCGCCGCCGCAGGGGCCAGGGCCTCCACGAATTTCTGGCGGTGGGCCATGATCTGCCCGCCGTACTGGGCCAGCTGGTCGTTGTAAGCGTCCAGCAGCAGCGCGCCGTTTGGCGTAATCTCGTAACTTTTCAAAAGGGCGTTTTTCTGGGCCACCAGCCGCATATACCGCCGCAGGGCCACCAGATAGGGCCGGAACACCTGGCACAGCGCCGAATCCAGAAACCGGCGCCGGCCTTCCGGCCCGCCTTTGACCAGTGCCAAAAGGTCCGGTTCAAAGACCACGGCCTGGAAATTGCCCGCCAAAGCGGCGGCCCGGCCCTGGTCCACGCCATTGAGTTTGGCGGTGCGCCCCGGGCGCTGGCTGCCCTTGGCCCCCACCGTCAGGCGGATGGTCTTTTCGGTGCCGTCAGAGGTAAAGGAACCTTCCAGCACCGAGAATTCGCACCCGCGGCGGATGAGTTCGGCGTCCTTGGCGCCCCGGAAACTTTTGCCCCCGGTGAGCAGCCAGACCGCTTCCAGCAGATTGGTCTTGCCCTGGCCGTTGGGGCCGCACAAAACCGTTAAGTTGGGGTCCGGGTCCAGCACCGCGTGGGCGATGTTGCGGTGATCGGTCAGTTCCAGATGCTCAAGGCGCATCAGGTGCCCTCCGCGATCTGCACGGTCTGGCCGTCCAGCTCCACGGTGTCACCGGCGCGGCATTTTTTGCCCCGCATGGTGCACACCTCGCCGTTGACCTTTACCTGGCCGCCCTGGATCAGTTCCTTGGCTTCGCCGCCCGTTTCACACAGGCCCGCGAATTTCAAAAGGGCGTCCAACTTGATATAGTCGGTAAAAATGCGAATCTTCTCCATGCCTTACCCCTCGTTCTTGAAGCGCACCGGCAGCACCAGATAGATGAAGTCCTTGCCGTCCTCGGGCAAAATCTTCACGGGGCTCAGGGGGCCGTTGATCTCCAGCACCATCCGCTCGCACTTGGAATACCGCATGGCATCCAGCAGATACCGGTTGTTGAAGCCGATCTCCACGGGGTCGCCGGTCATGGCCACGGGGGCGAACTCGTCCACCACTTTGCCCAGGGGGGTCTGGCACCGCACGGTGATTTTGTCCTCGGCAAAGGAGATGCGCAGCGGGTTTTTCAGACGCTCGGTGATGATGAGGGACGCGCGCTCGATGGTGTTGATGAAGGTCTTGCAGTCCACGGTGACGCGGGTTTTCTTGTCTTTGGGAATGACGCTCTCGTAATTGAGGAAGTCGCCTTCGATCAGGCGGCTCATGATGGTGTAGCCGTTGGTGGTGAACACCACATACCGGCGGTTGGCGTCAATCTTGACGGGATCGTCCGGTCCGCCCATGATCTTGAGCAGTTCCTGCAGCGTTTTGGCGGGAATGATGATGCGGATGTCGCGGGTGCATTCTACGTCCCGCTGGATGATGGCCAGACGGTAGCCGTCCAGCGCTACAATGGTCAGGCTGCCGGGCTCGATGACGAAGAGTTCGCCGGTGTGGGCGGGTTTTTTGTCGTCCTGGCTGACCGCGTAGATGGTTTTTTCGATGAGTTCCCGCATCATGCTGGTGGGAATGGTCATGGTGTTGTCAGCACCGGTCACCGGCAGGCTGGGATAATCGGAGGCATTCATGGCGGGAATCTCGAATTCCGCCACGCCGCCGCTGATGATGGCCTGGCCTTCGTCGGTCAGCTCGATCCGCACGTCGCCGGCGGGCATCCGGCTGACCATCGAAAGAAGCAGCTTGGCTTCCAGCACCGTCTCGCCGGGGACCAGCACGTTGCACTCGATGGTGGTGGTGATGCCCATCTCCATATCGTAACCGGTCAAGGTTAAGTTGAATCCTTCGGCTTTCAGGTAGATGCCTTCCAGCACGGGAATGGCGGAACGGTTGGTAATGGCACGGGAAACGCCCTCAATGGCGGAAGCCAGGAGGGTTTTTTCGCATTCAAATTTCATGGCAGGTCCTTTCTGGATGCTTGGTCTTGCGCAAAGACCCGGTGTATTAAAAGAGAAAAAGTAGCTTCGCGTTTGTTTTCCACAGATTGGGCACTTTTTTGGGGAGAAAACCGCCCAAGGTATCGGGATCTGGACGCAGAAACTATTAACTATTCTCGTAGTAGTAGTAGGGGGTGTGAAAACGGTGGAA
>OGYQ01001690.1_pt1 | contig 10335 bp, 9 predicted proteins | sample 1576641 | NCBI WGS metagenome assembly OGYQ01 (sample SAMEA3541476, study PRJEB24748) | human gut metagenome | biome: human gut; feature: human-associated habitat; material: faeces | place: China | collected 2012
AATTCAGGCGGATAGACAGAGAGAACAGGCGATTAAGGAGCAGAAACGAGCACAGAAGAGAAAGATAGACAGAGGTGCAAGGTAAATTTTTTATTAAATGGAGAGGACTCGAATGGGAATGGTAAAAAATTGTATTTATTCTGAAGAAGTAGAAAATAGTGCACATGTAGGAAAATGGGGGATGCTCCATAGAGAATATTTAAAGCAGAAATATCCTTTAGCATTATTGAAAATGATACAAAATGGTGAGCTGAGAGAATATTTAACAGTTTTAGATAAACGGGCAGACTGTAGGTATCGTTTTTTGGTTAAAAAAATCAGACAAGCTGAGGGATTGAGTGATGATATGAAGCAAATTTCTCCAATGGAATGGAGAGTATCTATGAAAGCGGTGACAGATAAAGCAGAAAAAATTGTAAAGAAAGAAATTGTTTATATCCTCCCAAAAGTTTAAGCAGTAATAAGTTCAAGATGTACTTGAGAAACTCAAGAACATCTTGAACCAGATATTAACTCATGGTAATATAATAAAGAAGATTTTATGCGTGAAATAGGGAGGTTATATATGGCTGTCAGCTATGATAAACTCTGGAAGTTGCTTATTGATAAGAAAATGAATAAGACTCAGTTATGTGAAAGAGCCAAAATCAGTACTAATGCTATGGCGAGACTCGGCAGGAATGAAGATGTACGAGTAGAAGTTTTGACTAGAATTTGCTTAGAACTGGGGTGTTCAATGGATGAAATAATGGAAGTACTTCCAGAAAAAACAGTGAAAGGATAATGCAATATGGATATAGAAAAGTACATAGACAGCGATCTTTTGGATCGATTTGAGTTTTATAATTATGGACACGCTTTAGAAATTCTTCATGATGCTTTCCCAGTGGAATGGGACGAATTGCAGGAATGCTTAAGAAAACTGAAGCTTACGCTGGCAGATATCAAAAAAGCAGGTGGGAATGAATCGCCGATACCAAAGAAGTTTGATGATGTGTTATATCCTTACGGATGGAGAGAAATCAGAATAAGCGGTGATTTGATTGTTAAGAAATATCCTCGGCAGACAGCACAGCGTAGGGGGCGTTTCGCAGATGAACCATATGAAGTTGAGACAATCGAAGGATATATTGACGGCCATAATATTGATTTTTTGAAAAATAGAGTTGCTTTTGACCTTGAATGGAATAGCAAAGATCAAACTTTTGATCGTGATTTGCTGGCTATGAGAACGTATTTTGATTGTGGCTTAATTGACGTAGGAGTTATCGTAACAAGAGCAGAGGCACTTAATGATATTTTTAAGCAGGAAAAAGACAATAATGGACAGCCGCTGATTAAGAAATATGGTGCAAGTACTACATGGATGGGGAAACTGACATATAGACTTGATTCACGGCGAAATGGTGGTTGTCCTATTTTAGCAATAGGGATTGGAAAGGAATGTATTGAAGAATATGGCAGACTTAGCGAGTACTATACAAAACTTACAGAAATTCACAAACGGGAAGAAATATAATACAATTTATGCAGATCCGCCATGGCAGTTCCAGAATAGAACAGGGAAGGTTGCTCCAGAGCATAAACGGTTAACTCGATATGAAACTATGACAATAGAGGACATCAAGGCATTGCCTATTGCTGATATTACAGGTGATAAAGCTCATTTATATTTATGGGTTCCTAATGCGCTACTTCCAGATGGTTTAGCTGTAATGGATGCATGGGGATTTGAGTACAAGGGGAATCTTGTGTGGGAAAAAGTGAGAAAAGACGGAGGCCCGGATGGTCGTGGAGTTGGTTTTTACTTTAGAAATGTTACAGAGTTGATTTTGTTTGGAATTAAGAAAAAAAGTGCCCCAAATAGAACTCTTCAGCCTGCTCGCTCACAGGTGAATATTATCAGAGCAATGAAACGGGAGCACAGCCGTAAACCAGATGAAATCATACCAATTATTGAAGCATGTAGCCAAGGTCCTAGGATTGAATTGTTTGCACGAGGTGTTAGAGACGGCTGGGATATGTGGGGAAATCAGGCTACGGAAGATTATGAGCCGACATGGGATACATATGCTAATCATACAGTTGCTCATGCAAAATAAAAATATACGTGTATTAAGGATAATACAATAGAATTAATTTTATTGAAGATGGTTATATGCTGGAGTGGAAGGAGGGGAGAATTGTGCCAGTTACAGAGTCACCATTGAGATACCCAGGTGGTAAAACTAAAACATATGATAAAGTAAAAAAGATTCTTGATGGCGTTTTAACTTGTCAAGGGCGAGTTTATATTGAACCTTATGCTGGAGGCGCAGGTCTCGCACTTAAACTCCTATATAATCATGACGTTGAAAGGATTGTCTTAAATGATTTAGATTATCATATTTATTGCTTTTGGAAAGCGTGTATAGAAGAGACAGATTTGTTTTGTGATATGGTTCACAATACTGCGATAAATATAGAAGAATGGAATAAACAAAGAAATATTTATATTGACACAAAAAAACATACGGTTCTACAAATTGGATTTTCGACTTTTTTCTTAAATCGCTGCAATGTTTCAGGAATTATAAATGGTGGTCCGATTGGCGGAAGTGAACAAAATGGTAAATATAAAATTGATGCTCGTTTTAATAAAGATAATTTGATTAAAAAAATACAAAAGGTTGCTAGCTATAAAGAAAGGATTACTTTATATAATATGGATGCATCGCAATTTTTAAAAGAGGTTGTACCAACATATTCATACGATCATATGTTTTTGAATATAGATCCGCCATATGTAAAAAAAGGCCCTATGTTATATAGGAATTCATATACTTATGAAGACCATAAAAAAATCGCAAATCAAGTAAAAAAAATAGAAGCGTATTGGATTGTTACATATGATGCATGTGATATCATAAAAGAATTATATAAAGGATTTGTGATTGAAGATTTGGAGTTAAGCTATAGCGCAGGTAAAACGAAAAAGGGCAAGGAATATATTATCTATAGTAAAATGATCAAGGTGGAAAATACAAATGATTAGTGAATTGACAATCCATGAGTTTAGAAAATTTAATAATTGTAGTATTTCTTTAGGAAGATATCTGACTGCTATTGCTGGGCATAATGCAACGGGAAAGTCAACAATTCTCGCATTGCTAGGACATTGTGCAGAATTGGATACAGATATTGCAACACCTATAGGTGGAACGCAATATCGAACGGAATTTGGACAAATTATGAAGGTTGATGCTGAAAAAGATGTAAAGTCAGACAATCTTATGACGTTTACGATATGTTCACCAAACGAGATGGATGTTATTGAGACTTTTCATTATCGGTCAACAGTTCAAGGGGGAAATAGATATCGAATTCTTCCAGTTAGAGAAATTAATGGCAAAAAAACATCTAGCAAAATGCAATGGCCGGTTTTATATTTAGGGCTAAGCAGAGTATATCCATTTGGGGAATCCGATAAGTTATCGATCCATGAAGATGATAGAGTATCAAAAGAGCTTATGAAAAATATGCTATTCCATTATATGAAGATTCTTAATTTGGATGATAATATTGTTGATGTAGAGGTCGTAGATACGGACGCAACTAAAAAAAGTAAATTATCAAGTTTTGGTGTGACAACAGATAACTACAATTATATTGCTAACTCGGCTGGACAAAGTAATTTAGGGCAAATTTTATTAGCTGTTGAATCATTTAAGTCATTGAATAAGCAACTGGGAGATCAATGGAGTGGGGGTATGCTATTGATTGATGAGTTAGATGCAACTCTTCATCCAAGCGCTCAAAAAAAGCTTTTAGATTATCTATATAGTGTAGCTAAAGAAATTGAACTTCAAATTTGTTTTACAACGCATAGTTTGTATCTTTTGGAGCATATTAATAGATATGTTCAAAAATCAGGAAATGGAGAAGCGGTTATTAACTATTTGTTACCTGAGCAGCAGACAATTTCTGTAATAAAAAATCCAGACTATGATACAATGAAATATGACTTAATGATGTTAATACCGCCGGAAAATGTTGGTGTGAAAATTAAAATGTATGTTGAAGATGATGAAGCCAAATATATGGCAGAAATGTTATTGAAAAAATATGAAGACAGAATAGACATAATTAGCATGGAGTTAGGGTGTGACAATATTATAAAATTATTTAAAAAAGACGATAATTTTCAAAAATCCATAATTTGTTTAGACGGAGATTCTTCAAAAAAGATAGCGGGTATAACAGTGCCGTATAAAGATATTGCGAGAAAAGTAATGATTTGTTTGCCAGATAAAAAAGTTTCTCCAGAAAGAGTATTATATAGTTTCTTGTTTTTAGAAGATACAGATATTACTGAAATTACAAATCCTAGTATGGGATTAACACGAAGAAATATTGAGGAAAATTTTAGAGGACAAGACGAAAAAATTATGGGAGATAGGGTTGCTGCTAAAAATTGGTTTAAAATGTTAAATTCTCAACAGCCTACGTTTGTTGCAGATTTAATACAATTATATACAGAAAAACATTCCAAAGAGTGTAGAGATTTTTTGAAGGCATTTAGAGGGGCGTTTAATTATTTGGCCGCACCAAGAAGAATCCCGAAAGTAAGATAGATATTATTATTGCGGAAAGCACATAGATATTTGATTGTTGATAACAAAACAGTGATAACAAATTGATAACACTAGCAGATACAGACCATAGAGATATGGCAGTTGGAACCAAATAAAATCAAATAGAGCCAAATCTCCTATACAAAACTGTATAGAACTAAATTTGATTTTGCGAATTTGAATAAAGTAAGATGATAGCAAATGTGAAAAGACAGGCAGTCTATATGGCAGCCTGTCTTTTGTAGATTTCAATATAACTGGGAATTGAGAGTAGTTTTGTATTGATTTATAATATTAATTATAAAGTTATTAAATGAAATCGAGGGATACATATGAAAGGTTTTGAACAGAAATTAGTAAGGTTTATGGAGGGATCATCGAAAAGATTTGTGATACCGGTATATCAGAGAAATTATGACTGGAAGATTGAGCAGTGTGCACAGTTATATAACGATTTGATTCGGACTTATAAAGATGATAGAAAAACTCATTTTTTTGGAAGTATTGTTTCTGTACAAAATGAAATGGGCAGACAGGAAGAATATCTGATTATTGATGGGCAGCAAAGGCTTACTACCGTTTCTTTGCTCTTTTTGGCTATGTATCATTTGATTGATGAAGAAAAAGTAAAGGTAGATAACCATAGAATAAGGGATTATATTTATGAAGACTATCTGGTAGATAAGCATGAACCGGATGAAACGCGCATGAAATTAAAGCCGATTAAAAATGATCGGGATGCATTTCAATCATTATTTGGTTCAAAGGATGAGTATATAGGAAATTCTAATTTGACCATAAATTATAAATATTTTTATGATCGAATTCAAAATCAGAGGGACGAAATTTCAATTGATGATTTATTTGACGCAATATGCCGACTGCAAATTATTAATATTTCGCTGGGGAGTGATGATAATCCACAACTGATTTTTGAAAGTCTGAATTCTACAGGACTTGATTTGAGTGAAGGAGATAAAATCCGGAATTATATTTTGATGGGACTTCCGATCAAGAAACAGGAAAGTTACTACGGAAAATACTGGAATAAAATTGAAGTATGTACAGGCTATGATGTGAGCTCTTTTATCAGAGATTATCTGAGCGTGAAGCAGCGTACAACGCCGCCTATGCGAAAAATATATTTTTCTTTCAAATATTATGTAGAACGCCAAAAGTATGAAGACATAGAAGTTTTACTGATTGAGCTTCTTGATTACTCTAAGCGTTATGAAAAGCTCATTAAGGCGAATACTAATAATTCCAGATTAAATTCTAGTATTGAACGAATGAATCTGTTGGAGACAACCGTTACTCGTCCGTTTTTGTTGGAAGTGTTGTATTTATATGAAAAAGGAATGTTGTCTGCAGAAGATGTGACAAGTATTTTTGAACTTGTTGAGAGCTATGTTTTCAGGAGAATGATCTGCGACTTGCCGACCAATTCGTTGAATAAAATATTCCTGTCATTGCATAGAGAGATTATGCAGTATGAAGGGACATTGGACAATTATTTGGAAAAATTCAAATATGCGTTACAAAGCAAAACAGAGAAAGCAGCTTTTCCGGACGATGATATGTTTGTTGAGGCATATTCCAAACGTGATATCTATAAAATGAGAGCGAAGAATAAGCAGTATATTTTTGAACGGTTGGAAAATGCCGGTACATTAGAAGAGAAAAATGTATGGAAGATGATGGAGGAAGGGACATATTCGGTTGAGCATATTATGCCGCAGACGTTGTCAAAAGAATGGAAAGATATGCTGGGATCAAATTATGAGTATGTACATAAAATGTGGCTGCATCGATTGGCAAATCTTACATTGACCGCTTATAATTCGTCTTACAGTAACAATCCCTTTGAGAATAAAAGGGATCGTCAGGATGGATTTAAAAATAGTGGAATCCGTATGAATCAGAAAATAGCACAATGTGAGAAATGGACCGAAGAAGAACTGGAGAAAAGAAATACCGATTTGATGAAAAAGGCAGTTGCCATCTGGAAGTACTGTAGTACGGATTATCAGCCATCGGTAAAGCAGATGGAAATTTGTACTCTTGAAGATGAAAATGATATGACAGGCAGAAAGATTGAGAAATTTTCATTTAGAGGAGTAGAACAGCTGGCAAGTAACTGGAGTGATATGTATCTGAAAGTGCTACTTGCATTGCACATGGAAAATAAAGCGATTTTGGCAAAATTGGCGGCAACAGATGATGAAAAGGTAGAGCTTTCTGTACATGTTCAAGATCGAGCTGATGAAGAGGGGAAATATGTTAAGCTGGAAGAAGGAATTTATATCTGGATGAATACCAGTACTTCTTATAAAATGAATCTTCTGCATCGATTTTTTAAGCTATATCAAGTGGATGAATCAGAATTGGTATTCTATTTAAAAACTCAGGATATTGCGGAGAAAAATACAGATGAAGGGCGATATTCGTTAAGAAGAAAATTCTGGAATTATGCTCTTCCGGAAATTAAGTCTCAAACTGGATTTTTTCAAAATGTGAATACGTCAAAGATGAATTGGATCAGTGGATTTATCGGTCATGCAGGACTGTCTATCAACTGTATTGGGAATATGGATTCCATGCGTGTTGAGTTTTATATTTCTACTCCGAATATTGAGAATAATAAGAAGATATATGATTATATTTCCTCGAAATTTGATGAGACAATGGCAGAAGAATTTATCTGGGAACGAGGGGACCATTTGAAAGCATCCAAAATACTTATTGAAAATAAAGGAATTGGCATAGCAAGTGCGGAACAGTGGAAGGATGCAGTGCAGTTCCTGGTGAAGGGAATTCAAAGGATTGACCAATTACTTATTCCCATTGTAGAGCAGTATTATAATTAAATTGTTTATAATATTTCGTATTTTTGTAAACAACAGAAACGTAAAGGCACTTTTTGAAATCATATCAGAAAGTGCTTTTTCATTATAGAAGAAAAGCAACTTCACCATTTTTAATTTCAATCTCGTCAAAATGGAGAAAATGACGAGATTAAAATTGATTATGACGATGTTTTGTGATAAGATGGAACTAAGTTGAGTTTGAGATTTTGTAAGGAGATTTCATGAGAACTTTTAATTATAGAAAAAGATATGAAAGGTTATTACAAGCGGATATCGTTGCTTTATTGGCACAGATTCATGAGTATAAAGGAGCACAGACGCTATTTGTGGAAGAAAAGTCAGATATCCTTTCTCAATTGCTGGAAACTGCCAAAATCCAGAGTACAGGAGCTTCGAATAAAATTGAAGGTATTTGTACCTCGGATGAACGTTTGAAAAAAATCGTTCGTGATAAGACGATGCCGAAAACAAGAAGTGAGAAAGAAATTGCGGGTTATCGTGATGTGTTAAATACGATATATCAAAATTATGCTTATATTCCCGTAAAATCAGCCATCTTCCTTCAACTTCACAGGGATCTGTATAAATATACTGGAAATGCGGGCGGCAGTTTCAGGTCATCCAATTATGTGACTGCACAGGAGGATGAACAGGGAAATAAATCTATAGGATTTCAGCCGGTTCCGGCATGGGAAACTCCGGAATATATTGACGCAATCTGTGATGCTTTTCAGGATGTCTGCAAGGATTCCCAGTGTGATTCATTGATCCTGATCCCCATGTTTATATTGGATTTCTTGTGTATCCATCCGTTTAATGATGGAAATGGACGTATGAGTCGTTTGTTGACGTTGCTTTTGTTATATCGGGCAGGATATATTGTGGGAATGTATATCAGTATTGAAAAGCTGATTGAACAGACAAAAGAAACTTATTATGAAACCCTGCAGGAGAGTTCTTATAACTGGCATGAAGAGGAAAATGATGATGCACCGTTTGTCCGGTATATGCTGGGAGTCATTGTTGCAGCTTACCGTGACTTTTCATCCAGAGTACAGTTGCTAGCTACCAGCGGAATGTCGAAACCGGAGCGTATACGTGAAATTGTCCGTGGGTCTATAGGAAAGATGACACGAGCGCAGATCATGGAGAAATGTCCTGATATCAGCCGTGTGACGGTGGAACGTGCTTTGACAGACATGGTGAAAAAAGGTGAAATATTAAAAATCGGAGGCGGTCGTTATACTGCCTATATATGGAACAGGGAGAAAGAATAGTATGATAACAGGTGAATTAAAAAATAAAATTGATGGCTTATGGGAAATATTCTGGACCGGAGGACTTACCAACCCGCTAGATGTGATTGAACAGATGACATATCTGATGTTTATCCGTGATCTGGACGATGCAGATAATCTTCATATCAAAGAAAGCGCAATGCTTGGTCTTCCATATGAGAGCATTTTTGCAGAAGAAGTCCTGATCGGGGATCGCCGGATTGCCGGCAATCAGTTGAAATGGAGCGTATTCCATGATTTCCCGGCTCAGAAAATGTACAGTACCATGCAGGAATGGGTGTTCCCATTTATTAAAAATCTTCATGGAAATAAAGAAAGTGCGTATGCCAAATATATGGGTGACGCAATCTTTAAAATACCGACACCACTGATGCTGGATAAAATTGTGACTGCCATGGATGAAATATACGATCAGATGGCACAGCTGAAAAACGCAGATACAAGGGGAGACGTCTATGAGTACCTTTTGTCAAAATTAGCGACAGCAGGAGTAAACGGGCAGTTCCGCACTCCAAGACATATCATTAAAATGATGGTGGAACTGATGGATCCGAAACCGAATGAGATCATCTGTGATCCCGCTTGCGGAACATCTGGTTTTCTGGTGGCTGCCAGTGAATACCTGAAAGAAAATAAAAAAGAAGAAGTATTTTTTGATCGAAAAAATAAAGAGCATTATATGAATCATATGTTCCACGGCTTTGATATGGACCGGACCATGCTGCGTATCGGAGCCATGAATATGATGACTCATGGAGTGGACAATCCTTATATTGAATACAGAGACAGTCTTTCTGATCAGAATACCGATAGGGATATGTACAGCTTGATTCTGGCAAATCCACCGTTTAAGGGAAGTCTTGATTACGATATCGTATCTCAGGATCTGCTGAAAGTTGCGAAGACGAAGAAAACGGAACTTCTGTTTTTAGTACTGTTTTTGAAAATGCTGAAAACAGGCGGGAGATGTGCCTGCATTGTACCGGATGGAGTTCTGTTCGGTTCTTCCAAAGCTCATAAGGCGATCCGTAAGGAACTGGTGGAAGAAAATTGTCTGGAGGCGGTTATCTCCATGCCTTCCGGTGTGTTTAAGCCTTCTGCAGGAGTCTCCACTGCTATCCTGATCTTTACGAAAACAGGACATGGCGGCACGGATAAAGTATGGTTCTATGACATGAAAGCAGATGGATTCAGCCTGGATGATAAACGTAATCCAATCAATGAAAATGATATACCGGATATTATAGAGAGATTCCGAAATCGAGAGCAGGAGACAGAGAGAAAACGGACGGAACAGTCTTTCTTTGTAGAAAAAAAGGATATTGTTGACAATGAGTATGACCTTTCCATTAACAAGTATAAAGAAGTGGAATATGTACCGGTAGAGTATCCATCTACACAGGAGATTATGGCGAATCTGCATGAACTGGAAATGGAAATTACAAAGAATCTAGCGGAGCTAGATGAGATGTTGAAGAAAGATGCTGAAGAATAAATATGGATTTGTGGGGATGATATATGAGAGTGAAACTTGAAGAAGTCTGTAAAAGAATATAT
>OGYQ01001691.1_pt1 | contig 10330 bp, 9 predicted proteins | sample 1576641 | NCBI WGS metagenome assembly OGYQ01 (sample SAMEA3541476, study PRJEB24748) | human gut metagenome | biome: human gut; feature: human-associated habitat; material: faeces | place: China | collected 2012
CCCACGGCACAGCCAAACCGCAGGGCCACCGCGCCCACCGCCAGCGCGGCGGTGCGCGCCAGGTCCGCCGGGACGGCGCTGCCCGCCCACAGGGCCGCCAGCAGGCGGCAGACCGCCCCCACCAGCAGGATGTTGGCCCCCAGGGCCAGCCACTGCAGCCCCACGTTGGCGGCAATGTAGCGGCGGCTTTCCGGCACGGTGGCCAGCAGACGTTTGTCAAGCATCATGGCGGACACCTCCCCGGAGGCCACGCCGATAGGCAAAGATATGAATGGCCAGGAAAAAGACGCAGGTGATGGAGATGGCCTTGTGCAGCGCCAATACCCAGGGGATAGCGGCAAACACCAGGCTGAGCACCCCGCTCACAAAGGCCAGCACCACGGCGCCCAGCAGCGCCCAGCGCCGGGGACCCATTTTTTTGCGGCTGGCCACGGTATGGCCCAGGCAGAGCAGCAAAAACACCGTGGAGGCCAGTTTGTGGACCACCACCCCGGTGAAGGGTACCAGCAGGGTGAGCACAAGGCTGACCGCCAGCAGCAAGGAAAAAATACGTTTCATACAGGACCGCCTTTCGGTGGTTAGCCGCTGCTAACACCAGAATCAGAAAGAAGCCGCCACAAATTAGTGACAGCTAACTTTCGACAGTATAGCAGGTCGCCCCGGCCCTGTCAACCCCCGAAAAAAAGACCGCCCCGACAATTTTTTGACAAAATCCATTGACGAGCAACGCGCCGGGGGCTATAATAACACCAAACAAAACAACCGGGGGAGCTTGTGTGGACAGGCTGAGAGGAAGGAATCACCTTCGACCCTTACACCTGATGCGGATAATGCCGCCGTAGGAAGTCGTGGGAAATTGTACTTTTTTCGGGAGGCACCGCGTACGGTGCCTCCCGATTTTTTTGTTTCTTTGTCAGGAAAGGAAGTGAAACCGCCTTCGCGGGCAGTGCCGCGGCGGGCCGAGGGGGAGCGCCCTGGGCCTGGTTTGTACAGCGATGGGAAGCCGTGTTCCGGCGTGAGAGGAGGCCAGCAAGCCTCGACCGCTTTTTCCGTGCACAGGGGGTTGCCCTGTGTGTTTTCCTCCGGGAAAGTGTCGCTGTACGGCTCTTTTCCGCCCATCTGCAAAGGAGTTTTTACCATGAAACATCAAAACGTCCACAAGCTCGCCCTGGCGGGCATCTTCTGCGCCATCGCCGTGGTGGGCAGCCTGTTTTCCTTCCCCATGTTCGGCAGCAAGTGCGCCCCCATCCAGCACATGGTCAACATCCTGTGCGCCGTGCTGCTGGGCCCCTGGTACGGTATCGGTGTGGCCTTTGTGGCCAGCCTGATCCGCAACCTGACGGGTCTTGGCAGCCTGATGGCCTTCCCCGGCAGTATGTTCGGCGCGCTGCTCTGCGGCCTGGCCTACGCCGGCACCCGCAACCTGCCCCTGACCCTGATTGCCGAAGTGTTCGGCACCTCCATCCTGGGCGGGCTGTGCGCCTACCCCGTAGCCATCCTCTTTATGGGCCAGGCCGCCGGGGATATCGCCTTCTACGCCTACATCGTGCCCTTCCTGGTTTCCACCGCCGCCGGGTCTATCCTCTCCGGCGTGCTGGTCTACGCCCTGCGGGGCACCGGGGCTTTGACCCGGATGCAGAACACCCTCTCTCACTGAAAAAGGAAACGCCTATGTTTGCACCGCTCCTCCAGAATCTGCGGGACCGGCGGCCGCTGGTCCACGCCATCACCAACTATGTCACCGCCAACGACTGCGCCAACCTGCTGCTGGCCTGCGGGGCCTCCCCCATCATGGCCGATGAACCCGACGAAGCGTCTGAGATCACGGCCCACGCCGCCGGGCTGGTGCTGAACCTGGGCACCCTGCACCGCACCACCATCCCCGCCATGGTGGCCTGCGGCAAAACCGCCAACCAAAAAGACATCCCCGTGGTGCTGGACCCGGTGGGGGCGGGGGCATCGCAACTGCGCACCGCCACCGCCCTGCGGCTGCTGCGGGAGGTGCGGTTCACCGTCATCCGGGGCAATCTTTCCGAGGTGGAAACCCTGGCCCGGGGCCAGGGCGGCGCCCCCGGTGTGGACAGCACCCAGCGGGTGACCGCCGACAATCTGGACGCCTGCTGCGCCCTGGTGCGGGACTTTGCCCGCCGCACGGGGGCCGTGGTGGCCCTGAGCGGGGCGGTGGACCTGGTGAGCGACGACCAGCGGGTCTTTATCATCCGCAACGGCCATCCCATGATGCGTCTGGTCACCGGAACGGGGTGTCAGCTTTCCTGCCTGGCAGGGGCCTTTGCGGCAGCCAACCCCGGCCAACCCCTGGAAGCCGCCGCGGCGGCGGTGTGCGCCATGGGGCTGTGCGGGGAGATCGCCCACCTCCGGCTGGGACCTTTGGACGGCAGCGGGAGCTACCGCACCTACCTGATGGACGCCATCTGCCGCCTGACCCCCGACCAACTGGAGAAAGGAGCCCGTTATGACCTTCGATAGAAACCTGCTGCGGCTCTACGCCGTGACCGACCGCACCTGGCTGCACGGCCAGACGCTGCGCCAGCAGGTGGAAGCCGCCCTGCAGGGGGGCGTAACCTGTGTGCAGCTGCGGGAAAAACAGCTGGACCGGGAGCAGTTCATCCAGCTGGGGCGCAGCATCGGCTGCCTGTGCCAGCGGTACGGCGTGCCGCTGCTTATCAACGATGACCTGGAGGTGGCCCTGGCCTGCGGCGCCGACGGCGTCCATGTGGGGCAGGATGACCTGCCGGTGGAGGAAGTGCGCCGCCGGGTGGGGGACAAACTCATCGTGGGCGTGTCGGCCCACAACCCCGAGGAAGCCCGCCGGGCCTATGAGGGCGGCGCCGACTACCTGGGCGCCGGGGCGGTGTTTGGCAGCACCACCAAAACCAACGTGACCGCCCTTTCCCACGAGACGCTGCGGGCCATCTGCGACGCCGTGCCCATCCCCGTGGTGGCCATCGGCGGCATCACACGGGAGAATCTGCCCCGGCTGGCAGGCACCGGCGTGGCCGGGGCGGCGGTGGTTTCGGCCATTTTTGCCGCCGAAGACATCACCGCTGCCTGCCGGGAGCTGCGCGCCCTTTCGGACGCCATGACCCAGACCCACAACCCCATCGGCGGATGACCGCCGGGCGGCAGACCGGGGGCACCACTCTCTGCCGCCTTACAAAAGTAATGCGAGGTATACCCATGAGAACAGCATTATCCATCGCCGGAAGTGATTCCAGCGCAGGCGCCGGTATTCAGGCCGACCTCAAAACCATGACCATGAACGGCGTCTACGGTATGACTGCCATCACGGCCCTGACGGCCCAAAACACCACCGGCGTTACGGCAATTTCCGAAGTAAGCCCCGAATTCCTGGCCGCGCAGCTGGATGCGGTATTCACCGACATCCGGCCCGACGCGGTCAAGATCGGGATGGTCTCCTCCCCTGCCTTGATCGAAGTCATCGGGGAACGGCTGCGGTTTTATGGGGCCGGGCACATCGTGGTGGACCCCGTGATGGTGGCCACCAGCGGTGCACGGCTCATCCGGCCCGAGGCGGTGGAAACCCTGACCCGGACCCTGCTGCCCCTGGCCCAGGTGGTCACCCCCAACATTCCCGAAGCGGAACTGCTGGCGGATGCCGTCATCGACAGCCCCGAAGCCATGGAAGCCGCCGCCCGCACCATTGCCGGGCGCTACGGCTGTGCCGTGCTGCTGAAAGGCGGGCACAGCATCAACGATGCCAACGACCTGCTGCTGGACGGCAGCGGCGCCCGGTGGTTTACCGGCAAGCGCATTGCCACCACCAACACCCACGGCACCGGCTGCACCCTTTCCAGCGCCATCGCGGCCAACCTGGCCAAGGGCTTTGCCCTGCCCGATGCCGTACAGCGGGCCAAGGAGTATCTTTCCGGGGCGCTGGCCGCCGGGCTGGACCTGGGCCACGGCAGCGGTCCCATGGACCATGCCTGGGCCCTGACGGGACGTTACGCCGAAGAAGCGGACTGAATACCATAACAAAGGAGCAAACACACCATGAGCGAACGGAACTATGCCACCCAGATGGAGGCGGCGCGCAAGGGCATCGTGACCCCGCAGCTGGAGATCGTTGCCAAAAAGGAACGGATGACGGTGGAGGAACTGCTGCCCCTGGTAGCCAGCGGCAAGGTGGTCATCCCCGCCAACAAAAACCACACCTGCCTGGACCCCGAGGGCGTGGGTTCCATGCTGCGCACCAAGATCAACGTGAACCTGGGAGTTTCCCGGGACTGCAAGGACTACGATGTGGAGATGCAGAAGGTGCTCTCCGCCGTGCAAATGGGCGGCGAGGCCATCATGGACCTGTCCAGCCACGGCAACACCCAGCCCTTCCGCCAGAAACTGACCCACGAGTGCCCGGCCATGATCGGCACCGTGCCGGTGTATGACAGCGTCATCCACTACCAGCGGGACCTGGACACTCTGACCGCCCAGGACTTCATCGACGTGGTGCGGCTGCACGCCCAGGACGGCGTGGATTTTGTGACGCTGCACTGCGGCATCACCCGCAAGACCATCGACCAGATCCGCAAGCACAAGCGCAAGATGAACATTGTGTCCCGGGGCGGGTCGCTGGTGTTCGCCTGGATGTGCATGACCGGGGAGGAAAATCCCTTCTACGAATACTACGATGAAATTCTGGACATCTGCCGGGAATACGATGTGACCATCTCTCTGGGGGACGCCTGCCGCCCCGGCTGTCTGGCCGACGCCACCGACGTATGCCAGATCGAGGAACTGGTGCGGCTGGGCGAGCTGACCAAGCGCGCCTGGGAGAAGGACGTCCAGGTCATGGTGGAAGGTCCCGGCCACGTGCCCATGGACCAGATTGCCGCCAACATGAAGGTGCAGCAGTCCATCTGCATGGGCGCCCCCTTCTATGTGCTGGGCCCCCTGGTCACCGACATTGCCCCCGGCTACGACCACATCACAGCGGCCATCGGCGGGGCCATTGCCGCCATGAACGGCGCGGCCTTCCTGTGCTATGTGACCCCCGCCGAGCACCTGGCCCTGCCCAACCTGGAGGACGTGAAGCAGGGCATCATCGCCAGCAAGATCGCCGCCCACGCCGCCGACATCGCCAAGGGCGTGCGGGGTGCCCGGGAGATCGACGACAGGATGGGCGATGCCCGCCGTGCCCTGGACTGGGAAGCCCAGTGGGCCTGCGCCCTGGACCCCGAGACCGCCAAGGCCATCCGGGCGGACCGCTCCCCCGAGCATGACGATACCTGCTCGATGTGCGGCAAGTTCTGCGCCGTGCGCAGCATGAACAAAGCTTTGAACGGCGAACACATCGACATCCTGTAAGTTCCCAACCAACCAAAAATCCCTGTGCTGTCAAACAGCACAGGGATTTTTTTGTCTTGTCAGCGCACCGTACTCTCGGTCAGCGTCTGTTCGGCCTTCAGCCGCTGCCATTCGTCACGGCAGCGGAACAGCAGGATGCCGAAGCAGATGCCCGACACCGCACCGCTCACACCGCTCAGCGCGGTGAAGGGAGCCCGGGCCAGCAGGCCCAGCAGAATATTGAGGACCATCACGATGCCGCCCAGAATGGAACACACCGCCACATAGGCCGAAATGTTGCCCTGGAGCGTGCCGGTCCAGATGGTCTTGCGGATGCTGTCCACGGTTCTGATGAACTGCACGCCGTACAACATGACCAGCACCACCGCGACCACCAGGATGAACATCATCATCCCTACCAGAGGCGTGAACACCTCACTGTTATCGCCAAAGCCCACCGTTGTCAGGGCGATGCCCATCAGGCCCAGCATCAGCACCATCATGATACCGACCAACACCAGAACGATGATCTGGATCACCCGGATGATGGTCAGACCGGCGGTTTTGAGCGGGGCGCCGGAGCGGTCCCGCGCCGAAGCGTACATCATCCAGAGACTTACCACCACGAGGATGGCGGGGATCTGGGCGATGACGGACCAGACAAGGGAACTCCAGACCGCTGTGTTCATCGCGCCGCCCACATCACCGGTCCAGCCGGTCGCCCCGGTCAGGCCGGTCACCCAGGTGGTATCTTCGCTCATCAGGCCGGTGCCCGTGAGCAAAAGAGAGAGCAGATTGCTCACAAGGGTGACGGTGTAGCCGATGGCCACGGTCAGATACAGCGGGGAGCAGAACAGCTGCCGCAAGGTCCGGATGGCAGGGGTTTCCCCGCCGGACGCGGGCGGCGAGGCACCGGGGGCACTCTGGTAACGGGGGCCGTCGGTCTGTCCCTCCAGCGGTTTGCCGCAGTGGGGACAGAAGGTGGCTTCCTCCGGGACGGGATTTCCACAACCGGGACAGGTTTTCATCATTCATTCCTCCTTTTTACTCTTGTGGCGGCGCCGGAGCCGCCCCTGGCACCGCGCGGCAGGAAACGCACGGGCCGTGTCTGTACCCCTCAGTATAGCAACCGGCCCCCTGCGCTGCAACCGCCGGCGGTCCGTGGGGACTACTTTTGGCCGAATGCACAAAGCAGCCGTTCTTTTTTTGTACGCACTGACGACGGTTTCCCGTTGCAAAACCGCGGACGCCCCCGTATAATTAAGTAGGAACTTAACTATCGGAGGAGGCGGTTCGGTTGGAAAAACCGTTGATGTTGATGATCCGCGACACCCACAAACTGTGGCGGGACCATATGCGGGATATTGCGGCGGCGGTGGGGGTGCCGGATTCCTACCGGATGGTATTGACCTATCTTTTGCGCCATCCGGGCTGCAGCCAGAAGGAGCTGGCTGCCTACCGCAACATCACCACCTCGTCGGTGAGCCAGATTGTCAAGGAGATGCAGCTGACCGGTTATCTGCGCAAGGAGGTCGACCCCGACGACCAGCGGTATGTGCGGCTTTACCTGACCGAGAAAGGCCAGACCTGCGCCGAGGAGATCCGCACACGGATCCGCCGCTCCGACGAGGCGCTGGGCAGCCTGCTGCCCCCCGGGCACGAGCAGGCTTTGCTGGAACTGCTGGGTGAACTGTACGCCGTGCTGGAAAAGGGGGTGCCGCCATGCTGAAGTATCTGAAGCCCTACTGGTATTGCTGCGTGCTGGCGCCGCTGTTCATGCTGGGGGAAATCGCCATGGATATGCTGCAGCCCGCCATGATGGCCGTGATTGTGGACGACGGCGTGCTGGGCGGCAACCTGCCGGTCATCCTGTCCATGGGGCTCAAGATGGTGCTGCTGATTGTCTTTGGCGGCACCACCGGCATTTTGTGCGGGGTGTTTGCCAACACCGCCGCCCAGCGGGTGGGCAACGACATCCGCAAGGACCTGTTCGGCCGGATCATGGACCTTTCCTTCCGGCAGACCGACCGGTTCACCACCGGGTCGCTGGTGACCCGCATCACCAACGACGTGACCCAGGTGGAACAGATGGTCATGATGTCCATGCGCTCCATTGTGCGGTGCAGCGTCATGTTTGTGGGCGGCATCGTCATGCTCTACCTGCAGTCGCCCCGGTTTGCCCTGGTGGTGGCCTGCGGGCTGCCCTTTCTGGCGGCCTTTGTCATCCTGTTTCTGCGCAAGGTTTCCCCGCTGTTCACGGTGATCCAGCAAAAGCTGGATGCCCTGAATTGCCTGTTGCAGGAAAACATCGCCGGCGCCCGGGTGGTCAAAGCCTATGTGAAGGAGGCGGACTCCCTGCGCCAGTTCGGTGCGGCCAACGACGAGCTGTGCGACATCAATCTGCGGGCCCAGTCCATGCTGGCTTTCCTGAACCCTTGTGTCAACATCGTGCTCAACCTCTGCGTGGTGGCGGTGCTCTACCTGGGCGGGGTGTCGGTGCGCACCGACGGCGCTATCACCCCGGGGCAGATCATGGCCTCCCTCACCTACCTGTCGCTGATCCTCATGCGGGTGATTTTCATGGCCAACATCTTCCAGACCTTCACCCGGGCGTCGGCCTCCTGGCGACGCATCCGCGAGGTGCTGGACACCGCACCCGAGCAGCGGGACGGCACCGCCCGCCCCGCCGACAGCTGCCGCGGCCGGGTGGAGTTCTGCCATGTGGACTTTGCCTACCCCGACGCACCGGACCATCCGGTGCTGCAGGACCTTTCCTTCACGGTGGAGCCCGGGGAGACGGTGGCCATCATCGGGGCCACCGGCAGCGGCAAGACCAGCCTGGTGCAGCTGATTCCCCGCTTTTACGACGTCAGTGCCGGCATCGTGCGGGTGGACGGCGTGGATGTGCGGGACTTTGCCCGGCAGGACCTGCGGCAGCGCATCGGCATCGTACAGCAGAAAGCCGAGCTGTTTTCCCGTTCCATCGCCGAAAACATCCGCTGGGGCCGGCCGGAGGCCAACGACGAAGCGGTGGCCGGGGCCGCCCGCATCGCCCAGGCGGAGGATTTTATCCTGCGCACACCGTCCGGCTACGACACCCCCGTCACCGAGGGCGGGCACTCCCTTTCGGGCGGGCAGAAGCAGCGCCTTTCCATTGCGCGGGCGGTGCTGAAACGGCCGGAGATCCTGATCTTTGACGATTCGGGCAGCGCGCTGGATCTAAGGACCGAGGCCGCCCTGTACGATGCGCTGGATGCCGCCTTTGCGGGCACCACCCGGCTGATCGTGGCCCAGCGCATCGCCTCGGTGCAGCGGGCGGACCGCATCCTTGTGCTGGACAACGGCCGCCTGTGCGCCGAGGGCACCCACCGGGATCTGCTGGCCTCCTCGCCGGTGTATCAGGCGATCTGCCGCTCCCAGCTGAAAAAGGAGGTGACGGCCTCATGACGGATGCCAATCCCCCCAAAGTGCAGTTGCGCCGCAAGTCCACCATGGGCCAGGCGGTGGAAAAACCCCGGGACACCCGGGGCACTTTGCGGCGGCTGCTGGATTACTTTGCCCGGGCCAAGCGGCTGCTTGTGGCACTGCTAGCCGCCGTGCTGGCCGTGACGGTGACCTCGCTGCTGACGCCGGCGCTGCAGGGCGCCGTCATCGACGCCATCCAGGCCCGCACCTGGGACCGCTTCGGCCTTTTGCTGGGCTGCCTGCTGGCCGCCTTTGCGGGCAACATCGCCGTGACGCTGGCCCAGGGGCTGCTCTCGACCCGGCTGAGCCAGAACATCGTCCGGCGGATGCGGTATGACCTCTTCCGCAAGATCGACAACCTGCCCATCGCCTACCTGGACCGGCACTCCAACGGCGATGTGATGAGCCGGATGACCAACGACATTGAGAACATCTCCAACACGGTATCCCAGAGCCTGGGGTCGCTGGTGTCGGGGCTGCTGACCGTGGCGGGCACCATCGCCATCATGTTCTGGTACTGCTGGCAGCTGACGCTCATCACCCTGGTGACGGTGGCGCTGACCGTGCTGGTGACCAAGGGGATGTCCCGCCGGATGCGCACCGCCTACCGCCAGCGGGCTGATGCTCTGGGCCGGCTGGACGGCCACGCCCAGGAGATGATTTCGGGCTACCGCACCGTTCTGGCCTACAACCGCCAGGACGCCGTGCGCGCCGAATTTGCCGAAATCTCCGACACCCTCACCCGGGAGGGCATCCGGGCCGAGGTGCTGGGCGGGTCGATGGGTCCCCTGATGAACGCCATCTCCAGCCTGGGGTTTGTCATTGTAGCGGCCTTCGGCGGCTATTTTGCCCTGCGGGGGCTCATCACCATCGGGGTGATTTCCGCCTTCATCCTCTACGCCAAGCAGTTTTCCCGCCCGCTCAACGAGATTGCCCAGCTGTTCGGCTCGGTGGAAACCGCCCTGGCCGGTGCCGAGCGGGTCTTTGCCCTGATGGACCAGCCCGACGAGGACAACGCCGGCACCGAAACGCCGGACCATGTGACGGGCAACGTCAGTTTCCGCCATGTGAATTTTTCCTACCTGCCGGGCAAACAGGTGCTGTACGATTTCAACCTGGAAGTGCGCGCCGGGCAGAAGATTGCGCTGGTGGGGGCCACCGGCAGCGGCAAGACGACGGTGGTCAACCTGCTGATGCGGTTCTACCCCGTGGATTCCGGCGAAATCCTCATCGACGGACAGGACATCCGGACACTGCGCCGGGACTGGCTGCGCCACAACACCGCCATTGTATTGCAGGACACGGTGCTCTTTTCCGACACCATCGAGCACAACATCAAGTATGCCGACCCCGGCGCCGATGACGCTCGGATGATCCGTGCAGCCGAAATGAGCAATTGTGCCCCCTTCATCGACCGGCTGCCCCAAACGTACCACACCTTTCTGAAGCAGGCCGGGGCGGGGCTTTCCCAGGGGCAGCGCCAGCTTTTGAACATTGCCCGCGCCCTGCTGGCCGATCCCAGGATCCTGATTCTGGACGAGGC
>OGYQ01001695.1_pt1 | contig 10320 bp, 10 predicted proteins | sample 1576641 | NCBI WGS metagenome assembly OGYQ01 (sample SAMEA3541476, study PRJEB24748) | human gut metagenome | biome: human gut; feature: human-associated habitat; material: faeces | place: China | collected 2012
TTTTTGGCAAGTAAGGTCTTCAAAGATCGCCAGGTACTGGCGTAAAACAAGCCGTTACCAGGTTACAAAAAGGAATCTCGGCTTGTATATATGATAAAACCCGGCACGCCGTTTTTTGCAAAGCGGCGTGCCGGGTTTTATATTTAATCGATCTTAAGTCAGGCGGAAAGGCAAGCGGCGTCAGATTTCAAAAGCCTTATGCAAGGCTTCCAGCGCAGCGTCCTCATCCTGTTGACGAACAAGCAGCGAAATGTCCAAATCACTGGTGGTGATCAAAACAATCTCCACCCCGGCACCAGCCAAAGCCGATAGAGCCCGGGCAGCCACACCGCAGCTGGTTACCATCTCCTCGCCAAAAAGATTGATCTTACTGTATCCGCCTGAAACCAGCGGAGGGTGCTTTTTGGCAGCGGCGGGCAAAGCCTTCATCACCGCGGCGAAGTTGTCGTAGCTGGTGGTGAAACTGAAATCTACCGCTGTACCCCGGGGGGCGCTCTGGCAGATCATATCTACCACAATGCCCGCCCTGGCAAATACATCCAGATGCTCTGCCAGACTCTGTGCACTGTACTGGGCACCGGGAAAGGTGGTGAGCAGGATATTCTGCTCGCTGCGGATTTTGCTGACGCCATACATAGAAAACACCCTTTCTTTTTTGTTATTCTAAAGTGAGGAACTGTCCATCGATGGAGTCCCGCAAGGTCTGCTCAATCTCTGCGCGGGACAAGGTGAACTGCCCGTGGGCTGCCCCCAGCTCATCGGTGTAATCGGCGAAGGGGTACACCCGGATGTTTTTGTATCCGGCTTCATACTGGGTAACCACGCCATGTAGTTTCGGGTCCAGCATCTCCACCTGGACGGTGCCGTCTGGCTGGGTGGTCTTTTGGAAGGTGATGTCCAGCACTGCGCCGATCATGTTATCCGGCTGGGACTGGGCATTGATAAAATTGCCCAAGCTGTAGGCCACAAAAGTCTGGTTGCCGCCTGCACCGGTAAGCCATTGGGCGGTCTGGGTCACATGGGGATGAGTGCCAATGATCAGATCCACCCCCTGGTCCGCCAGCCACTGGGCAGTTTCAGTCTGGAAATCAGAGGTTTCATGGCTGCCCTCCACGCCCCAGTGGCAGCTGACCACCAGCACATCACAATTGGGGCGCATATCTTGGATTTGCCGGGAAATCCGTTCCCGGTCATCCAGATAGACCACACCGTAATCAGATCCTTCCGGCGTGGGCAGACCATTGGTGTACTCTGTGTAGGAGAGATACCCGAAGGTAATACCATTTACCGTCTGATAAACGTAATCATCGTAGGTTTCCAGATTATAGAATCCCATGTACGCCACATCCTCCGGCAGGGAAGACCAATGCTCCAGGGAGGACGCGATGCCTTCAGCACCCTTATCATAACTATGGTTGTTGGATAAGCTGAACACGCGGAAGCCCAGATCGTACAGGGCATCGGTAATATCGCCCGGCGTGGAGAAACGGGGGTACCCACTGGGTTCAAAGGCGTCGTTGACCAAGGTTTCCTGGTTGAGCCAGTTCACATCGAACTGAGTGTAAAATTCCCGCATGGGCTCGTAAGCCTCGGAAAAATCGTAGTATCCGCCTTCCCCTCGTTGCAAAGCCTGCAGATAGATGCCGTCGTGAATCAAGTTATCCCCGGTAGCTGAAAACCGTACCGTTTCCACTGTAGGGGTGGGCTCCGGTGTAGGTGCAGGCGTGGGGGCCGGTGTAGGCACAGGTGTGGGGGTGGGCAATACCGCCGCTGCAACTGCAGTTGCCTGGGCCTGCAAAGGCTCCTGGAAAACAGAGCCCAGCAGTACACCGCTTACCCCCAAAGCAATCACAACACAGGCGGCAATCTCGTTTCCTCTCAGGCGCATGGCAGTTTACCGCGCAGCAAATCAGTCATGGTGTAATAACCCGGCTGCTGTCCCGCCAGATAGAGCGCTGCCTGGATAGCACCGTCTGCGAAAACGCCGCGGCTCCCGGCGCTGTGCTGCAGAGTCAGGACTTCCTCCGGACCACAGAACAACACTTCGTGTTCACCCACGATGCCTCCGCCGCGTACCGCGCTGATCCCCAGCTCACGGTCGCCACGCTTCTGCCGTACCTGGGAGCGGTCGTACACATAATCGTACTTACCATCTGCTTCGGCGTTGATGGCATTGGCAATCATCAGTGCCGTACCGCTGGGAGCATCCAGTTTGTTGCGATGATGCTTCTCCACAATTTCAATATCAAATTCGCCGCCCAGTACTCGCGTAGCCTGGCGGGCCAGTTCAATCAGAACGTTGACGCCCAATGACATGTTGGCGCTGCGGAAGATCGGTGTTTTGGTGCTGGCTGCCTCCAGGACCGCTTCGTCCTCCCGGGACAGACCGGTGGAACAAATTACACAGGGTATCCCGTTGGCAGCACTGTATTCGGCGGCGGCTACCGCGCCCGCGGGAGAAGAAAAGTCGATGATTACGCCACGGCAAGGCAAATCCGAAAAGGTGGTATAGACAGGAATGTCACCTACCTGCCCGACCTGGCAGTCGACGCCAGCTACCACACGGCAGTCCTGGCGGCCTGCGATTTTTTCTACCAGTGTGCGGCCCATACGGCCATAAATGCCCTGGATTATAATGTCCGTCATAACTTTCCAAATCCTTTCCTAAAAAACACAAAACCGGCCACGCGGTAAATGCACCACGGGCCGGCTGCTCTTTATTTCAGCAATCCAAAATCCCGCATGGCAGTTTCCAGGCGCTCCTGCACCGCGGCAGAAGGCTCTACCAGCGGCAGGCGGCAGGCACCGGCCTGCCAGCCCAGGCGATTCATGGCCCATTTTACGGGGATCGGGTTTACATCGGCAAACAATGCCTTGCACAGGGGCAGGGCTTTCAGCTGTATTTCCAGGCTGCCAGCGGTATCGCCATTCAACCATTTAGCGCACAGATCATGGGTGTACTGCGGTGCTACATTGGACAGAACACTGATCACGCCTTTTCCGCCCAGCGCCATCAAAGGTACGATCTGGTCGTCGTTGCCGGAGTAGATGTTCAGATTTTCGCCGCACAGTTCGGCAATCTCAGCCACCTGGGAGATGTTGCCGCTGGCTTCTTTCACAGCGTTGATGTTGGGCAGTTTGGCCAGTTCCGCCAGCGTGGCGGGTTGCAGATTGCAGCCGGTGCGGCTGGGCACATTATACAGGATACACGGCAGGTCTACCGCGTTGGCAATGGCCGTGTAATGAGCCACCAGTCCGGCCTGGCTGGTCTTGTTGTAGTACGGGGTAACCAACAGCAGGGCATCGGCGCCATCTTCCTGTGCCTGCTGGGACAGCTGAATGGCATAGCGGGTATCGTTGGAACCGGTCCCGGCAATAACCGGAACACGACCGGCAACTTTTTTTACCGTATAGCGGATGCACTCGGTATGTTCTTCGTGATCCAGGGCAGGGGATTCACCGGTGGTACCGCAGATCACAATCGCGTCGGTCTGGTGGGCAATCTGATCTTCGATGATACGGCCCAGTTCTTCATAGTTTACGCTGCCGTCGGCGTGCATCGGTGTGATAATAGCCACAGCGGCGCCGGTAAAAACGGGCTTCTTCATAAGACGTTCTCCTTATTCATCAATCAAAGTAGCCTTTGGCTGCCAGCAGCTCTGCCAGCAGAACACCGCCGCCGGCCGCACCACGCAGGGTGTTGTGGGACAGGCAAACGAATTTGTAATCGTACTGGTTGTCGGGGCGCAGACGGCCGATGCTCACGGCCATGCCATTCTCCAGCATACGGTCCAGCTTGGGTTGGGGGCGGTCATTTTCCTCGAAATAATGCAAGAACTGTTTCGGGGCACTGGGCAGCTGCAGATCCTGGGCGGGGCCGTGGAATTCCTTCCAGGCCTTCAGGATTTCCTCCTGGGTGGGTTTGTTGGCAAAGCGCACGAACACTGCACCCATGTGACCGTCGGAAACCGGTACACGCAGGCACTGGGCCGTAAAGCGGGGAGAATCTGCGGAAACGATCCGGTCACCCTCGATCTTGCCCCACAGCTTCAGCGGCTCCTGCTCGCTCTTTTCCTCTTCGCCGCCGATGTAGGGAATCACATTGTCCAAAATATCCGGGAAGGTTTCAAAAGTCTTGCCGGCACCGGAAATTGCCTGATACGTGCAGACCAGCACATCGGTGATTCCATAGCCGCGCAGCGGATGAAGGGCAGGTACATAGCTCTGCAGGCTGCAGTTGGACTTGACGGCGATAAAACCGCGCTTGGTGCCCAGACGCTTACGCTGGGCCGGGATAATCTCGATGTGGTCGGCGTTGATTTCAGGCACCACCATAGGCACATCAGGGGTGAAGCGATGGGCACTGTTGTTGGAAACCACCGGGCACTCTGCTTTGGCGTATGCCTCTTCCAACGCCTTGATTTCCTCTTTTTTCATGTTAACGGCGCAGAATACAAAGTCTACCTGCGAGGCAACTTCCTCAACATGGGAAGCGTCCAGAACCACCAGTTTCTTGGCGCATTCAGGCATCGGAGTCTGCATTAGCCAGCGGCTGCCCACGGCTTCCTCATAGGTTTTTCCGGCACTGCGTGCGCTGGCTGCCACAGCCGTAAGATGGAACCAGGGGTGGTTTTCCAACAAAGTCACAAAGCGCTGCCCGACCATGCCGGTGGCGCCAATGACACCCACATTGTACTGTTTCATAATTACCAGGACCTTCCTTTCGCTGAACCCTTCCTATTTCTATGCAGCAACGTTCACCCTCGTGAACAATTTGCACAGATAACAAAAAAACCGGCTTGAAAACCGGCACAAAATGCAATATAATATCATATTGCATATACACAGCGCAACACATTCTGTTGAATGTGACAGTCCCGTCCCTGTTCGGCAACGAGCCCAGGTCGATACGTGCCGCGTATCACCTTCGGCGAAGGCCCCTTTCACCGTTCCATGCCCTGGCTGGGCTTGCAGAACAGACTACTGATGAACTTCGCGCCTCTGTGTTTTTGTTTATTATAGTATTCTGTAAATCGATTGTCAACGTAAAAAGGAAGAAAACCAATGCTGAAAAAAGATTTTTGGTATGACCTGCCCAAAGAACTGATTGCACAGGAACCTGCCGACCCGCGCGACTCGGCACGCCTGATGGTGCTCAACCGTAAAAATGATGCCATCGAGCACGCCGTCTTTCATGACCTGCCCCATTATCTGGAAGAAGGAGACCTGCTGGTCGTCAACAATTCAAAGGTGTTGCCTGCCCGGCTGCTGGGAACCAAGGTCCCTACCGGAGCTGTATGTGAACTTCTGCTTTTGCGTCAGGTGAAAGGCGATACCTGGGAGTGTCTGGCACGCCCCGGCAAGCGTATGCAGGCCGGTACCAAGGTAGAGTTCGGTGACGGCAGCCTGACGGCGGTCGTGGACGAAACGATGCCGGACGGCAACAAGTTTGTCACTTTTACGTATGACACGGAAACGCTCTACGAGAAGCTGGATGAGTTCGGCAAAATGCCGCTGCCGCCCTATATCACCAAACAGCTGGAGGACCAGAGCCAGTACCAGACGGTCTACGCAAAGGAATTGGGCAGCGCGGCGGCACCCACAGCCGGCCTGCACTTTACACCGGAACTTTTGGATACGGTCCGTGCCAAAGGCGTAAATGTGGCAGAGGTTACCCTGCACGTGGGCCTTGGTACCTTCCGGCCGGTGAATGAAGATGAAATTGAGGACCACCAGATGCACAGCGAGTGGTATTCGGTCAGTGAAGAAACGGCAGCTGCAATCAATGCTACACGTGCTGCGGGGCGTCGCGTGATCGCGGTGGGAACTACCAGTTGCCGCACGCTGGAGGCCGTTTGGGCCAAGTACGGTAAAATTGTACCGTGCAGTGGCAACACCGATATTTTTATCTATCCTGGCATCGATCTCCATGCTATTGACGGTATGATCACCAATTTCCATCTGCCGGAAAGCACGCTGATCATGCTGATTTCTGCCTTTTACGGCTACGAAAAGACGATGGCGGCCTATAAGGTGGCTGTACAGGAGAAATACCGGTTCTTCAGTTTCGGTGACGCTATGCTGATTCTGTAAAAGTCACGTTCCGGTGTTGACTTATGCGTGTCTTTCTTCTATAATATGGCAAGAAAAGGCGGTGCGGGGATTGCCCCTTGCACCGCCACTTTTTTGGAACTGACTATTGGATACGGAGAGAATGATTCATGCCTTACCGTCTTATTAAACAGGAAGGTGCCGCTCGGCGCGGTGAGTTTGTTACCGTGCACGGTACTGTGCAAACCCCTGCTTTCCAGAATGTTGCTACTGCTGCTGCCATCAAAGGCGGACTTTCGGCCCTGGACTTGAAAGAAATCCGCGCCCAGGTGATGCTGTGCAACACCTACCATCTGCATCTGCGCCCCGGTGACAAAGTTGTGGCTGAAATGGGCGGCCTGCACAAATTCACCCGCTGGAATGGTCCCATCCTGACCGACAGTGGCGGATTCCAGGTGTTCAGCCTGGCAAAGCTTCGCCAAATTACCGAAGAGGGCGTTACCTTTAACTCTCATCTGGACGGGCACCGCATTTTTATGGGGCCGGAACAGAGTATGCAGATTCAGGCAAATCTTGGTTCCACGATCGCCATGGCTTTTGACGAATGTGTGGAGAATCCGGCCACCTATGAGTATGCCAAAAACAGTTGTGCCCGCACGGCGCGCTGGCTGTTGCGCTGTAAAGCGGAAATGGCTCGCCTCAAGCATGAAGAAAAAGCTGTCAATCCGGATCAGCTTCTGTTCGGCATCAATCAGGGCTGCACGTTCAAGGATCTGCGTGTAGAACACATGAAGCAGATTGCCGAATATGATCTGGACGGTTACGCCATCGGCGGCTTGGCGGTAGGGGAACCTGCCGAAGTGATGTATGATGTTATTTCTGCGGTAGAGCCGTATGCCCCCAAAGACAAGATCCGTTATTTGATGGGCGTTGGTACGCCCGGCAACATCATCGAGGGCGTCTACCGTGGTGTTGATCTTTTTGACTGTGTTATGCCCAGCCGCAACGCACGCCACGGTCATCTGTTTACCTGGGACGGCATTATCAACATCAAAAATCTGAAATATGAGCGTGACGAATCTCCCATCGATCCGCATTGTGATTGCCCGGTCTGCCGCAATTTTTCCCGCGCTTATATACGCCACCTGCAAAAAGCGGATGAGATGCTGGGTATGCGCCTGGCCGTTATGCATAACCTGTATTTCTATAACCATCTTATGGAGCGTATTCGTGAAGAACTGGACAATGGTACCTTCCAGCAATTCCATGACACCTATGTCCAGAAGTTGGACACCCGCATCTGAGTGTGGCAAGTTTTTGCGGACAGAATTTTATACAGACCCTTGCGCTTGGTAAGAAAATTCGATATAATAGAAGAAATTCGTTACTTTAAGGAGAGCAACTGTTATGATCCAGTTTTTGTCCACGGAGCCTGTTTCGACCGGCGACATGATTATCAGCCTTCTGCCGATGATTCTGATCCTTGTATTTATGTTCCTGATTATCTACGTTCCCCAGAAGCGTCAGGACAAAAAGGATACCGCCATGCGTAACTCTATTGAGATTGGCGATAAAGTCACCACGATCGGCGGCATCGTCGGCATTGTGTTTGCCATCAGCGATAAAGACGATACGCTGGTTGTTGAAACCGGCAGTGACCGTACCAAGATTCGCTTCCGCCGTTCTGCCATTTCTGCGGTAGAGAAACTGGATACCGCTGGTGACGCAAAGAATTCTGCGGCCAAGAAGTAAAAGACATATAAAAACGCCCCCTTGCATAGTATTTACTGTGCAAGGGGGCGTTTTCTATGTCAAACAAAAATAAACCTGTCCACGCTTTGCGTTCTGTCCGGCCGAAAAAACATAAAAGCAATGCCCGGAATCCGGGAACCGTGTTGGCTTGTGCAGCTATGCAATCTTTCGTCTGCGGAACGCTGCTTTGTGTGCTTTTGCTGTGCGGATTTGCCTTCTTATTGGCGAATACGCCGCTTCCGCTTTCGCTGGTGCGTCCGTTTTCTTGTCTGGCCGCCGCGGCAGGGGTTGCGTTGTCCAGTTTGTTCTTTTCCAAGAAAATCGGGCAACGCTATTTACTCTGCGGGGGACTCTGCGGTCTGTTTTATGCAGCCTGTCAACTGACGGCTTCCTTTGTGATGCAGGGCCCAGCGTTCTGGCAAAACGGTTCGCTTTTGATGGCGGCCGTCTTGATGATGAGTGGTCTGTTCGGCGGTGCCTTTGCTGCTGCCCGTTCTGTTCATTGATGCGCGCCGCTCCGACTTCCTCTCGATTCAGGGGGAAAATCAAAAGATGTTCAATGATACAGCCGCCATCCCTGCATCCGGGGAGAATTTCTACAAAGAAACGACCCGTGTTGGAAAATCCACTTTTATATGCAGTGCTATTTTTGGCAGGGTATGTTTTAAGCGTGTTTTATGGTCGTGTCCTCGAAAGTGATGTTGGGGAACAACTCGCTGCTTATTATATGGATTCTTCCCATCTGGCAGTGTGGCCTGCGTCCTTTTTGAATCAATTGGCGGCGTCGTTCATTCAAATCCTCTTCACTTTTTTCTGCGGCTTTTCGACTGTTGGTTTTGGTTTTCTGATTCTGTTTTTTGCTTTCAAAGGGGTATTCCTGGGCTTTTGTGCCATCAACATCTTGACTCTGGGGGGAATAAAACCTCTTGCGGTCTATTGGTTTTGCGTTTGTTTGCCAAACATCCTACTGTTGCTTGTCAATCTTTGGATTGCCGGGTATGCCGCACAACTCAGTAACAGTTTGTTCCAAAGCGTTTTTTGTGGGGGCGCTCCGAGAGGCCGTCTGGAGGCAAATGCACGTCGCCTGATTGTTCGCACAATTATCTCAATGCCACTTTTGTGCTTACTCTGCATTTTGGGAACCGGAATTGCCGTCCTCGCTGTCGGAATCGCTGCCTGATGGTTTGGGCTCGATAAATTTCTGGTGGGCGAGGGGAGAGGCCTGAACGGCCTCTCGTAGTTGCTGCTGGTTGATATGGGTATAGATCTGCGTAGTGGAAACATTTTCGTGGCCTAAAATTTCTTTTAATGCCAGCATATCTACGCCGCCTTGATACATGAGCGTGGCAGCCGTGTGACGCAGTTTGTGAGGTGAAAAGCCGCGTTCACTCAAACCGGCGCTTTGCAGACAGCGTGCCACAATCTGTTCCACGCGGCGTGAAGTCAATCGCTTCCCGGTGCGTTTGGATACAAACAACGCTTCTTTGTCCAGTAGCTTGGGCAGGCTTCTCCGCGCTTCAGTATAGCGTTCCAAGGCTTGTTTGCAGGCGTCATTCAAATACACCAGCCGTTCTTTTCCGCCTTTACCCATAATACGGATCGTGTCATCACGAAAGTCGCCCAAATTGATACTTACCAATTCGGTAAGGCGCATACCACAATTCAAAAACAAAGTGATGATGCAAAAATCCCTCTCATAGAAATCACTTTGTATATTATTTAACAAATCGTAACTTTCAGATTCAGTAAGATACTTAGGCAACGTTTTTTTGATGGCGCCCAAGCTAACGTTTTCGGTTGGGTTCTGCGAAAGTTTGTTGACTTGCGTGCACATATATCCAAAAAAGCCTTTGAGTGCGCTGAGTTTTCGGGCGCGCGCCTTGGCTCCGTTACTTGTGCTGCGTGCATAGTCCAAATAGGCAAAAATATCCCGTTTGGTGATCTGTGCAATGTCTTTGGAGGATATCTGTGTCAAATCTATCTTTTCGGATGGTTCTTCCGCAGTGGCACGGTTCCATTGTACCATCATAAAGCGGAAGAACCCCCGCAGATCCAAATAGTAGCCATTGACTGTACGCGGTGAACGCAATTTTACAAAATCAAGGTAATGAAGATATTCCACTACATCATCCGGAATATCTAAATAAGGTGCGTGCCGCTCTGGATGAACGGTATCAATGTAGCTGCTCAATCGAATAACACCTCAACTAAGTTTCATCCGCTTTTTGTTTACGTAAAGGACGGATGAGGCTTACTTTTTAAATTATTGTATCACGGACATGCATAAGGCGTCAATTTCACAGAATTGTCAAGTACAGCAGCGTTTTTGCAAATTACAACTTGTATATCTTTTGTATAGCAATGTTTGTTTGCACATTCTTGCAAGAACGTGCAAAGCGGCTGCTTGCTCGGGAACTCATAGCTCTGAATCCCAAGCAGCTTACGCCTCCCCTATATTTCGCTAAATTTACATTTAGCGAAATGCTACCGACAGCTTTACCATACCACACCCCCGCC
>OGYQ01001703.1_pt1 | contig 10246 bp, 11 predicted proteins | sample 1576641 | NCBI WGS metagenome assembly OGYQ01 (sample SAMEA3541476, study PRJEB24748) | human gut metagenome | biome: human gut; feature: human-associated habitat; material: faeces | place: China | collected 2012
CTGGCACCGGAAAATGCCCGGAAGCTCCTTTCTGCCATCCATCGATGCCTGCCCTTGTCCAATGACTGTGAATTGACCCTAGAAGGCCGGATCCACGATTTGGTACCGGAAAAGATGGAAGTGTGGTTCGCGGAAGGGGTCAATCGGATGTCCCTGGGAGTCCAGTCCTTTGATACCAAAGTCCGCCAGCAGGTGGGACGGATCGATGATCAGGATGCCGTTTTGGAAAAACTCCGGGCTCTTTCGGCCTGGAACCAGTGTGCCGTGGTCATCGACCTGATGTACGGGCTCCCGGATCAGACTCTGGAAGTCTGGAAAAAAGATGTGGAACTGCTGGTCCAGTCTGGAGTGGATGGCGCGGATCTGTACCAGTTGGATGTATTCGATAAAAGCGACTTGGCCCTTTCCATCCAAAAGGGCCGACTGTCTCCGGCGGCTACCACCCGGCAACAGACGGCTCTCTTTGCCTGGGGGAAAGGCTACCTGGATGCCCAGGGCTGGAAGCGGCTCAGCTTCTGCCATTGGGCCCGGAATAACCGGGAACGGAGCCTGTACAACACCCTTGCCCGGAGCGGAGTCCAGCTGTTCCCCTTCGGCTGCGGGGCCGGAGGCCATGTGGACGGTGTATCCACCATGCTCCACCGGGCTCTGCCCATGTATGAACGGATGGTATCCGCCGGCCAGAAACCCCTTATGTTCCTCCAGCAGGAATCTCCTTATGCCCGGATCGCTGACCGGATCCAGGCCCAGCTGAACCAATGCCGTCTGGATCTGGAAGACCTGGCCCGGATGGACAGCCGTCTTTCCGGCCTCCAGTGGCTGGGAGGCCTATGGGAAGAATACGGCCTCTGGAAGCATAACGGGTATCTGTATCACCTTACCGAAGCCGGCCAGTTCTGGGAAGTGAACATGACCCAGACCGTCCTGGAGTGTGTGGAACTGCTCCTGGAAGGCGCGGAAAAAGGGAAAGTGGCGGAGGCGAGGGTGGCGGAGCAGGGCTAACGCTGCCGCATAACCCAGGTGCGGAATATGCACCCATCTACTTTGTCAGCGAGAAATTTGGTTCGCGGCATGTACCAATATGTACTATGCCACGGACCAAATTTCCCGCTTTCGCGTATCTGGGCACATCTTCCGCACCTGGAAGAGATTGGAGAGAGTACTATGCCGCATTCGAAAATCCCCGCTTTCGCGCAGCTGGACCCATCTCGTGTGCCTGGAAAAAGTCAGGCCTTGAGATAGCAGATATCAGCCTTGTTCAGATTAGATGCAGTCTTTTTTCGCAAACAAGCTGACTTCTGCCTTCTGAAAGGCCTGAAAGGCCGTGTCTGACATCTTTTTTTAGCGTGAGGCGGGGCTGCTCAAATTTTCTTGAAAAAAATCGAGAAACCCTGTTGACATTTTGTACCATATTTAATATAATAATCCTCGCAACGCATAAGCGTCTAAATTCCCCGATAGCTCAATGGTAGAGCACTCGACTGTTAATCGAGTTGTTGTAAGTTCGAGTCTTACTCGGGGAGCCATGTGGCCGGATGGTCAAGCGGTTAAGACACCGCCCTTTCACGGCGGTATCGGGGGTTCGATTCCCCCTCCGGTCACCAACTTATGGGCGCTTAGCTCAGCTGGGAGAGCGTCTGCCTTACAAGCAGAATGTCAGCAGTTCGATCCTGTTAGCGCCCACCACAAAAGAAGACGATACATGCGTAACGCTGTATCGTCTTTTTTATATGTATTTTTTTGACGGCAGGAGCGGGCTGACCGAGCGGGATTGCAGAGCAACCCCTGGTGCGCCCTGCAGAGAGGGATTTGAATTGAAAGCAGGGATTTTTCTCTTTATCTCGAATAATATGTATTGATTCTGCTGATTCTGCAAAGGAGGTGCATACCATGGCAATCCAACTGCTGGCAGCCGGCCTGATCCTGCTGGCTGTGGAATCCTTTATCCCCGGTTTCGGGATCTTCGGCATCAGTGGACTCCTGTGTCTCTTTGGAGCGCTGTATCTGGCACTGGGGGCCACGGCCCAGGCTGCGGCCCTGGTGGGAGGCCTGCTGCTCATGCTGGTGGTCCTGGGCTGGTGGCTCGTCCGCCGTGGCCCAGGCAGCTGGCTGGGCCGCCATGTCACCCTGCATCTCCGTTCTACGGCAGCCAGGGGCTATACGGGCCAGGCGGAACGGAAGGATCTTTTGGGCCGGAAGGGGATCACCCAGACGGTCCTGCGTCCTTCCGGCCGTGCCCTGATTGACGGGGAATTGGTGGATGTGATCACTGAGGGAGAATTTTATGAACCGGGAACCGCCATCAAGGTGGTGTCTGTAACTGGAGGTCGGACTGTGGTCCGGAAGGAGGAAGATCCATGATTGCGATTTTAGGCAGTACCGTATTCCTGGTGGCCATCTTGGTCATCATTGTCCTGTTCCTGCACTTTGTCCCTCTGGGCCTGTGGATTTCAGCCATGGCTGCTGGGGTCAATGTGCATATTTTTACCCTGGTGGGCATGCGGCTGCGCCGGGTCATCCCCTCCAAGATCATCCTGCCTTTGGTGAAAGCCAACAAAGCCGGGTTGGATGTGAACGTGGACCAGCTGGAAGCCCATTATTTGGCCGGCGGGGATGTGGACCGGGTGGTAGATGCACTGATCGCTGCGGAACGGGCGGCCATCCCTCTGACCTTTGAACGGGCAGCGGCCATCGACCTGGCCGGCCGGGATGTGCTGGAAGCGGTCCAGATGAGCGTCAATCCCAAAGTCATCGAGACTCCGCTGATTTCCGCTGTGGCCAAGAATGGCATCGAACTGAAGGTACGGGCCCGGGTCACGGTACGGGCCAATATCGACCGGCTGGTAGGCGGCGCCGGGGAAAGCACCATCATCGCTCGGGTGGGAGAAGGCATCGTCACTACCGTGGGGTCTTCGGAAGAACATACGGATGTATTGGAAAACCCAGATCACATTTCCCGGACCGTCCTGAGCAAAGGGCTGGATGCGGGTTCTGCCTTTGAAATCCTCTCCATCGACATTGCAGACGTGGATGTAGGCCGGAACATCGGGGCTCAGCTCATGACGGACCAGGCGGAAGCGGACAAGAACATCGCCCAGGCCAAGGCTGAAGAACGCCGGGCCATGGCGGTGGCCAAGGAACAGGAAATGCGGGCGTATACCCAGGAAATGCAGGCCAAGGTGGTGGAAGCCCAGGCCCAGGTGCCGGAAGCGCTGGCCCAGGCTCTCCGGGAAGGCCATCTGGGAGCCATGGATTATTACCAGCTGAAGAACCTGATGGCAGATACGAAAATGCGGGAGAGTCTGGTGGCACCGCAGCAGGACGAGCTGCCGGCCACTCGGAAACCGGAAAAATAACGGGAGGCTTTCATGAGAAGTGATTTGCTGCTGTTCCTGCTGTGGGTGGTTTTCCTGCTGGCGGGACAGTTCCTGAAAAAGAAGAAAAAGCCTCAGAAAGTGCGGCAGCCGGCACCGGACCGCACGCCAGGCCCCTTTGTCTGTGAAGAAGCCCAGGCTCCTGACCGGAAGGCGCCGGTGGTACAGCCCACCGTAAAACCAGTTCGCAGTGGCCTGGTGGAGGAAATCCGGGATCTGAAACCTATGGTGGCCCCCCAGGTAGGGGAGATCCGGGAACGAAAAATGGAAGCTCCCGTGCATCCGGCTCTTCCTGGGACCCTGCGCCAGGGGATGCTGTGGACTTTGGTACTGGGAGAACCCCGGAGCCGCCGGAGCTGGGCTCAGGAACAAAGGGAGCGCCGAACTCATGGAATCTGAAAAAAGTGACTGCAGGATATACAAGTTGTTTCTGCGGAGCAGAATCAGTATAATAGATACAGTATTTTGTGAGGGGGATTTGATCCAATGATAGAAACAACAACGCGGGCGGAACAGGCTGTGGCCCTGAAACATGCTTCCGGGGTGCATACCAACTGTGCCCAGGCAGTGATCCTGGCCTACCAGGACAGACTGGGTAAATCCACAGAAGAACTCCGGGCCCTGGGAGCTGCTTTCGGTTCCGGCATGGGCGGCATGGAAGCCACCTGTGGGGCACTGACAGGCGCAGCAGTAGTGCTGGGACTGCTGGACAAAAGCGGCCGGGAACCCAAACTGGTGATGAAGGACATTCTCCAGGAATTCAAAGAAAAAGCCGGTGCCACCATCTGCAAGGATTTGAAAGGCGTGGGAACGGGAGAAATGCTCTGTTCCTGCGATGACTGTGTACGGTTGGCCGTCCTAGGGCTGGAAAAACACCTGGGGTGAGAGCTGGGAAACAAAAAAATGTGGACAAGTGGGGAGTTATCCACGAAAAGGTGGATAACTCCTTACTCGTCCACAAGGAGGACAGAAAAGTCAGAAATAGACGGTCCGGCAATGGATAAATGATTTTATTTTTAGGCAGATAGGAGGTCAATTATGGATATAGAAGAAATTAAGACTTTTATTGAACTTTCAAAAAGCCGTAATTTTTCCCGAACAGCAGATTTGCTTCATGTGGTGCAGTCTACTGTTTCTAACCGGATCCGCTCTTTAGAGGAATATGTGGGAAAAACACTGGTGATTCGAGATAAGACAGGTATCCGGTTGACAGCTGCTGGTAATTTATTTTTACAGTACGCCATACAGATTGTGAAACTGGATAGGGCAGCTTTGGAGGAAATCCAAATGGCCAGTGATTTTACCGACAGTTTGAACATTGCCAGTGTTCAGTGGCTTTTTGATTATTATTTGAAAGAGCCATTGATTCAATATTCTTTTCAGAATCCTCAGATTGCAACCAACTTGACCATAGCACATAGTGATGATATCTTGCCCTTGCTCCAAAACCGGATTTATGATGTCGCCTTGATTTCTTATCGAGTGAATCACCCTTCTTTATTGTGTCTTTCTCTGCCGTCTACACCTGTAGTTTTTGTGGGGCAGAGAGAACAGTATGGCTATTTGGCCAAAGGCATACGGAAAGAAGAACTGGCAGGAATCCCGTTAATTTATTCGGATATCTGGGAAAACTATCTTTCGGATATTTCAGAAAATATAGTTTCAGAAAGTCGAATATTTGAAGTACGCTGTAACATGCTAGGCAGTGCAAAGGCCTTTTGCCTGTCTGGCAGCGGTTGCTGTTTTCTGCCTCGGAAAATGGTGGAGAAGGAACTTCAAACAGGTAAACTGATCCAGATTCCCATCCAGGACTTATCAGAAAAGGTGATGCAGCCATTTATGATTTGCCGTCGAAACCGGTTAGATTCACCGGCTTTGAAAAGTTGGCTTTTCTTATTGTCTGAAATGAAAAAAATATGAAAGTCAGTAGTTTTTTGTGCTGAAGCAGTCTGATTCAATGATCTCGTGGAAGACTTTTTCCTATCGATAGTTCCTTAGGAAAAAGGTCTTTCTTTTTTTATTTGTATGGAGTCATTTATGGCTTGGAGAAAATGATTTTTGAATGAAGTAATTTAAAAAACGAATTAAAATAATCATTTTTATTCGTTAGACGAATAATATAAAAAACACTATACTGAAGGCATCTCAGAGAAACAGAATCGATAGGAAACGAATGGATTGTCTCTGTTCAAGCTCTGAAAAAATGAAAGGAGATATTGATTATGAAGAAAATCCAAACGGCGAATGCACCAGCAGCTATTGGCCCGTATTCACAAGGAATCCAGGTGGGGCAGTTTTTGTTCATTTCAGGACAACTCCCTATCAACCCGGATACAGGATCATTTCCAAAAGGCGATATCCGTGACATGACTGTTCAAGTATTGAAAAATATCCAGGAAATTTTGAAAGAAGCTGGCGGAACCATGAATAATGTGGTGAAAACTACAATATTTGTCAAGGACTTGAGAGACTTTGCCTTTATTAATGAAGTATATGATAAATTTTTCGATTCTGTACCTCCAGCTCGCTCTTGTGTGGAAGTTTCGGATATTCCCAAAGGCGCACCAGTAGAAATCGAAGCCATTGCTACTCTCTGCGTCGAGAAGTAAAAAGAAAACGGAACAGCCAAGTAGAGCATCCAGATAAGGGAGGAATCCAAAATGTATTATACCGGAAAAGTGAAATGTCTCCATTGCGGAAGAGAATATGATACGGAACATTTATTTGAAGGGTGTCCTCATTGCCGGACCAAAGAATTTGTATCCAATGTGACACCTCTATATGATTTGCCAAAAACTGATGGAAAAAGGGAAACATTTTTACAGATGTTTCCGGGAAAAGGACTGTCCGCCTATCAGGCTTTATTGCCGTTCCGAAAAAAAAGGAAACTAGTGGATTTAGGGGTGGGAAATACAGCTTTGACTGCTCTGGAACGGCTAGGAAAAGAATTAGACCTGGAACTGTACATCAAAGATGAAACGAGGAATCCTACATGGGGGCATAAGGATAGATTGAATGCGGTGCTGATTAATAAAGCATTGGAACAGGGGGCACCCGGTGTCATCTATGCTTCCACAGGTAACAACGGAGCTTCAGGGGCTGCTTTTGCGGCTAAAGCAGGGCTTCCTTGTATCATTATGACGGTGACTGGAGTCAATCGGACTCTGGAGACTTTTATGCAGATATACGGTGCAGCCCTTATTGGGGTTAAGACTACAACTGATCGATGGAATGTGCTGAAGCATATGGTAGATGAAAAAGGTTGGTACCCAGCGACCAATTATGTGATTCCTATTGTGGGGAGTACCCCCTGGGCTATCGAAGGATACAAAATCATTGCTTATGAACTTTATCGGCAGATGAAAGTACTGCCAGATAAAATCGTAGTTCCCATCTGTTATGGAGATGCGCTATTTGGCATTATGAAAGGTTTTTCTGAGCTAAAGGAAATGGGCTTTATTCAAAAAATCCCTCAGATGGTTTCAGTGGAAGATTATGGACCGGTGGCAAAGGCGTATCATGAACAGCAAAATATTATTGAACCAGTAAAAGGATGGGGAAGTGTAGCTTCTTCGATGTCCACTGTTTGGGGAACGTATCATTCGCTTTATGCTCTGAAGAAGTCTCATGGCTTGGCTGTTTCATTGGAAAATAATCGTGAAATCAATGCTGCTCAAAAGGAACTAGCGCAAAAGGAAGGTGTCTATTGTGAATCGGCTTCTGCTTCCACTTTGGCCGGCTTGAAGAAACTCTTGGCACAGGGAGCCATCAAAAAAGGAGAAAAAGTTGTTTTACTGATTACTGCCAGTGGAGTAAAAGACACTGCAGTTACAGCTTCTTATCTGCCTCCTGTACCAGAAAGCACTGCAGAAATGGATGATATCGTCCGTATCTTGAAGGATGTCTATCACCTCCCAGTGGGCAGCTGAGATATTTTCCAAGGGGAAATCTCCTGGTATAACGAACGGAGGGAAAATATATGGAAAATAAAAATCTGTTTGATCAGGAAAATAGGAAAAAAGAAAGGCAAAAGCCCATGACACTGGGAGGAGCCTTATTGATATTTTTGATTATCTGTACGGCTATCGCTCTTCAAAAAGTAGTCATTAAGGGTGATATGGGAGCTATGTTTTTCATGCTCTGGGTATTTCTGATTCCCGTAGGAATTTATTTTGGACATTCTTCTTCAGAAATGGAAGAAGCTGCGATCCAGTTTACGGCTAAAGCCATCTCCCCTATGCTGGTCCTTCTGGCAGCAGGGGCACTGATTGGAACTTGGATTTCTTCAGGTACCACGCCAGCTCTCATCTATTATGGGCTGAAATTCATCAATCCTAAGATCTTCCTGGTGGTATCCATGCTGCTTTGTACGATAGTTGCTCTCTTTTGCGGTACATCTAATGGAACAGTCGGAACAGCAGGAGTTGCTTTGGTAGGAATCGGCAACAGCATGGGAATCCCTATTGGAATCACAGCGGGAGCTGTAATTTGTGGCGCTTTTTTTGGAGATAAAATGTCTCCTGTTTCCGACACAAATATCCTTTCTACTTCCATCACAGGTGTCAATATGTTTACCCATATCCGGTATATGGTATTTGATCAGGTTCCCGGCTATTTGATTTCTCTGCTACTTTTTTTCTTCATCGGCCTGCAGTACCAAGGATCTATCGATAATGCATCTACTTTAGCATTGATGGAGGGGTTGCAGGACCAATTTCAGATGGGCTTTTTTGCCTTTTTGCCTATGCTGGTTACAGGCATTCTCCTTGCTATGAAACAGTCTTCCCTGCTGGCTATTTTGGGGGGTGCAGTCATCGGAATCCTGGTTTCTATCTTCTACCAGGGCATGGATCCCATTGCGGCCATAAATGTTTTCTACAGTGGATATTCTATCGTTACGCCCAATAAAGATTTAGCTACGTTACTGAACCGAGGAGGGGTAGCCGATATGTGGGGCCTTGCCGGTATTACTCTATTCGGTTTTACGGTAGCTGGAATGCTGGATTATCTGGATGTGCTGAAAAAATTGGCCGAAGCTGTATCTAGAAAAATACATTCTATTACTGGGCTTGCTTTCATTACCATTTTGTTTGGATTTATTGGTAATGCAGTTGCCCTTAGTCAGAATTTTGCTATAGTAATGACGGGAACCCTAATGAATCCGATATATCCCAAATACAATCTGCTTCCCAAGAATTGTTCCAGAGATCTCCAGGCAGGAGGAACTTATGGAGCGATGTTCATTCCGTGGAACAGCAATACTGTTTTTGTTTGTGGTGCACTGGGTGTAACCGTAACTGAATATTTGCCTTATATTCCATTGCTGTATCTGACGCCGCTGGTAATCCTGGTTTATACTGTCATTCGGTTTAAAGTTGAACGGATTTATCCGGATGTAGGATATGTAGATATCACAGGACGATTGGCAAAAGATCCGCAGAAGCAGAAGGAAATATTGGAAATATGATGAATGGAAGCTGCTCCTGGAAATGAAGAAAGTGTGCAGATCCTAGTAAAATATCGTTGGATGTATAACGAGGCTGTTGCGTGGGCGGCAGCCTCTATTAGTTTATGTGGAATCGTCCAAAATTTGTTGACACATATAAGAACAGCCGAAAGGCAGTGTGGAAATGCACCGGTTCCAGGCAGCTACAGGGGGTGAAGCAGATTGGCAAGAGGTGGATTTTGACAGGATTTTACGTCATTGCCGGATTCAATCGGGAGCATGTCGTGGAGCTGCTGGATACCTATCTGGACAACTATTACGACCTGTCTCAATGTATCGTCTTGAGCAACAGTGACGGGGGCAGTGGGTATACGAGGATGTGTTCGATGAACTGGCGGCAGGCTGCCAGCGCCACGAGCATTTCCGGGACCGGTACTATGTAAACGAGAAAATCCGTCAGCGGCTAGGATGGGCCTGGAAGCGGGGACTGGTTGACCGTCTCCATCACAAGGTCCGGCAACACGACCTGGAGGGTGTCCACTGCTGTCTGGATATGCTGGAAGGAGAAAACAGCAATGCCGAAGAGGAAGAGAACGTCAGGAAACTGCGGGCTTATTTGGAACGTAACTGGGAATGCCTGACTCCTTTGCCGCTGAGGGAGGGACTGGAAGACTGTCGGAAAGGGCTGGGGACTTGTGAAAGCAACCATCGGACGTATACCTATCGGATGAAGAAACAGGGACGGCGCTGGAGCTATAGAGGCGGCCTGGCAATGGTCAAGGTGATCAGTGGTCTGAAGAACGCTGACCTGGAGCAGGCCCTGGCAGGAGATTTGTGCGTTATGTCGCTGAAAACCCGGAAAGAGTACCGGAATGCGGTGCGAAAAGCGGTGAAAAAGCCGATATTCGTCCCTCACGTAGGTGCCCATCAGTGCAGAATTGCCAATTACGGTCCCAACAGCAGTCCCATGGAACAGTTGGTTGCAGCACTGAACTGGTGATAAGGACGGTCCCAAAGTCCGCCTTGTGAGGGGCGTAAGCAGGCGCCCGACGCTTCAACGGCGTTGGCGGTCGCTTATGCCGTAGCTGGGGACCGTGCGGAGCACGGTGGTGGGGGCATCGGCGACAGCCGATACTTCGCAGGACCGGCCGAAAACAAGGGAGTGTCTGGCAGAAGTAGAAATATGATGACCGCAGTATCCATTGCTGTCTCTCAGGTAAATAGTTTCCATACCACCGTCAAGGTATTCGGTCCTTTCAGGACCTCATGCCCCCACCACCGGGCAAGCCCGGTCCCCCGCTCCTGCAGGGCGGACTTGGCTTCCGGCCTTGCTGGTACTTTGTACGAGTATACGTCGATACCCCGGGAGCTGGGAGGGCAGGCCCAGGAGGAGTCGGCGGGATAACATCGACAGTGGTCGCTTAAC
>OGYQ01001704.1_pt1 | contig 10237 bp, 10 predicted proteins | sample 1576641 | NCBI WGS metagenome assembly OGYQ01 (sample SAMEA3541476, study PRJEB24748) | human gut metagenome | biome: human gut; feature: human-associated habitat; material: faeces | place: China | collected 2012
ATCGAAACCGACATTGTGCTTCGTTCCCTCATATTTTCTTGTGGGATTTCCTAAACCTACTATAATATACATAATCGCCTCCTGAAATATGATTTATGCAGACAAATACCCCGCAGCAGGCTGTGGGGTATTTTTGACAACAGTTCAGCATGCTGAATTGTTACGGCATTTGGTTTATAATAGAGAAAGATCAGATGATCTTTTCATACAGGTAGGAGGAAGAAGAAAATGAACAAAGTGAAAATTTTTGCTCACCGGGGAGCAAGCGCATACGCCCCGGAAAATACCCTGGAGGCATTCCGGCTGGCGATGGAGCAGGGAGCGGACGGCATTGAACTGGACGTCCAGATGACGAAAGACGGGGAATTGGTGGTGATTCATGACGAGACCATCGACCGCGTCAGCAATGGAAATGGCGCGGTACGCGATTACCCCCTGGAGGAACTGAAACAATTTTCGGTATCCAATCACTTTGAACAGTATCCGGATGTCAAGATCCCGACGCTGCGGGAAGTCCTGGAACTGGTAAAGCCGGGGGAGGAGGGCCGGCAGGTAGTGGCCCGGCTGAACGTGCTGGCCTGCTATCTGAAGAAACAGTGCGTCCTCTTGCTCCGGGGCCGGGAGGACAATTCCCTGCCTTCCCGGGAACTGGTGCTGGCCGTGAGGGAACTGTGCCGGTATCTGGAACGGACCGGTCTGAAGACCCTGGTTGATGTCCGTCTGGAAGGGCAGCTGCCGGTGGAAACGGCCCTGGGGTTCTTCCAGCTGCTGGAAGAGGCTTCGGAAGAGGCGGTGCGCCAGAAAGAACAATCCCAGATCTGCTGTATCAAAGAAAAACAGGGTGGCTGGGAACTGTCCCTGCTCTGGGATCCGCATCCCTGGGTCCGGGAGTTTGCCGTCCGGAATCAAGCAAAATATGGTCTGGGACTTTCCTGGCTGGAACTGGAGTACAGGAACAGTCTGGTGCTCCGGAGCCAAAGGAGGGACGGACCATGACGGACCTATTGAAACTGACACCCCTGGTCCGGACAATCGCGGTACTGCTGGGCCTTGTGGGACTGCTGAGCCAGAGTCTGCTGATGTATTTCCTCCAGCCTTTGCCCCGGTTCCAGAGTCGGCACCGGAAACTCCTGGAAGGGATGATTTTGGTCCTTCTGGTGCTGCTGGAAGGTGTCCTGATCGAAAAAATCAGGCTAGATCCGCCGTCAGGGCCAAATCCAGAGAGAAATCTTTTTTTCTTGGTCTTTGGAGGTCTTTTTCTCGTTCTGGCCCTGAGACGGACCTTGGATCTCCTACCGGAAACCATACGGGAAAAACGGGAGCAGATTACCGAGTATTCCATCCAGGAAGCTCTCGACAGCCTGGAGGAAGGCGTCCTGATCACCCTGCAAAATGGGGAACCGGTGCTGATGAACCGGGCCCTGTTCCGGTATACAGAAAGCATCCTGGGGACGGGGGTTCGGAACGGCAATGTGTTGTGGCATTTGCTCCAGGAAGTCCGGCGGCCCGGGCTGTTCCGGGAAAACCAGGGACGGGGGCTGCTGTTCCATCTGCCAGACGGACGCTGGCTCCTGTGTCAGCGGGATACGGTCTTGTTTGCGCAGCAGACCCATTGGCAGCTGACCATCAGCGATGTAACGGAACTCCAGCAGTTGAACCAGTCCCTGGATGCCCAGAACTGACAGCTCCAGCAGAAGAATACGGAACTGAAAAAAATGCTCCAGCATGTCCAGGAGATCCAAAGCCGGGAGACCCTCCGGGAAATCCGAACTCGGATCCATGATTTGATGGGGATGCGGATCAGCCTGCTCCAGCAGGTGCTGAACAACCGGGAGTTTGCCGATTACCAGCGGATCATGCCTCTCTTAGCCACTATGCTCAGCGATGTGCGGCAGGAAATCCGGGTGGATCCCCAGGTGCGGCTGGGAGAACTGGTATCCCTGTACCGGAAGCTGGGAGTGCTGGTCACCGTCCGGGGAACTCTTCCAAAGGCTGACTGGAAAGAGGAACTGTATGTGCAGATCATCCGGGAAGCCTTGACCAACGCCATCTGCCACGGCCGGGCCAGCCAGGTGACCCTGGTACTGGGAGAAAACAGCCTGCTGATCCAGGACAATGGACTGGGGTGCACTGGACCCGTCCTGGAAGGAGGCGGGCTTGGGGGAATCCGGGAAAAAGTGGAGAGCCGGGGCGGGACGCTGGTCATTTCCGGGACCCCTCATTTTATGCTGAAAATCCGCCTGTTGGCGGAAAAGAAGGAAGGGAAGGACCATGATCCGAATTCTGCTGGTGGATGACCAGAAAATCCTGTTGAATGGGCTGGCCAGTCTGCTGGAACCTTATGAAGACCTGGAAGTGGTGGGGGAAGTGCCGTTTTCAGAAATGGTGGAGATGGCCTGTGCCCGACTGGACCCCCAGGTGGTACTCATGGATGTCTGCATGGAAGGGAAAACCAGCGGGATCGAGAACACCCGGAAGATCCGGAAGCATTTTCCCCAGATCAAAGTCATTATCATGACCGGGTTCCAGGATGTGCATTTTGTGGAACTGGCCCGGGAGGCCGGAGCGGACAGCTTCATTTACAAGGAAAGCGCCGCGGACCAGTTCGTGGACTGCATCCTCCGGACCATGGCAGGGGAGCATCTGTTCCCGGATGTCCAGGAACGGACCACCTTCGGATTCTACAACGCCACCCTGACCCAGCGGGAAATCCAGATCCTGCACCTGGTCTGTCAGAATTTGAGCTACCAGGAAATCGCCGAACGGCTGCATCTGAGCCGCCGGACCGTCAGTTTCCATATCAGCAACATGCTCAGCAAAACCGGCCACAAAAGCATCGTGGGACTGGCCGTGGAAGCGGCGGAAAAGGGATATGCGGGAAGGGAATGAAAGGGGGTTGTGAATTTTTTCACACCCCCCTTACCTGTACTTTAGTACAGTGTGCAATCCTGCTCTTTCCGGTATACTGGGGACAGGAGGTGAAGTAGATGGAAATCCGAACTGTTTTCAGAAAATTCCTTTGCTTTATAAGTATCCTGGCTCTGCTGACCCTGGTTCCCTTTGGCCGGGGGCAGGCGGCAGAGAAGGAAAAGGTGATCCTGGATACGGATATGGTGGAGCTCCTGGATGACGGCGTGGCCATGATGATGCTGGCCCAGGCTCCCCATATCCAGCTGGAAGGGGTGACCATCGTCTTTGGGAATACCTGGGTGGAAACGGGAACCGCAGCGGCCATCCGCCAGCTGGAAGGCATGGGCCGGAAAGACATCCCGGTGTTCATGGGTGTGAACGAACCCACCTGGAAGGACCGGTTTGCCCATATGGAGGAAGAAAAACGGCTGTACGGCCAGAATTTTGACAGCCACAAAGGGGCTGCCGGTTATCCCCGTCCGGCCTCCTGGCTGCAGGCTTACCGGGAACGGTACCACCGGGAACCGGAACTGCGGCCCCGGAAGGAAGCCGCCCCTGATTTCATCGTACGGACCATCCGGAAGAATCCCGGGCAAGTGACCCTGGTGGCCATTGGCAGCGGAGCCAACCTGGCAGCGGCTCTGGAACGGGATCCGTCCATTGCGGGATTGGTGAAACGGGTGGTATACATGGCCGGCGCTTTTATGGTGGAAGGAAATGTGATGCCTCACGGCGAATTCAATGTATGGATCGATCCGGAATCCGCCCGGAAAGTATATCGGGCCTCCTGGACGGAGCAGGTGTTCCTGCCTCTGGATGTGTGCAATACGGCCAAACTGAGCCGGCAGGAATACCAGCTTCTTACCGGGAAAATCACTCAGCCCTGGGCCCGCGCCATGTGGAAGGACTACTGGGCCGCCCCTTTGTTCCAGCAGGACCCGGGATTTTCCAGCTATGTCTGGGATGTGTTGGCGGCCGCCGTGGTCATCGATCCCCAGGTGATTACCCGGGAGGAAACCCTGCCGGTGGATGTAAATGACCAATACGGACCGGGTTATGGAGATACCATGGCTTATCGGGGCTTCGGACCGGAAGGCACCCGGAAGGCCCGTATCGTCTTTGCCGTGGATCAGGACCGGTTGTGGCCCATGGTGGAAAAAGTCTTCGACCGGCTGTGACAGATAAATGAAAGGGGAAAAATATGTTCCATCGCAAGAAAATCCTTCGGGCCGGGGCTTCGGCAGCCCTGCTTGCCCTTTTGCTGCCTCTCCAGGCCTGGGCCCAGGTAGTGCTGCTCCACACCAACGACATCCACTGCGGGGTGGACAAAAATCTCACCCTGGCCCGGGTGGCGGCCTATAAAAAGCAGCAGAAAGCGGAAAATCCCCAGACCCTGCTCCTGGACGCCGGGGATGCCATCCAGGGGGAACCCTTGGGAAAACTCACCGACGGCCGGGCCATGGTCCGGATCCTGAATGCTGCCGGGTACGATTTCGCCATTCCCGGCAACCATGAATTCGACTATGGCATGGACACTTTCCTGTCCCTGGCACAGAAAATGAAATGCGGGTATATCAGCTGCAACTTTGTACGGCGGGATACGGGGAAAACCGTGCTGCCCCCTTACCGGATCTTCCCATTCAAAGAGCGGAAGGTGGCTCTCATCGGGGTCACCACTCCTGGCACCCTGGTGTCCTCCACGCCCCGGTTCTTCCAGGACGGCAAAGGCCATTTCCTCTATGGGTTCTGTGAGGACAAAGAGGGGACGAAACTCTATGAAAAAGTCCAGGAAACCGTGGATGCAGTTCGGAAGCAGGGGGCGGACACGGTGATTTTGGTGGCCCACCTGGGCAGCGACGGTTCCATCCCCGTGTGGAGCAGCAGTGCTCTCTTGGCCCATCTCACTGGGGTGGACGGGATCATCGACGGCCATTCCCACGAACAGTATGAACGGCAGCTGCCGGACCGGAACGGGAAACTGGTACCGGTGGCCCAGACCGGCACCAAGCTCCAGACCCTGGGGAAAATGGTCATCGAGGACGATGGGACCATCCGGGGCGAACTGCTCCAGGATCTGCCGGAACCGGATCCCAAAGTGGAGAAACTGGTCCGGAAAGAAATGGCCAAAGTGGACCGGGCCCTGGCCCAAAAGGTGGGCGAATCTCCCGTGGTCTTGGTGGATTCCCTGGAGGGTCAGCGGGCGGTGCGTCAGAAGGAAACCAATCTGGGGGATTTTGCGGCCGATGCCTTCCGGACGTATTTCAAGGCGGATGCGGCCCTGATCAACGGGGGATCCTTCCGGTCCGGCCTGCCCCAGGGGGTCTGGACCCGGAAGACCCTGCTGACCCTGTTCCCCTTCGGGAACCAGGCCGTGCTCCGGAGCGTTTCCGGCCAGCAGCTGCTGGATGCTTTGGAACTGAGCGTATCCCATGCGCCGGAAGAAAACGGCGGGTTCCTCCAGGTATCCGGGCTCACCTTTGTGTATGACCCCACCCTCCCGTCTCCCGTGAGGCTGGATGACCAGGGAAATTTCGCCGGGATCCAGGGAAAACGCCGGGTGAGCCAGGTGATGCTGGGGGGCAGACCCCTTGACCCGGCGGAAGACTACCTGGTGGCCGGGACCACCTACATCCTCAGCGACGGCGGCAACGGCTACACCATGTTCCGTGATGCTACCCTGGTGGCCGAACCGGGCCTCTCCGACGTGGATATCCTGGCAGATTACATCCAGAAACAGGGCGTCAGTGAGGCGTACCGGAAGCCGGAAGGGCAGGGGAGGATCCAGGTGAATAGGAAATAAGGGGGATGTTGCACATAATCGTGCAACACCCCTTTTTTTCTCCAAAACCTGTACTATAGTACAGCGTATTTGTTCCGAAAATTCTGTACAATAGAGCTAGAAGAAAGGTATTGGAACTGGAGAAAAGGAGGTACACTATGGGACTGATCAAAGCGGGGATGGGCGCTGCAGGCGGCGTGCTGGCCGATCAATGGAAAGAGTTCTTTTACTGCCAGATGGCACCGGACATCCTGATGATGAAGGGCCGGAAGCGGACCGGAAGCCGGAGCTCCAACCAAGGGGACGACAACATCATCAGCAACGGATCCCGGATCGCCGTGAACAACGGCCAATGCATGATGATCGTGGAAAGCGGCAAAGTGGTGGATCTGTGTGCGGAACCGGGGGAATACACCTACGATAAAAGCACGGAACCTTCCGTCTTTACCGGAGACCTGAAAGACAATGTGAAGAACATCTTCAAACAGATGGGGAAACGCTTCACCTTCGGTGGGGATCCCGGGAAGGACCAGCGGGTGTACTATTTCAATACCAAGGAACTGATTGGGAACAAGTACGGGACCCCCAGCGAAATCCCTTTCAAGGTGAAGGATGACACCACCGGCCAGGTGCTCACCATCCGGCTCCGGTGCTTCGGAGAATACAGCTACCGGATCACCGACCCTATTTTGTTCTACACCCATGTGGTCGGGAACGATTTCGATGAGTACCGTCGGGAAACCCTGGACGGCCAGATGAAAAGCGAACTGCTCATGGCCCTGGCACCGGCTTTTGCCCAGCTCAGCGCCCAGCGGATCGATTATACGGAAATCATGGCCCACACCTTTGAACTGGCGGAAGCCCTCAATGAAGTGCTGAGCAAAAAATGGCGGGATCTCCGGGGCATCGAGATTGTTTCCTTCGGGATCAGCAACATCAAAGCCAACGAAGAGGACGAAGCAAAGATCCAGAAGGCCCAGATGGGCATGACCTTTGGCAGAGATCCCCGGATGGCCCTGGGGGCCATGGTGGATTCCACCACCGATTCCATGAGGATGGCGGCAGGGAACCAGAATGCCGGAGCCGCTTTCGGGTTCATGGGCATGAACATGGCAGGGAACGCCGGGGCGGGCATGTTCCAGACCCTGGCAGGACAGGCGGCGCAGCAGCCGGCACCGCAGCCGTCGGCACCGTTCCCGGCCCCTCAGGCGGCGAATCCCAATGGTTGGGACTGCAGCTGCGGCCAAAAGGGTAACACCGGGAAGTTCTGCATGGCCTGCGGAGCCAAAAAGCCAGAACCGGCAGGAACCTGGGACTGCGCCTGCGGCCATAAAGGGAACACCGGAAAGTTCTGTGCGGAATGCGGCGCTCCCAAATCGGAAGCCCAGCCTCAGGGATGGACCTGCCCTGGCTGCGGCACGGTGAACCAGGGGAAATTCTGCATGAACTGCGGTGCCCAAAAACCGGAGGACGCGCCTCTGTACCGCTGTGACAAATGCGGCTGGCAGCCCCCGGATCCCCATCATCCTCCCAAATTCTGCCCCCAGTGCGGAGACCCCTTTGATGACAGCGACAAGACCTGAAACAGGAGGTGAACCATCATGACCGATACCTCTGTTGCCTATAAGTGTCCCAACTGCGGCGGGCCCCTGGAATTCAAGCCAGGGGAAAGCCAGGTGGTCTGTCCCTACTGCGATACCCAGCTGGACGTGGCACAGGTGGAAGCCCTCTTTGCTCGGCAGCAGGAACGGGCGGCAGCTGCCCAGGAAGCCAAAGAAGAACGCTGGAATACGGAAATGGCCGGCAAGGAATGGAGCACGGAAGAAGCCGCCATCCTGAAAGCCTTCACCTGTTCCGCCTGCGGGGCGGAAATCGTCTGTGACGAAAACACCCTGGCCACGGAATGCTGCTACTGCGGGAATCCCACCATGATGCCCAACCGGTTCGGCGGGATGCTGAAGCCGGATTATGTGATCCCCTTCCAAAAGACCAAAGAAGATGCGGTGGCGGCCCTGAAGGAGTTCTACAAGGGCAAACGGCTCCTGCCTGGGGCCTTTACGGCCAACAACCGGGTGGAGGATATCCAGCCCATGTACGTGCCCTTCTGGCTCTTCGATTCCACAGTCCATGCCAGTGCCGACTTCAAGGGAGAAGACGACAATGTGATGGAAACTAGCGATGAGATCATCACGGAAACCCGGGTGTTCCAGTGCATCCGCAGCGGCCGGATGAGCTTCCACAAGATCCCGGTGGACGGATCCAGCAAAATGGATGATACCTACATGGAAAGCATCGAGCCCTTCGATTACTCTCAGATGGTGCCCTTCAGTCCGGCTTATCTCACCGGCTTCCTGGCGGACAAATATGATGTGGACGCGGAAGCTTCCGTACCCCGGGCGGATGAACGGGTGGAACGGTCCGCCGTGGGGGTGCTGGAAGAAACCGTCAGGGGCTATGACCGGAAGACCCTCCAGGACAGCGTGGTCCGCAAGGACGAGGACCAGGTGGCCTACGCCCTGGCCCCGGTGTGGATCCTGACTACCCGGTATCAGGACAAGCCCTATACCTTTATGATGAACGGGCAGACTGGGAAGATGGTGGGCACCCTGCCCTATGACAACCAGAAATCCCTGATGTACATGGGGGCCCTAGCGGCCATCCTTACACCGGTGCTGTATTTTGTGGCAAAGATGTTCTTGACGTAAGGAGGTCATCATGAAGAAATACCTGCGCATCCTGGCCCTCCTGGTGTTCCTGGTGGGTATGGCGGTTCCCGGGTCGGCAGCCCCGGCGCTGGTTTCGGACCAGGCAGGGCTCCTGCAGCCCCAGGAAGTCAAGGCTCTCTAGCAGTCTCTGGACCAGGTAAGCCAAAAATACCAGGTCCGGCTGGCGGTGGTCACCGTGCAAAGCACCGGCGGCGCAAAAGCCGGACAATTCGCCAATGTGATCCTGGACAAGATCAAAGACAAAAGCAACAAGGGGAATATGGTGCTGCTTCTTTCCATGAAGGAACGGGATTGGTACCTTTCCACCGACAACAATATGCGGAAAATGATCACGGACAAAGCCGGCATCAAGGCCCTCAGCGGAAAATTCCTGCCGGCCCTGAAAAAGAACAACTATCCGGAAGCCTTCGGCCAGTTTGCCAAAGGGACGGATGGACTGCTGGCTTATTATCAGAAGGAAGGGAAACCCTACGACCCGGCCGATGCCTTCAACCCTCTGGCCTTGGCCATTGCTGCGGCGGTATCCCTGGGCATCGGGTTCTTGGTGCGCCGGATCCTCATCGGCCAGATGAACAATGTGCTGCCGGCTCTGGAAGCCGGGGCCTATCTGGACCGGGACAGCTTCCAGCTGGAAGAAGACACGGACAACTACTTGTATATGACAGTACACCGCCAGCCAAAATCCAAAGAGTCCGACCATTCGGCAGACAGTACCGATGAGGATCACGGAGGAGGCGGCGGAAAGTTCTGAAGACAGAGGCTCAGCTGAAGCAGGGCCGGAAAGGAGTCCATCATGAAAAAGAACTGGAAAGCAGCACTTCTGGCAGGGCTGTCCCTGTGCTTGTTCCTGGCCGGCTGCGGAGGCGGTGGGACACCGGCAAAACCCAAATCCGACCTGCCGGAACGGAAAAAAATCAGTACCCCGGTGGCATCCAGCTTCAAAGTGGACGGCCGTACGGTGAACATCTATGAATATACTGGGCTCACCTTCAAGGACCAGACCCTGTGGACAGAAAAACTGGCGGTGGATGGGGATCGGATCTACTTCTTCGGCTTCGACAACAAGGACAAAACATACCGGACCAAACTCCGGTCCGTCAGTTACAAAGACGAGAAACTCAGTGATCTGAAGGTGTTGGATGGACGGGCCAACTGGCGGTACCGGCTGGTGGTATCCAACGGGACTGTCTATGACTGGCACAAAAAAGGAGATTATAACAGCATAAAGGCAAATTCCCCCGACTACTGGCATTATTACGATGGAAAGGCCATGGTGCCCACGAATCTGAGAGGGATGACACTGGTTCCCATCGATCAGGGGAAGGATGTGGTCTATACCGAAGGGTCGGATTACTGGATCGGGACCCTGGAGAAAGGGAAGCTCACCAAAGGAAAGAAACTGCTTTCCGGAACGGAGGCGAAGAAGGACGGCCTGAGCCTCAAAGGCCAATGGGCAGATAAAGATGGATTCTACCTGATGGGGTACCTGAAGAATGACAAGGGTGGATATTACAATGTGGTCCGGCAGTTCAGCCTGAAAGACGGGAAGCTGCTCCAGACCTTTGAAGGACCGCCCACCGAAGAAAGCCGCGGGTTTGCCGTCACCGAGCACCGGGTGGTGCTGGGACAGAAAGGCGGCATCTACTGGATCTACAGCAAGAAGGACGGCAAGCTGCTGGGGAAAGCCCAGACAGAACCCAAACTGACCATGGAAATCCTGACCCCTATGAAAAACGACTCCATTTTGATCTACCGCCGGATCAACCGGTCCGAAGCCAAACTGTACCGGATGGATCTGTAGGGGGGCGAGTGTATTTTCGTC
>OGYQ01001705.1_pt1 | contig 10235 bp, 7 predicted proteins | sample 1576641 | NCBI WGS metagenome assembly OGYQ01 (sample SAMEA3541476, study PRJEB24748) | human gut metagenome | biome: human gut; feature: human-associated habitat; material: faeces | place: China | collected 2012
CCGTAATATCCAGCTGAACGGTCTGGTTATAGGTACATTGAGCAACTGACTGAAATGCCTCAAAATGTTCTTTACGATGCCATTGGGATATATCAACGGTGGTATATCCAGTGATTTTTTTCTCCATTTTAGCTTCCTTAGCTCCTGAAAATCTCGATAACTCAAAAAATACGCCCGGTACTGATGAATCCCCTAATGATTTTTATCAAAATCATTAAGTTAAGGTAGATACACATCTTGTCATATGATCAAATGGTTTCGCCAAAAATCAATAATCAGACAACAAAATGTGCGAACTCGATATTTTACACGACTCTCTTTACCAATTCTGCCCCGAATTACACTTAAAACGACTCAACAGCTTAACGTTGGCTTGCCACGCCTTACTTGACTGTAAAACTCTCACTCTTACCGAACTTGGCCGTAACCTGCCAACCAAAGCGAGAACAAAACATAACATCAAACGAATCGACCGATTGTTAGGTAATCGTCACCTCCACAAAGAGCGACTCGCTGTATACCGTTGGCATGCTAGCTTTATCTGTTCGGGCAATACGATGCCCATTGTACTTGTTGACTGGTCTGATATCCGTGAGCAAAAACGGCTTATGGTATTGCGAGCTTCAGTCGCACTACACGGTCGTTCTGTTACTCTTTATGAGAAAGCGTTCCCGCTTTCAGAGCAATGTTCAAAGAAAGCTCATGACCAATTTCTAGCCGACCTTGCGAGCATTCTACCGAGTAACACCACACCGCTCATTGTCAGTGATGCTGGCTTTAAAGTGCCATGGTATAAATCCGTTGAGAAGCTGGGTTGGTACTGGTTAAGTCGAGTAAGAGGAAAAGTACAATATGCAGACCTAGGAGCGGAAAACTGGAAACCTATCAGCAACTTACATGATATGTCATCTAGTCACTCAAAGACTTTAGGCTATAAGAGGCTGACTAAAAGCAATCCAATCTCATGCCAAATTCTATTGTATAAATCTCGCTCTAAAGGCCGAAAAAATCAGCGCTCGACACGGACTCATTGTCACCACCCGTCACCTAAAATCTACTCAGCGTCGGCAAAGGAGCCATGGATTCTAGCAACTAACTTACCTGTTGAAATTCGAACACCCAAACAACTTGTTAATATCTATTCGAAGCGAATGCAGATTGAAGAAACCTTCCGAGACTTGAAAAGTCCTGCCTACGGACTAGGCCTACGCCATAGCCGAACGAGCAGCTCAGAGCGTTTTGATATCATGCTGCTAATCGCCCTGATGCTTCAACTAACATGTTGGCTTGCGGGCGTTCATGCTCAGAAACAAGGTTGGGACAAGCACTTCCAGGCTAACACAGTCAGAAATCGAAACGTACTCTCAACAGTTCGCTTAGGCATGGAAGTTTTGCGGCATTCTGGCTACACAATAACAAGGGAAGACTCACTCGTGGCTGCAACCCTGCTTACTCAAAATCTATTCACACATGGTTACGTTTTGGGGAAATTATGAGGGGATCTCTCAGTGCGCGGCGTCCCCTTTATCAATCTGAAGTCCGATCCACAAAAATCCCTGTTAAATCAGCAGATATACCCGAGCATTAAGCCAGGGTATCACATGAATAAAAAGCACTGGATTTCGGTGTATCCCGGCGAGGAAATCTCCGAAGCGTTACTTCGCGATCTGATCAACGATTCGTGGAATCTGGTGGTTGATGGTCTGGCTAAACGCGATCAAAAAAGAGTGCGTCCTGACTCAACCGTAAATCAATAGCGCATTTTTCTCGCTTACCATTTCATCTCGATCCTTGTAATCTGCTGGCACGCAAAATTACTTTCACATGGAGTCTTTATGGATATCATTTCTGTCGCCTTAAAGCGTCATTCCACTAAGGCATTTGATGCCAGCAAAAAACTTACCCCGGAACAGGCCGAGCAGATCAAAACTCTCCTGCAATACAGCCCATCCAGCACCAACTCCCAGCCGTGGCATTTTATTGTTGCCAGCACGGAAGAAGGTAAAGCGCGTGTTGCCAAATCCGCTGCCGGTAATTACGTGTTCAACGAGCGTAAAATGCTTGATGCCTCGCACGTCGTGGTGTTCTGTGCAAAAACCGCGATGGACGATGCCTGGCTGAAGCTGGTTGTTGACCAGGAAGATGCTGATGGCCGCTTTGCCACGCCGGAAGCGAAAGCCGCGAACGATAAAGGTCGCAAGTTCTTCGCTGATATGCACCGTAAAGATCTGCATGATGATGCAGAGTGGATGGCAAAACAGGTTTATCTCAACGTCGGCAACTTCCTGCTCGGCGTGGCGGCGCTGGGTCTGGACGCGGTACCCATCGAAGGTTTTGACGCCGCAATCCTCGATGCAGAATTTGGTCTGAAAGAGAAAGGCTACACCAGTCTGGTAGTTGTTCCGGTGGGTCATCACAGCGTTGAAGATTTTAACGCTACGCTGCCGAAATCTCGTCTGCCGCAAAACATAACCTTAACCGAAGTGTAATTCTCTCTTGCCGGGCATCTGCCCGGCTATTTCCCCTCAGATTCTCCTGATTTGCATAACCCTGTTTCAGCCGTCATCATAGTCTGCTGTTGTATAAAGGAGACGTTATGCAGGATTTAATATCCCAGGTTGAAGATTTAGCGGGTATTGAGATCGATCACACCACCTCGATGGTGATGATTTTCGGTATTATTTTTCTGACCGCCGTCGTGGTGCATATTATTTTGCATTGGGTGGTACTGCGGACCTTCGAAAAACGTGCCATCGCCAGTTCACGGCTATGGTTGCAAATCATTACCCAGAATAAACTCTTCCACCGTTTAGCTTTTACCCTGCAGGGGATTATCGTCAATATTCAGGCGGTATTCTGGCTGCAAAAAGGCACCGAAGCGGCAGATATTCTGACTACCTGCGCGCAGTTGTGGATCATGATGTATGCGCTGCTTTCAGTCTTCTCGTTGCTGGATGTTATTTTGAATCTGGCGCAGAAATTCCCGGCGGCATCTCAGTTACCGCTGAAAGGGATATTTCAGGGGATTAAACTGATCGGCGCGATTCTGGTCGGCATTTTGATGATCTCGCTGTTGATTGGTCAGTCGCCAGCGATTCTGATCAGCGGTCTTGGTGCAATGGCTGCCGTGCTGATGTTGGTATTTAAAGATCCGATTCTTGGTCTGGTGGCAGGTATTCAGCTTTCCGCGAACGATATGTTGAAACTGGGCGACTGGCTGGAGATGCCGAAATACGGCGCGGATGGCGCGGTGATCGATATTGGGTTAACCACCGTCAAAGTGCGTAACTGGGACAATACCATTACCACTATTCCCACCTGGTCTCTGGTTTCTGACTCCTTTAAAAACTGGAGCGGGATGTCAGCATCTGGCGGGCGACGTATTAAGCGCAGTATCAGTATTGATGTCACCAGTATTCGTTTTCTTGATGAAGACGAAATGCAACGTCTGAATAAAGCGCATTTGTTAAAACCTTATTTAACCAGCCGCCACAAGGAAATTAATGAGTGGAATCGCCAGCAAGGTTCTACGGAGTCGGTATTAAACCTGCGCCGAATGACCAATATTGGAACCTTTCGTGCCTATCTGAACGAATATCTACGTAACCATCCGCGGATTCGTAAAGATATGACCTTAATGGTACGCCAACTGGCTCCTGGCGATAACGGTTTACCGCTCGAGATCTATGCGTTTACCAACACCGTGGTGTGGCTGGAATATGAAAGCATTCAGGCTGATATATTCGACCACATATTTGCGATTGTCGAAGAGTTTGGTCTGCGACTTCATCAGTCGCCAACCGGCAATGATATTCGCTCTCTGGCGGGTGCATTTAAGCAGTAATTAAAAAAACCGCTCTCATCGAATGGATGAGAGCGGACATCGTTTTGTCGGATGTAGCGTGAATGCCTTATTTCCGACGCAGCGTTTTAAATGCTACAAACAGGAATACAATCCACACCGGCAGCAGAATCGCTGACAAGCGCATATCATCCATCGTGCACATCAGCAGCAAAATCATGCCGAGGAAGGCAATGCAGAGATAGTTGCCGAACGGATAAAGCAGCGCCTTAAACTGTGTTTCACGTCCCTGACGTCGCATCGCAGCACGAAAACGAAGATGCGCCAGGCAGATCATAATCCAGTTCAACAGCAGCGTTGCTACCACCAGCGCCATCAGCAGACCAAACGCTTTTTGCGGCAGCAGATAGTTGATTAACACCACCAGCGAAGTGATCGCTCCGGAAAGCATCAGCGAGTTAATCGGCACACCGCGACGGCTGACGCGAGTCAAAAACTTCGGCGCATTACCCTGCACAGAAAGGCCAAACAGCATGCGGCTGTTAGAGTAAACCCCGCTGTTATACACTGACAGCGATGCTACCAGAATGACGAAGTTCAGCGCAGAAGCTACCACGTTGCTGTCGAGATTATGGAAAATCATCACAAACGGGCTACTGTTGGATTTCACTTCCACCCACGGATAGAGCGCCAGTAAAACCACCAGTGAACCGATGTAAAACAGCAGGATGCGATACACCACCTGATTTACCGCTTTTGGAATGCTTTTTTCCGGATCGCGCGCTTCAGCGGCAGTAATCCCAATCAGCTCCAGCCCGCCGAAGGAGAACATAATCACCGCCAGCGACAAAATCAGCCCATTCCAGCCGGTGGCAAAGAAACCACCGTAGCGCCAGAGGTTGTCGATACTGGCTTTCTCGCCGCCGTGACCAGAAAACAGCAGCCACAGGCCAAAGCCGATCATACCGATGATCGCCAGCACTTTAATCAGCGCAAACCAGAACTCGGTTTCACCATATAAGCGCACGTTCACCAGGTTAACGGCGTTGATGATAATAAAGAAGGCGGCAGCCCAAATCCACGTTGGAACATCCGGGAACCAGTACTGCATATAGATGCCCGCAGCGGTCAGCTCTGCCATTCCCACCAGCACGAACATTACCCAGTAGTTCCAGCCAGAGGCGAAACCGGCAAAACTGCCCCAGTATTTATAAGCAAAGTGGCTAAAGGAGCCTGCGACAGGTTCTTCGACCACCATTTCACCCAGCTGACGCATGATCAGAAAGGCGATAAAACCAGCAATGGCGTAACCCAGGATAATCCCTGGCCCTGCGGACTGTATTACGGAGGCGCTACCCAGGAATAGCCCGGTCCCTATCGCGCCACCCAGCGCGATAAGCTGAATATGGCGGTTTTTAAGGCCGCGCTTTAGCTGCTCGCCGTGCTGTTGACCTTCCATCATGAAACCTCGTGCGGTGATTGTTTTTTTGATCTACGCAGTGATGCGTGTGTAAGTTTGCAATTCCGTTTGTTGTATTAATTTGTTTACATCAAAGAAGTTTGAATTGTTACAAAAAGACTTCCGTCAGATCAAGAATAATGGTATGTGACAGCGAATGCACCCGCTTTATGCATGGTTGAAGATGAGTTGCTTAAAAAGAAACCGTTTGTAAAGCTCAGCCTCAACCCCTCTCAATATGCAGAATGAATTTAAATTCGTTTTAATTGAATTAAAAATCACAAAATTGGTAAGTGAATCGGTTCAATTCGGATTTTTATAGTTTAATAATCGTTAAAAAATCCCTTTCCTACGTAAAGTCTACATTTGTGCATAGTTACAACTTTGAAACGTTATATATGTCAAGTTGTTAAAATGTGCACAGTTTCATGATTTCAATCAAAACCTGTATGGACATAAGGTGAATACTTTGTTACTTTAGCGTCACAGACATGAAATTGGTAAGACCAATTGACTTCGGCAAGTGGCTTAAGACAGGAACTCATGGCCTACAGCAAAATCCGCCAACCAAAACTCTCCGATGTGATTGAGCAGCAACTGGAGTTTTTGATCCTCGAAGGCACTCTCCGCCCGGGCGAAAAACTCCCACCGGAACGCGAACTGGCAAAACAGTTTGACGTCTCCCGTCCCTCATTGCGTGAGGCGATTCAACGTCTCGAAGCGAAGGGCTTGTTGCTTCGTCGCCAGGGTGGCGGCACTTTTGTCCAGAGCAGCCTATGGCAAAGCTTCAGCGATCCGCTGGTGGAGCTGCTCTCCGACCATCCTGAATCACAGTATGACTTGCTCGAAACACGACACGCCCTGGAAGGTATCGCCGCTTATTACGCCGCGCTGCGTAGTACCGATGAAGACAAGGAACGCATCCGTGAACTCCACCACGCTATAGAGCTGGCGCAGCAGTCTGGCGATCTGGACGCGGAATCAAACGCCGTACTCCAGTATCAGATTGCCGTCACCGAAGCGGCCCACAATGTGGTTCTGCTTCATCTGCTAAGGTGTATGGAGCCGATGTTGGCCCAGAATGTCCGCCAGAACTTCGAATTGCTCTATTCGCGTCGCGAGATGCTGCCGCTGGTGAGTAGTCACCGCACCCGCATATTTGAAGCGATTATGGCCGGTAAGCCGGAAGAAGCGCGCGAAGCATCGCATCGCCATCTGGCCTTTATCGAAGAAATTTTGCTCGACAGAAGTCGTGAAGAGAGCCGCCGTGAGCGTTCTCTGCGTCGTCTGGAGCAACGAAAGAATTAGTGATTTTTCTGGTAAAAATTATCCAGAAGATGTTGTAAATCAAGCGCATATAAAAGCGCGGCAACTAAACGTAGAACCTGTCTTATTGAGCTTTCCGGCGAGAGTTCAATGGGACAGGTTCCAGAAAACTCAACGTTATTAGATAGATAAGGAATAACCCATGTCAGAACGTTTCCCAAATGACGTGGATCCGATCGAAACTCGCGACTGGCTCCAGGCGATCGAATCGGTCATCCGTGAAGAAGGTGTTGAGCGTGCTCAGTATCTGATCGACCAACTGCTTGCTGAAGCCCGCAAAGGCGGTGTAAACGTAGCCGCAGGCACAGGTATCAGCAACTACATCAACACCATCCCCGTTGAAGAACAACCGGAGTATCCGGGTAATCTGGAACTGGAACGCCGTATTCGTTCAGCTATCCGCTGGAACGCCATCATGACGGTTCTGCGTGCGTCGAAAAAAGACCTCGAACTGGGCGGCCACATGGCGTCCTTCCAGTCTTCCGCAACCATTTATGATGTGTGCTTTAACCACTTCTTCCGTGCACGCAACGAGCAGGATGGCGGCGACCTGGTTTACTTCCAGGGCCACATCTCCCCGGGCGTTTACGCTCGTGCTTTCCTGGAAGGTCGTCTGACTCAGGAGCAGCTGGATAACTTCCGTCAGGAAGTTCACGGCAATGGCCTCTCTTCCTATCCGCACCCGAAACTGATGCCGGAATTCTGGCAGTTCCCGACCGTATCTATGGGTCTGGGTCCGATTGGTGCTATTTACCAGGCTAAATTCCTGAAATATCTGGAACACCGTGGCCTGAAAGATACCTCTAAACAGACCGTTTACGCGTTCCTCGGCGACGGTGAAATGGACGAACCGGAATCCAAAGGTGCGATCACCATCGCTACTCGTGAAAAACTGGATAACCTGGTCTTCGTTATCAACTGTAACCTGCAGCGTCTTGACGGCCCGGTCACCGGTAACGGCAAGATCATCAACGAACTGGAAGGCATCTTCGAAGGTGCTGGCTGGAACGTGATCAAAGTGATGTGGGGTAGCCGTTGGGATGAACTGCTGCGTAAAGATACCAGCGGTAAACTGATCCAGCTGATGAACGAAACCGTTGACGGCGACTACCAGACCTTCAAATCGAAAGATGGTGCGTACGTTCGTGAACACTTCTTCGGTAAATATCCTGAAACCGCAGCACTGGTTGCAGACTGGACTGACGAGCAGATCTGGGCACTGAACCGTGGTGGTCACGATCCGAAGAAAATCTACGCTGCATTCAAGAAAGCGCAGGAAACCAAAGGCAAAGCGACAGTAATCCTTGCTCATACCATTAAAGGTTACGGCATGGGCGACGCGGCTGAAGGTAAAAACATCGCGCACCAGGTTAAGAAAATGAACATGGACGGCGTGCGTCACATCCGCGACCGTTTCAATGTGCCGGTGTCTGATGCAGATATCGAAAAACTGCCGTACATCACCTTCCCGGAAGGTTCTGAAGAGCATACCTATCTGCACGCTCAGCGTCAGAAACTGCACGGTTATCTGCCAAGCCGTCAGCCGAACTTCACCGAGAAGCTTGAGCTGCCGAGCCTGCAAGACTTCGGCGCGCTGCTGGAAGAGCAGAGCAAAGAGATCTCTACCACTATCGCTTTCGTTCGTGCCCTGAACGTAATGCTGAAGAACAAGTCGATCAAAGACCGACTGGTGCCGATCATCGCCGACGAAGCGCGTACTTTCGGTATGGAAGGTCTGTTCCGTCAGATTGGTATTTACAGCCCGAACGGTCAGCAGTACACCCCGCAGGACCGCGAGCAGGTTGCTTACTATAAAGAAGACGAGAAAGGTCAGATTCTGCAGGAAGGGATCAACGAGCTGGGCGCTGGGTGTTCCTGGCTGGCAGCGGCGACCTCTTACAGCACCAACAATCTGCCGATGATTCCGTTCTACATCTATTACTCGATGTTCGGCTTCCAGCGTATCGGCGATCTGTGCTGGGCGGCTGGCGACCAGCAAGCGCGTGGCTTCCTGATCGGCGGTACTTCCGGTCGTACCACCCTGAACGGTGAAGGTCTGCAGCACGAAGATGGTCACAGCCACATTCAGTCGCTGACTATCCCGAACTGTATCTCTTACGACCCGGCTTACGCTTACGAAGTTGCTGTCATCATGCATGACGGTCTGGAGCGTATGTACGGTGAAAAACAAGAGAACGTTTACTACTACATCACTACGCTGAACGAAAACTACCACATGCCGGCAATGCCGGAAGGTGCTGAGGAAGGTATCCGTAAAGGTATCTACAAACTCGAAACCATTGAAGGTAGCAAAGGTAAAGTTCAGCTGCTGGGCTCCGGTTCTATCCTGCGTCACGTCCGTGAAGCGGCAGAGATCCTGGCGAAAGACTACGGCGTAGGTTCTGACGTTTATAGCGTGACCTCATTCACCGAACTGGCGCGTGATGGTCAGGATTGTGAACGCTGGAACATGCTGCACCCGCTGGAAACTCCGCGCGTTCCGTATATCGCTCAGGTGATGAACGACGCTCCGGCAGTGGCATCTACCGACTATATGAAACTGTTCGCTGAGCAGGTCCGTACTTACGTACCGGCTGACGACTACCGCGTACTGGGTACTGATGGCTTCGGTCGTTCCGACAGCCGTGAGAACCTGCGTCACCACTTCGAAGTTGATGCTTCTTATGTCGTGGTTGCGGCGCTGGGCGAACTGGCTAAACGTGGCGAAATCGATAAGAAAGTGGTTGCTGACGCAATCGCCAAATTCAACATCGATGCAGATAAAGTTAACCCGCGTCTGGCGTAAGAGGTAAAAGAATAATGGCTATCGAAATCAAAGTACCGGACATCGGGGCTGATGAAGTTGAAATCACCGAGATCCTGGTCAAAGTGGGCGACAAAGTTGAAGCCGAACAGTCGCTGATCACCGTAGAAGGCGACAAAGCCTCTATGGAAGTTCCGTCTCCGCAGGCGGGTATCGTTAAAGAGATCAAAGTCTCTGTTGGCGATAAAACCCAGACCGGCGCACTGATTATGATTTTCGATTCCGCCGACGGTGCAGCAGACGCTGCACCTGCTCAGGCAGAAGAGAAGAAAGAAGCAGCTCCGGCAGCAGCACCAGCGGCTGCGGCGGCAAAAGACGTTAACGTTCCGGATATCGGCAGCGACGAAGTTGAAGTGACCGAAATCCTGGTGAAAGTTGGCGATAAAGTTGAAGCTGAACAGTCGCTGATCACCGTAGAAGGCGATAAAGCTTCTATGGAAGTTCCGGCTCCGTTTGCTGGCACCGTGAAAGAGATCAAAGTGAACGTGGGTGACAAAGTGTCTACCGGCTCGCTGATTATGGTCTTCGAAGTCGCGGGTGAAGCAGGCGCGGCAGCTCCGGCCGCTAAACAGGAAGCAGCTCCGGCAGCGGCCTCTGCATCAGCAGCTGGCGTGAAAGAAGTTAACGTTCCGGATATCGGCGGTGACGAAGTTGAAGTGACCGAAGTGATGGTGAAAGTGGGCGACAAAGTTGCCGCTGAACAGTCACTGATCACCGTAGAAGGCGATAAAGCTTCTATGGAAGTTCCGGCTCCGTTTGCAGGCGTCGTGAAGGAACTGAAAGTCAACGTTGGCGATAAAGTGAAAACTGGCTCGCTGATTATG
>OGYQ01001711.1_pt1 | contig 10180 bp, 15 predicted proteins | sample 1576641 | NCBI WGS metagenome assembly OGYQ01 (sample SAMEA3541476, study PRJEB24748) | human gut metagenome | biome: human gut; feature: human-associated habitat; material: faeces | place: China | collected 2012
GAAGGTTAAGTAAAATAGCAACACATCCCACAAGCGTCAATATAACACTGTAACGCATCATAATAATAAAATAAAAAAATAAAAGCACAATCTGGATAAACACCGGTGCTATTTTCGCAATCAGCGTCTCTGCGATCTGATCATTTAACTTTTGTCTTCCGGCCAGATCTCCAGCCATGCGCTGTGCAAAAAAATTCATCGGAAGATGGAGCATATGCCACATAAACGAAGCATTTGACACAATGGCAAGCTTCCCTTTGATCTTATAAAGATAGATTTCATTCAGAAAACCGACAATCATTCTGAATATGGCAGTGAAAAACATCACAATAAGAAGTGTCACAAGCCACTGCATATTATGCCCTGGCAAAATCTGGTCTGTAAATATCCTAGAAAAAACAGGAGTAACTAAACCTACAAAAGCGGCAAGCGCTGCCGTAATCATGACAAAAATTACAGAAGATGTCGTATTTGCCAGTCTGTGCTTCAAAAATTTAAGTACATTTTCCGGCTTTCCGCCCTTCTCAAAGTTCTCTCCCGGAGCAAATTCAATGCATACACCTGTAAAAGAATGATCAAATTCCTCCATTGTCACTTTAATCGTTCCTCGGGCAGGATCATTGATTACCGCCGCGTTTTTTGTAAATCCACATAACACGACAAAATGGTTGAAATTCCAGTGGATAATTGCAGGATAAACGACCTTCTCTTTTACTGCTTCCACTCCGTATCTATGTGCTTTTACTTCTAACCCATAATTTCTCCCAGCTTTCGCAATACTGGACGCTTTGCTTCCATCTCTTGACACTCCACAATCACTGCGAACCTGCTCAAGAGGCACCCACTTCCCATAATAGGCAAGAATCATAGCAAGGCTTGCGGCGCCACATTCCAGTGCTTCCATCTGCATAATAACCGGAGTCTTAATTCTTTTTTTTCTCTTTTCCATAGTGCTCTCCTAATTCAAAATAAATTGAATTGGTTTCATTTCTGCTGTTGTAATGGTAACTGTTGCCAGCATATTCTCTGGAATCTCTTCTTCGGCTATAACACGAACTTCATAAGAATAATTTCCGTCAAGTACATTATCCACGAGCCAATCCTCCGATATTTTGGAACGAATTTCTTCCTGCGAGTACGGATTCTGGCTGACCGATTCGACTTCACCGCTGATGCTCCTTCCATCAGGGAGTGAAATATTCGCTTTACATCCGATCAGATTAGTATTTGCGTTTTCTACATCTTCGTAACAGTTTATCACTTTGCCTCCGGCAGTGACACCTTTTACCTCCATCGTCTGTGGCAGGCTGCCAACAACACTCCATACAATCACCGCTATGGCAGCCACCAGAAGCGCAGCTATAATCAGCCAGGCCTTCGGCTGAGATACCTTAATATATTCATCCAATTGTTCCGGAGATTCGACACGGTCAAGGCTTTCTTTTCGAAATATACTCCTTTTTTCCACTTTTTTAATCCTCCAGTATCGTATTCATTTTTTTTAGACTTCTACTTAATATTACACTTACATTTTTTTCTGTAAGACCAGTTATCCGGGCAATATCGTTATAGGATAATTCCATTTTATAACGCATTCCCACAATTTCTCTTTCCCGTTCAGAAAGACATCCCAAAAGTGCTTCCACTACCGTTTTAGTTTCCAATTGTTCCAGTTCTACAGGCTCCTGCTTCAACAACCTTTCCTCTATATCATCAATCTGCGTAAATCTATATTTTGCATTCTTACGATATTCATCATTCCAGATATTATGAGCGATTCCCATAAGCCATGCCGATACTTCAGCCCGATTTGAATCATAAAGGTCAAATTTCTCCAAAAAACGTATGTATGTCTTACTGGTCAGATCTTCCGCCCTCTCTTTTGACAACGTTGTATAGTAAAAATAGTTATAGACTTTACTGTAGGTTCTCTCATATATCTTCGCTATTTGTGTTTTGTCAAAAGGCATTCTTATCCTCCTTCAGCTTAAATCTACTGACTATTCGATTGTCAGAATGTCAACAAAACCGGTAATCTCAAATACTTCCATAACATTATCATTCACATTTTGAATGACCATATCTCCCTGCTTTTTCATCTTCTTCTGTGCGGAAAGCAATACTCTGAGTCCTGCGGACGATACATACTCCAAGTCACTGAAGTCAAAAATCAGTTCTTCCACTCCTTCTAAAGATTCTCCCAGTTCTTTTTCCAGCTGAGGTGTGGTCATGGTATCTAAACGTCCTGTAATTTTTACGATCAATCTATTATCTTCATGTTTTTTTTCAATCTTCATTTTATTAATCCTTTCCTTGAATACATAATTATATTTTATTTATGATCTTCCTCTCCATTTTTACCATAACAGAGCAAGACAATCGATAATTTAACACTGCAGAGTTAGTATAACATAGTATAAATAACAGAGTCTATCAAAAATCACCTTTTTCTCGGATGACATTTTTGTGTTTGCGGTAAATAACAAATCTAAAATTCCATTTGTAATTTAACAGTTTGTTTTGTAAGCGAGATTACCCGTTTGCAAATAATAGTCACGTTTTGTACGTAAAACTCCCTGTTTTTTATGCTGCAATTCTTTTAGAAAATAAAAAAAGCAGGAACTGTTTTAACATTTCTGCTAACAATTCCCACTCTAAAAACGCGTCTCCGGGAGGATTTGAACCTCTGCCCCCTCGCTCAGGAGAATCCAACACACGCTCTTATCTCTGTTAATATGTGTTACTCCAATTCAAACAGAATCAAGGAATAAAAACACTTTCGAATCAATTTCAGGCAAGGTATTTTCTCTAATCAATTTTTTAAGTACGGCTGATTACTTGACCTTGATTGATATCACTCCCACAGGTATGTTGATCTTACTTAAGGAAGTGCAGTAGTCAAAGGCATGAGCTCCTATTGTTGTTACAGTACTTGGAAGTTCTATTTCGCTTAAGGAAGTACATTCTTCAAAGGCATAAGATCCTATTGTTGTTACAGTATTTGGAAGTGTGATTTTGCTTAAGGACTTACACCCCATAAATACACCATCACCAATTGATGTTATACTCTCAGGTATGGTTATTTCACTTAACCCATTACACCCTTGAAATGCATAACTACCAATTGATGTTACATTCTCTGGTATGGTTATTTCAGTTAATGAATAACATTGTTGAAAAGTACTGTCTTTGATTACTGTTATATTTGGGGATAATGTTACTTTTTGAAGCATTTCACAATTTTTAAATACCCATCCACCCATTGAGGTACACTGTCCGGGATTTCTATTTCATTTAACATAACACACTCTTCAAAGGCAGAGTCTCCAATGGATGTAAGAGTGCTTGGAAGTTTTATCTGTGTTAAGAAAGAACACTTATAAAACCCTTGACTATTGATAGATGTAATCGTATACGTATTATTTGAAGAATCCTTTATTTCTCCCGTTAAGTCGAGAGTTGTAAAACTTCCTTCTCGATTTCCTCCAATAGAAAGATTTGTTCCGTCAGCTGTCACATTGTTTATTATTGTTCCGTCACCGTTTGTTAATGTTTGGGCTTGTGCGTTATAAGTCCAGTCTTCTGCTGCCGCCGAACTTTCATTTGGTGTAAAAATGAATATAAAGGTGAAACAGACTATAAACATGAATACATATTGAAAAATTCTTTTCTTCACGGCTTCCTCCTCATAAACTTTTTCTTTCATAAGTTGTTTTAATATCTATACCTATGTCATTATATCACGAAAATTTACATTTAACATTGCTCGTTTCAACGGATGAAATGGGTATTTAAAAGTGATATCTTTGCTGTAAATTTTGTATTATCCGGCAGAATACCTGATATTATCAACGTTTTATGAATTTTATTACATGTTCGCAGAAACGTATGTTTCTCTTACTTGTACCTTTAACCATGTGCTATTGTCCCCTTCATATTTTCATTTACTGCCTTCTTTCCGTAAAAAAAGTGGGAACTGTTTTATCATTTCTGCCAACAATTCCCCGCTTTGCGAAAATGTCTCGTGCGGGAATCGAACCCACAGCTAGTGCTTAAGGAAATCGAACATGCGTTCTTATCTCCGTTAATATGTGTTAATCCAAGTTCAGCAAAATCAAGGATTAAAAGCACTTTCGAATCAATTTTGTCTTAATGGTCCGTAAAAATAGGATGCCGTAGCCCCACCATCAATGAGAAAATCTGCACCTGTGATGAAAGCACCCTTATCGCTCATCAATAGTTCCGCCACATTAGCAACTTCGTCCGCTGTTCCTGGACGCCCGGCTGGACACTTTGCGAACATATTTTTGTAGAAGTCTCCCCGAGGTCCGTTAAACTCATCGATTGCCAACGGTGTAACAATAATCCCCGGAGAGATGGAGTTGATTCGCGCTCCCTTTCCCCCCCAATTAACAGACTCTGCCATCACACGCTTTTCATTGCACCGTTTGGCCAGCTGGTAAGCGTGCAGTGTATCCCGGATATTCTCCGGCTGAAGCAGCGTTAATTTCAGAAGTTCCTCAGTCGGAGTACAGGCCAACTGCTCATCCTCCTCCGGTGTGAGCTGTTTCATCCGATGACCGGACTGACTGGAAATGGTCACTCCCACGCCGCCGGGAACGATTACCTTACCAACCTCCTCCAACAGAACAGCAGTCCCATACAGGTCCACCTTCAAAATCGCCTCGACAGGAGCCTGACTTGGAGAGACACCAGCGGCATTCACCAGCATGGTGATGTCACCGTACTTCTGTGCCTCGGCGATGATGTTCTGAATCGACGCCCGGCTGGAGAGATCCATCTCCATCGGCACCGCATCAAAACCTGCATCATTCATGGTCTTGGCGATGGCCTGAGCGTTCTCAGGCTTTTTATCACCGATCACAATCTTCATTCCATATCCCATCCGGCGGGCAATAGCCATACCAATCTGCCCCGCACCGGTCAAAATCATTACATTTTTCATAGTAGATTCCTTTCTTTGTCTGAATCGCTTTAGGCAAGCAACTGAATCATTTCAAGTTCTTATACGCTTCTTCTAAAACCGGCTCACACCATTCATTCTTGGTGTCCTCTCCAGAGATCTCCAACGCAATATGCGAAAACCAGCTATCCGGTGCTGCACCATGCCAGTATTTTACCTCCGGCTCGTAACCGCGCTGTACTTCATCCTGGCCTTGCTGTACCACATCATCATAGCTGCCGGTATAGGGCACCACCGTCTCGATCTGCACCATGTCCGTCCCGGTGACCTTTTGGAGCATCTTGGCAACTCGTTCTGTATTGCCGTTTGACCAAGAGTAACATACAATCAACATCTTTTTGCTCATTTTGCATTTGCTCCTTTTTGCTTCATTTTGTAACGCAGCCATACACTGCCGACGTCTTTCACTTCTGCGTTTTCCAATCGGAATCCCAACGCCTTTGACGGGGCAAAATTTCCTTTGGCGGAGAACAGTGCAGGCGTATCGGTAGAACCATCGGCGGCTGCCGCAATCACGATGCTGATCTCATCGCACATTCCAGCATGGATAAACGACCAGTTCAGAACGCCTCCGCCTCCCAGCATCAGGGTTTCAATATGAAATAATACTTTCAATTTCTCCATGGCCAGCCCATAGTCAAGTCCAGTCTCTCCGGCAATGATATAGGAAATGCCCAGCCGCCGCAGAAATGCTTTATAGGCATTGGATGCCTTTCCCGTGAGAATTTCCAGCACATGGGCAGTAGTATCTCCGTAAGTCAGTGTGCAGCTTTTCCATCCCAGCTTACCGGAAGGATCTACCGAAACATAGTACATACCCGCATCCGGTTGCGCTATAAAGTCTCCCTCCGGCACTTTCTGAGCGTTTTCGTCCAACTCCGGCTTTTCATAAAAGGTAAAGTTATCGTCAGTTGTCACCCGGCCGGAGAGCCACCCCAGATGTTTGTAATAGGCGTTCTTCCCAAAGGCGATGTCATAAAAGACGCTGCCCGCCTGTTCGCCCTCCGGGGTTTCCATGTAGTCGCCCATGATTTTTCCATCCAGAGAGGTCATCATGTGGCAAAATATATAAGGTCTGTTCATGTTATCTCCTCTTTCTCAGTGCCCACCAAACACCGACAGGTCCATTGTTTTCAGCTTTGTGTTGATTGCAGCGATCTCGGCGTTGCTTAAAGTGATTTCCGCCGCTCCAAGATTTTCATGTAAGCGGTTCATTTTGCGGCTGCCTGGAATGGGGATAATGTAAGGCTTCTTACACAGCATCCAGAACCAACTGCCGAGACACGCAGATCGCTGTTACCTAAGAAACGAAATTTCATATCCTTCCACCTCCCAAGTCGCTTATTTTTTCAGCCAACGAAGGACAGCATCTTTGCTGTGGTCTACATCGGAGCCACAGATTGCCAGACCGGCCTTAATATCGGCTCCCTTGCAGGTGTGAGCAATGTTTCGTTCCGTTCCACTCAGACCGCTGCCCTCATGGGTACAGAAGGGGTAAATGGTTTTTCCGGTCCAGTCGAAGGCTTCCAGGAAGGTATAAACTGCCATGGGCAGATCACCCCAATAGTTTGGGTATCCCAGGTAGATTTCATCATAGTCTTCTAGATTCTCCGGCATTTCTACCAGCTCCGGACGGGCATTGGCCCGTTTGTCGGCCATTGCCTGATCGGTGCAGCGCTTATAGTTGGAAGAGTAGGGTACCTTCTGTTCAATTTTGAACAAATCAGCTCCCGTCACATCTGCGATCATGTGTGTTACTTTTTCCGTATTACCTACCTCAACAAAGCGATACTGACCGCCAAAGTAATTTTCATCAGCCCGCGAATAAAATACAACAAGTTTTGCCATTCTAAATTCTCCTTATTTTTCAAATTCCTTCGCCACATCCACCAACAATTTACGGATCGAAAGATGCTGGGGACAGACTTTCTCACATTTTCCACACTGGATACAGTCGGACGCCTTGCCTTTTCCTCCGCCAGTGTGGATGACATTATAATAATAATCAGCATTCCAATCGTGATGGATTTGCTTGGTGTTCATCACGGCAAGCAGATCAGGAATAGAGATGTGGTTGGAACATCCCGCCACACAGTAGCGGCAGGCAGTACAGAAGATCAGATTCATGGAATGGAATATTTTCCGTACCTTGTCAATCACAGCCAGCTCCCGTGTGTCCAGTGGACGGAAGTCCTTCATAAAGCTGATTTTTTCCGCCATCTGCCCCATACTGCTCATGCCGGAGAGCACCATCATCATGCCATCAAACCCTGCGGCATAGCGGATGGCATAGCTTGCGGCAGACCTCATAGCATTTGCGGCTCTCTACCGCTGGATCCTCATAGTCCAGATAGTTGAACTGGATCTGTACCACTTCCACCTGGGGATACTCGGTCAAAATCTGTTCCAGTATCTCCGCCCGGTCATGGAAAGAGCTGCCGAAGTGCCGGATTTTACCTTCTTCCTTCAGCTCCAACGCTGTCTCATAAGCTCGGCATTTCTTGAAATAGGCAAATTTGTCTGCCCCTTGCGCATGCATCAGGTAGAAATCAAAGTAGTCCACCCCGCAGGCTTCCAGCTGACTATGAAAAAACGGATATCCTCTTGATTCCTGAAGAAAAAATTTGTAAGCTTATCCGTAAGGATATAAGAGTCACGGGGATATCGGCTGATCAGGCAGGCTTTCCAAGCAGTTTCACTCTTGCCGTCCAGATAGCCATGCGCCGTATCAAAGTAATTGAACCCGTTTTTAAGAAAAGCACCCACCATACGGCAAGTCTGCTCCGTATCCACTTCGTCACCTTTCATAGGCAGGCGCATGCAGCCGAAGCCAAAATTCTTTTTGATTTTTTTCATGAGACATCCTCCTTTGTATCTTAATATGCAGATACCTCGTTTTCGGCAAATATCCAATTACCACTTTCTCAGACCTGTTTGCCCATTCTATAAGCCTCATCATAAGACGGATGCTGAAAAACATCTCCTTTGTCCCAGGTACCGGTTCCATAAATCACGCCTGATTCCTTTGCGTCAGGCAAACAGCGCAGAAATCCCCGGAATGCCGCCAGAGTCTCTTTCCCAGCTTCATGCTGTGGATCGGCAGCTGTGATAATAAAATAAAACTGCTTACCGGAAATGGACTTGTGATCCACAAGACAGCGGTCAATCAGCATCTTCATCTGACTGGACAAAGAGTAAAAGTATACTGGCGAAGCCAGCACAATCACGTCAGCCGCCACAAGTTTGGGAAAAATTTCCTTCATATCATCATTGATAATACAGATATGGTTCGTCATACATCCATAGCATGCTCGACAGGGAGACAGCTTCTTTTCCCGCAAATTCATTTTTTCTACTTCATGTCCAGCCTCAACGGCACCTTTAGCGAATTGATCGCAAAGTACATCCGAATTACCACCTTTCCGGGGACTGGAACTGATGATCAAAACTTTCATAACAGGTTCTCCTTTAATTGATTTACTGTCATTATAAAAATTGCCATGTACAGAATCAATTTGAGTTTTACTCTTGTTTCATAAGTTTATCTTATATGAATTGCCGTAAGTGCCAATAGGTATATTTCTGGATTGTAAATGACCATGAAAACAAAGACTGCCCCCGCAGAGCGAGAGCAGTCTTAAACCAGACATTGTCGTTATTCAAATTTACTTTTCAGAATATCAGCAAATTCTTCCACATAATAGCCGGAGTTATTCTTTTTCCAGAACAGACAGTAATTGCGGACGATCTGTTCCTGTCCACGGAAAAGAGGAACGCGGCAGATGGAAGCGCCAAAGGTCATAGCTGAGCCACTGCCTTCCACAGGGAAAAACCCCTGATTGCTGATGACCATCATTCGCGCTTCCTCCAGATTTTCCGCATATAGTATCTCTCCCTGAATACCGATTACAGTCTGATAAAATTCTTTCTCAATCGCTTGTTGTTCCTTGGAAGCAACAAGAATGCAGGGAATATTTTTCAGTTCCTGTACCGTGACCGAAAATAGTTCTGCCACGGGATTACGGGCCGCTATTTCAACATACATTCTGTTGGTGGACAGGATAAGATTCACATATTCATCGGAAAAGGCACGGCGTTGATCATTGAGTACCAAATCCGCGCCACCAGTGCGAACCAGGTCAAATAATTCTTCATGATTTCCATACAGCAGTCGCAGGTCAACACGAGGATATTTTTCCGAAAACTCCTCCAGAGCCTGATGCACTTCCGGACTGTTATGACTGCGTAAGTATCCGATTTTTAAAGTTGTTTCATCCCCACGGGCGATCCTGGCCGCCTCATTACATATCTGTTCATAATCCGCGATCAATATCAGACTCTTTTTATAAAAGTGTTCTCCGGCAGGAGTCAACACAAATTTACGATTATAACGCTCCAGGAGCGAAAATCCCAGCTCATTTTCCAATGCTTTAATCTGTTGGGAAATAGCAGATTGAGAGATATGACACTCCTCAGCTGCTTCGGAAAAACTGTTATTTCGAACAACAGATTGAAAATATTTTATTTGGCGAAGCAAAATCTCTCTCCCTTCTAATTAACTTTATTGAAAAATATAAACACTATTTGATGGTTTCAATTTTCTATATTTAATATAGCGTTAATCATTCGCAATGTCTATAACTTGCAATTACTTAATTGTTTTTGCAAGAGATGCCAACAATGCGGCCATCTCCTGATTAGAGAGTACCTTTGCCAACAACTCTGCCTCTACACCTTCTGGAACTTTTAAGGTGCTTTCCGGCTTTTTTCTGTGTATCTGTGGATCAGTCTCTTTCTTGCCATAAAATGCATCTTCAAATAATTCTACATTCTTTTTAGGGTCATCATCCAGAATATGCAAATACACATCCGTTACCATATTAACCTCTTTTCTCTTCCTAGTCATACAACATTTTTTGTTTTCTTTTTACTATGGCTTCGGACGAATATTATATTATGAAAGCGAATCTTTATTCGGGCTGTTTGTCCAGTCAGTCATCAAAACTCTTTTTGGAAGAAACAGCTTTTCCTGTTTAAAAAACAAAGTCATCTATCGTGGATAACGGTAGATGACCCCAAGTTATATACTTCTTTATGCTGTTATTACTTTGTATTTGTGTTTTAATGCTTTTGACAGTGCCACATTTGTAAATGGAACAATCTGATCATTTTGCAAGCGGCCAAGGACAATACCCG
>OGYQ01001714.1_pt1 | contig 10149 bp, 10 predicted proteins | sample 1576641 | NCBI WGS metagenome assembly OGYQ01 (sample SAMEA3541476, study PRJEB24748) | human gut metagenome | biome: human gut; feature: human-associated habitat; material: faeces | place: China | collected 2012
ACAGACTGGGCCGATTATGTAACTCAAACAGCTCCCCATTGCCGAAAACCCGGAAAACCTGAAGAAAAAGAAAGTCTGCATCTCCCACGTGCCCGGAGTCTCCCATGCCTGCGGCCACGACGGCCACATGGCCATGCTGCTCACTGCCGCTCGGATCCTGGCAGCCCACAAGGAAGCATTTACCGGGAAAGTGGTGCTGTGCTTTGAACGGGGAGAAGAAGAAAGCGGGGACATCCAGAACCTGCTGCCCTATATCGTGAAGGAATCCGGACTGAAGATCGACGGCTGCTACGCCACCCATGTGCGGTGGGATTTGCCGGCCGGGAAAGTTTCTATCACCCCCGGAGCTGTCATGGGAGGGGGCTGTTCCTTTGTGATCCGGCTGAAGGGGACCTTCGGCCACGGGGCCCGGCCGGACCTGGCCAACAACCCCATGGACTGCTTTGCCGCCCTGTACCAGCAGCTGAACGAATTCCGCCAACGGAAGGTGGATCCTTTTGAATGTTTGACCTTCTCTCTGGGCTTCGTCCGCAGCGGGGAAAAGTACAATGTGATCCCGGAAGACCTGACCTTCGGCGGCACCGCCCGGTTCTTCAATTACGAAAAGGCCGGGAAGCCTTTTGAGGATTTCCTGAAAAGGGCCCTGGCGGGCAATGCAGCGATTTACGGCTGTGAGGCGGAGATCCAGCATATGCCTGAAGCCCTATTCGAGGCTCGGAACAATACCGCCTGCGCCCAGCTGGGACGGAAGGCGGTTGCGGACGCCCTGGGCAGCGATGCGCTCCAGGACCCCCAGCCCTGGATGGCCTCAGAATCCTTCGCCTTGTTCCTGCAGGAATACCCTGGAGTCCTGGCCTTTACCGGCATTGCCAATCCAGAAAAGGGCTGCGGAGCCAACCACCACACCCCGGAATTCGACATGGATGAAACAGGCCTCATGACCGGCGCCGCCATGGGGGTAGCCTACGCCCTGGCCTTCCTGAACACCGACTTCGATCCAAAATTCACCCCCAACCCGGAACCAGTGGACCGGTTGGCAAAACGAAATGTGTAAAAAAATGTTGCACATATATTTTTCACGTGCAACATCCCCTTTTTGTCAGCGGTCGATGGATTGAGAGAAAGGGCTGCTCCGCCACTTGGAGGTGCATAGAAATGAAATGTTACATCGTTGATGCTTTTACAAAAGAATTGTTCAAGGGAAATCCGGCTGCCGTGTGCATTTTAGATCATTGGCTTCCTGATGGACTGATGGAACAGATTGCAATGGAAAACAGCCTGTCCGAAACTGCTTTTACCGTCAGAGAAAATGACCACTGGCACCTGCGCTGGTTCACTCCAGGTGGAGAAATCGATTTCTGCGGTCACGCGACTCTGGGCACCGCCTTCGTCCTGGCCAATTTCATCGATCCTGCTGCCAGCTGTTACGTCTTCCAGACCCGCAACGGGCAAACTGACCGTTACCCGCAACGGCAGCCAGTTCTCCATGGATTTCCCAGCTTACACCATGAAACCTGTCCCTGTAACCGAAGCCATGGAAAAAGCTCTGGGTGTAAAGCCTGTGGAAGCCTATCTGGCACGGGATCTGGTCTGCGTCCTGGCCGATGAATCCCAAGTGATCCATTGTCAGCCCAATCTGGAAAAAATAAAACAGTTGGATGGCCTGCTCTGCCACATAACAGCCATAGGAACCAAATATGATACGGTCAGTCGTTCTTTTGCCCCCAAGCTTTCTATCGCTGAAGATTCTGTCTGCGGAAGCGGTCACTGCCATATCATTCCCGTGATGGCTTCCAAACTTGGCAAGCATGACCTTATTTCCTATCAGGCCTCCAAACGGGGCGGTGAACTGTACTGCCATTTGGAAAACGGGCGCATCGCAATGGCCGGCTATGCTGTACTGTATGCTGAATCCACTTTAAAGATCTGAAAGTCTGCCACATAGGATTCCCCTCATTGACTGTGCATCCATTTTCTACGTATAATGATTCATTGACAAATCTTATGGGAGGTTTTTGTCCATCTTGAAACGCAAAGCTTTTCTGGCTGCTTTTCCCCATACCCTGCCCATTTTCGCCGGGTTCTGGTTCCTGGGGCTGGCTTATGGGATTCTGATGCATTCTGCTGGATTCTCCTTTTGGTACCCCATGTTCATGAGCATGACCATCTTCGGCGGTTCGCTGGAATTCATCGCCGTGCGTCTGCTCCTTTCTCCCTTTGCACCCCTCCAGACCCTGGTCGTCAGTCTGCTGGTCCAGGCTCGCCACCTGTTCTACGGCATTGCCATGCTAGACCGGTTCCGGGGAATGGGGTGGAAAAAGCCCTATCTGATTTTCGGTATGTGTGATGAAACTTTTTCCATCAACTATACCGCAGATATCCCCCCGGATGTGGACCGGGGCTGGTTCATGGTGTTCGTCACCCTGCTGAACCAGTTCTATTGGGTCAGTGGGGCCACCTTAGGTGGTCTGGCAGGCGGGCTGCTCCAGTTCAATACCAAAGGTCTTTCCTTTGTCATGACCGCCATGTTCGCCGTGATTTTCCAGGAACAGCTGAAAAAAGAAAAACAGAAAACAACGGCTGCTGTGGGGCTGGGGTGTTCCCTGGTCTGCCTGCTGCTGTTCGGTCCGGATTCCTTCATGATCCCTACCATGGTTTCCATCCTTGCCGTACTGCTGCTCCTGCGGAACAAACTGGAAAAGGAGGGGATCTGATATGACGGATATGCCTTTTGACCAGCAGGTCATCACCATCGCTCTCTGTGCCCTAGGGACCATGCTCACCCGCTTCCTGCCCTTTCTTCTGTTCTCCGGGAAAAAGGCCACCCCGCCCTTCATCCAATATCTGGGCAAGGCCCTGCCCTGTGCAGTCTTCGCCATGCTGGTGGTGTACTGCCTGAAGGATGTGAAACTTCTCTCCGGCAGCCACGGCATCCCGGAAGCCCTGGGTCTTGCGGTCACCCTGGCCCTCCAGCAATGGAAAGGCCAGATGCTCCTTTCCATTGCCGGTGGCACGGTGCTGTACATGGTCCTGGTCCAGACGGTATTTGGGTGAAAAGAGGGGCTGTTGCATCAGCAACAGCCCCTCTTTTCATATCCGTTCCTTCAATTCTTCCAGCTTTTTCTTCTGCTTTTCCACGGTTTCTTTTCCCAGCTTTACCTGTTCAGCGTTATTCTGGGGAGCGGGCCCGCCGTAGCTGGTCCGGGCTGCCACGCAGTTCTCCGGTTTCAGGCATTCCAAGAGATCCGCTTCGAACAGCGGGCACATGGCCTTATATTCCTCCATGGTCAGCTGACCCAGCAGTTTGTGCTCAGCGATGGCCTTGGCCACAGCCTGTCCCACTACAGCATGGGCCTTCCGGAAAGGCATCCCTTTCCGTACCAGATAATCCGCTAGATCCGTGGCATTGGAATAATCCTTATGGACCTCTTCCGCCATCCGTGCTTCATTGACCTTGGTGGTCAGGATCATATCCCGATACACCTGGAGAGAGAATTTCACCGTATCGATGGTGTCGAAGAATCCTTCCTTATCTTCCTGGAGGTCTTTGTTATAAGCCAGCGGCAGTCCTTTCAGGGTGGTCAGGAGAGCCATCAGGTTCCCATACACCCGGCCAGTCTTGCCCCGGACCAACTCAGAGATATCCGGATTCTTTTTCTGAGGCATCATGGAAGATCCGGTAGCAAAAGCATCGTCCAGCTCGATGAAACCGAATTCCGTAGAAGACCACAGGCACATTTCTTCACTGAACCGGGACAGATGCATCATGAGAAGGGATGCAAAGCCGAGGAATTCCAGCACATAATCCCGGTCGCTGACTGCATCCATGCTGTTCCCATACACCTGGGAGAAGTGCAGTTCCTCCGCTACCTGGAACCGGTCGATGGGCAGGGTAGTGCCTGCCACGGCACCGGCCCCTAGCGGCATGATGTCCGCCCCGTCCCAAACCCCCTGGAGACGGCGGAAATCCCGCCGGAACATGTTGAAATACGCCAGCATATGGTGGGCAAAGGTAATGGGCTGGGCCCGCTGGAGATGGGTATAGCCGGGCATCAGGGTCTTCAGGTGTTTTTCCGCCATGGTCAAGAGTGCTTCTTCGAACCGGATCAGCAGCTCCATGATTTCCGTGACTTCCCGCTTCATGTACATATGCATGTCCAGGGCTACTTGGTCGTTCCGGCTCCGGGCTGTATGGAGACGGGCTCCTGCATCCCCGATTTTTTCTGTCAGGGCTGCCTCGATGTTCATATGGATGTCTTCCAGTTCTGTCTTGAACTGGAATTTTCCTTCCTGGATCTCCGCCAGGATCTCTTTCAGGCCCTTTTCAATGGCCGCACCATCTTCCTGGCTGATGATCCCGGTGCTGGCCAGCATATGGGCATGGGCCATGCTCCCCCGGATATCTTCGTGATACAGTCTCTTGTCATAATCGATGGACGCATTGAAAGCATCTACCAGTGCGTTGGTGTCTTTGCTGAACCGTCCACCCCATAATTTTGTCTTTGCCATTATTTCAACTTCCCTTGTTTCATCAGAGCTCTTACAGTGAGCGGCAGGCCGAACAGATTGATGAAGCCCTGGGCATCTGCCTGGTTGTACACTTCATCTTCTCCGAAAGTGACATATTCCTTGCTGTACAGGGAATAAGGGCTGGTGGTGCCGGCCGAAATGATATTGCCCTTGTACAGTTTCATCTTCACCGTACCGGTGACGGTTTTCTGGGTTTCATCCACAAAAGCTTGGAGAGCTTCCCGCAGAGGAGAGAACCACATGCCATCGTAGACCAGTTCCGCATACCGGATGCCGATCTGTTCCTTATAATTATAAGTGGCCCGGTCCAGGCACAGGTTTTCCAGTTCATTGTGGGCATAATAGATGATGGCGCCCCCAGGGGTCTCGTAAACGCCCCGGTCCTTCATCCCCACCAGGCGGTTTTCCACCATGTCAGCAATGCCGATGCCGTTCCGTTTGCCGATTGCATTCAGCGTTTCCATCATTTCCACAGGATCCATCTTTTTCCCGTTCACGGCCACCGGCACTCCCTGTTCAAAATCCAGGGTAATGTATTCGTCTTGATCAGGGGCTGCTTCCGGTGTCTGGCTCATGATATAGATTTCCGATTTGGGTTCATTGGAAGGATCTTCCAGATCGCTGCCTTCGTGGGACAGGTGCCAGATATTCCGGTCCATGCTGTAATCTTTCTTCTTGGTCACAGGAACCGGGATATTATGGGCCGCTGCATAGTCGATGGCGTCATCCCGAGATTTGATCTGCCATTCTCTCCAAGGAGCGATCACCTTCAGCTGGGGAGCCAGCGCCTTGATTCCCAGTTCGAACCGGACCTGGTCGTTGCCCTTTCCGGTCGCTCCGTGGGCAATGGCATCCGCCCCTTCTTCCAAAGCGATCTTCACCAAGTATTTGGCAATGATGGGCCGTGCAATGGAAGTCCCCAGAAGATATTTCTTTTCGTAGACGGCACCGGATTTCACCATGGGCCAAGCATATTCCCGGAGGAATTCATCCCGCAGATCCAGGATATACGCCTTGCTGGCCCCGGATTTGATGGCCTTGTCATGGACAGGAGCCACTTCTTCCCCCTGACCGATATCCGCCGTTACGGTAATCACTTCACAATTGTTGTAGTTTTCCTTCAGCCAAGGAATGATGCAGGAAGTATCCAGCCCGCCTGAATAAGCCAGGACGACTTTTTTGATGTCTTTTTTATCCATTGTACGTCTCTCCTTTATGGGCGTGTCATAGGTCATACGCCGCTTGACAGCGGTGGATTCTCCACAGCCCTTCTTTTTATTTTACAGCACCGCGTCACTCATCAGCAAGGCCATGATGGCTTTCTGTACGTGGAGCCGGTTTTCCGCTTCGTCGAACACTGCTGACTGGGGGCCTTCGATCACTTCATCGGTGATTTCTTCTCCCCGGTGAGCCGGCAGGCAGTGGAGCACCATAGCGTCCGGACGGGCCAGATCCAGCAGATGCTGGTTGATCTGATATTCATGGAGGGCTTTTTTCCGTTCTTCCCGCTGGGCTTCTTCTCCCATGCTGGCCCACACATCCGTATAGAGAACATCGGCCCCCTTGGCCGCATCTTCCATGTCTTCCTGGACGGTGATGGTGCAGCCGGTGATGGCCGCATCCATTTTTGCCTGGGCCACGATATGGGGATCCGGCTGGTACCCTTTGGGGCTGGCGCAGACCATATTCATCCCCACTTTGGCACAAGCGAACATCAGGGAATGGGCCATGTTGTTCCCATCTCCCACATAGACCAGCTTCCGTCCCTTCAGCACATCTTTGTATTCCAAGATGGTGAACATATCCGTCAGTGCCTGACAGGGATGGAGCAGATCCGTCAGTCCGTTGATCACCGGGACCGTAGCATAATCTGCCAATTCCTTCACCGCTTCATGGGAGAAGGTCCGGATCATGATGCCGTCTACGAAACGGGACAGGACCCGTGCTGTATCTTTGACTGGTTCTCCTCGGCCGATTTGGGAAGTGGCTTCACTCATATAAATGGGATGTCCGCCCAGTTGGTGGAACCCCGTTTCAAATGAGACCCGGGTACGGGTAGAAGCTTTGGAAAAGATCATGGCCAGTGTTTTCCCCTTCAGGTATTCATGGGGTTCTCCCAGCTTCTGCTTCTTCTTCAGTTTTCTGCTTACGTCCAGGATGGTGGCAACTTCGCCCACTGACAGATCATGGATGGAAATCAAATCCTTATTTCTTAAAGCCATAGTATTCCCTCTTCTTCGTTAAAATTCTGCCAAAAGCTCGTCCAGTCCTTTCAGCAGTGCATCAATATCCTTTTCGCCGATGATCAGCGGCGGTACGAACCGCAGCACATTCCCCGCCGTGCAGTTGATGATGAACCCTTTCTGCAGGGCTCCCTGGACCAGGGACGCACCTGGTTTGGCCAATTCCATTCCCAGGATCAGCCCCATGCCCCGGACATCTTTTACCTTACCCGGATACTTGGCTTTCAGGGCTTCCAGCCCTTTCTTGAAGTAAGCTCCGGTTTTCGCAGCCTTCTTATCCAGTTCCAATTCTTTCATGGCCTTGATGGCCGCATAGCAGGAAGCACAGGAAAGAGCATTTCCCCCGAAAGTGGAACCATGGTCCCCGGGAGCGAATACATGGGCCAGCCGTTCCTGCACCAGGAACGCTCCCATAGGGAAGCCGCCTCCAATGGCTTTGGCTAAGGTCAGGACATCCGGCTTTACCCCACTGTGCATCCAGGCGAACCAATATCCGGTCCGGCATACCCCTGTCTGGATTTCATCGAAGATCAGCAGGGCATCATGGGCTTTGCACAGGGCCTGGACCTTTTCCAAATAGCCGTCCGGCGGCACGTGGACCCCGCCTTCCCCTTGGATCGGTTCCAGGAGGACGCCGCACACATCATCATCCATGGCCTCTTCCATGGCAGCCAGATCCCCAAAGGGAACGTAGACGAAGCCTTCCGGCAGGGGGTTCAAGCCTTCATGGTAATGATCTTGGCCAGTAGCTGTCAGGGTTTCCATGGTCCGGCCATGGAAGGAATCTTTGGCTGTGATGATCTTGAATTTCTTTGGATCCTTGCTGTGGCCGTATTTCCGAGCCAGTTTGATAGCCCCTTCATTGGCTTCTGCCCCACTATTACAGAAGAACACCCGGTCGAAGGTAGTCACCTCACACAGCTGTTTGGCCGCTTTGGCCTGGATTCCATAATAGAACAGGTTGGAACCGTGCATGATCTTGCCAGCCTGTTCGCTCACAGCCTTCACCAGAGGCGGATAGGCATACCCCAGGGCGTTGACCGCGATGCCCGCCAGGAAATCCGTATATTTATTCCCATCCGCATCATACAGATACGGTCCTTCTCCGTGGTCCAGAGCAATGGGGCTCCGTCCAAAGACCGGGAGATAATATTTCTCCGTGGTATCCATGATTTCTTTTGTATCCATCGTGCATCCTCTTTTCACTGGTTTCTTGATTCAGTCTCTGACAACTTCCGTACCCACACCCTCGTCGGAGAAGATTTCCTGGAGGATGGAGTGTTCCTGGCGCCCATCGATGATATGGGTCTTGACGGCGCCCCCGGATAAAGCGGAAATGCAGGCTTTCACCTTGGGGATCATTCCCCCGTCGATACTGCCCTTTACGATCAATTCCTGGGCTTTTTCAAAGGTCAGGGTGGACAGGAAAGTGCTTTCATCAGTGTGATCTTCGTAAATGCCCTTCACATCAGTAAGCATCAGGAGCTTTTCCGCCTTCAGGGCACCGGCCACTTCCCCAGCCACGCTGTCAGCATTAATATTGTAGGTTTCTCCGTCAGGACCGATTCCAGTCGGAGCGATCACCGGGATATAATCATTGGCCAGCAGCAGGTTGATCAGATCCGTGTTGACTTTTTCCACCGTTCCCACGTATCCGATGTCCACCAGGTTCACCTGTCCGTTTTCGTACACATCCGCCAGATGCTTCCGGGCTTCGATGAGTTTGGCGTCCTTGCCGTTGAGGCCGATGGCCTTGCCGCCCAGCATGTTCAGCCGGCGCACCAAATCCGTATTGGTCTTTCCCACTAAGGCCAGTTCTGCAATCTCCACCGTCTCTTTGTCCGTGACCCGCAGACCGCTGATGAATTCGGATTTCTTTCCAGCCGCTTTCAGCATGGCAGTGATTTCCGGCCCGCCGCCGTGGACCACCACCGGGCGCATGCCGGCGCAGCGAAGGAATACAATGTCCTCCAGGACTTTATTTTTGAGATCATCGTTGAGCATGGCATTGCCGCCGTATTTTACGACCACCGTTTTCCCTTTGAAAGCGCTTAAATATGGCAGTGCTTCGACTAATATATTCATTTCATTATTTTTGATCTGCATTGCATTTCCTCCTAATCCAATTCCTCGTGTTTGGGATTTTGCTTCCGAAAATCGGAACCATATAGAATACGCTTGATCAGTCCATGACTTTCTTCTCGCTTTCCAAACAGTTGGCAAAGCAGAAAACGGCTTTCCCCTTCCAACTTCTCACTAAGCCGCCGTCCCTCCTTTATGTTGCATTATTATACGCTTATATGCATAACAATGCAACTATTTTTTTTGTTTTTCCCAGGGGAAGTCACATCCTGATAGATGCCTTCATTATAGTACGAAAGAACGGGTTCCATCTACCATTTTTCCGAAAAGAACAGGACAATTTTGTGACCTGCTCCCAGAATTTCTGCAGGTCATGGAGAAATGCCGGCCCAGCAACGGGTTGCCCATGGATTTTTCTCCTGGTTTCAAGTACAATGGAGAAGAAAAGGGGGAGAAAACTTATGCGTAAATTGTTATGCATCCTGGTCCTGCTCGCAGGAGCCCTATGCTACTATGTGACCCGTCCTTCCACCATCCATGAAAAAGTCGGAGCCCCAGCAGAAAGAGCCGTCCTGCAGACCCTGCCAAGAGGAGTGCCCCAGGACAGTTTTGTCCGTGATCTCCCCCGTCCTCTCCAGCTGGCCTGGCAGGGATGGCATATCCGGGAAATCGCCCGCAGCCGGATTCCCCGGGAAGACTGGGTATCCCTCAAAGACATGTCTCCCTGGCTGCCCAAAGCTCAGGTAGCTGTGGAAGACAAACGCTTCTACTCCCACCATGGAGTGGATCCGGATGGCATCATCCGAGCCACCCTGGTCAATATCCAAAATGATGAAGTGGTAGAAGGAGCCAGCACCATCACCCAACAGCTGGTAAAGAATCTGCTGCTGGAAGCAGACCCGTCTCTTCGGCGGAAATTTACGGAAGCGGGGTTGGCTTTCTTGGTGGAAGCCCGATGCAGCAAACAGGAGATCCTGGAAATGTACCTGAATACCACCTTCTTGGGAGCTGGCGCCACGGGTGTCAAACAAGCCTCCCAAGTGTATTTCGGCAAAAAGCCTAAGGACCTGAGCCTGCCCCAATCCGCCACTCTGGCCGGTCTCCCCTATGCACCCACCGCTTTGAATCCCTACAACAATTGGCAGGGCTGCAAAAAGAGACGGAACCTGGTGCTGAACCGGATGGCAGAGCAAGAAATGATTACCCCGGAACAGCTGGAAGATGCCCTGGACAGTCCTTTAGGGATAGGAAAATAGGGAGTGCTGCACGTTCTGTGCAGCACTCCCTATTTTCC
>OGYQ01001716.1_pt1 | contig 10133 bp, 16 predicted proteins | sample 1576641 | NCBI WGS metagenome assembly OGYQ01 (sample SAMEA3541476, study PRJEB24748) | human gut metagenome | biome: human gut; feature: human-associated habitat; material: faeces | place: China | collected 2012
CATATTTGAAAGGGGCCCGGGACAGAGCGCCCAGAAGAAGAGAGAGAAGAAAAGTGGAGAACAGCAGGACGACCACCAGTCCCATCATATCAGTGGGGCCGGCGGTCAGGGGAAACAGATAAAACATGACAGCCTGTATCAGAGCAAGTACAAGCTCTTTCCTGTATTTTTTCATCCTTCTGCCCTCCTTTCCGGGCCGGGGCAGACTACAGCTCTGCCAGCATCTGGGCCGGGTTGTCGGCTGCCTTCACCTTCCCGAAGGCTTTGACAATGGTGCCCTCCTCATCGATCAGGTAGGTGGTGCGCACCACGCCCATGGTCTTTTTCCCGTACATATTTTTCTCCTTCCACACATCGTAGGCCTGGATGCAGGTGAGCTCCGGATCGGAGAGCAGGGTGAAGGGAAGGCCGTACTTTTCCTCAAATTTCTTGTGGGAGGCCACGCTGTCCTTGCTGACGCCAAGGACGACAGCGCCCTTCTCGGCAAACTGGGGATAGAGGTCCCCGAAGCCGCAGGCCTGTTTGGTGCAGCCGGGAGTGTTGTCTTTGGGATAAAAATAGAGGATGACCTTCTTTCCCCTGTATTCCTCCAGTGTGTGCATGTCTCCGTTCTGGTCCGGCAGAGAAAATGCCGGTGCCTTTGTTCCGATTTCCAGCATAGTGGTTCCTCCTTTAATCTGAAAATTTATTCTGAAATAAAGGGTATCCCCATCTTGCGCAGGGATTTCCCATAAAATGTCCGGGTTTCCTCGTCGGGGAAGAGCAGCAGGACCTGAAACCCGTCTGCGGCCAGGCCTGTGTCGCTGCAGTGCCATTTCACGTCAAAAAGCATTTCCCGAAGCGCCTCCCCGGTGAGCTTTGCTGTTTTCTTTGGAAATCTTATCCGGCGCCTCTACAACCTGCATGCCCTCTTCCAGGGGCTGCGCAGGGGCGCTGTCAATGCAAAGCTTGATGATCATATGTCTGTGTCCCTTCCTTTCTCTGGAGCGGTGTCCTCCTGGACATCCGCCTCGTGGGCATACCAGCCGAGCATGGTCCTGTTCTCGCCCCAGAAGGAGGAGCTGTCCACTCCGAAGAGGGCAAAATGAGGCGCGTCCGGGTGGCTGGATACGCGCATGGACATCACCTTATAGCAGTTGACCAGCTGTTTGCCGTCATGGCTGCGGATCATGATCTTGCCTGTGGACACTGCCGCGGGGGCGGGAGCGGGAGAGGCCGGTGACGGGCTCTCGGAAGCAGGGCCTGCCTGCTCCTGGCTGTCTGACTGGTCTGAGACCAGATAGTCCAGGGAGACTTTCAATATCTGGGATAGGGTGATCATCTTCTCCATCTCCGGGTATCCGTTTCCCTGCTCCCAGCGGGAGATGGCCTGCCTGCTGACATGCAGCTGCGCAGCCAGCTCCTCCTGGGAAATATTTCTTTCCTTTCTTACTGTGCGAAGATTTTCTCCAAAGCTCATAGGGGTGCCTCCTTTTATGTATGATATGCTGTCAGATCCGGCCGCTTCCATGTGCGGCGGGCCTTTGTGGTATGCCTGTATCATAGCGGAAATGCCCTGAGCAGGCCACCAACCCTGGCTTGCAAAAGCGCAACCTGGGGTTGCATTTTATATTTCAGAGGTATATCAGAGGTATTTTGACCCCTCCCGGACACTCAGCTTGTCCATCTTTTCCCCGTAGGTGCGGATAAAGTCCCGCACCCACTCGGGATCAGTCTTGGAGTAATCCCGCAGGCTCCAGCCGATGGCCTTGTTGATGAAAAACTCCCGGCTGCCCAGATTGTTGACGAGGATTTTCTCCAGCAGCTCTGTGTTGGTCTTCTCTTTTCTGCCAAGCTGATGGTCGATGGCGATCCTGCGCAGCCAGAAGTCCTCATCCAGAGACCACTCCAGCATCAGGTCATCCACCCGGCTGTCCTGAAGGCCAATGCGGCCGACGACCTGGTCAAAGAGGTCAATGGTGTCCCACCACTGCTTTGCCTTGATGTAGGTCCTTATCTTAGGGATATCCTCATAAGTGAGCAGGTCCTGCATAGTCCTCAGATAGTCTCCCACCAGATACTGGAATTCCCGGTGCCCATCTGCATAGCACTGGTCGAGAAAAGTCCAGTCGATCCTTCCGGCTTTCTTTTCCTGTCTGAGAAAATCTCTGTACAGCGCTCTGCGCTTCGGGGTGGGAAGACCGTAGAAGGGGAACAGTTCCCTCATGTACCTGGACATTTTGACAGCGTTTTCTCTGTCTTCCTGTTCCTCAAATCTCTTTTTGACAGCAAGATATTTTTCCATGCTCTGGTTCATTTCTGTACCTCCTGCAGCAGGTCCTCCGGCGCCATTCCAAACAGCTTTGCCAGGGCGATGAGGTTGGTGGTGGGCTCCGAGGTGCCGTTTTCCCATTTGGAGACAGCCTGCCTGCTGATTCCCAGCGCCTGGGCCACGAATTCCTGGGTCATCCCACTGTCCGTGCGGTGTTTCTTCAGCACCTCGCCCAGGGATTTCCTTGTCCTGGCCGTCTCCGGGGTGACATTGCCGGACCGGATGTATTTCCTTAGGGCCTTCACGACCAAAATGAAGAGATAGACGCCGCCCACAAAGGTCCCAAGGACATAGATGAGATTAAAAAATGCAATAACAACAGATAAAGCAGATAAAATTTCCATATAGGATCCCTCCTTTTGATGGATACAGCATAGCATGTATGCGCAGTTGCATCTATCAACCCGGGCGCAACTTTGCGGTTGCACCGGAAACTGCCCAAGGCGGATATGTAGAGGGCGTGCTTTTTTATCAGCTGCGCAGGATTTTCTCCAGGGCCTTGCCTTTGGCCAGCTCGTCAATGAGTTTATCCATATAGCGGATCTTCTGCATGAGCGGATCCTGGATTTCCTCCACACGGATACCGCAGACAACCCCCTTGATGAGAGAAGAGGCGGGGTTGATCCGGGGTGCGTTCTCAAAAAATGCCTTTAAGTCCGCCCCCGAGTCAAGCTGCCGTGCAAGTCCTGGCTCATCGTATCCTGTGAGCCAGCAGATGACAGTGTCTACCTCTTCCTTGGTCCGTCCTTTTTTCTGTGCTTTCTGAAGATACAGAGGATAGATGTCTGCGAAAGGATAAGAAAATACTTTGTTTTCTGCCATTGGAACCGCCTCCTTTTGTTATTCATAGTGTATCATCTCTGTTTTGCAGTGTCTATCATTTCCCTAAATTCGTTTTCATAAATTTGTACAATATGTCCTATTGATACCTTTGTCAGTTTCTTGTATAATGTAAACCATCTACAGAGAAAATCTTTTCTCTGAGGCTGCCCGGCAGCCATTCTTATTTATGATCATCCGGCATTCGTCCGGGGCGGTTTCCGCTACAGAAATTCCTTTTTATGAAGTCTGCAGACAGGTGAAAAGGTTGCAGTCCGTTGTTTTTATGTCTATAATGGAGGTGTGACATCTTTATGTGCATGACGAAAAAAGTAAATATGGTAAATGTGGATGACTCAGAATATCCCACAGCTGAATGAATACGCCATTTTTGTGGACAGAGTGCGGAGAAATCTGAAGGCCGGAAAGCCGCTGGAGGAAGCAATCATGCAGACGATAGACGACTGCATCCGGGACGAAATTCTGAGGGACATCCTGATCCAGCAGAAAGCGGAGGTGGTGCAGGTGATACTTGAGACATTTGACAAAGAGAAGTATGAGAAGGCCGTGAAGAGTGAAGCCTATGAGGACGGATATCAGGCTGGGAAGGATGAAGGGTATCAAGCCGGGAAAGAGTCCGTGCTGAAGGAGAAGGTAAAGAAAAAGCTGTCCAGGGGAAAGACAGCACAGGAGATCGCGGAGGACTTGGAGGAGAGCCTTGAGACAGTGGAAGAGCTGATCACTCAGCTTTCCGGCACGTCTTCTCCATAACATAGTTTGTCAGCCGGATACCGCGGCGCTCCACGGTCTGCTCTTTTACAATGCGGTATCCTCTTTTTTCAAAAAAAGGCTTTGCGGTGATGGAAGCGTGGGTCGTAAACCGGACGGGGGAAAGCTCCGGAGAGAGGGCAGCTTCCAGACGGTCGCAGATAGCAGTGGCTATGCCCTGGCGCTGAAAATCTTTATGTACGTAGAGGCGGTCCAGGTAGTCTGTGTCGTCCATGTCGCCAAATCCGACAATGATACCGCTTTTTTCTGCAACAATGGTGTGGTGGGCTGAAAGTGTGGCCTGCCACTTTTTCAGCTCCAGTTCTTTTGGAGCCCATGCGTCCAGTTGGACGGGAGTGTAGTCCGCGGCGCAGACTGTGTGGACCGTATCCTGGAACAGGCGGACGACGGCGGCAAGGTCCTCTGAGGTATATGCTCTGTAGATCATAGGTCTTTCCTCAGGACCTCCTTTGGCGGCTCGATCTCGCTGGCCAGTGTGTGTTCCGTGAGCTCAGACAGGAGACGGATCTTTTTGTTCAGCATGGATCTCATGCAGTTGGGGACATGCTCCTGGTGGGCCCGGTGTATGGCCACGCACTCTTTGCAGTTGCCGTGATAGCGGCACGCTTTTTTGCAGGGGCAGTGGTCCTTATCTTTGTATTCCTCTCTGAACTGAGCGGCAAATTCTTCCTGGAGTTTCAGGCCTTCCGGACGGTTCCCTTTATGAAATTCCTTCATTGCGGCCAGTTCTTTTGGATTGTTTTCGATTATCATATACGCCTCCTGATATAAGCAGTCTTTTTCGCTCTTTCTGTGGAGCAGTGTATCACTATCCGGCGGAGATGTCCATATCTGTTTTCTTGCTGTTTATCTGACCGGCGTGTAGCTGATCTTTGATTCTTCTTCCGTGGCCTCCAGTTTGAAGATGACAGGGCGCAGCCCGTCGTTGCAGGAGACGATGGCGATGCCCGGTTTTTTGATCCAGTCTTCGTAGTAGAAGAGATCTTCCCCTGCTCCGTGAGCCAGGGCGAAGACATACTGGTAGATGGCTTTCCAGGCCTCATCGCACATGCCTTCCGGCTTTGCGTAGTCCGCATAGAAGATCTGCCCCTCCTTCATCATGGGACAGGCGGTCAGCCCTTCGACTCCGTATTCTTCAGCCAGTTCCTTGTCAAGAGTTGTTTTCAGTACAGTAATCTTTACCTGTTTCATCATCAATCATTACCTCCTTATTTGTGCTGCGGCGCCTGGAAGAAACATGGGAAACCTTGCAGGCAGGCGCCTGTATGTATTATTATGAGATCATCCTAAAATGCTGCCCAGAAAAGGGGGATTGTCATGCAGACACCTACATATATTTTTACGGATGATTTTTCCGGATTTGAGGAAGTTTTTAAAGCTGCTCCACACAGAAGAGTGTCCTTTGAGAAAGGCGACAGCCTGTGGGCGTCAGGACAGCCGTTTTCGCCTATTTACTATATTTTGTCCGGGACCGCGATGACCTGCATCCACCACGAGGAGGGGCGCAGGAAAATCTTGTCTTTCCACGGCAGGGGGACAGTCTTTCCGGTCTATCACGCCAACCAGTTTAAAATAGAAAGATCCATTGTCACCCAGGCTCTTGAAGAGGTGGAAGCGCTGGAGTTCACTGGGGCACAATTCCGAAGCATGATGCAAGAGAACTTTTCTTTTGCGGAGACTGTTATAGACTGGTACGCGTCTTACGTAAATCTGCTTCTCTATGAGACGGCGCATCAGGAGTACAACAGTGCGTTCCTTAAACTGTGCAATCTTCTCTATCTTCTTTCAGATAAAAAAGGCGGACCGGATGACAGGCAGATCCATCTGAGCCAGGAGGAGCTTGCAGATGTCCTCGCTGTAAACAGAGTCAACCTTTCCAGACACCTTTCCAGGCTCCGCCAGGAGGGGATCATCTCCACAGGACGGAAGCAGATCCAGGTGCTGCGGCCGGATCTGCTGGCGGATTTCTGCTCCAGCGAGACCGTATAAAAAACGGTTCTCAAAGACAGATGAGGCTTGGGGTCCTTTACGACCATCATACATGAAAGCAGAAGGATTGTCTGTAGTTTAGGCTACAGAGAGTGCTCTGATTTTTCTGTCATTCAAAAGCGGGATGTGGTATAATTTATGATGTATGATGCGGGGCAAAAGACCATGCATTTCACGGCGGCATGAGTCTGCACAAATCGGGCCCCGAGGTGCCAGGGAGGACTTATGATCATCAGTGCGAGCAGAAGGACCGACATTCCTGCCCTGTATCCGGAGTGGTTTATGAACCGGCTGCTGGCAGAGGAAGTCCTGGTCCCCAACCCCTACAACAGAAAAAAAGTGAGCCGTATCCGCCTTACGCCTGATGTGGTGGACTGCTTTGTGTTCTGGACAAAAAATCCGGAACCCATGCTCCCCTACCTGAAGATGATGGACAGGCTGGACTATTCCTATTATTTTCAGATGACGGTCACGGACTACGAGCAGGATATCGAGCCGGGGCTCCCAGCCACAGAGGAGTCTATTGCCTCCTTTATCCTTCTTAGCCAGCGGCTGGGGAAAGAACGGGTGGACTTTCGCTTTGACCCCATCCTCCTCACGGAGAAATATACCATTGACTATCATTTGGAAAAGTTTGATATGATGTGCCAGTGGCTGCATCCCTATACGACCCGGTGTATCTTCAGTTTTGTGGACGCATACAGAGGCAGTCCGTTTCGTGAGCTGGAGGATGAGGAGAAATTTATGCTGGCGGAGGGACTTTCCAGGATAGCTGCAAAGTATGGTCTCCCACTCTATACCTGTGCGGAGAAAATCGATCTGAGCCGGTATGGCATTCAGCATGCAGCCTGCATCGACAAGGAGAAGGTGCGTGAGATCATCGGATATAAGCTGGACCTGAAGAAAGACAGGGGACAGAGGAAGGAGTGCGGCTGCTGTGAGAGCGTGGACATCGGCATGTATGACACCTGCGTCCACGGGTGCCATTACTGCTACGCGACAGCCAGCCTTGCCAGCGCAAAGAGCAGGAGGAGTGAGCATGATCCGGAGTCGCCCATTCTGATCGGACACCTGCAGGGAGACGAGACGATCACAGACAGAGAGGTGTCGTCCAGCAGGGATATACAGCTCTCGCTGTTTGATTTTATGTGATTTTTGGAGGAGTACAATGAACCGTTCGGAGAAAGCATCCTGGCTGATCCGGGAGCTGAAAAAAGAAAATCCCGGCTATGCTGTCATACAGGAGCCGGCAGATGATACAGAGAAGCGGAGGCTTCTGCGCAGCCTGATGAATGTGCGCTGGCCAGGGGAGGCGGACAGCGCTTTTTTGCAGGTGCAGGATGAGCTGCTTCGGGAGGAGCTGGAGGAAAAGGGCATTGTGAGCGCGGAGGACCTGCCTGTGATCCGGCAGGAGTACCCCTGTACAGCTATCAAAAATGACGGGCGGATCGTGCTGTGGCGGGGCGATATCACCACCCTGGCTGTGGATGCCATAGTCAATGCGGCCAACTCTCAGATGCTGGGGTGTTTTGTCCCCTGCCACGGCTGTATCGACAATGCGATCCACTCGGCGGCCGGCATTCAGCTCAGGAATGAGTGCGCACAGCTAATGGAAGCCCAGGGCTACGAGGAGCCTGTGGGAAAGGCAAAGATTACAAAAGGTTACAATCTGCCCGCAAAATATGTGATCCACACAGTGGGCCCGGTGGTGGGCGTGCAGGTGACGGAAAAGCAGAAGGAGGAGCTGGCCTCCTGCTACAGGAGCTGCCTGAAGCTGGCGGAGAAGAGCGGGCTTAAATCGGTGGCCTTCTGCTGCATCTCGACGGGGGAATTTCATTTTCCAGGCAAGCTGGCAGCCCGGATCGCTGTGGAGACGATCGACAGATATTTGTCCGGCTCCAGGCTTGAGCGGGTGATAATTGATGTGTTTAAGGAGGAGGATCTGCATATTTATCAGAAGATTTTCCGGTAATCATGTGAAAAAACAGGTTACTTATCCCCCGGACTGAAATAAGTTATCCACATCTGTGGTGGATAAAACGTGAAAATTTTGGGCAAACGGGTTAATAGTATGTAGATGAGATGTATGGAATATCAAAATTTTTAACTTATACGCAGAGGAGTAATGTACCATGAGTGAAATTATTAAGTCTGAAGTTCAAAAGAAACAAGAAGAGGTAAAAAGACTATTAGACAAAGATATTTTTATCTATTACAAAAGGGTCAAAAAATAACATCCACTGAGCGAAAATATTTGACGTATTTTGTGACATAATGTATAATGTACTTAACAAGGGAGCCGTTGGCCAGTGCACACCTGGCCGCCGGTACAATAAAGTCTTAAAATAGTGCCTTATCTTACCAGGACAGGGGCACTATTTTTTGTGCCTGTAAAAGGTAATGACAAGGGTAATTACAGCGCACAGCATGATAACAAAAGTAAAAAGATCACTGTATGTAACCATAGTACCAGCCTCCTTTGCAAAATCTGGCGGCTGGTATAGCACCCCAACGGCTCCCTGGGTAAATACATGATTCTGTTTGACTATTAAATGGGGACCTGCTTTTTGTCTGTAGTCCCCACATCCCAGTTCTTAAGAGTTTATGAAAATTCAGTGAATTCCTTGACAAAACCACACTGTCTGGCTATCATTATGGATAGTTTATGAAAAAGGCGGAGAAGAAGAGGAGTACGCAGGTGTTACCGCTCCACAAAAGAGAGGGCTGTCCGTGGGCTGAGAGGCGCCTGGAGAAGGAACTGCGGAAGGTAGCTTTGGAGCCGGATGGCCGAATGGCGGGCAGCAGGTAAGTCATCCCGGAGTCGTTCACGTTACAGAATAAGAGAAGATATATGGAGGCGTTTCTTCCATATTAAATAAAGGTGGTACCGCGGACAAGTTATTCGCCCTTTACGTTTCAGTGAGGGGTGATTTTTTATTCATCAGATCCCTTCGCTGTGTCAGTTACATACACTGTGTATCCGCAGGAAGAATGATTATGAGGAGGAAGACCATGAGCCAGAATCTGGAGAAAACCTACAATCCAAAAGAGATTGAACCGAAACTGTATGACAAGTGGTGTGAGAACAAATACTTCCACGCTGAGGTAGACAGGAGCAGAAAACCTTTTACAACTGTCATGCCGCCCCCGAATATCACAGGAAAGCTGCATATGGGCCACGCCCTGGACAACACACTGCAGGATATCCTGATCCGCTATAAGAGGATGCAGGGATACAATGCCCTGTGGATCCCGGGAACAGACCACGCTGCCATCTCCACAGAGGTGAAGGTGACAAACCAGCTCAAAGAGGAAGGAATTGACAAGAAGGAACTGGGACGGGAGAAATTCCTGGAGCGCACCTGGCAGTGGAAGGAAGAGTACGCGGGAACCATCGAGGGACAGCTCAAGAAGCTGGGTGTTTCCTGTGACTGGGACAGAGAGCGGTTCACCATGGACGAGGGCTGTTCCAAGGCAGTGGAGGAAGTGTTCATCAGCCTGTATGAGAAAGGCTATATCTATAAAGGATCCAGGATCATCAACTGGTGTCCGGTATGTAAGACATCCCTCTCCGACGCGGAAGTGGAGCACGAGGAGCAGGATGGACATTTCTGGCACATCAAGTACCCCATTGTAGGGACAGATGACTATCTGGAGATCGCGACTACCCGTCCGGAGACCATGCTGGGAGATACAGCCATCGCTGTGCATCCGGACGATGAGAGATACAAAGACATCGTAGGAAAGAAATGTCTGCTTCCGCTGACAGACCGGGAGATCCCCATTGTGGCGGACTACTATGTAGACAAAGAATTCGGAACCGGTGCCGTGAAGATCACACCGGCTCACGACCCCAACGATTTTGAGGTTGGAAAACGGCATAATCTGCCTGAGATCAACATCATGAATGACGACGCCACCATCAATGAGCAGTACGGCGGCAAGTACGCCGGCATGGACCGCTATGAGGCGAGAAAAGCCATGGTGAAGGATCTGGAAGAGCAGGGATACCTTGTAAAGGTAGAGCCCCACTCTCACAACGTAGGAACCCACGACCGCTGCCACACCACAGTGGAGCCTCTCATCAAGCAGCAGTGGTTCGTGAAGATGGATGAGCTGGCAAAGCCTGCCATCGAGGCTGTGAAGAACGGCGATCTGAAATTTGTGCCGGAGCGGTTTGACAAGATCTACCTGCACTGGCTTGAAAATATCCGTGACTGGTGTA
>OGYQ01001720.1_pt1 | contig 10108 bp, 8 predicted proteins | sample 1576641 | NCBI WGS metagenome assembly OGYQ01 (sample SAMEA3541476, study PRJEB24748) | human gut metagenome | biome: human gut; feature: human-associated habitat; material: faeces | place: China | collected 2012
CTCTGGAATTTGCAGGGCTTACAGGAAAAGAGACCGTGTGGGATCTGTACTGCGGCATCGGAACGATTTCCCTTTTCCTTGCCAGGGAGGCAGGACAGGTGTACGGGGTGGAGATTGTTCCCCAGGCTATCGAAGATGCAAAAAATAATGCCGCAGCCAATGGCATCGAAAACGCCAGATTTCACGTGGGAAAGGCGGAGGAAGTGCTGCCCGGCCTGTATGAAAAAGAAGGTATCCGCGCAGATGTGATCGTGGTGGATCCGCCAAGAAAGGGCTGCGAGCAGGCTGTGCTGGAGACCATGGTGAAGATGCAGCCGGAGCGGATCGTGTATGTGAGCTGCGATCCTGCCACGCTGGCCCGGGACGTGAAGTACCTGCGGGAGAGCGGGTATGAGATCAAGAGGGTGAAGGCTGTGGATATGTTTCCGCATACGGTGCATGTGGAGACTGTGTGCCTGCTGACGAGAAAAGTCTGATAAATCAAAGGGGTTCGACGATTTGAGGTTGATATGGTTCTGTGTTTTCTGTTTGGGGGGACTGAAGATAAGTTCCCTTGGAGCAGGTGGGGTAAGAAAAAATGAATTTTCGGCGAAAGGCTGAATTTTGTCGAAGAGATTAGTTGATACATGCTTGGGGAATAGAAAGGTGAGAGGTATCAATGTCTGAAAAAATGTTAGATATAAAAGAAAGTATGTACAAATTTTTGCAGGAACCAACAAGAGAAAAATTTATTGATATTGTTTTTAATGGAGTTGGAGAACAAAATAGTATAGATTTTAAAAAGGTATGGATAGAGCCGCAAAAATTGTCAGAAATAATTCTAGGTATGGCTAATACAGGTGGCGGGGTAATTATTGTAGGGGTTGATGAAAAAGATGATGGCACAATTGAGGCAATTGGATTGGAGGAAATTATTGATAAGGAAAAGCAATATTCTAGAATCGTTAAATTTTTGCCAGATACAGTTAAATTTGATCTTATAGATTTTGACTTTTCTGATGAGACATATTCTAAAATTGAGAATAAATTGTATCAAGTTATATTAGTTTATTCAGAAGACAAGGATTTGCCATATATTTGGAATAAAGATAGTAATGCAAATTCAGTTGGAGGTGTTTTTATAAGAAAAGGGACTAAAACAATTAAGGCGAATTCCTATGAATTAAGCAGACTAATTGATAAAAAAATTAAGTCAATGTATACAGAAGGTTCTAAATTAGCGTTGGAAGAACATTTGGAACAATTGAAAACTTTATATAAATTTGTGGGTGTGAAAGAAAATGTAATACATACGGGTATATTGAATGCAGGAAAGGTGCTGTCAGAAAGATTACAGTCAGTATTTTGTAACATGGGAGAAATAGAAAAAGTAAAGAATCCCTTCTATCCAGAGGAGGAATTTGAGGAGTTTGTCGCAAAAATGATTAAGGAGAAAAAATTAAAAATAGAGAAGGTTTTAGACCTGAAATAGACTATCTAAGGATTGCGAATATATACTATCGGGCAAAACTCCATATTTTTGTCCTGCAGTATAAAACTCCTGTCTAAGTGAATATTGAAACTGCCTGTCTGCTTTCAAAGAAAGCCCAATAATGCGGGGAATTTCGGGCATATAGAGCTGGTATGTGGCTGTGTTATCAATTTGGTTGGACTGGTAGCACAACCATTTTTTTACCCCTGGGGTAAAAGCAGTAAGAGGAAATGTCTTGGCTGGCTTTTTCAGATAGTAAACGAATGGAGTATATGATAAAATTGAGAAAACTAATGATGGGTATGGGGATTAGTATGGATTACGAAATCGAATTTAAGATGATTGATATAAGGGACATTAATAAGATTCAACATACGGAAAAGTGTGAAGCCCCTTTTGGTGGCGATATTGAGTCTGAAAGTGTGCGTGATATTGCGGATGAGTATTGCAAAGATGTAATGCAAAAAGCTATTGAGAAAACAGGAATGGAATGCCAATGGAGATATGTTGGTTGTACGGATAGGATAGGGTATTACGAATTTGAGGTATCAAGTTCTAGAATAAAGTATACAGTAGTATTTCAGCAGGATACTTATGAATGGAATAGGCAGTTAACAGTTCAAATTGGATATATAGATTCATCTAAGAAAAATGAACAACGAAATACATATGACATTTTCTTGGAAAAGCTGAAATTATGTATTAAAAACAGCATGGTACGGGATTGGTATAAATGCGTTTGGATGAGTGATAATCAATCATTATGGTTGTCTAAAGAAGTATATTCTGAAATATATATGGCAGAAAATGAATTACGGGCATTTGTGAATAAAGTAATGATTGAGAACTTTGGATCAGAGTGGCATGACAGACCAGAGTTTTCAAAGTTGCGTGCAAGTATTGAACTGAATGAGGGTAATGTAAAAAGAAATGTCCCTAGTTTTGCTAATATAGATGTCAATCTCTATACCGCTACACTTGAGACTTTAATGGACACAGTAAAATCAGATATTTATACGGACGAGATGTCAAATACGCCAGAAATTCAAAAATTAATTAAGAATAGAATTTTTGCTACCACACAGATTGATAAGATGCAATCTGCTTTAGATTTCTTAAGAATGCAATACACAAAGAAGTATAATATTTGGGATAAGTTTTTTGTGCCGCTTATAGAGAAGCCAGATAAGTTTGAGCAATCGTTATCGGATTTTATAGCGAATAGAAACCATGTTGCACATAATAAACTTCTTGATCTTTCGGCGAAAAACAAGATGTTTTGTGATACATCGGAATTTAGAGGATTTATAAAAGCAGCAGTTAGAAAGTTTGAGAATGAGCACCATTCTGAAGAGGTAGAAGAAACTCTGCAAGCTATTAAGGAACAGAAGGAATATGAGAGGGAGGCACGGTTAGAAATCATTGAGTCAGAAGCCGGAGTTACAATTCGAAATAGAAAAGAAATATTAAACTTATTTGCAGATGTGATGCATGATATTTATAATAGTCTCCATGAATGCTTATATTTTGATGAAGAAATAGATGTGGAAGAAATAAACCTGTTGAGGGATGATACTGATGAGCAACTGTTATTTCAGATAACTTTTTGTCAAAGGAATATTTTGAATATCTATGGCCTTATAGACATTGATGATTCTGAAGGAGTAGCAAGTACATTACAAATAAGTGTCGTGGGAGAAAATGATGAAGATGTTGTAACAGAGGATATTGAATATGTAAATGGTGAAGCCGAATACAATTCAGAACAAACCAGCTTTAAGCCTGTGTTAGAAGATTACTTGGATGATGGAAATAAGGAAACTGTGAAAAAATCTATAGATGCGTATTTGCGTAGGAAGGCGGAAGCATTTGATACAATGGGATGCAGTGAGAAAGAGATGGCGGAGGAAGACTGGCAAGCAGATGCATTAGATATGTTGGAGAGCCAGGGATAAATTGAAGATTTTAGCATTATAATTCCATTTTACTGTGTTCTATTATTTGTACTTTCGCGAAAACGAAAAGAATAATTTTGAAGGAGGAATGTATTCGGCTGGAAGCTGAATGCAGATTGAATACATGAAAGATATTTTTATATATAATTCAGATGCTAATAAGACCGCTTATATTCATTGGAGGGCAAGCCATCATGATCATATTTAAAATATGATTGTAATTGCAGATGGGTTTATGCAATCTTCTTTATTAACAACCAAAGCAGTTTTGGAGGATAATGGGGATAAAAAGGCTGATATTATTATCTATCCTATTTTATTTAATGCTAATCATTCTATTGAACTATATTTGAAGGCGATAACATGGACGTTAAATATATTGTTAAATAAGCCATATAAAATAGAGGAAAATCACGACATACACCAAATCCTTCAGATAGTAATTAGCAGAGGCGATGAGTTTGAAAAGGATAATTCTGAGAGAAAGAAAAAATTTCATGAGTTATTAGAGGAAACAAAATCATATATAGACGAACTGTTTGGTAAAATAGAATCTGTAGATGGGAAGTGAAAAAAGGATAACATGGATTTTTCCAGATATCCCTTTGACCAAAAGTATAATCCACATTTTTATATAAACGAATTTAAAAATGTGGTTGTCGATTTGGAAAATTTTTAATACGCTTTGAAGAAATAGGAGACAACCTTCGATTGATAGCAACACATTATTTGTTTGGTTTTTTAGAAGCCGATACGGAGTAGTGTTATAGTTTAGCTTGTCGAATTTCTCTTAGGGTGGGGGCAATCAAAAAGTTTCGCTATGTAGTATCAAATCTACGATGCACCGCACGTGGAGACGGTGTGCCTCTTGAGTAACCGAAAACCGGATACGAAAGTCAGGGTCGATGTGGATCTGGAAGACTATTATCGTATCAAGGACGAACAGAAGAAAAACAAAGCCTCAGAATAAAATATCGAACTTAAAGAGAGCTGCTGATGCAAACAAGCATTAGCGGCTCTTTTCGCATTAAGGGGGCTATGATCTGACTCACGTGATCTTGGATGGCGACGACAATCAATGACAATCACGAAATGGAGGGGATCCGTATGGTGATATTCATTTTTGAGTACTTTTAATAGCTGGCTATTCATTTCGGATTCCTCCTGGTTTGCAATAGCCAGCTGTCCTATTAGGCTGGTTATGGTGTATGTGCTTTGCTGGTTCGGATAGGATCGTTCTTGATCAGGGAACGCCAGAATCCGGCAAAGAGACATATTTCCCATGCTCAGGTGTATTATGGCAAATATCGAAACAAAAACCCTAGAAACAGGCATGCCCTATTTTTCGTCTGAAAGAGCAAGAAATGGCGACATTAATGTGAGAGAAGGTTGAGCCCAAAGGGATAGAGCGGACATAGGCGTGTCCGGTTTGTGTAATAAGTTTGTGAAAAATTATTTGCACTCACAAATAGAGGAAAATGATAGATAAATATAAATAAATAACAACAAATTGCTTGAAAAATCTGCGGAGCTGAGCTATACTAACGATGGTTTATTGTGTCTATTTGGAGCGGAGCGAGGAAGAAGAGATGACTGATAACATTAACGATAAATGGATAAGCATCGAAGAAGCTGCTGAGTATCTGGGTATTAAGCCCGTAACACTTCGCGGGTGGATTCGGAACAAAAAAGATGGTATACCTGCTAACAAGATCGGCAAACAGTGGAAGTTCAAAGTGTCCGAACTTGATGAGTGGGTAAAGAGCGGAAAAAGTGCTATTGATTAATGCCGCAATAGAATCGAAAACCAATGCCAATCTAAGGAGAAAAAGCAAATAGCCGTCAAGAAAACGCAACTATATGCATCGCTATGGGTGAGCTGCGACAAGCTTCGTGTTGGGATGGATTCGTCTGAGTATGCAACAACGAAACAAACGGTTCTGGGATTATGCTATGGTCTGAAGCTGACTATTCCGGAAGCAGAGATGCTTTTAAGCAAGACAGACTTTAGCTAAAAATGTATGTCATCGGAGAATAACGCTTATCGCTGTACTTTGAGATCGTGTGCGGAATTAAGCATTTACGAGGTGAATGCGATATTGGAAACGAACGGATATCCGCTGTTTGGAAGTTCTACGGCATAATAACATATGTAGTGTCAAAGGTAAAACCAAAGAATTATAAATGGGAGGTACACAGCCATGATCAGCAGCCAGATCGACAGCACAATAGGGAAGAGGGAATTTGAGCTTCTCTCTGATCAGGAGCATATGGAAGAAGTGTGGGAAGTAATGCAGCCACGCTTGGAAGAGTACGCAAACAATTATTTAGAAGGCGTCTCCCATTATAAGGATTTACCTTCACCTGGCGACAGTTTTTCAGCGCTCCTTGCGGAAATGATTAGGAAGAATGATAAAGCTCATGATAAGTATTTTGAGATCTTTGATATGGAGCTTATGGAAGAGGAATATGCTGAGGATACGGAGGGTTTCAAGGCGGTTACTTTGAAAAAAGATTGTGACGTTATCCGTAAGACTCTGCAGAGCAAGTCAGAAGCTTTAGGAGAATGGAAAAAGAAATTCTATGGTTGCAAGAGTCAGCAGCTATACGATACGTTCTATAATATGCTGAATTTCGCCATTGAATATGATGAAGAAATGGATGAGGATTCACTTGCTGAGGTTGACGCCATTGATGATATCGGGTTCGCTCAAATGAGTGAGGATGCCTGTTATCAGAGTGGAGTCCTTGGCTTTGGTATCGTTTCAAATATACTGAACCATATGTATCCACGTGTGTTTCCGGGAAATTATAAAGCAGGCGTTTATTCTTTACATTTTCTGACCGGACAGGGCAGGGGCGTCAATATGCCGTCAGACAGTTCGGAGTTCCTGATGGTTAAGGATGATTTCTATTCAAAGACCGGCATTATTGAGACTGAGCACAATTATTATTTTCCTTATGAAACATTTGGGCTTTATACGCTCAGGATTTTCAGATTTTTGGAGGAAAAGATTAAGACGAGATTCCATAAGGAGTTTCCGAGTGGTTATAGATATCTGTTGACAAATGATTTTTATAACTATGTAACTTCGATTCATCGTTCCGACATTGCTACTCTCTGCGGTAATGATGATCTGTTGAAGTTTACAACGATTTGGTAAGTATGGATAAAAGAGAGATATTAAAAAAATATTTTCCAAAGATAGAAGACTTTCACGACGTCCAGGAGCCGACGATTGATGCTCTGATTGATGGTGAAAAGATTCTTTGCTTAATGCCGACAGGCGGGGGGAAATCCCTGATCTATCAGGTGGCAGGTTTGTCGCTTGGTAAAGCAACGCTTGTGATATCGCCGCTTGTTGCACTTATGAGTCAACAGTGCAAGCAGTTGACGGGGGTGGGGCTTCAATCTGTGAACTTTGCTGGGATGGATTACAGGAAACAGTTCAGAACCATTACCGATATGGCGAATGGGGTTCTTCCGAAGTTCATTTTCGCTTCGCCGGAGAGGATTTCCAACGACGGCTATCTGGAATATATGCTTAGTCTGCGGAAAGACGACATTGGTTTGGTGGTCGTGGATGAAGTGCACTGCGTTTCTCAATGGGGTGAAGGCTTCCGTCCGGCATATAGAAATATTCCGTTGTTTATGGACAGGATTTTCGGGAATGATTGGCCACGAATGCTATGCTTAACGGCAACGCTGAATGAAAAGCAGCAAGAACAGATATGCAATGAGTTTAAGATTACGAAGCTAATCAAAGGCGAAAACCTTTGGAGAGAAAATCTTCACTTGGAGATCATAAACCTTAAGGATGGTAAAGAAGAGACAAAGGATGATGAACTGGAGAAGATTATCGAGAATCATCCGGGAGAAAAGATTCTTGTTTTTGTACATCGGAAAAGAGGAAACAAAGGTACAACAAGAATGCTGTATGAAAAGTATAAGGATGTTTACGAAGGTGTAGCTTACTTTGATTCCGATATGGGAGATGGCGATAAGAATGTGGTTATGCGTGGATTTACTGACGGAAGTATTAAGATCGTATTTGCTACATCTGCTTTTGGAATGGGTGTAGATATCGGCGATATCCGAGTTGTAGTCAATTATCTGATTTCTGAAACAGTTGAGCAGTATTATCAGGAAGTGGGCCGGGGAGGTCGTGACGGACAGCCGGCATATGGCTATTTGTTATATACGAATCAGTCAAAACGCGGACGGAGAATGCTGTTAAACCGGACCTTGTGTACGGAGACGACTCTGAATAACGAATGGGAAGATCGTAAGCTCAGTGAGGGGAAATCTTTTGACCATGTCTCCTATGAGACTATGACAGAGGAACAGCGTACTGCGTTTGCTTTGCTTATGGATTATGGCGTCATTTCAATCGTGGCAAAGGGGGTACAGACAATAAAATGCTTTGAAGGGGTAACATCTTCCGGAAAAGCATATTTGGATGAATTAGCGAAATATTCTAAGTCTGGGTTGATGAAAATTATTGCTAAGAAGTCGGATAAGAATATTAATACGATTACATTGGAATTATGGAAGAAGTGCGTTAAAGGGGATCTTCGTATGAAGCTGGCTCCGAGCAAAGCACTTTTTTATACCGTAAAGGAAGAACTGACTGAAGAGCTTGCAAAGAAAATCCTGGATGATCAGGCAGCGAAAAAGAAAGCGAGAGTTGCTGCGTTTGAAAGTTTTGTTGCTGGAATTGAGTCCGGGCAGAAGGCAGAGCAGTTGATAAAGAAGGCTCTTGACATATAGGAGGGTGCGCTATGGCGGTATTCATTCCAAGCGTTAAGCCGGAAGAATTTAATAACAGTTATGGAGAAATGAAGGTATATGAGGCACTTAGAACGCTGAGTGATCAGTATACGGTTTTCTATTCTTTAAGTTGGGTTGGGATAAACGGGAAGCGGACAGTAGGTGAAGCTGATTTTGTTATTGTACATCCGGCTAAGGGGATCTTTGTTATCGAGGTAAAATCCGGTGAGATAGAATATAAGAATGGCGAGTGGATTCAGACGAATACAAAGAGTGGTCAGTCTAAACGCATCGAGCCATATGTACAGGCGAGAAAAAGCCAGTTTGAGCTTCTTGACAGGTTAAATCAAGGAATACGGGATTTTCGGATTCCTATGATGTGTTATGGCGTATGGTTTCCGTCAATAGATATTAGCGAGGAGGCAACGCTTCCGCCAGAATCCCCGAAGGAAATCACTCTGGATAGGTTAAGCCTTGAAAATGCGGAGAAAGCTATAAATGATGCATTTGCATATTGGGCTGAAAAATACCGGCAGGTTAGCCTGGATCAGGCTCAGCTTCAGAAGGTAATAAATGTTCTGTGTCCGCACTTCCATGTTGTGCCGAGATTAAAGAACAAGATTGAAGAAATGGAAGAGACCTATATACAGCTTACACGGCAGCAGGCGGCACTTTTGGATTTCCTTGAGGAGCAGAAAACGGCTGTAATTCATGGCCTTGCTGGAACAGGGAAAACTGTGTTAGGTGTTGAAAAAGCAAAGAGGTTGGCTGCACAGGACGAGCAGGTGCTGTTTCTTTGTTTCAATAGCTTCCTTCGGGGTGCGTTAAAGAAGAATAATGCTATTCCCAATGTAACGTTTCATAATGCTCACTCGCTGGCCTATGAAATTATGGGCCAGTCAGATTCTCCTATTGAGGAAGTTCTGGAAGAATTTGAGGATTTTTTGGAAGAAGTGTTTGATGAGAAAAGCTGGGAATATTCAAATATCATAGTGGACGAAGGGCAGGATCTGGATGACCGGCTCCTGAACCGGTTATATGAGTTGGTCAAACAGAAGAATGGATGCTTCTATGTATTTTATGATCGAAACCAGTACATCATGAAAAATCAGCTGCCAAAGTGGATTGAAGATGCTGAATGCAGACTTGTTCTACATAAGAACTGCCGCAATACGGCTGAAGTGTTCAAGACTTCCTGTAGCATTATGGGATTGGAAAATGTAACTTACAATGAGGTTCATGGAGAAATCCCGGCGGTACGCTTTTATACAAGAAAGGACGAAGAAGAAAAGATTGTATCCGAGTTTATTAAGCGTGTTATGGATGCAGGATTAGATCCTTCAGATGTTGTAATTTTGACTGCGAAAACTATTGAGAGCTCATGGATTGATCAGGGAAAGAAATATGCGGGACATGAATTGTCCTGCGAAGGAGAACCGGGAAAAATATTGTTCACCACTATTCGCAAGTTCAAGGGGCTTGAGGCTGAAGTAATTCTGATTGTAGATGCACAGATGTCAGCACTGACAAATCTTGAGAACAGACGTCTGCTATATACCGGATCATCGAGAGCAAAGAATCTTCTTAACATTGCAATGTTAGAGGATATCGAGATGGGTGAATATGGAGATTATCTCAGGAACATTGCACCGGGAAGAAATGTTCCGAAGAATAAGAAGGGGCTGAAACGGCTCCTGAATGTGACGATGTAGGAGGACGCTATGATTTCTGATGAATTGAAAGAGACTATTGGTCGGATTAAAGCACAAGGGAAGATGTCTTTCCTTGAAAGTGCTACTGAGGAACAGATTGCCAAGTTTGAAAGGGAAAACGACGTTCGGCTTCCAGAAAAATATAAGGAGCTTCCTGTATAGTTTAAAGTGTGGACGTTGAAAATTAAAAATACCTCAG
>OGYQ01001723.1_pt1 | contig 10093 bp, 7 predicted proteins | sample 1576641 | NCBI WGS metagenome assembly OGYQ01 (sample SAMEA3541476, study PRJEB24748) | human gut metagenome | biome: human gut; feature: human-associated habitat; material: faeces | place: China | collected 2012
TTGCCGTTATCTTTAGTATACACCTGAAACCATGGCAAGTAACTGAAAAGTTATAGCTATGTTTCATTGATGGTGGTGCCAAGTGGCCACGGCATGAAAGTTTCATAGGAAAAAAACCTGCAGCATGTTATGATAGAATCAGTTATTATTTGAAAGGAGTTTTCTTATGAATTTCGGAATCATCGGCTTTGGAAACATCGCCCATAAATTCATTCAAAGCATCACTTCAACAGATGAAGGCAGAGTCACTGCCATCGCCTCCAGATCCGTTCCTGAAAATGATCCTTACCTGGCAGCACATCCTCAGGTAAAACTTTATCGTGACTATGAAACTCTACTGCAGGATCCTCAGGTAGAGGCAGTCTATATTGCACTGACGCACAAGTATCATAAAGAATGGATTCTGCGCGCCATGGATTACCACATTCCGGTTCTCTGTGAAAAACCACTCGTCCTTTCTTCCAAAGATGCAGACATCATCCGCACAAAAGGAAAGGACACCGGCACTTACTGTCTGGAAGCTCTCAAGACAAAATTTAATGACGGATTCCAACATCTGAAAAAAGATCTTCCTCTGATCGGACAAATCCGCCATCTAAAAACTTCTTTTTGTTCTGATGCTTCCGGCATGCCGCCTTCCTGCTTCCTTTTTGATCCGGAACAAGGCGGCGCATTAAATGATATCGGAAGCTACGCACTGGGATTTATCCTTGGTCTCTGTGAGGATCCGATCACAGATGTAAAATCCACCCTTAAAGTCCGGAAAGGAATTGAGGAATATTTTTCTGCGGATCTGGTTTTCTCAGGCGGATATACAGCCTTCGCCGAAGGCGCCATTGACCGCAGAACTGACCGCACAGCTCTGATCCAGGGTACAAAAGGAAAAATTGAAGTCCCTCTTTTTAATCGAATTTCTTCCTACACGATCACACTGCAGGATGGTTCTGTTATAAGGCGGGAAAATCCTATCCTGGGTGATGATATGACCATGGAAATCCAGGCTGCAATCCAGGATATAAAATCCGGAAAAACAGAGAGCAGCGTCCACAGCCTGGAAGATACAAAAAATATCCTGATATTGTCCGAAAAAATCCGTGAGGCCGCGCAGACTGCAGTCTCTTCATCAATTTCCTGTAATTAAGCGAACATAGTGACGTCCGATACATAATACAGCATAGTAAACAAAAAACGACCGGAAGGAAGATCGGTCGTTTTTGGCTTTGTTTATGTTGTTTTTTGAGTTAGTCTATTCTAACTAAATGTATCATACGATATTTCCTTGACGTTGTCCAGTCATTTATGAAATATTTTTCGTTACTGGAAAATTTTTTCTGCTTTTTTTACCTCTTCTTTTGTGGGCGGCATGATGCCTTCCAGGGAATAGTCCAATCCCATTTCTTCCCATTTTAATGTTCCCAGTGTATGATATGGAAGGATTTCAAATTTCTCTATGGTTTTCAATCCATCCATAAACTGCCTTAGGCCGATCAAACCTTCCCGGTCGTCGGTCAGGCCTGGAACCAGGACATGACGGATCCACATGGGAATCCCCATTTCAGATATTTCCCGGGCCATCGCAAGAATATTATCATTGTCCCATCCGGTCAGATCTTTGTGACGCTGGCAGTCCATCTCCTTCAAATCCAGCATTACCAGATCCGTATATTCCATTAACCTCTTCCATGTTCCATAAAAAGGCTCTTCTTTTGTAAACGGCTGTCCACAGGTGTCCAGAGCCGTATGGATTCCTCTTATTTTGGCAAGCCGGAAAAATTCTGTCAGGAAATCAATCTGCAGCAGGGGCTCTCCCCCGCTGACGGTAATTCCTCCATTTTCACCCCAGTAATTATGATAACGCCAGGCCCTCTCAAGGAGGGCTTCAGGCGTCCATTCTTCTCCGGCTGTTTCACTCCAGGTTTCCGGATTATGACAATATCTGCACCGCATTCGGCATCCCTGCATAAATACTACAAATCGTACACCAGGTCCATCCACCAGTCCAAAGGTCTCCAGCGAATGAATCCTTCCTGCTGCTTTCGTTTTCATTACATTGTCTTATGGCAGGTTCTGGAAATAACATCCATCTGCTGTTCCCGGGTCAGGTCGATGAATTTTACCGCATAGCCAGATACCCGGATCGTGAAGTTTGCGTATTCTTCTTTTTCCGGATGCTCCATGGCATCAATCAGTTTTTCTTTTCCAAAAACGTTGACATTCAGATGATGCGCTCCCTGATCAAAATATCCGTCCATAACACGGACCAGATTGTCAATCCGCTCCTTCGCCTCATGTCCGAGAGCATCCGGATTGATGGTCTGTGTGTTGGAAATTCCATCCAGCGCCCACTCATACGGCAGTTTTGCCACTGAATTTAAAGATGCCAGAAGTCCGTTCTGCTCTGCTCCATAACTTGGATTTGCTCCCGGCGCCAGCGGTTCTCCTGCCTTTCTTCCATCCGGCATGGATCCTGTTGCTTTTCCATAAACGACATTAGATGTAATTGTAAGAATAGAAGTCGTCGGCTCAGATTCTCTGTAGGTGTGATGTTTCTTGATTTTTTCCAGGAATGTCTTTAACAGCCATACTGCAATGTCATCGGCACGATCATCATCATTTCCATATTTCGGGAAATCTCCTTCTGTCTCATATCCTGTAACAATTCCGTCTTCATCCCTGACTGCTTTTACTTTCGCGTATTTAATCGCACTCAGTGAATCTACCGCATGAGAGAATCCGGCGATTCCTGTAGCAAACGTCCTTCTAACTTCTGTATCAATCAGAGCCATCAGAGCTGATTCATAATAATATTTATCATGCATGTACTGGATCAGATTCAGCGTATTCACATACAGATCTGCCAGCCAGTCCATCATGGCATCATATTTTGCCAGCACTTCATCATAATCCAGATATTCAGATGTTACCGGCATATACTGAGGTCCCACCTGCTGTTTTGTCTTCTCATCCACTCCGCCGTTAACCGCATAGAGCAGGCATTTCGCCAGGTTTGCTCTCGCTCCAAAGAACTGCATCTCTTTCCCGGTCTGTGTCGCGGATACACAGCAGCAGATAGCGTAATCATCGCCCCAGATTGGTTTCATTACATCATCATTTTCATACTGCACAGAACTTGTTCGGATGGAAATATCCGCTGCGTATTTCTTGAAGTTTTCCGGCAGTGCGGAAGAATACAGCACTGTCAGGTTTGGTTCTGGAGAAGGTCCCATATTTTCCAGTGTATGGAGAAAACGGAAATCTGTCTTCGTCACCATGGAACGTCCATCTACACCGATTCCTGCCAGATCCAGAGTTGCCCAGACCGGATCTCCGGAAAACAGCTGATTATAAGAAGGGATTCTCGCAAATTTCACCATGCGGAATTTCATGGTCAGATGATCGATCAGTTCCTGAGCTTGTGTTTCTGTCAGGATTCCTTTCTCCAGATCTCTCTGAATATAAATATCAAGGAAAGTAGCCACTCGTCCAATGCTCATGGCTGCGCCATTTTGTGTCTTGATGGCTGCAAGATATGCAAAATACATCCACTGAATGGCCTCTCTTGCATCTTTGGCAGGTCTTGAAATATCATATCCATAGATTTGCGCCATTTCTTTCATGCCTCTTAAGGCCTTCTTCTGCAGGGCAATTTCCTCTCTCAGACGAATCACATCATCTGTCATGGTTCCGCATCCGCAGTTATTGAAGTCATTTTCCTTTTCTTCCAGGAGAAAATCCACGCCGTACAGCGCCACTCTTCTATAGTCGCCAACGATTCTTCCTCTTCCATATGTATCCGGAAGCCCGGTAATGATCTTGTTATGACGTGCCTTTTTCATTTCCTGTGTATAGGCGTCAAATACTGCTTCATTATGAGTTCTTGCGTACTCGGTAAAGATCTTATGGAGTTCTTCTGACGGCTCATAGCCATAATTGCGGCAGGATTCTTCTGCCATTTTAATCCCGCCAAATGGCATAAACGCACGTTTCAAAGGTTTATCTGTCTGTAATCCGACGATCTTTTCCAGGTCTTTTGTTTCTTCACTTATATATCCAGGGCCGTGGGACGTCAGACCTGATACGATATCCGTATCCATATCCAGCACGCCGCCTTTCGCCCGTTCTTCTTTCTGAAGTTTCTGCAGGATTCCCCACAGGGTATTGGTTGCTTCTGTTGGTCCGGCCAGGAAATTTTCATCTCCATCATATGGTTTATAGTTTTCCTGAATGAAATCTCTCGTATTGACTTCTTCTTTCCAGAGTCTTCCCTGAAAACCTTCCCACTCTTTAAAATATTTCATGACTGCGCCTCCTTTTTCTTTGATTCAATCTTTGCTTCAAAGTTAGTTTTAGCTAACTTTTCTAAGAGTATAACATATTCAAAATTGAATACAATATACGTTTATGACAATTTTTTTCAACTACCTTTTTACTCACATTTTTTCTCATTTGATTTGTAAAATTTTTCTTTTTCTTGAAAGTCTTGTAGTTTTTTTTTTAATATGATATTCTTAGTTGTATAAACAAGTGAAACGAGGTGAAAATGATGGCTGCCGCGAAATATCATCACATCTATGAGATCTTAAGAGAGCGAATTGAACATGAAGAATATCCTCCTACCAGCTTCCTGCCATCTGAACACACTCTGATTGAAGAATTTGACTGTTCCCGCAATACCATCCGGCGCGCCGTCCAGCTTCTTGCAAAAAACGGCTACGTCCAGAGTATCCAGGGCAAAGGAGTCAATATTATTTATCGTCCAAAAGACCAGTCCGAGTTTATACTTGATGGGATAGAGAGTATGAAGGAAGCTGCAAGCAGGAACCAGAAAGATTACACAACAAAGATTATCTGCTTTGCTGAACTGACAGTGGATCAGCATATCCATCAGAGAACCTCTTTCCCTGTGGGTAAGGAAATTTACTATCTTCAAAGGGTCCGTTATTTTGGAGGAACTGCCCTGATCATCGATCATAACTATTTTCTAAAGGATGTCGTAAAAAATCTGACTCCGGAAATCGCTAAAAAATCCATTTATGATTACATGGAACATGAACTTGGAGAGAAGATCGTTACGACCAAACGTCGAATGACGGTAGAACATATCACCCAGATCGATGAAAAATATATGAATATGAAGGATTACAACTGCCTGGCGGTTGTCAGCAGCTGGACCTTCAACGGCGACGGCATAATGTTTGAATTTACACAATCGAGACACCGTCCGGATAAATTCGCATTCTATGAACAGGCACAGCGCCTGAATGACTCTCTTATAAAAGAAGGTATCTGAAAACAGATACCTTCTTTTTATTTCTATCCAAAAAGTTTCTATCCTTTATACAACATACAGTATTTTTGTAAATTTGTTTAAACAAGTGTTGACAAACTTGTCCGGACAGGCTATAATAACAGCATAAAGAAACTTGTCCGGACAGGATGGAACTTATTAAGAAAATGGAGGTAAAATATGGGAAAATTTACTGATGAATGCCGTCAGCTGCTCGAATTAGTCGGCGGTAAAGAAAACATCTCAGCCGTAACACACTGTGTTACGAGAATGCGCTTTGTCCTGGCTGATCCAAAGATTGCAGATATCAAAGCAATCGAAGCTCTTCCAACGACCAAAGGAACGTTCACACAGGCAGGACAGTTCCAGGTTATCATTGGAAATGAAGTCAGCACATATTACAACGACTTTGTAGCCGTTGCCGGAATCGAAGGTGTCTCAAAAGAGGCGGCAAAAGACGCGGCAAAATCCAATCAGACAAGACTTCAGAAGTTAATGTCTGATCTGGCTGAAATCTTCTCACCATTGATCCCTGCCATCATTACCGGTGGTTTGATCTTAGGTTTCCGAAACATCATCGGTGAGATTTACATGTTTGGTGACGGAACACAGTCTCTGATTCAGACATCCGTATTCTGGAACGGTGTGTACCAGTTCTTATGGCTGATCGGTGAAGCGGTATTCCACTTCCTGCCGGTATCCATTGTCTGGTCTATCACGAAGAAAATGGGTACGACCCAGTCCCTTGGTATTGTCCTCGGTATCACACTGGTATCTCCTCAGCTTTTGAACGCTTACAGTGTTGCTTCCACAGCTGCCGCAGATATTCCATACTGGGATTTCGGTTTCGCTCATGTCAGCATGATTGGTTATCAGGCTCAGGTACTTCCTGCAATCCTCGCCGGATTTACTTTAGTGTACTTAGAGCGTTTCTTCCGCAAGATTTGTCCTGCGGTTGTTTCCATGATCGTTGTACCATTCTTCGCGTTAACATTATCTGTTATGATTGCACATTTCATCCTTGGACCAATCGGATGGACTATCGGTACAGCAATCTCTGATGTCGTAAACGCTGGTCTGACATCCAGCATTAAGAGTCTGTTCGGTGCAGTCTTCGGATTTGTATATGCTCCGCTGGTTATCACCGGACTCCATCATATGAGCAACGCGATCGACCTTCAGCTGATCGCTGACTTTGGAGGAACCACTCTCTGGCCAATGATCGCTCTTTCCAATATCGCGCAGGGTTCTGCCGTACTTGGAATGATCTTCCTTCAGAAACATGATGAAAAAGCAAAAGAAGTATCTATTCCGGCTTGTATCTCCTGCTACCTTGGTGTAACAGAACCTGCAATGTTTGGTGTAAATATTAAGTATGGCTTCCCATTCTTATGTGGTATGATCGGTTCCGCTGTTGCAGGATGCATCTGTGTTACAACAGGTATCACCGCAAATGCAATCGGTGTCGGAGGACTTCCGGGAATCCTTTCCATTCAGCCAAAATACATGCTTTTATTTGCAATCTGCTCTGTTATCGCAATTGTAATTCCTCTGATTTTAACACTGACTGTTGGAAAGAAAAAATATAAAGGCGATACAGCAGAAGAAGAGACAGCCGCAGAGGCTCCTGCCGCAGAACTTCCAGCCGGTGAAGTTCATGAATTAAAAGCTTTTCTTACCGGAAAAGCTGTTCCTATTGAAGAAGTTCCAGATGCTGTATTCTCCAGCAAAACACTTGGAGACGGTATGGCTATCGATCCGGTTAGTGATGTATTAACTGCTCCTGCAGACGGTACTGTCACCATCGTTATGGAAGGCAGCAACCATGCCTGCGGACTCCGTTTCGCAAACGGAACTGAAATCCTCCTCCATATCGGTCTGGACACCGTAGATATGAATGGAGATGGATTTGAACCATTAGTAAAAGTCGGTGACGTTGTAAAAGCCGGTGATCCTCTGATTCGTTTCAGCCAGGAAAAGATCAAAGCAGCCGGCCACCCTGCAATCACAATCATGGTTGTGACAGAAATGGGCGACGCCAAAGAAATCAGCTTCCATACAGGAAATCAGGTAGAAGCGGCTTCTACAGTAGAAACAGATATTGAAAAGCTTGGAGATGCCATGATTGCAAGAATAGAAGAAAAAAGAGCAGCTCTTGGAATTTAAGGAGGAAAATACTGTGACTTTATTTGAAAGAGTTTTTAATGGAAATGATGCCGTATATAAATTAACAGAAGAAAAAATAAAAGAAGCAGAAGCCAGATATGGAGAGGAGCAGACAATAGGATTTCCGGATACCGAATATGGGCTTCCCTGCTGCTATTCTGTCAGCGGCGTGAAGATAAAGTGCCTGAAAGACCTGAAAGAGGCAATGCAAACAGTTAAAGCAATGATGACAAGAGAAAGCAGACTTGGCTCTGCGTTTGCTTCCGGAATAGCAACAGCGCTGTGTGCCGAATTTTTAGAGGCATTAAAATATATCGAAACTGTAAATCCGTATGAAAAACCGTATTATGGCCATCTGGGAGATGGTGTGATCCGTGAATTGGAAACTCCTCTGAAAACAGGAGCTATCTCGGGAATCGCCGTCCTGATCGGCGCTGCTCCCTCTGCAGAAAAAGCAGAAGCCTTAATCAAGTCCTATCAGGAACAGAGAATTCTGGTTACTTTAGTTGGAGATATCTGCAAACAGGCAGCTGAGGCGGGAATCCATACGGGAACAGATGTGGGAATCATTCCATTGGGGGATGAGATTACTTCTGTGATTCATGCGGTATCTGCAGCATTAAGAATTGCACTGATGATTGGAAATATCGAACCGGGAAATGCAGAAGCACTGATGAAGTACACAATGACGAGTGTGCCGGCATTTGTAAACGCATTTGCACCTTTGGATGATATTGCGGTTGCGTGCGGTGCCGGAGCGATTGCTTTAGGATTCCCGGTCATCACAAATGAAACAGAAAATATTTTCAGAGTTCCCAAAAGCCTGATTGTTCAGACGGATGTTGACAGATTTGTTCAGACCTCACTGGAGGCCAGAGGCATAATTATATAAATAGTTTCTAAAATAATAAAAACGGGTGGAATGCAGAGAAATATGGTATTCCGCCCGTTTTTAGTTCATATTTTTCAGAAGATAGCCGGATCCATAGTGCTTTCTTAACAAGTGTTAAGAAATTTTAAGATAATTAAAATAGATCTGATCATGTGTCTATGATAAAATTCGATAACAACAGCTGAGCAAAGCCCCGCACAGCGCAAGAAATTTTGTAAGGAGAAGTGACTAAAATGAATATCAGAAAAAACTACTTAACAATATCGGCAATGGTTATGATCTATTACCTGCTTGTATCTGGGGGATTTTTATTACTGAGTTATTTTGGGATTTATTATAACGGATCCAAGATACATATCTACGCCATACCTATGATGCTGGTAATATCTCTTTATGTATATTTAATTAATGGGAAACGCATCTTCAAGAAGGATGACTTTGTCTCCAAGAAGGAAAATCTTTTGCTCTATCTCGTCCCCTATATAGCCGTAAGCAGCGTTTTTTTAAGCATCATTGAAACTATCATTACCAGACGTTCGTTACCAGATATTCTCTATACGGCTGTTTTGACTTTTTTGATCGGTATATCTGAAGAAGGCATGTTCCGTCTTTTTATTCTGAAAAATTGCGGATATTCATCCAAAAAGAAAATTTTATTGTTTATATTCTCTGTATTCGCGTTTGGTGCTCTTCATATGTTGAATGTTGCCGGAGGACTTACTTTTAGAGATGCAGTTCTTCAAAGCATCAACGCTATACCTTTTGGACTGGTTGCCGGTTTCCTTTTTTATCGGACGGGAAATATCAGTTCTATGGTTTTCTGGCATATGTTTTTTGATTATGATCTGTTTACAGAACGGCAGGGAATATACGTTACTACTACTGTTCTGAGTTTTGCAGTTGATTTTATTATTATTGTTTCTCTGATATGGTCTGTGATCCAAATGGCGGCAGAACTCAGGCGAAAAAAGAAACAATGAAAATGTATGGGATAAAAAAACAGGGTAATTTATTGACGACTATATGATATAATCAAAAGAGTATAATGCTGAAACAATAAGCAATGATGTAATGGAGCTTTTTAGCAATATGGAAAATTATGATGGGGAATATTATGGACAAACAGATCACAATTATGGTTGTTGAGGATGACACCGATATTAATCAGCTGCTGAAAACAGCCCTTGAAAAAGCCGGATACGAAGTGATACAGGCTTTTTCCGGGACAGAGGCAAAGCTGATCCTGCAGATGCGGCAATCTGTTTCCCTCGTGCTTTTAGATCTCATGCTTCCGGGAATTTCCGGAGAAGAAGTATTAAAATATATCCGGGAAATGGGAAATTTACCGGTCATTGTTTTAACTGCCAAGGACAGTCTGGATGAAAAAATCGGAATGCTGACACAGGGAGCAGACGATTATATCACCAAACCCTTTGAACTTCCCGAGATTCTGGCAAGGATTCAGGTTCAGCTTCGACATGCAGGCAGGGAAACAGAAAAGGAACGGATTACGTATCGAAATCTGACTCTGGATAAGAGCAGCTATCAGGTCAGCATTGACGGCAAGGAGATCCCGAAACTCACCAAACAGGAATTTGCCATACTGGAACTTCTGGCAGGTCATCCGAAACGGGTGTTCAGCAAAGAGGATATTTTCTCTTACGCATGGGAGGAACCTTATATAGGAGAGACAAAAACGCTGGACGTACATATCAGCAATATTCGAAAGAAAATAAAATCTGTGACAG
>OGYQ01001725.1_pt1 | contig 10070 bp, 10 predicted proteins | sample 1576641 | NCBI WGS metagenome assembly OGYQ01 (sample SAMEA3541476, study PRJEB24748) | human gut metagenome | biome: human gut; feature: human-associated habitat; material: faeces | place: China | collected 2012
GCAAGGGCTCTTCCCTTATCTGTCTTCTCTGTAAGCTGAACTGTGTCCACCCGTCCCGGTGCCCCTATCATCACCGTTGAGAAATCTCCATGTATAGAAGGGGATACGGCGCTCCCTGTTCATCGCAGTCTGTCCTTTTATATACACAGAATCCCATGTGCTCATAAAAACCCTTTGCCTCTGGATTCTGTTCATTGACCGTCACGCTCTTAACCCCACAATGCTTCATCCCATATTCAACGAGCAGCCTTCCCAAGCCGTTTCCCCGTTTGTCCGGAACGAGAAACAGCATTTCAAGGCGGCCGCCATCTACTCCCATAAATCCGACCGGAGCTCCGCTTTCCTCTCTGGCGATGACAAGCCTTGGAACCAAATTCAGCGCCCCGGGAACGTATTCCTTGATCTGTTCTATTTCACGGCTGGATAAAAAGTGGTGCGTTGCCCTCACGGACTGCTCCCAAATTTTCAGAAGCTGCTGGAGCAATGCAGGCTGCCGTTCCTTCACTTCCGCTATTTCCGTATCCTCACCCCATTTGATTGCATTTCCAACATCAGCCTGCCACACAAATGCTGCGGCTTCGGTCAGCCGGCTTGCTTATTTCTCATCCAGTGGGAGTGGGTCCGGTGCACGGTGGGCCAGCTCGGCACAGCAGGACTTGGTCAGCTTGTCCAGTCCCTCATCCTGGCGGGCCAGCTCCCCGGAGATCTGCTCCAGCGTCTGCCGCACCTGGTCCAGCTCTCCACAGGCCCTGGAAACCGCCGCGTCCATATCAGCGCGCAGGCGGCCGTAATTCCCTTGTACCCGGTTCAGCCACTGCTCCACCTCGGCCCGTGTCTTGCGGATGCGCTCCTCCGCCTCCGCCTGAACCGCCTGGGCGCGGCAGTGGGCCTCCAGCTCGATACCGGCGGTGCGGTCCTTCACCTTCTCATAGGCCGCCGCCGCCGGCCCAGCCTTGGCCAGCTTTTCCTCGCTCTCCTTCAGCCGGGCCTCGGTATCGGCCAACCGCTGCTTCGCCTTCTCCAGCTCTTCCTCCAGCAGGGAGATCTCCAGCTTGCGCTCCTCCGCCTCCTTGTGGGCGGCGGCCAGCTCCCCCCGCAGGGCCTGGAGCTCCTTCTCCTTGGCCTCCGTCTGGGCCTGGGCCGCGGCGATCTCCTCCGCCTGGGCCGCCTTGGCCGCCTCGGCTTCCGCCAGCTCCCGCCGGACGGCCTCCAGCTTCTCCCGGTGCTCCTGGTTCGACGTCTCAATATAATTCAGCACATCCTGCTTCTGAAACCCGCCAAAGGTGGACGTGCGGAACTGAAGTTCGGTGTCGCTCATACGGCACACCCCTTTTCTACAGAATCAGAGCTATTTTATCACAATTCCCGCTATAACACAAGCGCCACCCAGACCATAGCTATCTGCACAATTCTTTCTTCTCTCTACTTGCGGTTTTGCGCAAAATCAACTATAGTTATAGTTGGCATTACGGCAAAATGTCCGGTCTATCGGGCTGATCCGGCGGTATTCTACGTTCAGAAACATTTGAGAACGGAGGTAGTTTTCCCATGACCTATCTGGCCCACATTGCCGGCGACGGCCGGAAACAGACGGCGGCGGAGCACCTCAACGGGACGGCGGAGCGTTGCGCCCTCTTTGCCGCTCCCTTTGGCGCGGAGGAGCTGGGTCGGCTGGCCGGCCTGAGCCACGACCTCGGAAAATACTCCATGGAATTTCAGCGCCGCCTTGACAACGGCCCCAAGGTGGATCACGCCACCGCCGGCGCCTTTGCCTGCTGGCGTATGGGGCAGCCTCTGGCTGCCTTTGCGGCGGCGGGGCACCACGGCGGCCTCCCGGACGGAGGCACTCAGGGGGATTCCCCGGATGCCGGAACCTTTTGGGGACGGATGAAGCGCGCGGAACGGGGCATGCTGCCCGACTGCTCCCCCTGGACAGAAGAGATCGCCCTCCCCTCCCCCGCTCCTCCCCCCTGCGGCGCGGAGCCGCTGTCCCTGATGTTCTTTACCCGGATGCTGTTTTCCTGTCTGACGGACGCGGATTTCCTGGACACCGAGGCCTTTATGGACGGCTCCCCCCGGCCGGAGCACCCCGCTCCTCTGGATGACCTTTGGGAGCGGCTCCAGCGCCATATCTCCGGCTGGTTTCCCCCTCAGGGAGAGCTGAACTCCCGCCGCTGCGCCGTTCTGGAGCAGTGTATCCGGATGGGCAAAACCCAGCCCCCCGGCCTGTTTACCCTCACCGTCCCCACCGGGGGCGGAAAGACGGTGGCCTCTCTGGCCTTCGCCCTGGCCCAGGCTAGGGCCAGGGGACTGCGGCGGATCATCTATGTGATCCCCTACACCTCCATCATCGAGCAGACCGCCCAGGAGTTCCGAACCATCCTGGGGGCGGAGAACGTGCTGGAGCACCACTCCAACGCCGCCTATGAAATCGACGCCGAGGCCACTCCAAAAACGGTCCGCCTGGCCCAGGCCGCGGAGAACTGGGACATGCCCGTGGTGGTGACCACGGCGGTGCAGTTCTTTGAATCCCTCTATGCCAACCGCCCCTCCCAGTGCCGCAAGCTCCACAACCTGGCCGGAAGCGTCATTCTCTTCGACGAGGCCCAGCTGCTCCCCCTCCCCTGCCTGCGGCCCTGCGTCCACGCCATCGCCCAGCTCGTTCAGCATTACGGCGCTTCCGCCATCCTCTGTACCGCCACCCAGCCCGCACTGGGGCCGCTCTTTGCAGAGTTCCTGCCCGGCCGTCCGGCGGTGGAGCTCTGTCCGCCGGAGCTGTGTCCCCCGGAACCCTTCCGCCGGGTGTGCTTCCGCCAGGCGGGCCGGCTGGACTGGGACACACTGTCCGGACAGCTCCAGCAGCACGAGCAGGTGCTCTGCGTTGTCAACAGCCGCAAGAGCGCCCAGGAGATCTTTACGCGGCTCTCCGGCGAGGGGAACTTTCACCTCTCTACCCTCATGTATCCCGCCCACCGGCGCGCCAAGCTGGAGGAGATCCGCCGCCGGCTCAAGGAGGGGCTCCCCTGCCGGGTGATCTCCACCTCCCTGATCGAGGCCGGGGTGGATGTAGACTTTCCAGCCGTGTTCCGGGAAGAGGCGGGCCTGGACTCCATCCTCCAGGCCGCCGGCCGGTGCAACCGGGAGGGCAAACGCCCCGTCTCGGAGAGCATCGTCACCCTTTTCCAGGGGGAGGCCGCCCCGCCGCCTCTGTTTCAGACCGCCATCGGCGCAGGCCGCATGGTGCTGGAGCAGTATGACGACATCGCCTCCCAGGAGGCGATCCAGGCCTACTTCCATACGCTCCTGGAGCTGAAGGGGGCGGAAGCGCAGGACATATATGGTATTCTGCCCAAGATTCGCACGGAGCTGTTCCCCTTCCAGTCCGTGGCGGAGCGCTTCCACATGATCGACAGCCCCACCCGGACGGTCTACATCCCATTGGGCGCGGGCGCGGAGCTGGTCGGACGGCTTCGGGCCGGAGAGCGGAGCCGGACGCTGTTCCGCCAGCTCGGCCAATACGGCGTATCTATCTACGAAGAGCACTTCGCCGCCCTGGATCAGGCCGGGGATCTGGAGCGGCTGGAGGATGGCTCCTCTATCCTTGCCACCCTGTCCCTCTATTCGGAGGAAACCGGACTGTCTCTGGAGGCCGACTGTGGAAAGGGACTGTTTATCTAAAAGAAGGTGGGGAAGCTTAACGCTTCCCCACCACCCCGGCGAAATCTTTTCTAAATCAATATTTCAATCCACGCATTTCAGCGACATATTTTAGTATAACACAAAAGCAACTATGTTTGCAAATCACTTTTTAATTTTTATTGATTTAGAAAAGATTATGTTGATCTATGGACAGTAACGTGTTATATTGTGTCTAGAGCAGAATGAAAATCAGAAAGGAGTGAACGCCTATGTCTATTCAGCTGGAGGTGTGGGGAGACTATGCCCTCTTTTCTCGTATAGAGTTCAAAACCGAACGAGTCAGCTACGATGTCATGACCCCCTCCGCCGCCCGGGGGCTGGTGGAGGCAATCTACTGGCATCCTGGGCTGAGGTGGATCATCGACCGCATCCATGTGTGCGCTCCCATCCGCTTCACCAATCTGCGGCGCAACGAGGTCAAGTCCACTCTCTCCGCCCGCTCGGCCCGGACGGTGATGGAGCGGGGCAAGGGAGAGCTGTATCTGTGCACATCCGACGACATTCAGCAGCGGGCCGCCCTGCTGCTGCGGGATGTGCGGTATGTCATTGAGGCCCATTTTGACATGACCAGTCAGGCCGCCCCCGGAGATAATCCGGGCAAGTTTCAGGACATTGTCAAGCGCCGCATCAAAAAGGGGCAGTTCTACCACCAGCCCTGCTTTGGCTGCCGTGAGTTTCCCGCCCATTTCCACTGGTGTGAGGAGCTACCCCCCTGCCCGAAGGAGCTGCTGGGAGAGCGCGATCTGGGCTGGATCCTGTGGGATATGGACTATACAAATCCGGAGGATATCCGCCCCCTGTTCTTCCGCGGCACCCTGCGGGACGGGGTGCTGGAGGTGCCCGCCCGGGACAGCGGGGAGGTGCGGGGATGATTTTGCAGGCGTTGACCCAGTATTACGAAACTCTGGTGCAGGCAGGCGTGCTTGCCGGCCCCGGCTGGGGGCCGGTCAAGGCCTCCTATGCACTCTCTATCGCCGCAGACGGGACGCTGGAGCAGGTTACGTCCATTCAGACGGAGCAGCTCCGAGGGAAAAAGACTGTGCTCGCCCCCCAGGTGCTCACGCTCCCTGCTCCGGTCAAACGCACAGTAGGGATCGCCGCCAATTTTCTGTGCGATAACTCCGGCTACATTTTGGGCGCAGACAATAAGGGCAACCCTCAGCGCTCCCTTGCGTGCTTTGCCGCCTGCAAGGCGCTTCATACCTCTGTTTTGGGGGGTGTCGCTTCCCCCTCCGCTCAGGCCCTGCTGGCCTTCTTCCGCACCTGGATCCCGGAGTATACACTGGAGCATCCCGCTCTGGCAGAGTATCGGGAGGACATACTGTCCGGGGCCAATCTGCTCTTCCGTTATAATGGAAGCTATATCCACGAAGATCCCGAGATTCGGCGTGCCTGGGAGCGCCGCTATCGCGCCGATACCGACAGCCCAAGAGGTATCTGCCTCGTCACCGGCGAGGAAGGGCCGGTGGAGTCCGTTCACCCGGCCATCAGGAATGTGTCCGGCGCCCAATCCAGCGGCGCAGCTCTGGTCTCTTTCAACGCACCGGCGTTCTGTTCCTACGGCAAGGAGCAGAACCTCAACGCCCCTACCGGCAAATACGCCGCCTTCGCCTACACGGCCGCCCTTAATTACCTGCTGGCCGACCGGGAGCACGTCTACCGGCTCGGGGACGCCACCGTCGTCTGCTGGGCCAGAGGCGGCGGCGACGCCTACCAGGCCTTTTTCGGCGGAGCTCTGCTGGGGGCGCCGACGCCGTACAGCGCCGCGGATCTCCGCGGCATGACCGCACAGCTGTGCCAGGGAATCCCCGTGGACTTTCAGGAGGACAAGCTCGACCCCAGCATGGATTTCTATATCCTAGGCCTCTCCCCCAACGCCGCCCGGCTGTCAGTGCGCTTTTTCCTCCACAATACCTTCCAGGGATTCCTGGATCACATCCAGGCCCACTATGACCGCCTGGAGATAGCTCAGTCCAATGATAATAAATTTGACAACATTCCTCTTTGGCGCCTTCTGTATGCCACTGTCCGAAGTCAAACCAAATATGAACCAAGTTCATATAAGGAAGCAAAACAAAATTTGGAAAAATATCTCCCTCCAGAACTATCCGGTGAGATCCTCCGCTCTATTCTCATGAATACCCGTTACCCTGCTACATTACTGAATGGTATTACTTTGCGTATCCGGGCAGAACACGAAATTACACGAAGCCGAGCTGCCGCCATCAAAGCATGTCTCTTGCAAAATTATCGTTTTCTTCCAATTTATTCCGCGCTAAGGGAGGTATTGACCGTGGAACTAAATGATTCTTGCAATTATCAGCCCTATGTTTTAGGCCGGTTATTTGCGGTAATGGAACAAATACAGCTCGCCTCCGCAGATTGGAAATTGAACCGCACAATCAAAGATAGCTATTTTACCTCCGCCGCAACAACTCCCAAAAATATCTACGCAAAATTGTTTCCACTAAGCGAATATCACATGAAAAAGCTCCTGCGTGATAAGCCCGGCCTGGCAAATATACTGGGGAAGGAAAAAGGCTCTCTGATTGGAAAATTGACTGCTCCTATTCCTCCGCGTTTTATGCCAGAAGAAACCGACTGTTTCTATATCGGATATTATCATCAGAGCAATCAGAAAAAGGAGGAAAAAGAGCATGTCTGATCCTATCAAAAACCGCTATGAATTTGTCATCCTGTTCGACGTGGAGAACGGCAATCCCAACGGGGATCCGGACGCGGGCAATATGCCCCGGGTGGATCCGGAGACCGGCCTGGGCATTGTCACCGACGTGTGCCTGAAGCGGAAGATCCGCAACTATGTGGAGACGGTGAAGGAGGACGCCACCGGCTACCGCATCTATGTCAAGGACGGCGTGCCTCTTAACCGCAGCGACGCCGAGGCCTACGCCGCCCTGGACGTGGACGAAAAGACCGTCAAGGAAAAGAAAAAGGCCGACCCTGACCTGGATCGGAAAGTCCGGGACTGGATGTGCGCCAACTTCTACGATGTACGCACCTTTGGCGCGGTGATGACCACCTTTGTGAAGGCCGCTCTCAACTGCGGCCAGGTGCGGGGGCCGGTGCAGCTGGGCTTCGCCCGCAGCGTGGAACCCGTCATTCCCCAGGAGATCACCATCACCCGCGTGGCCATCACCACCGAGGCCGACGCGGAGAAAAAGGGCACTGAGATGGGGAGAAAGTATGTCATCCCCTATGGTCTTTATCGCTGCGAGGGCTACGTCTCCGCCAACCTGGCCCGCAAGACCACCGGCTTCTCCGAGGAGGATCTGTCCCTGCTGTGGGAGGCAATCCTCAATATGTTCGAGCACGACCACTCCGCCGCACGGGGCAAGATGGCCGTGCGGGAGCTGATTGTCTTCCAGCACGACAACGAGCTGGGCTGCGCCCCGGCCTGGAAGCTCTTTGAAGCGGTACATGTCACCCGGAGGGATCCCGGTGATCCCGCCCCCGCCCGTTCCTATCAGGATTACTCCGTCACGGTGGACGAGGCCGCCCTCCCCGCCGGAATCACCTGCCGGCGGATGGGGTGAACTTCCGTGAGGAGGAGTTTCTCCCCCTCTCCGGCCTTCAGCACTTTGCCTTCTGCCGCCGCCAGTGGGCGCTGATCCATCTGGAACAGCAGTGGCAGGAAAATCTGCGCACCATAGAGGGCCAGCTTCTCCATGAGCGTGCCCACGACGCCTCCCTTCGGGAGCGGCGGGGCGATACTCTGGTTCTCCGCAGTCTGGCGGTGGCCTCCCCTACCCTGGGCCTGTCCGGCCAGTGCGACGTGGTCGAATTTCGCGCCGCGCCAGAGGGCGTCCCCCTCGCGGGGGAAGAGGGCCGCTGGCTGCCCTTCCCCGTGGAGTACAAGCGTGGCCGGCCAAAGCCTCACCAGGCGGACGAGCTTCAACTGTGTGCCCAGGCCATGTGTCTGGAGGAAATGCTGTGCTGCCCCGTCCCGGAAGGCGCACTCTACTACGGCGAAACCCGCCGGCGCACTCCGGTGCGCTTCTCTCCAGAGCTGCGCCGTCAGGTTCAGTCCGCCGCAGAGGAGATGCATCAGCTCTTCCGGCGGGGCCACACCCCCAAAGCTAGGCCGGGCAAGTTCTGCGGCGCCTGCTCTCTGAAGGAGCTGTGCCTGCCGCAGCTGATCCGGCGGGAGTCCGTATCCGATTATCTGAACCGGGCCATGGAGGAAACGCCATGAGACAACTGTTGAACACCCTCTTCGTGACCTCGGAGGACATCTATCTGTCCCTGGACGGCGAAAATGTGGTCGCCAGCCGGGAACATCAGGAGGCCGCCCGCTACCCGCTCCATACCTTGAGCGGCATTGTCTCCTTCTCCTACCCCGGGGCCTCTCCCGCCCTGATGGGCTCCTGCGCCGAGCGCGGTATCTCTCTGGCCTTCTGCACGCCGCGCGGGCGGTTTCTGGCTCGGATCGCCGGGAGTACCTCGGGAAACGTCCTGCTACGGCGTGCCCAGTACCGCACGGCGGACGAGCTCTCCGCCAGCTGCCGCATTGCCCGCAGTATGATCTTCGGCAAGGTCTATAACGCCCGCTGGAGCATTGAGCGCACCCGAAGGGATCACGGGCTCCGGCTGGACGCCGCCAGCCTGACGGCCTCCGCGTCTCATCTGAAAGAGCTTCTCCCCCAAATCGCCGCGGCCGCCTCTCTCGAGCATCTGCGCGGCCTGGAGGGCGCCGGAGCAACCCTCTATTTTGGTCAGTTCGACCAGCTGATTTTGGGTGAAAAGCCCCTCTTTTCCTACCAAAGCCGCAGCCGCCGTCCGCCGCGGGACCCTGTCAACGCCCTGCTCTCCTTTGTCTACAGTCTGCTCTCGCACGACTGCGCCTCTGCACTGGAGAGCGTGGGGCTGGATTCCTACGTGGGCTTTCTCCACCGGGATCGCCCTGGCCGGGCCTCTCTGGCCCTGGATCTGATGGAGGAGCTGCGCCCCTGTATGGCCGACCGGTTCGTTTTAACCCTGATAAACAACCGAATGGTGGGGCGGCAGGACTTTGATTTTCTGGAGAATGGGGCGGTCTTTTTGAGCGACTCCGGCCGCAGATCTGTTCTGAAGCGCTGGCAGGAGCGGAAAAAGGAGCCTCTGACCCACCCCTATCTCCAGGAAAAGCTCTCTTGGGGACTGGTTCCCTATCTCCAGGCGCTGCTTCTGGCCCGCTGCCTCCGCGGCGATCTGGACGCCTATCCGCCCTTTTTGTGGAAGTGAGGCCATTATGCTGGTTTTGATTACCTACGATGTCAATACGGCGGATGCCGCCGGGCGCAAACGCCTGCGGCAGATCGCCAGGCAGTGCGTCAACTACGGCCAGCGGGTTCAGAACTCCGTCTTTGAGTGTAAGCTGGATCCAGCCCAGTACAAGCTGCTTCAAGCCAAGCTGTGCGCAATCATGGACCCCGAACGGGACAGTCTCCGCTTTTATTCCCTGGGAAATCGCTATGAGCAGAAGATCGAGCACTTTGGCTGTAAGCAGACCTACCTTCCAGACGAACCTTTGATTTTGTAGCGTGCGAAGTCCAAGATGACACGCCTTCTCCGGCCGGTTCGCACCCAAAAAGCATAAAGGAAAGCTTAATGGAGCATAGGCGCGTTTGTTTTTGTATGCTCAGCCTTCTTCCCCTTGTGCAAATAAGCAAATTGAGCCAAGCAAACTCCCTGCTCTTTGGTAAAGTTTGCTGTCGCACCCCTCGCGGGGTGCGTGGATTGAAATTCAGCGCCCACTGGCGGCGGCAGAAGGCAAAGTGCGTCGCACCCCTCGCGGGGTGCGTGGATTGAAATTCCATCAGAACACAGGTGCGAGCGAAATCATCTAACGTCGCACCCCTCGCGGGGTGCGTGGATTGAAATACCGCCTTACGTTGGGTGGAGAATTGGCGTACCGGTCGCACCCCTCGCGGGGTGCGTGGATTGAAATCAGAAAAGCTGCATATGACGCTTCTCAAGACTAGTCGCACCCCTCGCGGGGTGCGTGGATTGAAATAGATTCTGCACAAACAATGATGAATCAAGGAAAAGGTCGCACCCCTCGCGGGGTGCGTGGATTGAAATCCCATTATCATACAACACGGGAGCCTCTTTTGTCGTCGCACCCCTCGCGGGGTGCGTGGATTGAAATTTTAATCTTCTTCATCTTCCATCAATTGTTCATAAGTCGCACCCCTCGCGGGGTGCGTGGATTGAAATTTGCCCACAATCACAGCAAGTGCGGGTGATAAAGTCGCACCCCTCGCGGGGTGCGTGGATTGAAATTCTTTTATTGCCTCATCAATTGCATTATCTTCAAGTCGCACCCCTCGCGGGGTGCGTGGATTGAAATTTGTCGGTCAGGCCGGTGTACT
>OGYQ01001728.1_pt1 | contig 10057 bp, 8 predicted proteins | sample 1576641 | NCBI WGS metagenome assembly OGYQ01 (sample SAMEA3541476, study PRJEB24748) | human gut metagenome | biome: human gut; feature: human-associated habitat; material: faeces | place: China | collected 2012
GGTAGCGTCGATGTTCTGCTGCCGTTGCCGGGGCGTCACAATATTGCGAATGCGCTGGCAGCCGCTGCGCTCTCCATGTCCGTGGGCGCAACGCTTGATGCTATCAAAGCGGGGCTGGCAAATCTGAAAGCTGTTCCAGGCCGTCTGTTCCCCATCCAACTGGCGGAAAACCAGTTGCTGCTCGACGACTCCTATAACGCCAATGTCGGTTCAATGACCGCAGCAGTCCAGGTACTGGCTGAAATGCCGGGCTACCGCGTGCTGGTGGTGGGCGATATGGCGGAACTGGGCGCTGAAAGCGAAGCCTGCCATATACAGGTGGGCGAAGCGGCAAAAGCAGCTGGTATTGACCGCGTGTTAAGCGTGGGCAAACAAAGCCATGCTATCAGCACTGCCAGCGGTGTTGGCGAACATTTTTCCGATAAAACTGCGCTTATCGCGCGTCTTAAATCACTGATTGCTGAGCAACAGGTAATTACGATTTTAGTTAAGGGTTCACGTAGTGCTGCCATGGAAGAGGTAGTACGCGCTTTACAGGAGAATGGGACATGTTAGTTTGGCTGGCCGAACATTTGGTCAAATATTATTCCGGCTTTAACGTCTTTTCCTATCTGACGTTTCGCGCCATCGTCAGCCTGCTGACTGCGCTGTTCATCTCATTGTGGATGGGCCCGCGCATGATTGCTCATTTGCAAAAACTTTCCTTTGGTCAGGTGGTGCGTAACGACGGTCCTGAATCACACTTCAGCAAGCGCGGTACGCCGACCATGGGCGGGATTATGATCCTGACGGCGATAGTGATCTCCGTACTGCTGTGGGCTTACCCGTCCAATCCGTACGTCTGGTGCGTGTTGGTAGTGCTGGTAGGTTACGGTGTTATTGGCTTTGTTGATGATTATCGCAAAGTAGTGCGTAAAGACACCAAAGGGTTGATCGCTCGTTGGAAGTATTTCTGGATGTCGGTCATTGCGCTGGGTGTCGCCTTCGCCCTGTACCTTGCCGGCAAAGACACGCCCGCAACGCAGCTGGTGGTCCCATTCTTTAAAGATGTGATGCCGCAGCTGGGGCTGTTCTACATTCTGCTGGCTTACTTCGTCATTGTGGGTACTGGCAACGCGGTAAACCTGACCGATGGTCTCGACGGCCTGGCAATTATGCCGACCGTATTTGTCGCCGGTGGTTTTGCGCTGGTGGCGTGGGCGACCGGCAACATGAACTTTGCCAGCTATTTACACATACCGTATCTGCGACACGCCGGGGAACTGGTTATTGTCTGTACCGCGATAGTCGGGGCAGGACTGGGCTTCCTGTGGTTTAACACCTATCCGGCGCAGGTCTTTATGGGCGATGTAGGTTCGCTGGCGTTAGGTGGTGCGTTAGGCATTATCGCCGTACTGCTACGTCAGGAATTCCTGCTGGTGATTATGGGGGGCGTGTTCGTGGTAGAAACGCTTTCTGTCATCCTGCAGGTCGGCTCCTTTAAACTGCGCGGACAACGTATTTTCCGCATGGCACCGATTCATCACCACTATGAACTGAAAGGCTGGCCGGAACCGCGCGTCATTGTACGTTTCTGGATTATTTCGCTGATGCTGGTTCTGATTGGTCTGGCAACGCTGAAGGTACGTTAATCATGGCTGATTATCAGGGTAAAAATGTCGTCATTATCGGCCTGGGCCTCACCGGGCTTTCCTGCGTGGACTTTTTCCTCGCTCGCGGTGTGACGCCGCGCGTTATGGATACGCGTATGACACCGCCTGGCCTGGATAAATTACCCGAAGCTGTAGAACGCCACACGGGCGGTCTGAATGATGAATGGCTGATGGCGGCAGATCTGATTGTCGCCAGTCCCGGTATTGCACTGGCGCATCCATCCTTAAGCGCTGCCGCTGATGCCGGAATCGAAATCGTTGGCGATATCGAGCTGTTCTGTCGCGAAGCACAAGCACCGATTGTGGCGATCACCGGTTCTAACGGCAAAAGCACGGTCACCACGCTAGTGGGTGAAATGGCGAAAGCGGCGGGGGTTAACGTTGGTGTGGGTGGCAATATTGGCCTGCCAGCGTTGATGCTGCTTGATGCTGAGTGCGAACTGTACGTGCTGGAACTGTCGAGCTTCCAGCTGGAAACCACTTCCAGCTTACAGGCGGTGGCGGCGACCATTCTGAACGTGACTGAAGATCATATGGATCGCTATCCGTTTGGTTTACAACAGTATCGTGCAGCAAAACTGCGCATTTACGAAAACGCAAAAATTTGCGTGGTTAATGCTGATGATGCCTTAACAATGCCGATTCGCGGTGCGGATGAACGCTGCGTCAGCTTTGGCGTCAACATGGGTGACTATCACCTGAATCATCAGCAGGGTGAAACCTGGCTGCGGGTGAAAGGCGAGAAAGTGCTGAACGTGAAAGAAATGAAACTTTCCGGGCAGCATAACTACACCAATGCGCTGGCAGCACTGGCACTGGCAGACGCAGCTGGTTTGCCGCGCGCCAGCAGCCTGAAAGCGTTAACCACCTTCGCCGGTCTGCCGCATCGCTTTGAAGTTGTGCTGGAGCATAACGGTGTGCGCTGGATTAACGATTCAAAAGCGACCAACGTCGGCAGTACGGAAGCGGCACTGAATGGCCTGCACGTAGACGGCACGCTGCATTTGTTGCTGGGCGGCGATGGTAAATCGGCAGATTTTAGCCCACTGGCGCGTTACCTGAATGGCGATAACGTACGTCTGTATTGTTTCGGTCGGGACGGCGCGCAGCTGGCGGCGCTACGCCCGGAAGTGGCAGAACAAACCGAAACCATGGAACAGGCGATGCGCTTGCTGGCTCCGCGTGTTCAGCCGGGCGATATGGTTCTGCTCTCCCCGGCCTGTGCCAGCCTTGATCAGTTCAAGAACTTTGAACAACGAGGCAATGAGTTTGCCCGTCTGGCGAAGGAGTTAGGTTGATGCGTTTATCTCTCCCTCGCCTGAAAATGCCGCGCCTGCCAGGATTCAGTATTCTGGTCTGGATCTCCACGGCGCTAAAAGGCTGGGTGATGGGCTCGCGGGAAAAAGATACCGACAGCCTGATCATGTACGATCGCACCTTACTGTGGCTGACCTTCGGCCTCGCGGCGATTGGCTTTATCATGGTGACCTCGGCGTCAATGCCCATAGGGCAACGCTTAACCAACGATCCGTTCTTCTTCGCGAAGCGTGATGGCGTCTATCTGATCCTGGCATTCATTCTGGCGATCATTACGCTGCGTCTGCCGATGGAGTTCTGGCAACGCTACAGTGCCACGATGCTGCTCGGATCTATCATCCTGCTGATGATCGTGCTGGTAGTGGGTAGCTCGGTTAAAGGGGCATCGCGTTGGATCGATCTCGGTTTGCTGCGTATCCAGCCTGCGGAGCTGACAAAACTGTCGCTGTTTTGCTATATCGCCAACTATCTGGTGCGTAAAGGCGACGAAGTACGTAATAACCTGCGCGGCTTTCTGAAACCGATGGGCGTAATTCTGGTGTTGGCAGTGTTACTGCTGGCACAGCCAGACCTTGGTACGGTGGTGGTGTTGTTTGTGACTACGCTGGCGATGTTGTTCCTGGCGGGAGCGAAATTGTGGCAGTTCATTGCCATTATCGGTATGGGCATTTCAGCGGTTGTGTTGCTGATACTCGCCGAACCGTACCGTATCCGCCGTGTTACCGCATTCTGGAATCCGTGGGAAGATCCCTTTGGCAGCGGCTATCAGTTAACGCAATCGTTGATGGCGTTTGGTCGCGGTGAACTGTGGGGACAAGGTTTAGGTAACTCGGTACAAAAACTGGAGTATCTGCCGGAAGCGCACACTGACTTTATTTTCGCCATTATCGGCGAAGAACTGGGGTATGTCGGTGTGGTGCTGGCACTTTTAATGGTATTCTTCGTCGCTTTTCGCGCGATGTCGATTGGCCGCAAAGCGTTAGAAATTGACCACCGTTTTTCCGGTTTTCTCGCCTGTTCTATTGGTATCTGGTTTAGTTTCCAGGCGCTGGTTAACGTAGGCGCGGCGGCGGGGATGTTACCGACCAAAGGTCTGACATTGCCGCTGATCAGTTACGGTGGTTCGAGCTTACTGATTATGTCGACAGCCATCATGATGCTGTTGCGTATTGATTATGAAACGCGTCTGGAGAAAGCGCAGGCGTTTGTACGAGGTTCACGATGAGTGGTCAAGGAAAGCGATTAATGGTGATGGCAGGCGGAACCGGTGGACATGTATTCCCGGGACTGGCGGTTGCGCACCATCTAATGGCTCAGGGTTGGCAAGTTCGCTGGCTGGGGACTGCCGACCGTATGGAAGCGGACTTAGTGCCAAAACATGGCATCGAAATTGATTTCATTCGTATCTCTGGTCTGCGTGGAAAAGGTATAAAAGCACTGATAGCTGCGCCGCTGCGTATCTTCAACGCCTGGCGTCAGGCGCGGGCGATTATGAAAGCGTACAAACCTGACGTGGTGCTCGGTATGGGCGGCTATGTATCAGGTCCAGGTGGTCTGGCTGCGTGGTCGTTAGGCATTCCGGTTGTACTTCATGAACAAAACGGTATTGCGGGCTTAACCAATAAATGGCTGGCTAAGATTGCCACCAAAGTGATGCAGGCGTTTCCAGGCGCTTTCCCTAATGCGGAAGTGGTGGGTAACCCGGTGCGTACCGATGTGCTGGCGCTGCCGTTGCCGCAGCAACGTTTGGCTGGACGTGAAGGTCCGGTTCGTGTGCTGGTAGTGGGTGGTTCCCAGGGCGCACGCATTCTTAATCAGACAATGCCGCAGGTTGCTGCAAAACTGGGTGATTCAGTCACTATCTGGCATCAGAGCGGCAAAGGTTCGCAACAATCCGTTGAACAGGCGTATGCCGAAGCGGGACAACCGCAGCATAAAGTGACGGAATTTATTGATGATATGGCGGCGGCGTATGCGTGGGCGGATGTCGTTGTTTGCCGCTCCGGTGCGTTAACGGTGAGTGAAATCGCCGCGGCAGGACTTCCGGCGTTGTTTGTGCCGTTTCAACATAAAGACCGTCAGCAATACTGGAATGCGCTACCGCTGGAAAAAGCGGGCGCAGCCAAAATTATCGAGCAGTCACAGCTTAGCGTGGATGCTGTCGCCAACACCCTGGCCGGGTGGTCGCGAGAAACCTTATTAACCATGGCAGAACGCGCCCGGGCTGCATCCATTCCGGATGCCACCGAGCGAGTGGCAAATGAAGTGAGCCGGGCTGCCCGGGCGTAATTGTAGCGATGCCTTTTGCATCGTATGAATTTAAGAAGTTAATGGCGTAAAGAATGAATACACAACAATTGGCAAAACTGCGTTCCATCGTGCCCGAAATGCGTCGCGTTCGGCACATACATTTTGTCGGCATCGGTGGTGCCGGTATGGGCGGTATTGCCGAAGTTCTGGCCAATGAAGGTTATCAGATCAGTGGTTCCGATTTAGCGCCAAATCCGGTCACGCAGCAGTTAATGAATCTGGGTGCGACGATTTATTTCAACCATCGCCCGGAAAACGTACGTGATGCCAGCGTGGTCGTTGTTTCCAGCGCGATTTCTGCCGATAACCCGGAAATTGTTGCCGCTCATGAAGCGCGTATTCCGGTGATCCGTCGTGCTGAAATGCTGGCTGAGTTAATGCGTTTTCGTCATGGCATCGCCATTGCCGGAACACACGGCAAAACGACAACCACCGCGATGGTTTCCAGCATCTACGCAGAAGCGGGGCTCGACCCAACCTTCGTTAACGGCGGGCTGGTAAAAGCGGCGGGGGTTCATGCGCGTTTGGGGCATGGTCGGTACCTGATTGCCGAAGCAGATGAGAGTGATGCATCGTTCCTGCATCTGCAACCGATGGTGGCGATTGTCACCAATATCGAAGCCGACCACATGGATACCTACCAGGGCGACTTTGAGAATTTAAAACAGACTTTTATTAATTTTCTGCACAACCTGCCGTTTTACGGTCGTGCGGTGATGTGTGTTGATGATCCGGTGATCCGCGAATTGTTACCGCGTGTGGGACGTCAGACCACGACTTACGGCTTCAGCGAAGATGCCGACGTGCGTGTAGAAGATTATCAGCAGATTGGCCCGCAGGGGCACTTTACGCTGCTGCGCCAGGACAAAGAGCCGATGCGCGTCACCCTGAATGCGCCAGGTCGTCATAACGCGCTGAACGCCGCAGCTGCGGTTGCGGTTGCTACGGAAGAGGGAATTGATGACGAGGCTATTTTACGTGCGCTGGAGAGCTTCCAGGGGACTGGGCGCCGTTTTGATTTCCTCGGTGAATTCCCGCTGGAGCCAGTGAATGGTAAAAGCGGTACGGCAATGCTGGTCGATGACTACGGCCACCACCCGACGGAAGTTGACGCCACCATTAAAGCGGCGCGCGCAGGCTGGCCGGATACAAACCTGGTAATGCTGTTTCAGCCGCACCGTTTTACCCGTACGCGCGACCTGTATGATGATTTCGCCAATGTGCTGACGCAGGTTGATACCCTGTTGATGCTGGAAGTGTATCCGGCTGGCGAAGCGCCAATTCCGGGAGCGGACAGCCGTTCGCTGTGTCGCACAATTCGTGGACGTGGGAAAATTGATCCCATTCTGGTGCCGGACCCGGCGCAGGTAGCCGAGATGCTGGCACCGGTATTAACCGGTAACGACCTGATTCTCGTTCAGGGGGCTGGTAATATCGGAAAAATTGCCCGTTCTTTAGCTGAAATCAAACTGAAGCCGCAAACTCCGGAGGAAGAACAACATGACTGATAAAATCGCGGTCCTGTTGGGCGGGACCTCCGCTGAGCGAGAAGTTTCTCTGAATTCTGGTGCAGCGGTGTTAGCCGGGCTGCGTGAAGGCGGTATTGACGCGTATCCTGTCGACCCGAAAGAAGTCGACGTGACGCAACTGAAGTCGATGGGCTTTCAGAAAGTGTTTATCGCGCTACATGGTCGCGGCGGTGAAGATGGCACGCTGCAGGGTATGCTCGAGCTGATGGGCTTGCCTTATACCGGCAGCGGAGTGATGGCATCTGCGCTTTCAATGGATAAACTACGCAGCAAATTGCTTTGGCAGGGCGCTGGTTTACCGGTAGCGCCGTGGGTAGCATTAACCCGCGCAGAGTTTGAAAAAGGCCTGAGCGATAAGCAGTTAGCAGAAATTTCTGCCTTAGGTTTGCCGGTTATCGTTAAGCCGAGCCGCGAAGGTTCCAGTGTGGGAATGTCAAAAGTAGTAGCAGAAAATGCTCTACAAGATGCATTAAGATTGGCATTTCAGCACGATGAAGAAGTATTGATTGAAAAATGGCTAAGTGGGCCGGAGTTCACGGTTGCGATACTCGGTGAAGAAATTTTACCGTCAATACGTATTCAACCGTCCGGAACCTTCTATGATTATGAGGCGAAGTATCTCTCTGATGAGACACAGTATTTCTGCCCCGCAGGTCTGGAAGCGTCACAAGAGGCCAATTTGCAGGCATTAGTGCTGAAAGCATGGACGACGTTAGGTTGCAAAGGATGGGGACGTATTGACGTTATGCTGGACAGCGATGGACAGTTTTATCTGCTGGAAGCCAATACCTCACCGGGTATGACCAGCCACAGCCTGGTGCCGATGGCGGCACGTCAGGCAGGTATGAGCTTCTCGCAGTTGGTAGTACGAATTCTGGAACTGGCGGACTAATATGTCGCAGGCTGCTCTGAACACGCGAAACAGCGAAGAAGAGTTTTCTTCTCGCCGCAATAATGGAACGCGTCTGGCGGGGATCCTTTTCCTGCTGACCGTTTTAACGACAGTGTTGGTGAGCGGCTGGGTCGTGTTGGGCTGGATGGAAGATGCGCTGCCGCTCTCAAAGCTGGTGTTGACCGGTGAACGCCATTACACGCGTAATGACGATATCCGGCAGTCGATCCTGGCATTGGGTGAGCCGGGTACCTTTATGACCCAGGATGTCAACATCATTCAGACGCAAATAGAACAACGCCTGCCGTGGATTAAGCAGGTGAGCGTCAGAAAGCAGTGGCCTGATGAATTGAAGATTCATCTGGTTGAATATGTGCCGATTGCGCGGTGGAATGATCAACATATGGTAGACGCGGAAGGAAACACTTTCAGCGTGCCGCCAGATCGCACCAGCAAGCAGGTGCTTCCAATGCTGTATGGCCCGGAAGGCAGCGCCAATGAAGTGTTGCAGGGCTATCGCGAAATGGGGCAGATGCTGGCAAAGGACAGATTTACTCTGAAGGAAGCGGCGATGACCGCGCGGCGTTCCTGGCAGTTGACGCTGAATAACGATATTAAGCTCAATCTTGGCCGGGGCGATACGATGAAACGTTTGGCTCGCTTTGTAGAACTTTATCCGGTTTTACAGCAGCAGGCGCAAACCGATGGCAAACGGATTAGCTACGTTGATTTGCGTTATGACTCTGGAGCGGCAGTAGGCTGGGCGCCCTTGCCGCCAGAGGAATCTACTCAGCAACAAAATCAGGCACAGGCAGAACAACAATGATCAAGGCGACGGACAGAAAACTGGTAGTAGGACTGGAGATTGGTACCGCGAAGGTTGCCGCTTTAGTAGGGGAAGTTCTGCCCGACGGTATGGTCAATATCATTGGCGTGGGCAGCTGCCCGTCGCGTGGTATGGATAAAGGCGGGGGGAACGACCTCGAATCCGTGGTCAAGTGCGTACAACGCGCCATTGACCAGGCAGAATTGATGGCAGATTGTCAGATCTCTTCGGTATATCTGGCGCTTTCTGGTAAGCACATCAGCTGCCAGAATGAAATTGGTATGGTGCCTATTTCTGAAGAAGAAGTGACGCAAGAAGATGTGGAAAACGTCGTCCATACCGCGAAATCGGTGCGTGTGCGCGATGAGCATCGTGTGCTGCATGTGATCCCGCAAGAGTATGCGATTGACTATCAGGAAGGGATCAAGAATCCGGTAGGACTTTCGGGCGTGCGGATGCAGGCAAAAGTGCACCTGATCACATGTCACAACGATATGGCGAAAAACATCGTCAAAGCGGTTGAACGTTGTGGACTGAAAGTTGACCAACTGATATTTGCCGGACTGGCATCAAGTTATTCGGTATTGACGGAAGATGAACGTGAACTGGGTGTCTGCGTCGTCGATATCGGTGGTGGTACAATGGATATCGCCGTTTATACCGGTGGGGCATTGCGCCACACGAAGGTAATTCCTTATGCTGGCAATGTCGTGACCAGTGATATCGCTTACGCCTTTGGCACACCGCCAAGTGACGCCGAAGCGATTAAAGTTCGCCACGGTTGTGCGCTGGGTTCCATCGTTGGAAAAGATGAGAGCGTGGAAGTGCCGAGCGTAGGCGGTCGTCCACCGCGGAGTCTGCAACGTCAGACCCTGGCAGAGGTGATCGAGCCGCGCTATACCGAGCTGCTCAACCTGGTCAACGAAGAGATATTGCAGTTGCAGGAAAAGCTTCGCCAACAAGGGGTTAAACATCACCTGGCGGCAGGCATTGTATTAACCGGTGGCGCAGCGCAGATTGAAGGTCTTGCAGCCTGTGCTCAGCGCGTGTTTCATACGCAGGTGCGTATCGGCGCGCCGCTGAACATTACCGGTTTAACGGATTATGCTCAGGAGCCGTATTATTCGACGGCGGTGGGATTGCTTCACTATGGGAAAGAGTCACATCTTAACGGTGAAGCTGAAGTAGAAAAACGTGTTACAGCATCAGTTGGCTCGTGGATCAAGCGACTCAATAGTTGGCTGCGAAAAGAGTTTTAATTTTTATGAGGCCGACGATGATTACGGCCTCAGGCGACAGGCACAAATCGGAGAGAAACTATGTTTGAACCAATGGAACTTACCAATGACGCGGTGATTAAAGTCATCGGCGTCGGCGGCGGCGGCGGTAATGCTGTTGAACACATGGTGCGCGAGCGCATTGAAGGTGTTGAATTCTTCGCGGTAAATACCGATGCACAAGCGCTGCGTAAAACAGCGGTTGGACAGACGATTCAAATCGGTAGCGGTATCACCAAAGGACTGGGAGCTGG
>OGYQ01001733.1_pt1 | contig 10035 bp, 7 predicted proteins | sample 1576641 | NCBI WGS metagenome assembly OGYQ01 (sample SAMEA3541476, study PRJEB24748) | human gut metagenome | biome: human gut; feature: human-associated habitat; material: faeces | place: China | collected 2012
ATCACGGCTGCTTCACGAATATTTTTTCATACTGTTTTGGTTTCAGTGCTTATATGCTTATTTGCAAATGAGCATGTCATGCCGTCAGCCTTAACCCTGAATCCCATAACGAGATCTCTTACTCCGCATGACTCATATACACGCCGGTTAGCCCCGCCTATATCGCAATACGAATAACCATCCTGACTGATAGTTCCAGAAGAACCAAACCCCATAATAAATGGGCCTCCGGACTGGTGATTTTCTGAATCAATGACACGCGGTGCAGCATTATGAGAAATAAACCAGTTTTTATGGACTTCCACCATGAACGTAAAAGGCATGGTATACATATTTTTCATCAGCGGAAATTTACATAAATCTGATGCACGAGTCGCTGGCTCTGTTGTCGTTATGATAAAGGAAGTTGCACAAGCACCATACTCGAATTGCGGGGTGGTTACTTCTATCCAGTCACCTGTTGCAAAAGCCCCCACTGCTCTGTCGGCTGCAATTTGCAGCTGCGTACCAACCATTCCCCATTCTGGCAGACATTTCAGTGTTGCCTGAAAATATATCCATCCACTACCAGGGTCGATTTCAAAGTTTGCTGTTAATAGCTGGGCATTACCACCCGTAATTTGTAGTTCATGAGTCTGTAATGACAAATAGGCGTCACAAAGGAAAGTGTATCCTTCCGAGTTATACCGTTCAAAACGGATACGTGCGCGAACATTGAGATCACTTCTTACCCTGAACGACGCGGTAACATACGGACCTTTACTGTACTGATCATCGCCAGTCACATCTATGCCTTTATTACCAGCAACTGTGCATATATTTCTCCCTGTTGTCGTTCCTGCTATGTCGCTTCCTACTGTGAAACGTCCATATTTAAACTCAAATTCATCTGTTGATGATGTTACAGATATACCACCGCTTTTATTCCACGCATCAGGATTAAAACTATTTACGAACATGTTTGTTCGCTGATTCTCTATCAGCAAACCATATTTTTCAAAACGAGGAACGTTATTCCCTGCCACGGTAATATGCCCGGACTTATCAATATACGTTGCTGATGAAGCGCGGCTAAATTGGCATATGCCATTAACAGGCATTGTTATTTCATCACTGCCGATGGTTATTGTTTTATAGCCCGGGGCATACCCTGTTATCGCTTCCAGAGAATCATTCAAGGGTAGCCAGATATCAGGAAGCGGAGGGACTGAAGCAGGATCAGCGGCATCTTCTGCAATCCGGGCTGCATTCTCTGCTCTTGTTGCGGCTGACGTTGCTTCTATCTCGCTGGCTGCTGCTTTTGTTTCACTCGTCTTTGCGTTAGTTTCACTGGTTTTTGCAGCTTTTTGGCTATTAGCTGCCGCACTTGCAGAACCAGCTGCGGCACTCTCGCTTTGGGCCGCTGCATCCTGACTGTTTTTTGCCGCAGTTTCGCTGGCTTTGGCATTCGTTTCGCTGGTCTTCGCTGCCGTCTGGCTGGACTTTGCGTTAGTTTCACTCGTCTTCGCAGCTTTCTGGCTGTTAGCCGCAGCAGTTGCTGATCCAGCTGCTGAAGTCGCAGAACCGGCTGCCGCGCTCTCGCTTTGGGCTGCTGCAACCTGGCTGTTTTTTGCCGCAGTTTCACTGGCTTTGGCATTCGTTTCGCTGGTTTTCGCTGCCGTCTGGCTGGACTTTGCGTTGGTTTCGCTCGTCTTTGCGGCTGTCTCGCTATTTTTCGCGTTGGTTTCTGATTTTTTGGCTGCTGTCGCGGAGTTTGCCGATGCAGTCTGTGAGGCCGCTGCCGCCTGTGCACTATTAGCTGCATTCGTTTCTGAGGTTTTCGCCGCGTTCTTTGATGATGCCGCTGCAGTTTCGGATTTCTTTGCCGCCGCTGCGCTCTGAGAGGCGGCTTCGGCGTTGCGTGCCGCTTCTTCCACCATTGCCTCAAAACGACGCAATGCCTCCGGCATGACATCATCTTCCGTCATGGCACCGAGAAAATCATTCAGCGTACCTGGTCTGGAGCCTTCATAGACGGTAATGGTCCCGGCATGTGAAGGCGGAAAACCTTCAACCAGCAGGGTGACGCTGTACTGGCCATACTCAACATCCATGCTGTAACGCCCGGCTTCATCCGGATTTTCAGAGGCCACCGTGTTCACCAGTACCGTGGTGCTGTTACGCTTTGCCTTCAGTTGAATAGTGCAGTTCTGTATTGGTTTTCCCGCACCATCTTTCAGCACACCTGAGATTTTTACTGCTGCCATATCCACTCCACAAAAAAGCCCGCCTGAACCGGCGGGCTGTCATAACACTGTGTTACCTGGCTAATCAGAATTTATAACCGACACCCACGATGAAACCGTCAGTGCGCCAGTCGCCACTGCCGGAGCCTTCATAAGCAATATCAATGGCCACGGATTCGGTCGGGTTAAACTGCACGCCAGCTCCCCACGCCAGAGACGTGTTGCTGTGGCGATCGTCATCACTTCCGGTCAGCACATCGTGCGTTTTCCCCTTGTTGTCAGTTACGCGGAGATAATCCCCGGAGAAGGTCGACACACGGCTGTAAGCCACACCTGCCATCGCATAAGCACTGAACCATTCATTCACGCGTACAGATGGCCCCGCCATCATGCTGAACCAGCGGTTACGCACTGAATCTTCATGCCAGCGGGTATCGCTGTAATGCGTTTTTTGCTCATCTTTGGCATTGGCATAACTGAATGACGTCACCAGCCCCAGCGTGTCCGTAAATTCATAACGGTATTTCACGTTAATGCCCTTCAGGTCATCACTGCCTGGCATATCAGTATGGGTCTGAAGATACCCGGCGCTTAGTGTGGACTGATGCTCTGCTGCGCTCGCTGGCGTACCAGCGGCAACCAGCCAGACTACTGCGGACAGAATAACAGCACATAATTTACGCATAATTACCTCTCGCTTTTCTGCAATAAAAAAGGCGTCATTTCTGACGCCCGTATTGGGGTTATAAAATTCAGCTGATACTGATGCCTGCGGTGGCTTTCTTCATCACCACAACCAGCAAATCGCTGATACTTGCTGTGGGATACCAGCCATTTACCAGCCATGCCGATACAGAAAATTCCAGTGTCATGACACCACTGCCTGCAGGCATATCAATAACACCCGTATATATCAGCGTATTATCCAGAGCCGTTCGGTTATAAATTTCAGCACCGTTTTTTCGTACTATCAGACGGCATGAGGAGTAGATATCAGTATGATCTTGCTCATGTTTAGCGCCACTGAATGCCACCGCCGGGATAACAATTTGCCGGTCAAACGGCTGATCGTCATAAACCCTGACGGTAATGGTTCCTGATGGCCACCGCTCCGGTGCACGGGAGTCCCGGGGGAAAGCTTTGCCCACCGTTTTAACGAGATCGCCTTCAATCTGGTTCGCGGACAGTTTTCCCAGAACCCGGCAGTTCTCGTTAATCGTGACGTTGTTGAGCGTCCCGGAGTTCGCATTCACGTTACCGCTGATATCGGCATTTTTCGCCGTCAGCCGCCCGTCCGGTGTCAGGGAAAATGCCGGAGGATTACCGCCGCTGGTAATGGTGGGAGCCGTCAGATATTTCAGGAACACTTCGTTCATGAATATCTGATCGCCCTGACCAACAAACATCGGCTTTGTGTTGCCATTCGCAGGATTAATCATCGCAATCCTGTCTGCCGCCAGCAGCACCTGACTCTGCATGCCGTCAGGGGTGTTTTCAATACCGGCACCAATACCCGCGATATAAAGGCGTCCGTCCTGCATCTGCTGCAGCTTCACAGCCCACATGCTGTTCAGGTTATTATTTGTATCAACCTGAACCTTCTGTATCTGCTGGATCGCTGCACTCTGGTCTTCCAGTTTCTTATTGACGGTCTGCGTGATTTCATTACTGACATCCGTGATGGACGTTCTGATTTCCGCCAGGTCAGGCGCAAGCTGACCGTTATCAATCTGCGTCCACAACTCCTGAGCCAGATGGGTTTTCCCTATCTCTCCTTTGAAAAAATCCAGATAGCCGGATGCATCATCACTCGGCTGGCCAACAGCCTCCACGAATGCCGATTTGCCAACGGTGTTCACACTGCGGATGTAAAAATAATAATCATGGCCCGGCTTGATATTGATACTGGCAGCTATCCAGTACAGCGCCGTGCCAAGATAGCGGGCTGTGGTTTCAACCTGCCTGATATCCGCAATCCGCTTTTCCGAGAACCAGAATTCAAACTGTACCGTCGGGTCATAAACGGCAAGATGCGGCGTGGCGGTTATCTGAAAATAGCCCGGCGTCAGCTTAATCCTCGACGGTGCTGCCGGTGCGGCAATCCGGAACGATACCGACGCCGGATCGCCCTGCTGCCCCCAGGCATTTGCCGCCCGGACTGTCAGCCTGTAGTTTCCCAACGCCAGTTGCGTGAAGCGGTATGTGGTTTCCGTCGTCCGGGCCGTGCTGACCAGCCGCTCACTGCCGTCGTCCGCTGTTACGGTCAGACGGAGCAGGAAGCTCACGCCCTTCACCACCTTCGGTGTGTCCCAGCGCGCCAGCACCTGATATTCCCCGCTGTCTGCGGTGACTTCGGCAGTCAGGTGCTGCACCGCTGGCGGCGTGACACCATTCACCGTGCCGCTCTGGTCGCCGTCAAAGTGCGCCCCGTTATCCACGATGGCCTCTTTTTCCGGCACATGCTGCACGGCGGTGATGGCATACGTGCCGTCGTCGTTCTCACGGATACTCACACAGCGGAACAGGCGCTGGCGCAGCGTCGGCAGCTTCAGCCCCCACACGCTGTATTCAGCAACGCCGTCAGGAACACGGCTCACTTTCACCTTCACGCCGTCGGTGACGGACTGGACCTCCACGCTGACCGGATTACCCTGACCGTCAACAAGGCTTATCAGCGTGGTACCGGAGGATGGCAGCGTGATTTCACGGTCGAGCGTCAGCGTCCGGGTCTGGCTGTTCACCGCCAGCACGCGACCACCGGTGCTGATACCGACATAGTCATCATCGCAGATTTCAATAACATCACCCGGCACATGGCGAAGCCCTTCGGCACCCACGCTGAAGTCCACGGTCTGCGTTTCCAGCAGTTCCGTTTTAATCAGCCACAGCCCGGCGCGGTGCGCCTGCCCCCGGCTGGTACAGCCAAAGGCATCCATTTTCGTGACGTTACGACCGTAACGGAGAATGGCCTGCGTATCTTCAACAAGCTCTGTCGCCGTCTCCCAGCCGTTATTCGGGTCAATCCAGTTCACCTCAACGGCATTATGGCGGTCCTTCAGGGCGCTGAAGCTGTAGCGGAACGGCGCGCCATCATCCGGCATCACCACATTACTGCGGTTATAGGTCCACACCTTATCTGATGGTCGGTCCTGCACGAACGTCAGCGTCTGCCCGTTCCATACCGGCATACAGCGCATCGCCGAGCAGAAATCACTGAGCACATCCCACGCCTTACGCTGCGTGGTCAGGTAGGCATTACAGGTGATGCGCGGCTCCGTGCCGCCAAAACCGTCCGGCACTGACTGGTCGCAGTACTGGCCGATGACATACAGCGCCCATTTATCCACATCCGCCGCACCAAGACGTTTCCCCATGCCGTAGCGCGGGTGGGTCAGCATATCCCACAGACACCAGGCCATGTTGTTGCTGTATGCCGGTTTAAACGTTCCGTCCCAGATACCGCTGTATTGCCGCGTCTGCGGGTTATAGTTCGACGGCACCTGCAGAATACGCCCGCGCAGATGATAATTACGGCTCACCTGCTGGCTGCCGAACTGCTCCGAATCCACCTGCACGCCGACCAGTGCCGTGTTCGGGTAGCACTGTTTCACATCGATAATTTCGGTGTATGACGACCAGAGCGTTTTGTTCTGCAGCTGGTCTGTGGTGCTGTCCGGCGTCATCCTGCGCATCCGGATATTGAACGGGCGCGGCGGCAGGTTATCCACCACCACCGAGGCCAGATACTGCGACGTGGTTTTGCCCTTAATGGTGATGTCTTTTTCTGTCACCCAGCCACCGTTACGCTGTATCTGAACCAGCAGTCGGACCTCCGACGGATTCCTGTCACCCTTTGAGGTGGTTTCCACCAGTGCCTGCACACCGAAGGTAAAGCGCAGACGGTCGATGTTTGCCGACGTGATGGTCCGGGTGATCGGCGTGTCATATTTCACTTCCGTACCCAGCACCGTCTCGGAGCCGGAGGATTCAAACCCCTCCGGCGGTGTCTGCTCCTGCTCACCGGCACGGAACACCACCGTGACGCCGGATATATTGGTATTCCCCTCACTGTCCAGCACCGGCGTACTGTTCAGCAGCACGCTTTTTAATCCGTCCACCGGACCTTCAACCGGCCCTTCGCTGATGGCATCGATCACACTCAGCAGCTGCGTGGACTTCAGGTTGTCCTTCGCTTCGCGCGGGGTATGCCCCTTACTGCTGCCTTTACCCATTCCTCACGCTCCATAAACGACAAAACCGCCCGCAGGCGGTTTCACATAAAACATTTTGCATCAGCGACCAATCACCACAACCTGACCACCATCCCCTTCGTCTGCCGTGCTGATCTCCTGAGAAACCACGCGTGACCCCACGCGCATTTCACCGTACAGAACAGGCAGAACATTGCCCTGGGCAACCATGTTATCCAGTGAGGAGAAATAGGTGTTCTGTTTGCCGTTATCTGTACTGGCTGCCGTGGACGTCCTGGCTTTCGGTGCCAGCATCTGCGCCACACCACCCAGGATCATACTGGCCCCTGCTGCATACAGACCCGATACAGCCGCGGCCCCCAGCCAGCCAACAGGGTTCCACCATGCCACCGCAATCAGCGCCGCACCCAGCACCGCCTGAAACACACCGCCACTTTTGGCACCCGCCAGACGCGGAACGACGTGGATCACGGCACCATTTGCCAGCGGCTCATTAAGACGGGCAGATAATTCGGTTTCACCTGCATCACGCCCGGCAATGCGCACCTGATACCAGCCGTCATTCAGTTTCTGACGAAACGCCGGGAGCTGTGTGGCCAGCGCCCGGATGGCTTCAGCCCCCGTTTTCACACGAAGGTCGATGCGGCGGCCAAATCGTTGCAAATCCCCGTAAAGGCAGATGCGTGCCATGCCCGGTGACGCCAGAGGGAGTGTGTGCGTCGCTGCCATTTGTCGGTATACCTCTCTCGTTTGCTCAGTTGTTCAGGAATATGGTGCAGCAGCTCGCCGTCACCACAGTAAATGGCGGCATGATTCGGCACCGATGAACCAAAACAGCACAGCAGCACATCGCCCGGCTGCGCCGCTGACAACGGCACCTGATACAGCCCTGTGGCCTCCAGATTATCCAGATAGAGATTCTGACCGTGACGCCACCAGTCATCCCCGCGATGAAAATCCGGCATCTCAATCCCCGCCAGATGATAAGCATCCCGGAACAGCGTGTAACAGTCCGTCACCCCGTGCTCAAAGCGCCGCCCGGTAAGATGCGGCACACAGCGGAACTTATGAATCGCCCCCCGGCAGACCAGCCACCACGGCAAATCACTCTGCACCTGCAGCCGCCGGTCAGCCTCACTCAGCCAGGGCAGACCACCGGGGTGGCTGTGGACCAGCGCCACAATCTCACCCTGCATCTCTGCCCGCAGCCAGTCCTCCGGCGACATCCGGAAATACGCCTCCGGCTCACCGGAGATATTCACGCAGGGAAAATATCTTTCCCCCTCCGGCGTTCTCACCACGAAGCCGCACGACTCCGCTGGCGCACATCGCCGGGCGTGCGCCAGAATCGCTGATTCTGTCTGTGTCATGGGATTTACTGCGAAAGTTTGTTAATGGAAAGGAAGCCGCCAAAGTTGCCGACGTTATTGCGAAACTTACAACCACTCAGGCATTTGCTGCATTTATCCTTCGTGATATCGGACGTCGGCTGGTCATATTCATCAGCGACAGCCGGACCGTGATAACCGCACTCATCACCGCGATAGGTCCAGGTGCAGGTATTAGCCAGCATGATGCGCCCCGGAAAAACAGCACCGTCCGTTTCCGTCGGCGTGGACAGTACAAAAGAGGCACTGACCGCGCTCAGTTCGCTGCACTGCTCGATGCGCCAGCGGCTGATCACCTCCTGCTCCGGATCGGCGTCACTGTTTCCGTTGACGAAGTTCACCGCATCCAGAAAACGGGCGTAAACCTTACGCCTGACCACCGTTCCGCCGACCAGACTTTGCAGGTCTTCCGCCATCCCGGTGACCATGCCGTGCAGGTTAGAGACTTTCAGCGTTGGTCTTGCACTGGCTCCTTTGCCGTTCATCTCAAAGCCGCTTCCCTGAATAGGGTACGCCTGATACTGTCGCCCCTGCCAGGTGACTGACTCACCTTTTTCGTTCTGCTCATTACAGAAAAAATAACGCTCGCCACCGACTTCTGTCAGATCGACTTCCCAGAGCACGACCAGTGCGGATTGCTCCGCTTTTGTACACTCATTCAGTGTTTCCTGTTGTATATCCTGCATCAGTGAGTGACCTCTTCAAAGGTACAGTTAAAATCGGTATACATGGCATTATCCGAAGTACTCCACTCCCTGCAGACAACCCTGACAGTCCTGTTGTGTTTTGGCGGGCGCCACAAAAAAGCACGCATCCCGGCATGACGGGATAAAAAACTGTCCAGCACGGCGCGGGAATATTCATCTGTGACACGAAATACCGGTTTAAAGGTTTTCAGATCCGCATTCAGACCACCAGCCCGTCGCTGTTCATATCCGTCACCGAACTTTACTGTAATAACAGATGGCTTTCGTGTCGTCTCCATTCCCTCGCGGGGGATCCAGTTAAAAACTTCAGGTTCAGGCACTGCATAATCCTCCGTCCCGACGTGATGACTGCATAATTGACACAACCCTGCTGTCGATCAGATCCACCAGCCCCCTGGCTGACTGCGTATCTATCTCGCCATTGCTCCCTTTATTCTGAATACTGATGTGATACACGGGAGAATAGACAAATCCCCCGCCACCACTCACATTCCCAATGGCTCTGACCCCTAGGGAGCCGTCCGCTGCCCGAGTCAGTGGCATGATAGCTTCAGGCCCGGCCTCGCCCATCAGCCCGGCACCTTTCGCAAAAGCAAAATACGTCGGTGTATCCACAATGGTGTTACTGTAAGCACTCAGATTTGCCGATGTGTAAACACCGCCTTTTGCGTTCGCTACTGCACCGGAAAGCCAGTCGCCAACACTACCAATCCATCCCCCCACTCCCGACATTGTCCCGGAGAGTGATTTCAGCCCGTTAACAATGGCCGCGTTCATCAGGATTTTTGAAACTTCCTGAAGGATCGAACTCCCCCAGTTTCTCCAGTCCACCACGTTTCCGGCCAGTGACTCAGAAATATTTGAAACCAGACCATCCATAGTGGAAACGACCGCATCTGCCGCTTGTGAAGCATAATCAGTGGCACTGTCTGCCCAGTTCGTCAGCCCCTCTTTGAGCCCAGCATTCCAGTTACTGCGTAAAGCATCGGCCTTTGCATAATAATCCTGCTGATCGTTGAGACGCTCCTCCAGATATTTTTCATTCAGCGTTTTTTCCTGTTTCCACAGGGCTTCTTCGATTTCTCCGGTCTGGTACTGTCTCAGCAACTCATTATTTTTCTGCTCAAACTCCTGTCGGATGTTCCACATTTCCTGAAGCCGCTCACGTATTCGTGTTCCGTCTCCATACCCTAACAACTGAGCCTCATTTGATGCCCTGACACTGGCGTTACTGTCCGCCAGGCTGCTTTCATAAGCAGCAATTTGCTCACGAATTTTTTTCTGGTCGATGAGTGCTGCATTCTGTAAAAGGGGTTGTTTCTGCGCTTCTGATAAGGTTGATAATTCGCCCTGGCTGACCTGGTATTTCATCTTAGCCAGTTCAGTATTCTGTCCTGCCAGTGCTATTTGTTCTTTTTGTTGTTTAATCAGTCTGTTATAAGCATCTTCCGTTTTTTCTGCTTCCGATTTTCCACCACGTACCTTTGGCTTATTCGCCTGGTTG
>OGYQ01001734.1_pt1 | contig 10012 bp, 7 predicted proteins | sample 1576641 | NCBI WGS metagenome assembly OGYQ01 (sample SAMEA3541476, study PRJEB24748) | human gut metagenome | biome: human gut; feature: human-associated habitat; material: faeces | place: China | collected 2012
CTTCACCACAATCGCATCATCAATCTCGAATCCCCAGTCCTTCAGCCACTGTCCCTTCAGCATGATAGACGGGATCGTCTTATACTGATAACCACTCTGTCCACAGACCTTCATATTTCTTACACTCTTCTTTGCCATAGAATTGACTCCTTTCGGATTTGATCAGACCTTAGAATTATTACAGACTTGCCTCCATCACCATTTTTAATTCTCTCTGCCCAACGGCACCACCTCCTCGAAGTTTCGACCACGCACCCAACGCAAAAAAGCTGCTGACACGTTTTTCTCTAACGCATCAACAGCTTCTCAACTTCGATTCCATATACTATTTTCAATGGCAGATAGGCTTCTATTCTGCTTTTTCCTCATCCCTGATTCTGCGGTAATCTTCCATATCTATACCGATCTTTACCGTAGTGTCAGGTTTTCGTTTGCCCAAGAGGCACACAGTCTCCACATGCCCCGTCATCGGAAACATATCCACCCCTCTGACTCTCTTCAACTCATACCCTTCCGCGCAAAGCCACTTCAGATCCCGCGCCAGCGTCGCTGAATCACAGGAAACATACACGATCCGTTCCGGCTGCATCTTCACAACCGTTTCCAGCAGCGCCGCGTCACAGCCTTTCCGCGGCGGATCCACCACGATCACATCCGCCCGTGCCTCGCCTTTCGCATACATCTCCGGCAGCACTTCTTCCGCCTTGCCGACAAAGAATTCCACATTCGTGATGCCATTCAGTTCCGCATTTCTCCTTGCGTCCTCAATCGCCGCAGGAACGATCTCCACACCGTATACCTTCTTCGCCTTCTGCGCCAGAAACAGAGAAATCGTCCCGATTCCGCAGTACAGATCCCAGACCGTTTCATTTCCGTCAAGTCCCGCGTACTCCAGCGCCGTTCCGTACAATTTCTCCGTCTGTACCGGATTCACCTGATAAAAGGAAAGCGGGGAAATCTGGTATTTCACCTCTCCGATATAATCGGAAATATACGGCGTTCCCCACAGAGTCCGTATCTTATTTCCCATGATCACATTGGTCTTCTCTCTATTGATGCTGCAAGTGATGCTTGTCATGCCCGGTATCTGTGACAGCCGTTTGGCCAGCACGTCGCTGTGAGGAATACTTTCCCCGTTAATAACAAGGCAGACCATCAGCTCCCCTGTGGTAAATCCTTTTCGGATCAGCACATGGCGGACCAGACCAGCGTGCGCCTCCTCGTCATATGGCGAAATGCTGTATGCTTCCATGAAAGCAAGGATCTTCTCCAGGACCGCCTGGTTTTCTTCCGCTCCCAGGGCGCAGTCCATGTCCGGCACCGGGATGATCTGGTGGGTCCTGCCTGCGTAGAAGCCCGCTGTCAGTCTGCCCTCCCGGTCACGGCCGACAGGGTACTGGGCTTTGTTGCGGTAGCGGAAGGGCTCGTCCATGCCGATGATCCCTTCCATAGCGCTCTCCAGGATCTCCCGGGGCACGCCTCCCAGCCGCAGAAGATTATTCTCCACCTTGTCCTTTTTAAAGGCAAGCTGCTGCCTGTAATCCATCTCCTGGATCTGACACCCGCCGCATCTGCGGGCCTCGCGGCACCTTGCATTTTGACGGGCAGGTGAGGGCGTAAGAATATTCATTAATCTTGCATACCCGTAGTTCTTCTTCATCTTCATGATCTTCGCTTCCACCAGGTCTCCGATAATCGCATCCTTAATAAAAAGAGCGCATCCATCCACCTTGCCGATACCCTCTCCGCCTGTGCCCATATCCTCTATCTGCACTGTCACCAAATCATTTTTCTGCATAAACATTCCCCTTTGTGTCACTTTTACACACCATTTATATGAATTTGGGACGTAACACTTTTGAACTTTGTTACGTCCCCAAATACATTTTATACAATTTACATCTCTGTCCGCCGCAGGTTTGTCTCGAACAGCCGGTTATACCCCAGCCACTCCCTGTTGCCCTGTTTATCCTTGAAGATCTCTGTCAGTGTCTGCATCTTGGCGTCCGTGCAGTCCGCGAAGTTGAGGGCCATGGCCTCGGCCAGGGCCGGTTTCTTCGGGGAGCCGTACTCCAGCTCGCCGTGGTGGGCGATGACACAGTGTTTCAGCTCGCTGGCCAGCACCTCCGGGAAATCCGGGATCGTGCGGATGGCGTCGCTGATCATCTCAACACCGATGACAATGTGTCCCAGAAGCTGGCCGTCATCTGTGTAATCATTGGCCGGGAAGGGGGACAGCTCCCTGATCTTCCCGATGTCGTGGCACATGGCCGCTGTGTAGAGCAGATCCCGGTTCAGGATGGGATAGGCCCCTGCCATGTACTCACAGAACCGCACCACGCTTAAGGTGTGCTCCAGAAGTCCTCCGGCAAAGCCGTGGTGAACGGTCTTGGCTGCTGAGTGGTTTTTAAATTTCTTGATAAATTCCGGATCGTTTTCAAAGTAGTATTCTATGATCTTCCGAAGGTACGGGTTTTTCACCTGGCGCCCGTAAGATAAAAGCTCCTGGTACATGGCCTCCGGGTCTTTCTCTGTGGAGGGCATGTAGTCTGCCGGGTTGTACTCGTCCTCATAGGCCTTGCGGATCTGCTTGATATTCAGCTGCAGCGCGTTGTTGTAACTGATGATCTCGCCGTACACCTCGATGAAATCCATCTCATCATAATCTGCGATGCCGCTGGAATTGGGATCCCAGACCTTGCCGTCCAGAGTACCTGTCTTGTCCTGGAGGATCAGATTGTCGTATGGTTTGCCGTTTCTTGTCTCCGCGGAACGTTTTCCCTTGCACAGGTAAATGTTCCTGATCGTCTCTCCCTCACAGAGAGTGTTGATATATCTCATATAAAATGCCTCTTTCTAATTATTTTTCTATTCTCTGCTGCCCACAGTCACCCGGAAGGTGATGTCCACATAGCCTCCGGTTCCCTGGCGCTGTCCTTTCACGCGGATCTCGTCGCCTGCTTCCTGCTGCATCAGGGCGCTGTTGTAGCCGGACAGGGTGGTCACCTGGGTGCCTGCCACTTCCGTGATCACATCGCCGCTCTGGATCCCTGCCGCCATGGCCGGCGAGTCTGTGCTCACCTCCTGCACATACACCCCTGACGGAATGCCCTGGCCGGCAGTCAGCTCCTCCGTTACCGTCACACCGTGGATGCCGATGTAGGGTACAGCCTGGCCGTTGGACAAAAATTCCAGCGCCTCCTTCAGGTCTGAAATGCCGTAGGCCGCCACAGGCCCGGACTCTCCATCCTCGTAAAAGTGCTCCTGGTCGATCAGGCCGACGATCTGTCCGTCTGTGTTGACAAGGATCCCGGTGCCGCTGCTGCTGCCTCCGATATCCGTGCAAAGAAGGCTGTACTCTCCGTCCGCCCGGCTGACCGCCTCCCGGGCAGATGAGATCACGCCAAAGCCCATGCCTCCATAATACCCGAAGGGACTGCCTATGGCAATGACGAGGTCTCCCTTGGAAATGCCGCCCGAACTGCCCAGCACCGCTGTCTGAATCTGGTTCCAGGCCGTGTCTGACAGAGCGTTTTTGTCGATGGCGTAGACGGCAATGCCAAGGTTGGCATCCCTCTTTTTCACGCTGACGCTGTAGGAATTGCCGTCCGCAAGACGTGCCTGCAGGGAGCCTCCCTCCGGCACATCCAGCTCCTTGGCGGCCACCAGCAGCTCCACGCCATTGTCCTCAAAGATAGCCCCCGCCACACTGTCCTCATCCACAAGTGCCTGCTCCTGCCCCGCAGGCTGCGAAATCTGGACAGATATCTCTACCATGCTCCTGTTCACTGTATTGGCCACGTTCACAAGAACCCGGTTCAGTTCCTCGTAATCATCCACCGTAAGAGCAGGTGAAGTCTCCTCCTGCTGTCCTTCCTCTCCTTCCTGCGTCTCCTCTTCCTCCTCCGGGATGGTGATCTTCTCGGGATTGCTGGAAAACCGGTTCTCCACCCATGGTCTGAGGGCATAAAATCCCAGACAGGCCGCAAGTCCGAATATCAGACCCAGGCCCGCATATTTCAAGACTGTATTGCGGATCTTCCTGTATCCGCCGTTCTCATCCTTGATGGTTTCCTGCATAAAGGAAAACTCTTCTTTCTTTTCTCCTTCGTTTTCCTCTCTGCTCTCTTCAGGATTTTCATGATATTCCATGACCCATCTTCTCCTTGTGCAATCCTTGTTTTAGTATACAATATCCCCCCGCAATGTTCAATAATTATCCTTTTCTTTCCCCTGTAAATGGAGTATAATAACCACATCGCGGATGCCACGTCCGCGATCCATAAAATTATACAGGTGAACGTACATGAATCATAAAACACTGACAAAACTGGAATTCGACAAGATCGTGGACCTTCTCACCGCCCAGGCCACCTGCCCGGGGGGCGTCCGGTCCTGCCGCTCTTTAAAACCATACACAGATATCAACAAGATCGAGACCGCCCAGGAGCAGACCCAGGCCGCCTTTTCACGGATCGTGAAAAAAGGCCGCCTTTCTTTTTCCGGCTGTGATCCGGTCAGCGACTCCCTGAAACGCCTGGAGATCGGCGGCACCTTAGGGGCCGGAGAGCTCCTTAGGATCTGCAAAGTCTTAAAAGCCGCCGGCCGGGCCAAGGCTTACGGACGCCACGAGACAGTGGACGAGACCGCCGACTGCCTGGATGTCTACTTCGATCAGATCGAGCCCCTCACCAGACTGGCAGCTGAGATCGACCGCTGCATCATCAGCGAAGAGGAGATCAGCGACGAAGCCAGCCCGGGGCTGAAGCACATCCGCCGGCAGATCAGCCTGGCGGGAGACAAGATCCACTCCACCCTGACCTCCCTTGTAAACGGCCCCCTGCGCAGTTACCTGCAGGACGCCCTCATCACCATGAGGGGGGACAGGTACTGCATCCCCGTGAAGGCAGAGTACAGAAGCCAGGTGCCGGGCATGATACACGACCAGTCCTCCACCGGCTCCACCCTGTTCATTGAGCCCATGTCCATTGTCAAGCTGAACAATGACCTGATGGAGCTTTACGGGAAAGAGCAGGAGGAGATCCAGGTCATCCTGGCGGACTTGAGCAATGAGACCGCCCAGTATGTGGACGCTATCCGGGCCGACTACAAGGCCATGACAGAGCTGGATTTCATCTTTGCAAGGGGCGCTCTTGCCCTCTCCATGAACGCCAGCCGCCCTCTCTTTAATAATGAAAGGAGAATACGGATCCGCCAGGGGCGCCACCCCCTTCTGGACCAGAAAAAGGTTGTCCCCATCTCCCTGACACTGGGGGAGGACTTTGACCTTCTCATCATCACCGGACCCAACACCGGTGGAAAGACGGTCTCTTTGAAGACTGTAGGCCTCTTCACCCTGATGGGGCAGGCAGGCCTCCACATCCCTGCCCTGGACCGCTCCGAGCTGGGAGTATTTACAAATGTATTCGCAGATATCGGGGACGAGCAGAGTATTGAGCAGAGTCTCAGCACTTTCTCCTCCCACATGACAAATATTGTATCCTTTTTGAAACATATCACCCCGGACAGCCTGGTGCTCTTCGACGAGCTGGGCGCCGGCACGGATCCCACCGAGGGAGCCGCCCTGGCCATCGCCATCCTGGAGCACCTTCACCGGCAGGGGATCCGCACCATGGCCACCACCCACTACAGCGAACTGAAAGTCTTCGCCCTCTCCACTGAGGGAGTAGAAAATGCCTGCTGCGAGTTTGACGTGGCTACGCTGCGCCCCACCTACCGACTCCTCATCGGCATTCCCGGCAAGAGCAATGCCTTTGCCATCTCCAGCAGACTGGGGCTTCCGGACTATATCATCGATGAGGCCAGAAAGCATCTCTCCGACCAGGAGGAGTCCTTTGAAGATCTGCTGACCAATCTGGAACAGAGCCGCCGCATCATTGACAGGGAAAAAGAGGAGATCAGCGCCTACAGGCGGGAGCTGGAGAAGATGAAGAGCGAGACCGCGGCAAGACAGGCAAAACTGGATGCCCAGCGGGACCGCATCCTGGAGGAGGCAAATGACAAGGCCCGGGCCATCCTGGAAGAGGCCAAGGAAATGGCCGACGAGACCATGAAAAACTTCCGGAAGTTCGGGAAAGAGAACATCTCCGCCTCGGAGATGGAAAAAGAAAGAGAGCGGCTCCGCAAGAAGATCGCCTCCACCGGCTCCGGCAAGAAGCTGGCAGCGCCAAAGCCGAAGAAACAGCACAAACCCGGCGATTTTAAGCTGGGCGAGTCCGTCCGCGTCCTGAGTCTGAACCTGAACGGCACTGTCACATCCCTCCCCGACGCAAAGGGAAATGTAAACGTACAGATGGGCATCCTCAACTCCCAGGTCAACATCTCTGATCTGGAGATCATCGAAGAACAGCCCGTGTACACAGCTGCCAAGAATCTGCGGCGCACCTCCCAGGGTAAGATGAAGATGGGAAAATCCCTGTCCGTCAGCCCGGAGATCAACCTTCTGGGCAAGACAGTGGACGAGGCCGTGGCAGAGCTGGACAAATATCTGGACGACGCCTACCTGGCCCACATCAGCCCGGTGCGCATCGTCCACGGAAAGGGCACAGGCGCTCTCCGCAACGGCATCCACAAGTACCTGCGCAGGCAGAAGCACGTCAAGGACTTCCACCTGGCTGCCTTCGGCGAGGGCGATGCAGGTGTCACCATTGTGGAATTCAAATAGGCAAGGGGGATATTTATGGTAAACAAACAAAAAATACTGATCGTAGATGACGATGAAAATATTGCAGAGCTGATCTCTCTGTATCTGACAAAGGAGTGCTTTGACACCATGATCGTTCACGACGGCGAGGAGGCACTGAAGGCCTTTGACCAGTATCATCCCAGCCTCATTCTCCTGGATCTGATGCTGCCCGGCATCGACGGGTACCAGGTGTGCCGGGAGATCCGCAGCCGTTCCCAGACCCCCATTATCATGCTATCCGCCAAAGGCGAAGTGTTTGACAAGGTGCTGGGTCTGGAGCTGGGAGCAGACGATTATATTATGAAACCTTTCGACTCCAAGGAGATGGTGGCCCGGGTCAGGGCTGTTCTGCGCCGCTACCAGCCCGTCCGCCAGGAGATGCCGGCGGAAGACAGGGGAAAATGTGTGGAATACCCCGGCATCGTCATCAACCTGACCAACTATTCCGTGCTCCTGGACGGGAAAAATGTGGACATGCCTCCAAAAGAGCTGGAACTCCTCTACTTCCTTGCCTCTTCTCCTAACCAGGTTTTCACAAGGGAGCAGCTCCTGGATCAGATCTGGGGCTACGAGTACATCGGCGACACACGGACTGTGGACGTACACATCAAACGTCTCCGGGAGAAGATCAAGGATCATCCCTCCTGGTCTCTTGCCACCGTGTGGGGCATCGGTTATAAATTCGAGGTAAAATAATGCTTTTCTCGCGAAAAAAGACAGGAAAAAATAATCTGCCGCTGAACAGCACCCTTTATCTGAAGTTCATCCTTGTCTACATCATCCTGGGGTTCTTAAGCCTGTTCACCGCGGCCACCCTGGCCTCCGGCCTCACATACAGCAATCTGAAGTCCTCGGAGGCGGACCGCCTCTACGCAGAGGCAACCGCCATGGCAAACGACTACCTGCCCGAGTACTTTAATGAGCTGCTGTCAGGCTCAGAGGTGAAAATGCAGCTGAACGGCCTCTCCTCCTATGCGGATGCCGCCGTCTGGCTGGTAGACAAAGAGGGAAATATCCTGCTCTCCTCCCGGCCAGACAGCTATCCTTCGGCTCCATCCCAGATCCAGGATTTCGATCCTGCCGAGAGCGGCAGCGCCACCTACCAGGAAGGGGACTATCACGGCTATTTTGAGGAGGATGTACTCACCGTCAGCGCGCCGGTAATCCAGGGCTTTTCCACAAAGGGCTATCTGCTGATTCACAAGGAGGTGTCGGATCTGACGGACTTCCGAAAGACCCTGATGCGTGCGGTCTACGCCACGGTGATCATCATTTATCTGCTGTCCTTCATTGTACTGATGGCCTTCCAATTTCTGGTGTACAGACCTTTGCGCAGGATCACGGAGGCTGCCACCCAGTACGCCTCCGGCAACCTGGAGTATGAGATCCCGGTGACTACCCAGGACGAGATGGGATACCTCTCCGCCTCCCTGAACTACATGTCCGCCCAGCTGCGGGATATGGAGGACTACCAGAAAAAATTCGTGGCAAATGTATCCCACGACTTCCGCTCCCCCCTCACTTCCATCAAAGGCTATGTGGAGGCTATGGCGGACGGCACCATCCCGCCGGAAATGCAGCAGAAATATCTGAATATCATCCTCTTTGAAACAGAGCGCCTGACAGATCTGACCCAGGATCTGCTGACCCTGAACGAGTTCGACACAAAGGACATTCTCCTGAACAAGGAAGTCTTCGACATACACGAAGTCATCAAGAACACCGCAGCCACCTTTGAAGTCATCTGCACAAAGAGAAAGATCTCCATTGAGCTCCTTCTGGCTGCCAGACATCTGAACGTATATGCGGACCGGAAAAAGATCCAACAGGTTCTCTACAATCTGATCGACAATGCCATCAAGTTCAGCGATTCGGACTCCAGCATCACCGTGGAGACCACAGACCGGGGCGACAAGGTCTACATCTCCGTCAAGGACTACGGCATCGGCATCCCCAGGGACTCCCTGAACAAGATCTGGGAGCGCTTCTACAAGACAGACGCCTCCAGGGGAAAGGACAAGAAGGGCACCGGCCTGGGTCTGTCCATTGTCAAGGAGGCCATCCAGGCACATGGAGAAAATATCAATGTCATCAGCACCGAGGGGGTGGGGACCGAGTTCATCTTCTCCCTGCCCAAAAAAGGCAGTTAGCTTTGTATAAATGGTACGAAAAAGCTATTCTTTTCTCCTGCACGCAGGATAGAGGATCTCTAATACAGCATGGCGGCCACTTCCGGGTCCTCCATGTTGTCCGCTGTGATCCATATGTAGCCGGTTCGCTAATTTGATTAATTCTTTATTATCTTTATAATTAACTTCAATCTTGTTTTTCAAATCTTCAGTAGTGTAAATAATTAATTTATCTTTTTCTACTGTTAAATTGTTACTTTTAGCATCTACTTTATCAATTCCTTGACTACTAGCTAACACTGTTTTAAAAGTATTTCTTAAACTGTCTCCAACAGTTAGAATCTTTTCTTTTTTTGTATCATAAGTAAATAATTTTTCTTTTGTTTCTACTACTTTGTCATCTTCATCATAACGAGTAGTTTTAAATTTTAAGTTAATAAACTGATTATATACTTCATTGATTGAGTAGTCCATGTATAATATATCTTTACTATTTTTATTAATCTTTTGTTCTTTTACATAATTTTCTTGATAATCTTTAACAATTTTATCTAAATTACTGTTTTTTGTCTTTGGATAATATAATGAAATAAAGAAACTATCATCGTCTTTTTCATAGTGTTCTACTGTTCCAAATTTCTTGTTATCTTTATTATATACTTTATACTTATCATACGGTCCCTCGCGGTTAATAAACCAAAATATTCCTCCTAATAAAATTGCTATAACAACAATTACTACTAGGGCAATTGTTGGTTTTTTCTTTAATTTTCTTCTATTATTTATTGCGTGCCTATACTCCATAACTTTCCCATCCTTTCGCCATACATATAATACGATATTTGTCGAATTAAATCAAATTTATTGTATTGCTAATAAAACATCTTTTTTAATGTTTCACGTGAAACTTTTAAGAATTTTATTTAATTGAAAAAGACGAATTACTCGTCCTTTTGATGATATGTAGCATATACTTCATTTTTCTTAATATTTCTTAATTTAGCAACCTCTTTAATTGCATCCTTAACAGTCATTCCTTTGCTAACATATTCATCAACATGTTCAACAATAGTTTGCTCAAAAACTGTCTCTTCTATAACATTATTATTGCCAGAAACAACAATAACCATTTCTCCCTTTAAATCACCAGCAACTTTAATAATTTCACTTATAGATC
>OGYQ01001735.1_pt1 | contig 10008 bp, 11 predicted proteins | sample 1576641 | NCBI WGS metagenome assembly OGYQ01 (sample SAMEA3541476, study PRJEB24748) | human gut metagenome | biome: human gut; feature: human-associated habitat; material: faeces | place: China | collected 2012
AGTATCGTGGGCTCTCCGAGGGGGAGTGCGGCTCCTGCGGGAGCCTCGCCGCCTTTTTCGGCTTGCAGGTGATACCCACAGCCTCAAAACGCGGTGTGACCGGCGTTCTTTTCGCAACTGTGTTTGCTCCAATTCCGCCGCCCACAGGCCGGGAAAATCCACGGGATTCTCCCGGCCTTAACCATCTCCAAATCTGCGGATTTTCCGATGGGGACGGGGGATGCGGAGAGCGTATGCTGCCACCCAATTTGCCTTATCTGCCAGCCATAGGAGCGTGTCACGCTCCTGTCCATGCCAGCAGGGAGAAGATTGACTTTTATGCTAATTTCATCCGCGAGATTAGTATGAAAGTAAACGCCTGTTACCAGCGAAAATCCGGGAATACGCCGCGCCGGTCCAGATACTCCTGCCGCGCCTGTTCCCGTTCTTCCGCGTTTGGTGCGGTCTTATATTTGGCGTACAGCTCGTGCCGCACCAGGGCGTCCAACTTCTGCTCCAATCCCTGCCGGATTACATCCTCGCATTCGTCATCATAGCCGAGGTGATACTCCACCAGCGCCACGAACAGGCCATAGGGAATCTGCACATTCTTCATTCGCTTCCGTTCCTTTCCGCGACGGCTGCGACGATAGCGACGGTTGTTTGGGTGGCAGCATTTTCACCGTTGCAACCGTCGCTACCGTCGCGCCCATCCTCAACCACTTCAAAAGCCGGAGCCTCCACCAGCATATAAGTGAGTTTCACCTGCCGCCCGGCGTGCCGCGCCTTGTTTTCGTAGCCCACATGGTACTCATCCAACAACCTGCCGGATTTGACATTCAGATACTTAGTCAGTGCGTTTGCGGCCATGCTCACCTGCACCGTTGCGGCCAGCTCCGAGGGAGAGCCTGTCCACTCCGGTTGACTGGCATTGACCATCCGGGCCACCGCTTCCAACACAGGGTCCGGCGGCTCCTTGTGCGGCTCCGTTTCCATGCGCTCCAAATTCCAGATTTGCGTTTCCGGGTCCTTTTTCAGATAGAGAATCTGATCCTGCTGGTCACGCCCCACCACATCAATGGTGGCCTCCAACGCGGTCCGTTTTTTCTTCTGCATCAGCAACGAGCCGTCCGCACAGCCCAACAGGCCCGTGGTGCCGGAGATCATCTCGAAGGCGTCCCCGGCGGGTTGCTTCCGGGTATGGTGGACAGTCAGTACACAGATACAATGTTTGTCTGCAAACTGCTTGAGCTTGCCGACAATCTCATAGTCGCTGGCGTAGCTGTACGCCTCGCCGCCCACTTCCCGGATTTTCTGCATGGTGTCAATGATAATAAGTTTGGTGTCTGAATGCTCCCGTATGAAGTTTTCCAACTGCTCGTCCAATCCGTTCCCGATTTTCCCAGCGGCGGTGGCAAAGTGAAGATTCGGGGTATCGTTCACGCCATACATCATAAACATCCGGTTCTGGATGCGCTGGAAGTCATCCTCCAACGCGAGGTAAAGTACAGTTCCCTGATGGACTTTGCAGCCCCACAGCTCCTGCCCGGTGCTGACATGGTAGGCAATCTGCGCCACCAGAAACGACTTGCCGATCTTGGGCGCGCCCGCCAGAAGATATGCTCCCGAATGGAGCAGATTTTCAATGATAGGCGGGCGGCTTTTGTAGGAGGTCTGAAACAGCTCGGTCATGGTGAGCGTGTGCAGATAGCGCGGGTCGGCCATGCGCTGCATCCTGCGGTACATTTCTTCCAGACCTTCCGTAGAATTTTTCATTTCCCCGTTGCCTTTTGCCTCCGAAGCGGATATACTGTTGTCAGAATCTTTTTGAATGGACTGCCTCTCATCTGCGCCAACAGATGTGCTTTGGGCAGTCTTTTCTTTCGCGTCAATTCCCATAGGCAATGTCCTCCTGCATCCCGTTCATAATGGTTGCGATCATCTGGATGGTGTCCAGCAGCTCATCGTTCACGCCCTGCCCGGACTCGATGCGGCGAAGCTCGTCCAGCACAGCGGCAAACTGATCTCGCAAGGCCTTGTAGACCCTGGGATTGCCCTGCACCACGACCTCCTTTTCCAGCAGCCGCCGGGTGATGTAGTCCTGCTTTGTCAGGCCGGACAGCTTGACGAAGATTTCCAGCTGCTCGTCCTCCTCCGGGGAGACCCGGAAGGCTACTGTTTTGTTCCTCCAGCGGTTGTGCTTGTCCAAATTCTTTGCTGACATTTTCAATTGCCCCTTTCCATGTTCAATTTGTCCGCCATTTCCGTCTGCTTGGACGGAAACAGGTGCGCATAGTTGTAAGTGATGTCGATGCTCTCATGGCCCACCCGGTCGGCAATGGCCGTAGCTGAGAAGCCCATATCGATGAGAAGTGACACCGCGCTGTGACGAATATCATGGATTCTGATACGCGGCACTCCGGCTTCTTTGGCTCCCCGATCCATCTCCCGGTGGAGATAGCTCTTGGTGACGGTGAACATCCGGTCATCCAGCCCGATTCCATAGAGCATTTTGAGATAGTCCTGAATCTCATCCGTCAGAAACTGCGGCATGGTGATGACGCGGTTGCTTTTCTCCGTTTTTGGAGTGGTAATCAGGTCCTGACCGTTTAGCCGCTGATAGGATTTACTGATGGATACAGTGCCTTTCTCAAAATCAAAATCAGCGGGCGTAAGCGCCAGCAGCTCGCCTTCCCGAATACCGCACCAGTAGAGCATTTCAAAAGCGTAGAATGACTGCGGCTTATCCATCATTACCTCGGCAAATTTCAGATATTGTTCCTTGGTCCAGAACATCATCTCCCGGTTTTTCTTCTTGCCCATGCTGCCCGCCTTTTTGCAGGGGTTCTCCCGGAGGTTGTAGTAACGCACCGCATGATTGAAAATGGCACTGAGCTGGTTGTGGACGGTCTTGAGATACACCGGCGAGTAGGGTTTACCGTTCTCGTCCTTGTAGTTCAGCATCTCATTTTGCCAGGTGATAATCTGCTGGGCGGTGATGTTGCACATTTTGAGCTTACCGAAGTAGGGCAGCAACTTGGTTCGGATAATGTGATCCTTGGTGGCCCAGGTGTTTTCCTTGAGCCGGGTCTGCATATCCGCCGTGTAGAGTTCTACGAAACTGCGGAAGGTCATATCCAGATCGGCGGTGGATTTGTTGAGCTGTTCCCGTTCCCATGCCTGCGCCTCCCGCTTGGTCTTGAAGCCCCGTTTCTGGGTCTGCTTGCGCTCGCCATTCCAGTCAGTATAGCGGTAGACTGCCCGCCAGGTGTTGGTCTTTTCTTCTTTATAGACCGCCATTAGTTACCCCTCCCTTCCTTTTCGCCGTAGCACAGCTTCTCATAGAAGAACTTTCGGTTGACTCTGCCGGATATGGTCAAGTAACCGAGGCTTTTCAGTTCCGCATTGAGCTTCTGCACGATTTTATAAGCGTAGGATTTGGAAACGCCCAATTCCTGTGCCACTTCATCGACCCGCATAAACGACTGTTTTTCTGTCATACGCAAAATACCTTCCTTTCCTTGTCGTAATTGTTTCTCGTTTGCCGTTTCACCCTTCAGACTCTGGCAGGCAACCCTTCCCGGCGCTGTGCCGTTTGTTCTTCTCCTTGGCACGCTCATATCGTCGCCTGCTTCACCGGAGAAAGTATCTGTCGGACGGTCATTCAGTTTTGCTTCGTTTGAAATTCCCCCTCTCACCTTACAACGGACATTTTTTCGCTGTTTGTCCCCTATTCATATTTGTAAAATTTTCGTGACTTAAACTTATTTGCTTATATCATCTTCATTATACTAAGCATAACAGTTAAAGTCAAGCGATTTACAGAAAAATATTAAATAAATTTGTTTAGAATTACCTTGACTATCCTAAGCATTTCTGCTATGCTAAATTTATCAAGAATCCAGATGGGAGTTGGCCATTATGGCGATTGGAGAGCGCATTCACTTTTTCCGTACCCTGCGAGGTATGACGCAGAAATATCTTGGTATGGCGCTGGGCTTCCCGGAGAAGTCCGCTGATGTGCGCCTTGCTCAATACGAGAACGGGTCGCGGACGCCCAAGGCAGACCTAACTGCCGCGCTGGCACAGATATTGGATGTCTCTCCCCATGCTCTGGCTGTGCCGGACATTGATTCCTATGTAGGCCTCATGCACACGCTGTTTACGCTGGAGGACCGCTATGGCCTGAAAATCTGCGAGTGCGACGGAGAAATACATCTTCGGGTGGATGTGTTCCAAGGAAAAGAAGCGGCCCGACTCCATGAGATGCTCTGCGCCTGGGGAGAACAGGCGGCCAAGCTGAAGTCGGGGGAGATCAGCAAAGAGGACTACGACCGCTGGCGTTACCGCTACCCGGAGTTCGATACCACAGGCCACTGGCACAAGATTGTCCCATCTCAGGGCCTCAGTGATCTGCTGGTAGAAGAATTGAAAAAGAACCCTGACAAAGAGAAGTAAAACGAAAAGAGCTACCTGACTTTCACAAATCAGGTAGCTCTTTATCTTTGGAATAATGAAAACTGTTGCCAAATCGTTGCCACGGAGGGCCTTAACCTCTCAAAAACCCAGTCATATCAGGCTTTTCCGGGCCTCTGAAATCATTCGAACTCGATGGTGGCCGGCGGTTTGGTGGTGTAATCGAACAGGACGCGGTTGATGTTTTTCACCTCGTTCACAATACGATTGGCCGCCGTGGTGATGGTTTCCGTAGGCAGCAGGGTTACCTCTGCCGTCATGAAATCGGTGGTGGTAACGGCACGCAGTGCAATGGCATAGTCATAGGTACGTTCATCACCCATAACGCCCACGCTGCGCATATTGGTCAGCGCCGCAAAGTACTGGCTGGGACGCTGTTCCATGGGCAGTTTGTCCACCTCTTCACGCCAGATGGCATCGGCATCCTGCACGATGGCCACCTTTTCCGGGGTCACATCACCGATGATGCGGATGGCAAGGCCCGGCCCCGGGAAAGGCTGACGTGCCACCAAGTACTCCGGCAGTCCCAGTTCACGGCCCGCCTGACGTACCTCATCCTTGAACAGATCCCGGAGCGGCTCGACGATTTCCTTGAAATCCACATAATCGGGCAGACCGCCCACGTTGTGGTGGCTCTTGATGGTGGCAGATTCGCCGCCCAGGCCACTCTCCACCACGTCGGGGTAGATGGTTCCCTGCGCCAGGAAATCCACCGCGCCGATCTTTTTGGCTTCGTCCTCAAAGACACGGATAAATTCTTCACCGATGATTTTTCTCTTTCTCTCCGGCTCTTCAACATCCTTTAATTTCGCATAGAAACGCTCCTGTGCGTTTACACGGATAAAGTTTAAGTCATATGGACCGTCAGGACCGAATACGGCTTCTACTTCATCGCCCTCATTTTTTCTGAGAAGTCCATGGTCAACAAATACGCAGGTGAGCTGATTGCCGATTGCCTTTGCCATCATGACTGCGGCAACGGAAGAGTCTACACCGCCGGACAGAGCACAGAGAACTTTTCCGTCTCCGACCTTTGCGCGGATTGCCTTAATTGACTCGTCCACAAAGGAATCCATCTTCCAGTCTCCGGCACAGCCGCAGACATTATATACGAAGTTAGAGAGCATCTTCTTGCCCTCTTTTGTATGAAGAACTTCTGGGTGGAACTGTACAGCGTACAGACCTTTCTCCTCGTTCTCAGCAGCAGCCACCGGACAATCCGGTGTGTATGCGGAGATCTTGAATCCCGGAGCCGCTTTGGAAATATAATCGTTGTGGCTCATCCAGCAGATTGTTTTCGGTGACACATCGGTAAACAGTCTGGAGCTGTTATCCACTGTGACCTCTATCTTGCCGTATTCACGCACCGGTGCCTTTTCAACAGTTCCGCCCAGCAGATGCATCATAAGCTGGGAACCGTAGCAGATGCCCAGGATCGGAATACCCAGTTCAAAAATTTCTTTGGAGTACGTTGGAGAGTCCGGAAGATATGCACTGTTCGGACCTCCGGTAAATATAATTCCTTTTGGATTAATTTCTTTGATTTTACTGATATCTGTCTTATAAGAATAAATTTCGCAGTAAACGTTGCATTCACGCACGCGTCTTGCGATTAACTGATTGTATTGTCCGCCAAAGTCCAGCACAATGACCGTTTCTCTTTTCACGTAATTACCTCCTAAATAATTATTTCTGTGATTATATCGTTCCATTATTATATGTGATTCCCCGCAAATTTACAATAGCTTTCAGCCAAATTCCTTGCTTTCCTTGCTTTTCTGTCACAGTTCATCCGCTGTGGGAATCGATGGTGCAGCGCCCTGTCTCGATACGGCAATGCCTGCTGCCTTTGCACTGCGCCGTAAAATTTCCTCTGTCGGGCGTCCCTCGAGGATTCCCGCAAGGAAATATCCGGTGAACGTATCTCCCGCCGCAGTCGTATCCACAGCTTCGACCGGATAAATTCCCTGGCGATATATCCGGCTGCCGTCCCAGTACATGCAGCCGTCACCGCCCAACGTAAGAAGTATCTTCATGCGCGGATATTTCTGCTGAAGCTTTTCCAGAATTCTCTCCGGTTTTTCCTCATCGGTAAAAGCATTTCCCTCAATTTCATTGAGCAGCAGATAATCGGCCAGCTCCAGCGGAAAATGCATCAGCTGCTCATCGATCGGGGACGGATTTAATGCGATGCGCAGGCCCCGGCGGTGCGCCTGCTCCATAATATACGGGATCTCATTGATTTCATTCTGAAGCAGCAGGAAATCGCCCTTTCCAAAATTTTCAAGTACCCTGTCGATCTGATCGCGCGTCTGCCGGCGATTTGCTCCTCCCCAGAGCAGAATACAGTTCTGCGCGCTGTCGTCTACCTGGATAATCGTATGCCCGCTGGAGCTTTCCGAAACAGAAATATATGAGGTATCTACTCCGTTTTGGCTTAAGTAATCCCTCATCTCTGTTCCATCTTCACCGATGCACCCCGCATGGCACACCTTGGCCCCGGCACGCGCCAGTGCAATGGACTGATTAAGACCCTTGCCGCCGAAAAAAATCTCCCTTTGCGAGGCCGCAAGCGTCTCACCGCCCCGCAGAATATGCGGCACCTGATATACATAATCCAGGTTCATCGATCCGTAGTTTAATATTCTCATAAGTTCTTCTCCTCCTCTGCCGCATCGAGTTCCTGCAGATACCGCATGACAGGCTGCAGGTATTCCCGTCTGGAATTATCATAAGAATGCTGATATTTTCTGTTATCCTGTTCTCCCATCAGGCGCAGAAACAGCCGCATCATAAGCTTCTCAGTTCTTGCCATTTTCTCATAGCGGATGCCGCTTTCGAGATAGAATACAGGGCACCCGAATCTCTCATCACGGATGCTGACCGATATCTCGCGCTTCGCCTCCGGCGATCCCATGGGCGCTGCTCCTGTGGCAAGAACCGCCTTTAACTTCCGGCGCCGGTCTTTTTTTCTGAGCCATTTCATCTTCTGGATATATCCGGCACGAAAGCGTGAAGCAAAAAGCACGATATCATAAGGTTTAAGATCCATCTTCCGGGCGTCTTTATACGCCACCGCAGGACAGCCCGTCATTTCTTCCAGCCATCGGGCGTATTGTTCTGTAAATCCCGTTCTGGAATAATAGATGAGGATTGCGCTCTTCATTCTGCCTCCGACCTGCCGCGGTATTTTTCCCTGGTTGCCATTCCGCCGCGGATGTGGCGTTCCTGCTTGTTTACATTAAGTACCCGCCGTGTTTCTTCGGCGAGGGCAGGATTAATCTGGGTAAGCCTGTCTGTGGCGTCCTTATGCACCGTACTCTTGCTGACCCCGAATTTCTTTGCCGTCTGCCTTACCGTGGCATTATGGTCTATGATGTAGTTCGCTATGGCAATTACCCGTTCCTCTATATATTCCTTCATGGGACTACCCCTGAGAACGTTTTTTACATCATATTAGGGGGGCGGTTAATTTATGCCTTCCAGATCTTCTCCCAAAAGACAAGACGCCAGTTGGCACAGAACTGTGTCCACTGGCGTTGCAAAAGACAAGCAAAAAACTTTTCAATCATTCCTATAGCTATATTATTAAATGCTTAAAGTTTTCTGGTATTATTATGCATCATTTCATTGTATACTTCAAGTACATATGGAATATTTGTATTATTTTTTTATGATTTTTTAATATTAATTGTATATTTTTGACGGATTATCTTCCTATCTCCTGTGCCAGCAGGCGAATGTATTCCGGCGTTGTGCCGCAGCAGCCTCCTACGATGCCGGCTCCGGCGTTTATCAGCGTCTTTACATGCTTTACGAATGTCGGTGCATCCATACTGTATATTGCATGCCCCTTCTCATTGATTGTCGGCATGCCGGCATTGGGCTTTGCAATAACCGGAACGCGTGCTTTTCTCTTCATAGAGGTAATAACCGCTTCGAGCTGGTCGGGGCCCACAGAACAGTTGACACCCACAGCTGCCGCACCCAGCTCCTGCAGTGTCTCAACCGCTTCCACGCCGTTTCCGCCGTACAGCGCGCTGCCGTCTGCCTCGAGTGTCAGACTGCACATCACCGGCAGATCGCAGACAGCCGCGGCAGCATCCAATACTACGGATGTCTCATCAACGCTGAGCATCGTCTCCGCTACCAGAAGATCTACGCCGGCTTCTGCCAGCGCCTCAATCTGCTCTGTATATGCCTCCAGAAGCCTCTCGTACGTCATATCGCCGCGGGGCTCCATCATCTTTCCTGTTGTCGTGAGATCTCCTGCAATCAGAGCCTTGCCTCTGACCGCTTCCTGTGACACATCCACAAGGCGTTTATTGAGCTCCCGCACCTCGTGTTCTTTTCCAAAGTACTCCATACTGATGCGGTTTGCCGCAAAGGTCGGGGCGTAAATAATCTGGCTGCCCGCCTCGGCATATTCTCTCTGGAGCTTCTGAAGAATCTCTCTGTGTTCCAGCACCCAAAGTTCTGTGCTGACACCCTTGGGCATTCCCGCCAGCGTCAGATTCGATCCGGTCGCTCCGTCCAGAAGAATAATACCTTTTTGTGCCAATGCTGCAAATTCGTCTCGATTCATAGTCTCTCCTTCCGGAAGCTTATTCCTCTTCCTCCGTGTCCGCTGCCTGCTCCGTGAACAGATAATCGTGCTTATCGGTTACCTTTGCTTTCTTCCATGCGCTCTCTATCGTGAGATTGCTGTCTTCCACCCAGCCGTTCAGGGTATCGTTATACAGCTCCGTTTTACGTTCCTCCACGATCTCCGTTTTGTGCTCCTCTGTAGCCTCAGCGTCAAATGTCTTATCCATACGCACTACATAGAAGGATGACGCACCTTCCACAACTTCCGGATACAGCTCGCCGTCCGAGAGTGTATTTGCCGCTTCCTTAAGCTTATCATCCAGAATCGTATCATCACTGCCGTAACTGTAAGTAAGTCCCGAAAGTTCCTCATCGATCTCTTTTGCGTAGTCTGAAATCTCCAGAGTTGCCGCATCTTCCTTTTGCTTCCAGGCATCCAGAAGTTTCTGTGCCTTTTCCCGCAGCGCTTCTTTTTCCTCTCCCTCAAGAGGTATCTTGTTGCCGTCATCGTCTGTCTCATCACTGCTGAAGGAAATCACGCCGTAGCTGATTGTAGACTGCTTTGCCTCATCATCTGTCACGTTTGTATCCGCACCGCTTCCGATAGATTCTTTCATCTTCACCTGATAGGTATAAAGTGTCAGGAATTCCTCCACATTCTCCTTCGCAATTCCCATTTCCTCAAGTGTTTCTGCATCATTCGCGTCCATAAAGTCCTGAGCCTTGTCGGAGATTTCCTGCGTCTCCTCATCCGTTAAAGCAACCCCATATTCCTCTGCATGAGATTTTAAAATGTACAGTTTTTCAAGCTCGGTCATGATGTCTTCCTTTAACACTTCTCCGGAACTCTTGCCGTCCGTTTTCTCGTCCCACTCCAGGCCTCCGATGCTCAGACCAAATCCCTGTGTCATTGAATAGTAAGAATATTCCCGGTTTGCCTGCACATAACGCAGCGCAAGATTAGCA
>OGYQ01001736.1_pt1 | contig 10000 bp, 4 predicted proteins | sample 1576641 | NCBI WGS metagenome assembly OGYQ01 (sample SAMEA3541476, study PRJEB24748) | human gut metagenome | biome: human gut; feature: human-associated habitat; material: faeces | place: China | collected 2012
GCGGCCTGTCTCTCAGTATGCGCGCGCAGTCATTTTTGGAAGGGAAGCTCAACCGAGGTATCTTTGGAGCATGACGGCGACCTCAGCCCGGGAGGCAGTGCCGCCGGGGTCCAGAAGGTTCCCCTTCTTGCCGGTGATGACGCCCTGCTCCACGGCCCAGCTCAAGGCCTCCGCAGCCCAGGAGGAGACCGCCTTGCTGTCGGCAAAGGCGCTCAGCTCCGCAGAGCCGGCGTCAGCGCCGGACGCGCGGTAGAGCATGACGGCCAGCTGCTCGCGGGTGATGGAGCCGTTGGGGGCGCTTCCGTCGGAGATGCCGTTTTCCTTGGCCCAGGCCATGCCCTTTTCGTACCAGGTGCCGCCGCCGGAGGTGCTCACGCCGTCCTGGCGGGCCAGGATGGTCATCATCATACCCCGGGTGGTTGGGGCGGCGGGGGCAAATGTGGTGCGGGAGGTGCCGGTCATGAGGCCGTTCTCCACCGCATAGGCAATGCCGCCGGCGGCCCAATGGCTTGCGGGGACATCGGTGAACCCGGTGCCGCCGGTGCTCATTTTGGCGTAGATGGCATTGGTCACATAGCGGTAGTCGTCCTGCTGGTGGGCGCGGTTGTTGACGGAGTTGGCAAAGATGGTGAGATCCATGCCGTCCCGCTCCAGGGCGATGGCCTCCACAAAGCCGTCAATGGGAGTCCCGTTCTCGTTGAGGCAGCAACCGGCGATAAAGCTGTCCTGCTCCGCGGCCTGGATGAGCACCGTGGCCCCGGCGGGGACGGAGGTGAGCACGCCGCAGCTATAGGTATACAGCACATGGTCGCCGTCGGCGGCGTAGCTGGCGGTGATCAGGCTGTCGGTGGGATAGGTGACGGTATGGAGGGCCTCCATGCCCAGGGTGGTGTAGGTCAGGTCGGTGACCAGGTTTTTGGAGATGTACTCCAGCGGGTCGGAGCCGGTGGCGATGTAGGGGGTGCCGGCCTTGACAGCGGCCACGGCGGCCGCGCCCTTCTCCCCCTGATCCAGGGCTACGTTGCCCACGATGATGTCCGCCTTGGCGGGATCGTCGGTGACGGTGAAGCCCAGCTGGTCGATGTAGGTCTCTATGTCGTAGTTGGAGGTGCCGTTGCTGTAGACGTTGCGGTAGTTCCGGAAGCCGTAGCCGTCGCGGAACCACTGGGCGAAGTAGCCCTCCGTGAGCTTGGCACCGGAGAATGCGTCATAGCGGCCTGCGAGGAAGAGCGTGGGCTTCCGGATGGCGCTGGCCGCGGGGGACTCGGCCGTCCGGGTGGCGGAGAGCACAAAGTCGTCCGCAACCGTCTCGTAGCTGGCAAGGGAGAGAGCAAAGTCGCCCTTGTGGTCGCCGGAGGTGATGAGGCTTACGGTGCGGCCGGCATCCAGCAGGGCGTTGACCGCGCGGACCGCCTCGCTGCCGTTGTTGGAGAGGATGACCACGTCGCCCGCCGTGCCGGTGAGCTGGGATCTGCCGGTCACCGTGCTCACCTCGGTGAGCTTGCCGTCAAAGGCGCCCTCTGCGGCGATGGGGATGCAGTCAAAGCCGCGCATGGCGGGGAAGTTGGTAACCGACTCGGAGTACAGATCGGGGAAGCCGGAGGCGGAGGCGTCGGCGCCCTCCCACAGGACGGCGTTGGCGTAGTTCCGCTTGGCCTGATGCATGTCCACCACCAGGGAACCGGCCCTGTAGGTGACGCCGCCCACGGCGGTGTCCGTGTCCAGCGAGGATACCCTTACGCCGTTGCACAGCAGGAACCGGCCCATCGCATAGGCGTCGGCGGGATCGCGCTGGGAGGCGGCGTCCACGGGGATGACATAGTACTCGGGGAAATAATTGTCGTTCTCCTCGTAGGGGACGCGCCAGGTATCGGACTGCAACTGCTTGTTGTTCACATCCACATACCACTTTTCCATGCTGTCCCGGTGATCTTCGTTCTCGATGCCCCGGCGGAAGAACTCCAGTTGGTTGTGGTAGATGTCGTCCTTGTGCTCCATGACGTAGTCGATCAGGCCGTAGACGCCATACTCGAACAGGTCGGTGGATGCCTCGTTGTTATAGGGGGTCTCAATGGTGTAGCCCAGGGAGCCGCAGTTGAGCATGGCGTAGCTGGGGCCGTAGTTGGTACACAGGTCGTCCCAAGCGGACCAGTGCATGGTGGAGGGGTCGTAGTCATCCCGCAGAGGCATGTAATAGGACCAGTACAGGGTGTCGGGATGCTCCTCCCGGGTGGCCGACATGGTGCCCAGGGCAGCCGTGCCGAAGGCCTCGGAGCCCAGCGCAAAGTTCTTCACCAGCAGGTCGTATTCCAGGTTGGGCTCGTGGGGCGGGGTACAGGGCTCCACCAGGAATTCGGTCATGTAGCCGTGCAGCTCGGCGAATACCACCGGGTTCCAGTCGTTGATCACCTGGACCAGATTGGTAGTCTCGTTCTGGGTCTGGTTGGAGGCGTCCCGGTTCAGATCAAAGCCGTTGTCGTTGCGGCGGGTATTGTAGGTGCGCCCGTCCGGGTTCTCATTGGGGCAGATGACAAAGATGATGTCGTCCAGAATGTCGTCCACCTTCAGCGTGATGTCGCCGCTGATGGTATAGAGCTCACTGGCATCGTTGACGCCGGTGTTGTCCTGAATGTTGCCCTCCGCATCCCTGGTAAACTTCTGGGAGCCCAGGCCGGTGATGCCCAGGTCCAGCACGTCGGGGGCGAACATCTCCGAGATGTCCACACTCTTGTCCTTGAAGCCGGTGAGGGTGTTGTAGGTAACGGTCTCCTGTGTAGCCAGGGCGCGCAGGACGTTGAGCTGGGCGTCCACGCCGGGGTCCTCGTCGGGGTGGACGTTGTTGAGGAAGAAGGGCACGCGGTAGTCGCCCATGGAGCCCTTCTCCAGCTTGTCCTGGAGGGAGGCGGGGTCGGCCTCGGCGATGGCGTTCATGGCCTGGAAGGCGTCCACTGACGCCTTGCTGTCGGACAGGGTGACGTAATACTGGTCCCGGCCGCCCTCGCTCTGGCCGAAGGTGGTGACGGTGATGTACCGGCCGGGGAGCGCCTCGTCGATGATGTCCTGGATGGACTCGTCAATGTCGTCGTAGCGGACGTAGCTGTCATAGGCATTCACCGTCATGTCCGTCTCCGCCACTACGGTATCACCGCTCCGGGCGGACAGGGTGTACGTGCCGATAAAGCTGGGCCAGGCGTTCCGGTTTTTGGAGGAGTCGCCGTTGATGCCGGTAAAGGAACCGGCGGTAAAGGGCAGGGTCACGGTGACCTTGCCGCCGCTGGACGACGCGGCTGCATCGCCCAGGGTGAACAGTGCGTCGCCTCCTTCGCCGTTGTTCCAGACCTGCCAGCGGTCCAGGCGGTCGCCTGGGTAGTAATAGGGATAGAGCGTCCCGTCCTGGAAGCCCTCCTCCCGGGTGAGGTACCAGGTAAGGCCGGCGGCCCAGGCATCGGGAGAGGCGTCCCCCAGTACCGAGGCGTCTACGGTGAGGGTGGCGGTAAAGGCTTGATCCCGGTCAACCAAAGCGAGCGTAGAATCCGAAACGGTGAGTACGGAAGGGGCGGGCGTTTCGGCCGCGGAGGAAATGGCGCTGACGGAAAGCAGCATGCTCAGAGCCAGGAGAAGGGAGAGGGTCCGGACTGCGCGGTGGATACGCATGGTCATGGTCGAGGCCTCCTTCATGAAATGTGGTTCTCAAGCTTCCTCCATGGAAGAAATCTTACTGCTGTTGCTGCACCGGAATCGATCCCCCTTCCTGTAACAGTACTATGACAATAGGATAGCATGGGGTGGAAAAAACGTCAATATAGGAAAGGTGTAGATGCAATTTCTTGTATATATTTTACAATGGCCTGCTGTCAAAAGCATGCGGAGAGAGAAACAGAGTGAAATCCAGATTTTGCTGGAAAGCAGTTTGAAAATACGGTAAAATATCCCCCAAAGGGCTGGCCGTGACACCCGCGGAGCCGGAGCACAACGGAAAGGACGGAAGGGACATGCTGTATGAGACAATCGCGTTTCCCGACAATGCGCCGCTGCAGTGCAGTATCGTGGAGGTGGAGGAATACCCCTTTCATATGCACGACGACGTTCTGGAGATCATGTTTGCCCTGGAGGGCTCCTTTGAGCTCACAGTGGTCAACAACGTGCTGGACATGAAGGCCGGGGATATTTACGTGAGCTGTCCGCGGGAGCTGCACCGGCTCTGCGCCTATCCCCACACCCGGGGGACGGTGATGCTGCTGCACATCAATGTGGAGGCATACCGGGCGGAGTTTCCGGACCTGCGGACCTACCAGTTTGCCAACAGTGCCCTGGAGAACAATACCGCGGGAATCCAAATGCTGGGCAGCTATCTGAAAAAGCAGCTCCCCAGGCTGCTGGACCGGACGGGGACGGAGACGGCTGCCTACAGGGAGGTGGGGGAGAAGATTCTCAACACTCTCATCAAGGAGTTCCAGTGCTATTATCTGGGCAGCGGCTTTCCCGAGTTCAACAACGCCTACAAGGGAAACGAGCTCCAGCTCCGGCGCATCCGCCGGATCACGGACTACATCTACCGCAACTACAACAAGCCTATCCGCATTGAGGATGTGGCGGCCATGGAGCACATCAGCGCCAACCACCTGACCAACATTCTCAAGAATGGCTGCGGCGTGGGCTTCCGGACCTTCCTGAACATGGCCCGTGTGGAGAAGTCGGCGGCCATGCTGCTGGAGGGGGGCAAGGGGCTCCAGACCATCGCCTACGAATGCGGCTTTTCCAAGTACAAATATTTCAGCGACAGCTTTGAAAAGAGCTTTCGCACCACGCCACAGCAGTACCGGCGCAGGTACCAGAGCCGCACCATTGCGGTGCAGGCATATAGCTGCAGGGCACTGGAGGGGCAGGAGCTGGAGCTCCTGCTGCAAAAATTCTGCCGGAAGTCGGAGGAGATCTCGCTGGACTGGGGCGGACGGTATGAGGAGAAGCCCCTCCGGAGGCCCCGGTGCGTCAGCCTGGCGGGTGCCGCCTACGACCACATCACCTGCTTTCCGGAGCTGCGGCGGCTGCGGGAGGAGCTGGGGCTGGACACCGTTGCGCTTGATCTGGACTTTCTGCGCCGTTACCGGAACAGCCCCAGAGTGCTGAACTATATCCTGAATGATCTGTGGTCGCTGAGAATGAGGCTGCGGGTCTGTGTGCCGCCGGGGGAGCCGCTCCGGGGGCTGAGGGAGGAGTTGGAGCCCCTGCGGGAGCGGTTTCTGCGGCCCGGCGGTGAACTGGAGGTGATCGTTCCGGCGGCTCCCGGGGAGGAGGAGCGGGCCAGGACTCTGGCGGAGGCCCTGTCCGCCTTCCGGCTTCCGGTGCGCGTCACCGGGGCAGAGCACCGGCCGGAAGCCAATGCGCTGTATGGCTCCGGCTATATGCCGGGCTACCTCCTCCACACCATGGCTTCAAGCCGGGGGAGCCGTATGCCCCGGCTCACGCTGCTGGACGGGGATTCGGGTGTGGCCCTGCTGACCCCGGAGGGGCTCAAGCGCCCGGTCTACCACCTGCTCTCCCTGCTGGAGCAGTTGGGCGACACGGTAATCGCCCAGGGCGATATGTACCTGGCCGCCAGGCAGTCCGGGAGGGAGGACATCCAGGTGCTGCTCTACCACTATGACGCGTGCTTCGACACGCTGTTCGAGGGTGGCTCCCGGGTCGAGGAACAGGCCCCCTTTGTGGAGTTGATGAAGGATCACGACTACAACCGGGAGGTCACACTGAGCGTCCGGGGCATGACGGGGCGGTTCGCCATCCGGAAGTACCGGCTTACCTCTGAGGAATACGCATCCAGGTACCGGGATTTCCCCCTGCCGCCGGCGGATAGACTTTCCGCAGAGACGCTGCGGGTACTCAACGGAACACTGGCCCCTGAAATGTCCCTGAATCTTCTGGAGCTGGACGGCGCCTACCATCTGACCCTCAAGCTGGCCCCCTTTGAGATCCTGCTGCTGTGCTTTGAAAAACTATAGGTTTTCAAACGAGGAAAATCACTGGAATTTTTCAATCAAATGTGATGAAAACCCACAATTTTTGCTATAAAAAGAATTCCACAGGATTAGGACGGGCAATCCGAAAACGTATACAATATAAACAGAAGTACAGCCAACTGGTCGTCAGTTGGCTGTACTTTTTGTTGTATTTTTCCGGGATGCAGCCGGTTTTATTTTAGCAAAACCCCCAAAATATCCGCAGGGAAGGGGCTATTTTTCTGTATCAAGTTTTCTATACTTAACATATGAAGATTGCAATCGGAATAAAAAACAGGTCGAGTCTGGTCTAGTTTAAAGGGAAAGGAGCCTTTTGCCGAGGGAGAAGGAAAACAGATGTAACCCATGGATTTCGAATATGCGCTTGAGGCTGCGGGGGCACTGCCGTCCTGCGGCTTGAACGAAAGGCCTGTGGCGTTTCCGGTCCCCGCAGGTCGGAGGAGGGACTCCGGTTTGTGTGCAGGCGGAGTCCCGGACAGGGAACGGTCGGCACAGGCCGACCAATAAGTAGAGGAGGATTGTCCATGGAAAACAAAGAAAAGAAAATGCTGACAACAGAGGATCTGAACCGGACGCTGGGGAAAAAGGAGCTGTACTCCATCGCCTTCGGCCATGTGATCGGCTCCGGCGTGTTTTCGCTGATCGGAATCGGCATCGGGTACACGGGCAAGTCGGCGTGGATCGGGATTCTGCTCTCCGCCGTCTTCATTCTGCTCCAGGCCCTGCCCTTCATCGTGATGGCGGGTACCGCCCGCTTCCGCGGCGGCTATTACTCCATGATGGGCACCCTTTGGGGTCCCAAGTTCGCCGGCTTCTACATCGTCATCTTCTTTGCCTCCAACGTCTCCCTGGCCATGTACGCCATCAGCTTCGCCCAGTATCTCCAGGGCGTGCTGCCGCAGGTGCCCATTGTCCCCGTGGCGGTGGCCTGCCTGACCGTATTCTTCATTACCAACCTGCTGGGCATTGAGGGCGCGGCCAAGCTGGAGATCGTCATGGATATCGTGCTGGCTCTGGCCATGACCTGCTTCATCGTGTTCGGACTGCCCAAGGTGGACTACAGCACCCTGTTTACAGTGGACTTTGCCCCCGCCGGCCCCATGGGCATCATCACCTGCGCTGTGCTGCTGACCTGGGCCACCGCCGGCGGCATTGACATGGTCAACCTGAGTGCAGAGGCCAAGAACCCCACCAAGGATCTGCCCCAGGCCATCCTGGTGGCTACCATTGCCATCGCAATCTTCTATGCCCTGATTGCCATGGTGGCCGGCGGCGTGCTCCCCGTCTCCGAGACGGCCAACCAGCCTCTGGACCTGGTGGCCAGGGCGATCATGCCCACTCCCGTGTTCCTGTTCTTCGTCATCGGCGGCGCCCTGTTGGCCCTGACTACGACTCTGAACGCCACCTTCGCATGGATCACCAAGCCCATCCTACAGGCCTGCAACGACGGCTGGCTGCCCCATAAGATCGGCTACATTCACCCCAAGTTCAAGACCCCCGTCATTATCCTGGTGGGCTTCTACATCGTGGGCCTCATTCCCATCCTGACCGGCCTGCAGATCAGCATGATCGCCGACACCGCCGTGGTGCTCAGCAACATTCTGTTCGCCTTCATCTGCTTCGGCACCGTATTTATCCCCCAGCGCATGCCGGAGCTTTGGGAGGTCTCCGCCTTCCGCTGCAGCAAGAGCAAGCTCTACCTGAAGTCCATTCTGGGCGGCGTATCCTGCGTGGTCATGGTGCTGGTGCTCTTCTTCCAGATGAGCATGCCCCAGGCGGTCATTCTGGTCATCATCACCATTGTGGGGATTCTCTTCGCCCAGCTCCGCTACAGAAGCGGCGCCGTCAAGCCCGTCAAGAGCTATGAAAAGCTGTAATGCAGGGATCGTCTATTTTATTCAGAAGGAGTTCTTATTGTATGGACAGAACATATCAGCACATATTTACCCCTCTGACCATCCGGGGAATCACCCTGAAAAACCGCATTGAGATCGCGCCCATCTCCGTGTTCGACCTGGATACCACCCCGGAGCGCCACCCCTCCGAGCGGGATATGCAGTTCTTCCGCATGCGGGCCATGGGCGGTGCCGCCGTGGTCACCTTGGGCGACTGTATTGTCGATCCCACCGGCGAGGACTCCGGCAAGCTGGCCTCCCCCAAGATCATGGCGGGACATGAGGATAACCTGCCCTTCCTGACCCGCATTGCCGACGAGATCCACCGCTACGGCGCCGTTGCCAGCATTGAGCTCAACCACGCCGGCATGCTGCGGGCCAGCGCGGGCGTCCAGGCCTGGGGCCCTGACTACATCAACTTTGACGAGACCAAGACCATCGCCCCCCTGTCCGACCAGTCCGCCTCCGATGAGCCGGTCTACCGCAAGGGCGAGGTGCTCTTCATGACCGAGGAGATGATCGAGACCGTGGTGGACGCCTTCGGCCGCGCCGCCGAGCAGGCCAAGACCTGCGGTTTCGAGATGGCCATGATCCACGCCGGCCACGGCTGGCTCATCCACCAGTTCCTCTCCCCGCTGACCAACCACCGCACCGACCGCTTCGGCGGCAGCCTGGAGAACCGGGCCCGCCTGCTGCTCATGATCATCGACCGCATCCGCCAGTACTGCGGCGAGGACTTCCTCATCGAGGTGCGCTTCAGCGGCACCGAGTACGTGGAGGGCGGCTACACCCTGAAGGAGGGCGTGGAGTTTGCCAAGCTGATGGACGGCAAGGCCGATCTGCTGCATGTCTCCGCCTGCAACTTCTACTTCCCCGAGACCGAGTGCCTGATGGTGCCCGGCATGTTCAAGGAGGAGGGCCACAATCTCTACCTGGCCGAGGAGATCAAGAAGCACGTGAAGCACTCCCATGTGGTGAGCGTGGGCGCCCACCGGGATCCCAAGAAGATCGAGGATATCCTGGCCGCCGGGAAGGTGGACATGATCGCCGTCTGCCGCGCGGTCAACGCCGACCCCCAGTTTGTCAACAAGCTCAAGAGGAATCAGGAGGAGGAGATCCGCCCCTGCCTGCGCTGCAACGCCTGCATCGCCAACTACCAGACCCGCATCACCAAGTGCGCCATCAACCCCACCCTGGACCGGCCGGAGGACGAGGTGTTCCCCTTCCTGCCCACCACGCCCAAGCGGGTGCTCATCGCCGGCGGAGGCCCCGCCGGACTGGAGGCGGCCATTGTCGCCAAGGATCGGGGGCATGAGGTCATCCTCTGCGAGAAAACCGGCACGCTGGGCGGCCTGCTCCGCTACGCCCGGAAGGTGCCCTTCAAGCGGGAGACCCAGCAGTATGTGGATTATATGATTGCCAAGGCCGTCCGCATGGGCGTGGATATCCGGCTGAACACCGAGGTCACCCCCGAGCTGGTAAAGGTCATCGCCCCCGACTTCTGCATTGCCGCCGTGGGCTCCAAGGCCCTGATTCCCCCCATCCCCGGTGTGGAGAAGGCCCATCCCATCATGGACATGTATGACGGCAAGGTACAGGTCGGGCAGAAGGTGGTCATCGTCGGCGGCGGCCTGGCTGGCACCGAGGCCGCTCTGGAGCTGGCCATGCAGGGCAAGCAGGTGACCCTGGTGGAGATGGGCATTGACGTGGCCCGCGACGCCAACTCCATCCACAAGCCCGCCCTGATGATGGAGCTCAAGGATCACGCCGAGCAGGTCACAATCCTGTGCAGGACCACCTGTACCGGGATCCATGACCACGGCATTGTGTGCAGAGACGCGGACGGCAAGGAGCTCACGCTTGACGCCGACACCGTCATCCTGGCCGCCGGCATGGTGCCCCTCCGGGCGGAGGCCCTGGCCCTGGAGCCGGTCTCCAGCGAGTTCCGCATGGTGGGCGACTGCAAGCGGCCCCGCCAGATCCTGGAGGCGGTCCGCGAGGGCTATGACGCGGCCATGGAGGTCTGAGACGGCATCCTGACGCCCCAATGAGAGAAGATCCCATTCCGGGGCCCGGCACATGTGCCGGGCC
>OGYQ01001738.1_pt1 | contig 9987 bp, 10 predicted proteins | sample 1576641 | NCBI WGS metagenome assembly OGYQ01 (sample SAMEA3541476, study PRJEB24748) | human gut metagenome | biome: human gut; feature: human-associated habitat; material: faeces | place: China | collected 2012
ACTTCGCAAGAAAAACAGGGCGGCGGGCAGAAATTTCTGCCCGCCGCCCTGTTATGCAGCGTTTGGGTACCGGGAATGAGGTCCGGTCTTATTTGCCAATGACTTCGCTGACGCTGACCTTGCGGTCCTCCCGCAGGGAGAGGGTGGCGGCATCGGCGGTGGCGATGGCGGCACGGGCGGCCTCGCCGGTCATCAGGGGACGGAATTCATCGGTGATCTCGGCACCATGCATGACGCCGTTGAAGAACTCCATCTCGTCGTTCATGATGCTGTTCAGCCACATGGGCGGCTTCTTGCCGGGATGGCCGTACTGGATGGCGCCGTCCATCTCGGTGCTGTGGTAGATGCGGGTGCGGTCGTCGTCGATCTCCTTGTTGGCGTGGACGCAGTAGTGCTCCTCGGTGCCGTCGGCCAGCTTCACCGTCATGCCGGTGTTGCACATATCAATGCGGATGGCGCCCTTGGTGCCCTGGATCAGCACGTAGTGCTCGGGCCAGTGGAAGGCAGAGCCCCACTCGCACAGGGCGTAGGTGTTGTTGCCGAATTCCAGGTTGATGAGCAGCATATCGTCCTCATCACCGAACTGCGGGCCCTGGTGTGCCACGTTGCCGCCGGTCATGGTAACGCGGGTGGCGGGTCCCATGATGAACTGGATGCAGTCCAGCTCATGGATGTGGTGGTACAGGTGGCCGCCGGACTTGGCGCGGAGTTTCTTCCAGCTGACGGAAGGCTGCGGCTCTTCCCAGCCGTTGCGGGCAGAGTGGGCATACAGCACGTTGCCGATCTTGCCTTCCTGGATGAACTTCTTGGCCAGGCGCACGCCGTGGAAGAAGTTCATGACATGGCCGGCCATAAAGACCACGCCGTTCTCCTTGCAGGTGTTGACCATCTCGTCGCAGTCGGCATAGGACAGGGCGATGGGCTTCTCGCAGAAGACGTTCTTCTTATGGCGGGCCGCGCACAGCACGGGCTCTTTATGCAGGTAGTTGGGGGTGGCCACGATCACCGCGTCCACATCCTCACGGGAGCAGAGGCTTTCCAGGTCGTTTTCGGCGTCACAGCCCAATTCTTCGGCGATGGTCTTGCCGTTTTCGGGGTCATAGACCGCCACGATCTTGGCGCCCTCTTTCTGGGCCATGATGCGGCCGAGTTCTGCGCCGAAATAACCGGTACCGACGATTCCGTAACCGATGGTTTTCATAATAACATTCTCCTTATTTGTTTTTTGAATGGTAGATGGTTATTTAACTGCACCGTCCGACAGACCGCCGGCCAGTTTGCTCTGGATGAAGCAGAAGAAGATGATGGACGGCACCACGACGATGGCACAGGCAGCCATGAGGGAACCCCAGTTGAGGATGTCGGCGCCTTCCAGCGTTTTGACCGCCACCGAGATGGTGGTCTTGTCGGAGCTGCTCATCAGGATCATGGAGTAGAGGTATTCGTTCCAGGCGTTGATGAACACGTAGATGGCCGTGGACACGATGCCGGGGGCTACCAGGGGCAGCACCACCCGCACAAAGACCTGCAGTTTGTTGGCGCCGTCAATGCGGGCCGCTTCCTCGATGCCGATGGGCACCGTCTTGAAGAAGCCGACCAGCATCCACACCGCGTAGGGCACGCTGAAGGAGAGGTAAACCAGTACCAGACCGATGCGGGTATTGGTGAGCCCCAGCTTGGACATGACCATGGCGTAGGGGATGACCAGCATGATGGACGGGAACATATAGGTAGTGACCAGGACCTTGGTCATCACATCGCCCAGCTTGGGGAAGAAGCGCACAACACCGTAGGCAGCCAGCGAGGAAATGACGATGGCAATGAGGGTGGTGGCGGCGGCGATGATGACACTGTTGCGGATGTTGATGGTAAAGTTCAGGGTGATCAGAACGGTTTTGAAGTTTTCCAGCGTCCACTGGATGGGCAGGATCTTGGTGGGATTGTTGAGCATCTCACTGCTGCTTTTGAAAGAGGAAACCAGCAGCCACAGCAGCGGAAAGACCGCGAACACTGCCAGAATGATCAGGTAGACATTGCATAGAATGTCGCCTACGCGCTTGCCTTTTTTCATGCCCGGTCCTCCTTCTCCCAGTGGGTGATGACGGCGAAGTAGATCAGGCAGACTGCGATCAGGAAGATCAGCAGCAGGATCGACGCAGCCGAGGCACGGCCGACCAGCTTGTTGGTCCAGCCCAGCTCATAGATGTAGATGGGCATGGTGGTGGTGCGCCCTGCGGGGCCGCCTGCCGTCGTCATGAAGATGATATCGAAGTTGTTGAACACCCAGATGGTACGCAGCACCACCAGCAGGCCCACAACGACCTTGATGTGCGGCACCGTGATGTGGATGAAGGACTGCCAGGCGTTGGCACCGTCGATGACGGCGGCTTCGTACTGGTCACGGGGCACGGTCTGCAGCGCCGCATAGACGTTGACCATGATCATGGGGGCGCCGAACCAGATGTTGATGAACACCAGCGTGGGCAGTACCAGCTTGGGATCGCTGAGGAACTGGATCATCCCGTCGCTCAGGCCCAGGTTCATCAGCATGGTGGGGATGTAACCCTGGATGCCGTTGAGCATCCACTTCCACACCAGGGCAATGGCAACCGAGGGGAACGCCCAGGGAATGATCATGCAGATGCGGTAGATGGGGCGGGTGATGCGGTGGTTGATGCGGTTGAGTGCCAGCGCGCCGGTAAAGCCGACCAGCAGCTGGCCCAGCAGGCTGGAGAACGTCCAGACCAGCGTCGTGCCGAAGGCACGCAGGAAATCCGGGTCGGACAGGATCTTGATATAGTTTTCCAGCCCTTTGAAGCTGTACGTGGTTTTGATGAGTGTTTTGTTGGTGAAGCTGTACAGAAGCGTGGACCCCAGGGGGTAGACCAGCAAGCAGAGCACCACCAGCATGGCGGGGCCGACAAACAGCCACCGCGTAAGGTTGCGGTCCTTTTTGTTGTAAACGGACGCAGCCCCGGTCTTTATGCCTTTCAAAATGTAACCTCCCTGTCAGCGCGTGGCCTGCAGGCGGCGCCTGCTACGGGCCGCCAGATGAAGAGGGGGAAGGCGTTGCTTCCCCCTCAAGGCGTTTCAACGTCAGGCGATCATGGTATCGAAGATCTCGTTCAGGCGGTCTTCCGCAGCCTTGGCGGCGGTTTCCACATCGGTGCCGTTGGTGATGATGTCCTGGAACATCTCTTCAATGACACCCTGGGAGGTCAGATAGCTGGCCTGCGGCGTGGGGCCGTGCTCGAAGCCGATGGCGTGGCCGTTGTCCACAGCCTCCTGGATGACGTCAACACAGTCGGCGTATTCCTGGATGGTGGTATCGTTGAGGTAGGCTTCGTTGGTAGCGATGTCGCTCAGAGCGGGCAGCATGCCAACCGGTACGGCGTGGATGAATTCGATGTAGTTATCGTCCTGATACAGGTATTCAATAAAGGCTTTGCAGATTTCGGGATGCTCGGTGTTGCTCCATTCCACCAGAGGAATGTGAGAAGTTTCGGCACTGTAGACGGGATCATCGGCGTTCATGCGGGGCAGCGGAGCGCAGCGCACGTACTCGGCGATCTCGGGGGTGTTGCTCTGCACGCCGCTGATCATAAAGCCGGAGTTGAAGTCAAAGGCCGTGGTGCCCTGGTAGAACAGGGTGGCGTGGTCGTTGACGGTGTAGTTGATGGTTTCGGCGGGCGAGCAGTTCTTGTAGACGTTGACCCAGAAGTTGATGCCGTCGATGGCTTCGGGGCTGGTGAGGTTGGCGGTGAGGTCATCGTTGAGCAGGCTGCCGCCGGCGCTGACCACGTAGTAGTTGAGGTAACGGCTGCACAGCAGGTCGTTGGGGCTGCAGGAGAAGGCTGCACCGTAGGTGCCGTCCTTGGTCAGGGCCACTGCGGCGTCATAGAACTCGTCCCAGGTCTGGGGGATCTCCAGCCCGGCCTGTTCCAGCAGGTCGGTGCGGTACCACATGACCTGTGCATGAGAATAGTACGGGATGCCGTACACGGCGCCGTCCATGGTCATATCCGCCAGGGCGTTGGTGGAGAAGCGGTCCCGGCCGATCTCGTCCACGATGTCGTCCACAGGGTTGATGACGCCGGCATTGATCATCTCGACCACTTCGCCGGTGCCCTGGGCGGTACTGATGTCGGGCAGGTCGCCGGTGGTGATGCCGGCGTTCCACTTGGTGTTGAAGTCGCCCCAGGAGTAGGTTTCAATGTTGATCTTGACGCCGGGGTTCTCCTGCATGAAGGCATCGGCGGCTTTCTGGATGGCATCCATGCGCGCACCCTGGGTGAAGGAATGCCAGAAGGTAATCTCGCCTTCCAGCGGAGCGTCGGTTTCAGAAGCCGCGCTCGCCGCGGTATCGGCTGTACCGGCGGTGCCGGCAGAACTGGTTTCGCTTCCACCACAGCCTGCGAACAGCGACGCTGCCATTCCAACGGCCATCAGGGTGGCGATTGCCTTTTTCTTCATGTGTGTTTCCTCCTTGATTTGATGTGCTTTTTGTTCTGTTGTTCCCTCATGCCGGCTTGGGGAACGTGGTAAAGTCCGTTTCTTGTTGAACGCCTGATCGGGCGTTCCCGTTGATTTTATTATACGGGGCCGGGGGCTATCTTTCCAGACCAAAACCCGGGCAAAACTGTAACAATCCGCTCATTTTCTGATTGTATTGTTTCAAAGTATACAACAAATCGTTTGCTTTTTGTTCATTTTGACGAATTTTGCCTATACATCGTGGGACGTGCGGCGGTACTCCTGGGGGGAAAGACCAAACACCTCCTTAAAGCATTTTGCAAAATAGCTGGGGGTTTCGTACCCCAGGGCGTAGGCGATGGAAGAGATGGGTTCATTGGTGACCAGCAGCTTGCGGGCGGCATTGGTCATCTTGATGTCCTTGATAAAGTCGTATACCGTTTTGCCGGTCTGTTCCTTAAAAAGACGGCGCAGGGTGCTCTCGCTGAATCCGGCCAGCTCGCACAGCTCCTTGCTGGTAAAGTTTTTTTCCGGGTGGGTGACGATGGTATCCACAATAATGGTGATGCGGGGGTCCTTGTTGGTGCGGGCGGTTTTTTCCGCCCGGTGGCGGATGCTCTGCAGGTCAAAATGGGCTTCCGTTTCCCGCCGGTCCTCCTCCAGGGTGGTGTCCCGGTTGAAGTTCTCCCGGGATACGCAGGCCATGTGGGCCAGGATCAGGTTCAGATACCCGCGGATCTCCAGCATTTTGAAGGTGCTGCGGGTCAGGGCGCTGGCATAGATCCGCTCAAAGAATTCCCGCACTTCGGGCACCTGACCGAAATTGTGCTGGATGGGCACGTTCCACAGCATACTGAGCATATCGGCCCCCTCCAGCTGAATGGAACCGATGAACCGGATGCTGATAAAGACGATCTCCTCCCGGGCGGCACAGCTGAGCAGTTTTCCCTGGGGAATATAAAACACATCGCCGGGCCCCACTTCATAAGAGGTATCATCCAGGGAAAAGACCGCTGTGCCGGAAACTACATAGCGGATCAGCGAATAGGGTACCGGCGCACTGGGGTAGACCCAGTTCTTGGAAAAACGGTACTTATCCACATAAATGAAGATCGGATAATAGTCTGAATAGATAGCTTCCATGGCAAAGGCTCCTTTCCGGTGCAAATTTGCATTTTCCGCTCTTATTATAACAGATTTGATATATTTGTGTAAACTATTCGTTTATTTTGCGCGCGTTTTGTTTTATAGATTGGCGTTTTTTCTCTAACACCCTGCGGGCCGGATTGGTATACTGAAAGTACAGACAAACCCGACCCGATGCACGGGTCGTTCACCATCGGAAGCAGCCGCTGCGGCGGCAGAAAATACAGCATTGAGGTAAGGAGCGTATCAACATGAAGGACATCAATAAATACCGCGGCGTGATCCCGGCATTCTATGCCTGCTACGACAAGGACGGCGCCGTATCGGTGGAAGGGGTCAAGGCGCTGACCCGCCACCTTATCGCCAAAGGCGTGAAGGGCGTGTATGTGGGCGGTTCCTCCGGCGAGTGCATCTACCAGAGCGTAGCCGAGCGCAAAACCGTGCTGGAAGCCGTTATGAGTGAAGCCAAGGGCAAGATCACCGTCATTGCTCATGTAGCCTGCAACAACACCGCCGACAGCGTGGAACTGGCCGCCCATGCGGAAAGCTGCGGCGTGGATGCCATCGCGGCCATCCCGCCCATCTACTTCCACCTGCCCAACTACGCCATCGCCGACTACTGGAACGCCATGAGCGCCGCGGCCCCCAACACCGAATTCGTCATCTACAACATCCCGCAGCTGGCGGGCACCGCCCTGACCATGCCCCTGCTGGCCGAGATGCTCAAGAACCCCAACGTGGTGGCGGTGAAGAACTCCTCCATGCCGGTGCAGGACATCCAGATGTTCAAGGACGCGGGCATCGCCGCCCGGGGCCAGGATGGCTTCGCGGTGTTCAACGGTCCCGACGAGCAGTTTGTTTCCGGCCGGGTGATGGGTGCAGACGGCGGCATCGGCGGCACCTACGCCGTGATGCCGGAACTGTTCCTGAAGATGAACGAGCTGCTGGGCAAGGGCGACATCGACAACGCCCGCCATGTGCAGTACCTGGCCGACCGCATCATCTACAAGATGTGCGAGGCTCACGGCAACCTGTACGCCGTGCAGAAAGAGATCCTGCGCCGTATGTACGGTCTGGAACTGGGCGGCGTGCGTGCCCCGCTGCCCAATCTGGCAGAGTCCGACGACGCCGTGGTCGCCGCTGCGCAGACGATGATCGAGAGCGCCCTGGCGGAGATCCAGACGTTATAATCCGGCGGCAGGCTTCCCTGGTTGCAGGGGGGCCTGTCCCTGTTTGGGGCAACTGCCCGGAAAGGACCGCATTATGATCACCGATACCCTGCAGAATCTGCCGCGCTACCGCGGCCTGCACAAGAATTTGGATACCGCCATCGACTGGCTGCAGCACCACGACCTGAACGCCCTGCCCAACGGCCGCACCGAGGTGGCGGGGGATGCGGTGTTCATCAACGTGATGGACGCCGACCTGCGGGAGGGCGAAGGCGCTGCCTTTGAGTACCACCGCCGCTACGCCGACCTGCAGATCGACCTGACCGGCGGCGAGCACTGGGGCTGGGCTGTTTCGGGCAGCGAGGAAAAGCCCTTTGACGCGGCGGGCGACATCGGCTTTGTGGCCGGTCCCGAACAGGCCGGCGGCGTTCTGGGCGAGGGGCGGTTTGCCCTGTTCCTGCCCGGCGAACCCCACAAGCCCAGCTGCCGCACCCCCGACTGCGGCAGCCTGCGCAAGGCCGTCGTCAAAATCGAGATGCTGTGACGAAGGAGCGTAGTTTTGATGAACAAGGAACAGATTTTTGAACAGATCCATCACGGGCTCATCGTTTCCTGCCAGGCGCTGGAGCACGAGCCCCTGTATACCCCCGAGGGCGGCGTGATGCCGCTGATGGCCAAAGCTGCCGCCATGAGCGGAGCGGTGGGCATCCGGGCCAACACCGTGCGGGACATCACCCAGATCAAGGCGGTGGTGGACCTGCCGGTCATTGGCATCATCAAGAAGGATTACCCCGGCACCCCCATGTACATCACCGTGACCATGGCGGAAGTGGACGCCCTGGTGGGATGCGGCGTGGACATTCTGGCCGTGCAGGGCACCAGCGCCCTGCGCCCCGACGGCAAGACCGCACCGGAGTTTATCCGGGAGGTCAAGGCCAAGTACCCCGACCAGCTGCTGATGGCCGATATTGCCACCTTTGAGGAGGCCATGGCCTGTGCCGAGGCGGGGGCCGACTTTGTAGGCACCACCATGCGGGGCTACACCCCCGAAACCACCGGCATCAACGACATCGACTTCGATTTTGTGGCCAGGCTGGCCAAAGAGTGCCCGGCCAAGGTCATTGCCGAAGGGCACATCCACTACCCCGAGCAGGCCCGCAAAGCCCTGGAAGCCGGGGCCTATGCCCTGGTGGTAGGCGGTGCCATCACCCGCCCGGCCGAGATCACGGCCCGGTTCACCGCGGCCATCCGGGACTGCAAGTAAAGGAGCTGCCCATGAGCAAGATCTATCTGGGCATCGACATCGGCGGCACGGCGGTGAAGCTGGGGCTGGTGGACGACACCGGCACCGTGCTGGACCGTGCCGAGCGCAGCGTGAGTTTTGATGATTACCGCACGCCGATCCTGGACACCGTGCAGGCAGCTGCCGCCGACTTTACCGCCGGGCGGCGGGACACCCTTGCCGGCATCGGTGTTTCGGCCACCGGCCAGATCGACAGCCGCAAAGGCATCGTGGCCGGCACCTGCGGCAGCCTGCCCGGCTGGGTGGGCGCGCCCATCAAGGACCGGCTGGAAGCGGACTATCACCTGCCCGTCACCGTGGCCAACGACGCCAACTGTATGTGCCTGGGCGAAGTCTGGGTGGGTGCGGCCAGAGGCTGCACCGACGTCATCGGCATCACCATCGGCACCGGCATCGGCGGGGGCATCCTCACCGGCGGGCGGCTGCTGGAGGGCGCCCGGGGTCTGGGCGGCGAGATGGGCCATTACCGCACCCACGCCCTGGACGGGGTGCCCTGCACCTGCGGCGCACGGGGCTGCTGGGAGCGGTACGCCTCCACCACCGCCCTGGTACGCGCCGCCCAGGCGATGGACCCGGAACTCCGGGACGGGCGGGCCATCTTTGCCGCCGCCCGGGCGGGCCGCTGCGATGTGCTGGACCTGCTGGACCGCTGGATGGACGAGATCGCCCAGGGGCTGGCCGGCATGGTGCACATCTTCAACCCCCAGCGCATTCTGGTGGGCGGCGGCGTCAGCGCCCAGAAAACGCTGCTCATCGAACCGCTGGAGCACAAAGTCAAGGCCGTGGTCATGCCCGCCTTTGCCGAGGGACTGACCCTGCAGGCGGCGGCCTTGCAGAACGACGCCGGGCTGGTGGGTGCCGTCTACTATCTGCTGCACCACTGAAGATTTTCCACAAAAAAACACCCTGCTGTGTAAAACAGCAGGGTGTTTTTTTGACGGAACCCGTCGGTTGTGTTACAATACCACCAACAGATGGGAGGGAATATGCCATGCAGGCCGATGTGAAACAGGAAATCACCGAAGCACTGTTGCAGCTTCTGGAGAAAAAGAGTCTGGAGAAGATTACCGTCACCGAGCTGGTGGCCTTGTGCGGCATCAGCCGCCAGACCTTCTACTACCACTTTGAGGATGTGCTGGACGTGGTGGACTGGTGGACCCGCCAGGGCGCCCAGCAGCTGATGACCCAAAGCCTGCAGACGGAGGACCCCCACCGGGCACTGGGGCTGTTTGTGGACTATATCACCGAGCACCGCCGCACCCTGCAGCATCTGCTGGCCAGCCGCTGGCACGAACAGCTGGAGCGGCGGCTGGTACAGGTGTTCACCACCTACCTGCAGGACGCCCTGCACCGGATGCACCCCAACCTGGCCATGTCCCCCGCCGACGAGGAAGCCTTTTCGCAGTTTTACGCCTGCGGCATTTCCGGGCTGCTGGTCCAGCGGGAGGTGCGCACCGAAGCGGAAAAGCAGACGCTGGTCAACCAGCTGTACTGGCTGCTCTTCCAGAACCCCTGGGGGCACATCCTGCACTCCTGAGCGTTATTCCGCCTTGTCGGGGTGGCTTTCGCTCCACAGCTTGTCGGCCTGGGGCTGCCAGGCTTCGGCATAGGGGGTGGTGCGGTCGCAGAGGGTGTCCACATTTTCGGGGGATTCGTAGTCGGTGGAAACCGCCCCCGTGTCGTGGACCATCTTGCGCAGTTTTTCGGGGTTTTCCAGCATGGGGCAGGGGCGCAGCATGTTGCCGTTGAAGGGCTGGCCGTCGTGGTAGGCCATGAACAGCGGGCTCTTGAGGGCTTCCAGCAGCGTGCAGTTGCGGATGTTCACGTTGGAATAGTGGATGAAGACGCAGGGTTCCACATCGCCCCGGGCGTTGATGTGCAGATACCGCCGGCCGC
>OGYQ01001739.1_pt1 | contig 9981 bp, 9 predicted proteins | sample 1576641 | NCBI WGS metagenome assembly OGYQ01 (sample SAMEA3541476, study PRJEB24748) | human gut metagenome | biome: human gut; feature: human-associated habitat; material: faeces | place: China | collected 2012
TCTTGAGCAACTCAAACCACAACTTGATTCGTGGTTTGAATATTTGCACAGTCATGCAGAATTAAGTTTTCACGAGGTAGAAACCACCGCGTTTCTCACCAAAATTCTGAGCGATATTCCCGGTATGGAGGTTTCTCACCCCTGCCGTACGGGTGTCATCGGTCGACTGCGCGGAAATCGTCCGGGCAAAACGGTAGCGTTCCGGGCCGATATCGATGCACTGCCCTTGCAGGAACAGGTAGATCTTCCCTGGAAATCCATCCATCCCGGCGTCATGCACGCTTGCGGTCACGATGGGCATGCGACATCCCTTCTGGGTATGGCGTGGATTTTTGGCCAAATGGGAGGCGATTTTCCCGGAGAAGTCCGATTTATTTTTGAACACGGAGAGGAGACTTCCCCATGCGGTGCGGCAGAACTATTAGCCAGCGGTGCGCTGGACGGCATTGATGAAATCTATGCAGCCCATCTGGACGTATTTTTACCCATAGGCCGATTTCGTGTCACCGAAGGCCCGGTCATGGCTGCGACTTATACATTTACCATTGATATTCACGGTACAGGCGGACATGCAGCGTTCCCGCATCAGGCTATGGACACCGTATATGTGGCAAGTCAGGTGATCTCTCAGCTGCATGGCGTCGTATCTTGCTGCAAAGACCCCATGCATCGGGCAGTTTTGACGATTACACAGTTACAGGGCGCTCCGGCTCCCAATATTATCCCGGCAGACGTGCACTTGGGCGGAACCATCCGCATTCTGGATGGTGCTTGTATCGATTCCTTCTTCGAGGCAATTCGTCGGGTGGTAACGCACACCTGCGCAGCCTATGGCATCACCAGAAATGTAGATATTCAGCTGAACAACGCATTGCTTTCCAACCCGCCTGCCAGCGCTGCATGGGTTCGTCGGGTACTGGAAGACCAATTCGGACAACCGGTTCTGCCCGATGCACCGGTGATGGGCGGTGAAGCGTTCGGCACCTACTCGGAAAAAATCCCGAACAGCTGCTATTTCAAAGTAGGTGCGCTGCCCGATGATGACGCAGAGGTCTTCCCCCATCATCACGCCAAATTTCATATGGACCGAAAGGCTTTGCCCGTCATGGTGGAAGCTGGCGCTGCTATTTTACTGCATGCACTGCAAAATGATCTGGAGGCTGAAAAATGAGTGAGCTTACCCAAAATCATTCGATATTTTTACAGATTTTAAGAGAAGAATTGCTGCCTGCAATGGGCTGTACCGAACCAATCGCCTTGGCCTACGGCGCTGCAATCGCACGCGAGAAATTGGGTGCTCTTCCCGAAGCCGTCCAAGTACAGGTCAGCGGCAATATCATTAAAAATGTGAAAAGTGTGATCGTGCCCAACACCGGAGGATTAAAGGGAATTCCAGCAGCAGTTACTGCCGGATTGATTGCAGGCGATGCGTCCCGGCAGCTCGAAGTCATTGCACAGGTCACCGCAGAACAAAAGAAAGAAATTGCTGACTTTCTGGCCGCACAAAAGATTACGGTCTCGATGGCCGATTCTCCCCTGACCTTCGATTATTGGATTACGCTGCACCGTGGCTCCGACTGCGTCAAACTGCGTATCGCCAAATATCACACAAATGTAGTGTATCTGGAGAAAAACGGCGTGATCGAATGCGACCGGCCGATCACGGATGATCTGGAAACCACGCCGACCGACCGAAGCAGCCTGAGCATTCGCAAGATTGTCGAATTTGCAGATACGGCTCCGCTTGAGGCACTGAAACCAATCTTAGAACCTCAAGTCCAGTGTAATATGGCTATCGCGGAGGAAGGCTTAAAGCACTCGTACGGTGCCAATATTGGTAAGGTTCTTTTGGAATCCGGCGACTCGATTGCCGTTCGTGCCCGCGCAAAGGCTGCCGCTGGTTCGGATGCACGCATGAATGGCTGCGAAATGCCGGTCGTGATTGTATCCGGCAGCGGAAATCAGGGTCTAACTGCCTCTGTTCCGGTCATTGAGTACGCCAAAAGCCTAAATCTCGGGGAAGATCGGATGTATCGCGCCCTCGCAGTTTCCAATCTCTGCACCATTCATCAGAAGACGTTCATTGGCCGCCTGAGTGCATTCTGCGGTGCAGTGAGTGCCGGTGCAGGCGCAGGCGCGGGAATCTGTTACCTCTTAGGCGGCGGCTACAATGAAATTAAGCACACAATCGTCAACGCCTTAGCTTTTCAGTCGGGCATTGTATGCGACGGCGCAAAATCCAGTTGTGCCGCCAAAATCGGCATGGCCGTGGAAGCTGGCATCTTGGGTTATCGAATGTATTGCTGTGGGCAAGAATTTGTTGCCGGAGATGGCATCGTCGGCAATGGTGTAGAGCGTACCATTCAAAATGTTGGTGAGCTGGGACGACAGGGTATGCATGAAACCGACCAAATCATTTTGGACTTGATGACACGAGAATAACGCTATCAATACCGTTTGGTAGACAAACAAAAAAGAGAGCAAGCGCTCTCTTTTTTTCATGCTTTCAGCCCTCCACGCAATCGCGTTCAGAGGCATTTTTCTCATATATCAATCAGATTTTCTGTGCACGGATAACTTCTTCATATTCAGGAATGGATGGAATACCACCGGATTTTTCCGTAGACAAACTGGCCGCAGTCGAAGCAAAGCGAACGACCTGCTCCAGCTCGGATTGATTCAAAGATTCCATCGGTTTTCCGATTTTCAGCAGCTGACTCACAGCGGAACCACCGCAAATGTCGCCCGCACCTGTGGTATCAATCGGCGTCACGGCTGGACTGTCAGAATATGCAAAACCCGCTCGATTCACCAGATAAGCACCCTTTGCTCCCATGGTGATCAAGGCCAGTTTGACATGAAATTCTGACAGCAGCTTTTCGCCCGCTGTTTTCTCATCACAGCCCCAAAGGAAGTCGACCTCTTCATCGCTGATCTTCACAAAGTCAGCCTGATGCAGTCCCCAAAGCATCGCAGTTCTGGCGTCATCCAGGTCTTTCCACAGCGGTTTACGCAAATTGGGATCAAATGTAATCCACTTTCCCCGTTCCTTGGCATAGCTTACCGCCTGTTCCGTAGCTGCCTTGACCGGCTGATCGGTCAGAGACAATGTACCGAAATGAAAGACTTTGGCTTCATCAATGAGGCTCAAATCCAGTTCTTCAAAGCGCAGCTGCGTATCGGCTCCGGGTTTGCGTGCAAAAGAGAATGTGCGGTCGCCTTGGTCATCGAAGGTGACAAACGCCAGTGTCGTGAAAACACTTTCATCCACTACAATGCCGCGCGTTTCGATGCCAGCCTCGGCCAGCGTACGCACCAGCATGGCACCAAAGGCATCATCTCCCACCTTGCCCAATAACGCTGTCTGCGCACCGTATTTGGTCAGGGCTGCCAGAAAATTTGCAGGCGCACCACCCGGGTGCGCAGCCATCGTCGGATAACCATCCGCATCAGTGCTCAGACAAGCAAAATCAATCAGTAGCTCACCCAATGCAACAACATCCATCGCGTTCCGTCCTTCCTTTAAAAGATGCGAATGCACCAGCAATTTGTGTACCTCTTTCCAGGCACGAGATGAATCATATCACTTTTGCATTCAAAATCTTCAATGACATCCTGACGTGCCGGCAAGGATGTCCACGGCTCAATGCAGACATAAGGCGCATCGGTCTTAGGCCAATGCCAGATTCCCAGGTAGGGCATGTCAGGATAAGTCACCCGCACGCCATGCGCAGAGGTGCGCGAGCGCAGCGTCACTTCTCTGGACATGTTTTTCAAAATAATCGCATCTTCGTCAAACAAGTCATGCCGCAGAGGAAGCAGTTTTTCTTCAACCAACGGATATGCCTGATCGTGACCGCTCAGGTAGATCTCGGGCGTAAAGCCGACGCGATCAGGCTGACAGCTGCCGGTAAATTCCAGTACATAATCGGTGAACTGCTCACCTTCCTCCAGCGGTACCCGGAACCCCGGGTGCCCGCCGATGCCGAAGCACATCACTTTCTCACTGTGATTTTCGACCTGATACGAAATCTCAACACGATCTTCTACCAGCTGATAGGTAATGGCAAAAGAAAAGGAAAAGGGATACTGCTTATGTGTTTCCGGATTATCGGTCAATTCCAGCACAAGCCGGTCAGGGTCATGGAGGCGGCAGGTAAATTCCTGCTGTGCCGCAAAGCCGTGAATGCCCATCGGGTATTCCTGTCCCTCATATCGATAACGATTCTGTGTCAGGCGGCCAATGAACGGAAACAGCACCGGCGCACGGTCAGGCCAATATGCCGCATCTCCCTGCCACAGATATTCCCGTCCGTCCACAGTCTGCAAGTGCATCATCTGGGCTCCCAGAGAATCTACCGCTAAAAGCAGCTTGCTATTTTGAATGGCATAAAGCATAGCAGTCCCCTTTACTTAGCTGCGGGATACTCATTGCACAGCAGACGATACGGCGGCTCGTCCTCCTCGATGGCAGGAAAACGTCCAACCGGCGGATTGAAACGATTATCCGTGTTATCGTCGTTGCACTGGCTCACCTCCGCAAGCAGCACGCTGCCGGTACCCGGCTCTACGTTAAAGTCATGGTACATGTACTGTTGAATGTGGATGGACTCGCCAGGCGTCAAACGAATGACGCTGCCAGCCGGTACTGTGTAAGTACGGCCATCCGTATGTACGGTAACATCGGATTCGTAGTCGATCTCCTCGTCGGGCAGACTGTTATAGACCTTAATCAGCACATTTCCGCCGCCGCAGTTGATGATATCCTCGGTCTTATACCAATGGAAATGGTTGGGCGAATACTGACCTTCCTTCAGATACAGCAGCTTCTCCGCATATACCTTGGGGTACTTGTCTTTCATGTGCTGGTTGCCGTTGCGGATGGTAATCAGCGAAAAGCCAATCTTATCAAAGTCACCCATACCGTAGTCGGTGATGTCCCAGCCCAGCATGCAATCTCTGACTTCGTCATATTCATGGCCGATGTCCTTCCACTGTTCGGGCGTGAAATGGCAGAACGGCGGCAGCTCGCGGCAATACTTCTCGCACATTGCTTCCAGCTCTTTCAGTGCCTTGTTGATCTCCGAACGTTTCATAGAAAATTCTCCTTTATCCAGGTAGTTTCAGTAGACCGATACATGCAATACGCACGTGAAACAAATTATATAAACAAATACCGTATATGCCCTGTTTATGGCCTTATTTTCCCTTAGAATACCCCTTTTATGTTACAATTTCAAGGCCATTAAATTTGGCTATATTACATAGTTTTCAGTCGTTCTCCTGTGCCGAACTCACGTGCTGCCTGAATCAGGGATTCCATAGAAAAACCCTCTGATGTGAGATGAACGTCACACCAGAGGGTTTTCTTATGCCGTATTAAATTGGTTGAGAAGATTGCATTTAGCTTAAATATCCATTGAGGGTATCCAAGCGCTCCTGTGCATTGTCCTTGGTAACGACAGCAGAACCGGAATCAATAAACTCAGGCAGCGTCTCGCCATCAATGAGTCTAACCGCTGCGTCAACCGCCTGATAAGCCATGTTGTACGGGTCCTGTGCAGCTGCCATGTCCAGCTCACCGTTCAAAATGGATTCACATGCCGATTTTACACCATCAAAGCCCAGGAAGATGGTGTTTTCGTAAGCCGGATTGGAAGCTGCGGTGCGAGCCGCTGCGATTGCCATATCATCGTTATTGGCACAAATGATAGCAATACCTTCGGGATGGGTCTGCATGATTGCTTCCATGCAGTTGACTGCGAGATCTGCAGTCGCGTTTGCATACTGGGTCTCTTCTTCAAGGAAATCTCCGCCGTTTTCTTCGATACCTGCCATGAAACCTGCTTTACGCGCTTCATTGGTCGGCTCACCCTGTACACCGCAAATCTCGATTGCCTTAATTTCCGTCCAACCGGCAGCCTTTGCCGCCTCAACAGCTGCTTCCATGCCCTGCTTTGCAGCCGCCTCGTTACCCGTACCAACGAAAGTCTTAACTTCCGGCGCATCCGGGATATTGCTGTCGAGGGCAACAACCGGACGGGTTTCGCCTGCGATCATAGTCTTGACTGTATCCGGCTGCAGCGGTGCGATGACATACGCATCAAAATCAGCCGTACTGATATCGGTCTCAACCATAGCCATCTGTTCCTCGAATGCAGTTTCCGAAGTCGGGCCCTTGATGGATACTTCAACATCGTCATGCTCTGCATCATACGCCTTTGCACCTGCCTGAATGTACTGCCAGTATTCAGCAGATGAGGTTTTCAGAATGACGCTGATTTTCTTCACATCGTCTCCCGACTTACCGGATTCTGCGGTCGATGTGCCGTCTGCATTGCCGCCGCATGCGGTCAATGTGAGCGCCATTGCGCCGGCCAGGGTTGCTGCCATCCATCTTTTTGCATACATAATCATACGCTCCTTTATCTTTCTACTACCATTTCACGCCGATACGTGAAAAATATCTTTCTCATATCCTGATCGATATGAAATGAACACCTATACACCTTAGTTATGATTATTGAGTGCTGCCGAAGCCATTCGGGGAAGGGAAAAACGGTCTTTGCGGGGCGCAAAAAATTTTGCAGATTACTCAGTTGCCATAATTGCCTGAACAGCGGTAGCTGTGTCCACCTTGGGAATCAGCTCATAGCCGATGCGTCCGGTGTATCCACACTCTGCCAGGCAGGAGAATACCGCATGATAGTTGATTTCACCGGTGCCGGGTGCGTGGCGACCGGGTGCATCCGCAACGTGGATGTGTCCGATCTGATCAGCATACGCACGAATGGTATCACACAGAGAGCCCTCGTTGAGCTGCATGTGGTAGACATCATACAGCACCTTGAGCATGGGCGAACCGATCAAACGAGTCATCTCGGCTGCCATCTGGGTGTGTGCGAGGAAGTTGCCGACGTGGTCGGTCGTAATGTTAAGCGGCTCAAGATTCATGGCAATGCCGCTTTCCTCGGCAATTTTGGCACACTCGAGCAGCATGTCATACATCGAGCACAGCTTAACGGTATCACTCAGATCATCATAGTGATTGACGACGATGCCGCCCTCGCCGAGTGCGTTGGAGTGGATGGTCACACTCTTCGCACCAATTTTCTGTGCAGCTGCAACCGACTTGCGCAGAAAATCCAGATACTTTTCCTTGTGGGTGGGGTCGATCAGAGAGTAGTCTGCATCACCGTTAAAACCCGAAATACCGATGCCGGCAGCTTCAGCTGCTGCCTTGACTGCATCCAGATCCTTATCAGTCCAACTCCAGAACTCTACATACTCAAAGCCGTCGTTTTTCGCAGCCTGAAAGCGATCCAGAAAAGGAATTTCGCTGTACATCGGTTCAATGCAAGCAGAACGCTCAAACTTCATAAGACACAAACCTTTCTTTTGATATGGAAATTGGGAAAATTGCGCGGCTACAGAGTGCCTATAACCGCGCGAGAATGAAGAGAAAAGAGATTGAATTAGCCGTTTTCAATTTCTGCAATGCGAACCGGACGGCCTTCCTTGAGCGACTTGGTTGCCGCAGCAGCCATCAGTACCGGATACAGACCGTCTTCGCCAGTCACCGGCGGCTGCTTGTCGTTCACAACTGCATCTGCAAATGCCTGCATCTCAGCAACAAATGCGCCGGTGTAGCGATCCCACATGACCTTGTAGGCAACGCCGTGTACTGCACCATCAGCGGTGGAGAGCACAGCGGTGTTCGGGGTGTCGTTCTGGTCCTCTGCGCAGCCCTCCGAGCCGAATACCTCGACACGCTGGTCGTAACCATAAACTGCCTTACGGCTGTTGTCGATAACACCGATTGCACCGTTTGCAAACTTCAAAGTGACCAGCGCGGTATCTACGTCGCCAGCCTCACCGATGCCGGGATCGACCAGTACCGAACCGATTGCATTGACCTCGGTAACCTCGCTGCCAGCCAGGAAACGAGCCATATCAAAGTCGTGAATCATCATGTCATAGAAGATACCACCGGATACCTTGACGTAATCGACAGACGGCGGCTCGGGATCACGCGAGGAAATCTTGACAATGTTGACCTTGCCGACCTTGCCATCGCGTACCATGTCGTAAACTGCACGGTGGTTATGGTCAAAGCGGCGGCAGAAACCGATCTGCAGCTTCACGCCTGCTTCCTTGGCAGCATTGATTGCCGCATGCACCTTCGCGAGATCATAATCGATCGGCTTCTCGCAGAAAATGTGCTTGCCTGCGTGCGCAGCCTCAATGATGTACTTGGAATGGGTGTCGGTCGAAGAGCAAATCAGAACTGCTTCGATTTCCGGATCGTTCAGGATATCGTTTGCATCCTTGGTGCAATTCTGGATGCCATATCGCTTGGCAAACGCCTCGGTCTGCTCGTTCATGAACGGGTCTGCGATGGTCTTGATTTCCATCTCCGGTACAAACATGGAAATGTTCTTTGCATGAACCTTGCCGATACGGCCTGCGCCAATAATACCAACCTTCATTTTTATCTTCCTTTCTGAGTGATCTCACTCGTCCGAATTTAATTTCCGTTTGTGTGCTTTTACACATGTGTGTTTTTGTTGTCTCAATTGTATTATGGAAAACAATAAATGTCAAATAAAAAATTGCGTATAAATGATCCCAATTTTCCGTTCTCTTTCTGCACCAACCAGATTTCAGATGGAAAAATTCAGTTTTTCGTTCCATTTGATATAGAATCCTGTGAAATTGTGCATTTCACGATTTTATACGGTTTTTATTGTAGCCTCTGCACAAACCCTAAAAACAAAAAGCACACAATATGTAATCTTTCAAGCAATATATTCGCAAATAATTCAAACTATCGCAAGAAAAAGTTTGATTTAATCCAGCAAGTGCAAAAGCACATATATTATGTGCAAAAAAATCGAATAAACACATCTGATGATAAAAGCCACTGTACCTCCAACACCAGACAAGCCGCTCTGCTGCCATTCGCGACCCACCAAGCAGCACAATAAAAAGAGGAGGCTTCTCACCTCCTCTTTTTGGAATTCAAATGTTCTTAAAAATAGTACTCTAGCAAAAGTCCCCGCTGCAAGCTTTACTCTCCTTGATGCTGTGCACGAAACTCCTGTGGGGTGCAGCCCACGCGATTGGTAAATTGGACAATCAGATTGCTGCTATTCGTATAGCCAACCTGTTTGGCAATTTGCGGCAATGTCATAGAGCTATTTGCCAAAAGTGATTTCGCCTGATCGATGCGGGAAAAAGTTATGAAATTACTGGGAGAAAATCCGGTAATCTCTTTAAAAATATGCGAGAAATAATAGTCACTCAGCCCGCACAACTCGGCCAGCTCATGCAGGGTTATTTTTTTGCCCACATTAGATCGAATATACCGTACAGCTTCGTTGATCGCATCGCCATGTTTTTGCAGCTGCGGAGACATCACCGGGTTATCGAGCAGCGTTAAAATCCGGTAAATACGCCCAGAGCTTGCCAAAATGCTCTCACTGTTGTTATTTTCATAAAATTGAACCAAATCATGCAGCTCATTGCGCACCTTGATATTGTTCGGACTGTCTATCACAATTCCGCTCGTACTGTTTATATATCGGCACAGTTCATGCGCTTGTGCCCCATCGAAGTGCAAATAATAAAATTCCAGCGCATCGGTCGCGTAATAATGATGCGGTTTTGTACAATCAAACAGCAGCACTTGTCCATCACTCGCATGATATTCTTGCGCTTCCAGTTTGAGATGAAAAGTACCGCTGCATACATAAATCAACAAGAGCCTCGGAAAATAGTTTCTTTTGATGTAGTATTCCCGGGTGCAGAAAAGGTGACCGCACATCGTGGGGTAAAGAAAAAGTTCTTTTGTTTGTGCGTTCGGAGAAAAGGAAAAATAAGAAGATTCCGGCAAAATTCCAATTTCATAGTTTTTCATAATATTTACTCCTGATCTGGAATGGATTTAAAATAACGCGTCGGATAACCGGTAACTTTTTT
>OGYQ01001740.1_pt1 | contig 9978 bp, 11 predicted proteins | sample 1576641 | NCBI WGS metagenome assembly OGYQ01 (sample SAMEA3541476, study PRJEB24748) | human gut metagenome | biome: human gut; feature: human-associated habitat; material: faeces | place: China | collected 2012
AGACAAACACACCGGCGACCATAGGAGATAATGCACCGCCGATCAGCGTAGAAAGCCCAACTCCTGCGGTCGCTAAGCCGGATGTAATACCTGCTGCGCTTAGGCCAACTGTACCAAGTCCATAAAGTGCGGTAAATGAAATTACACCACCAACGGTAGCACCGACAGCACCAGTCAAAACTTCGGGAATAGCACTTTCTCGAATCGTGCGGTTGGGATCACTCAAGGCTGCAGCTGCTTCGTTCACTACATTAACTACTGGCTGAAGAGCCTCCATACTTTGGAAATTCATGTCTTTTTTGTTTGTAATATATTTACCCATGTCTACTTTCCTTTCTTTCTCTATTGTAGTAATAAAACCATTGAAATGTCAAATAAGCTTATTTATACGTACAATTCTGCTATGGATTTGGACTTTTTGTAAATTGGATTTTTGCATACATGGAGTTTATCATACACTCAGTTTAAAAACTCATCTATACCATTCGCAATACCAGTTACAATTTTTTCTTGGTATGTGTCGGTAGCCATAAGTAAATCCTCTTCGGCGTTCGACATATATCCCATTTCCACAATGGTGGTCGGAACAGTGCACCAATTGATACCGCTCATGGTATCGGTCTCCCAGACATACTCTTTTTCACAGCCTGTCGCAGCCACCAAATGATCCAGTACTAAGGTGGACAATTGCTTGCTTTCCTGATAAAGATAGCCATTATATGGGTTATCGCTTGTCTGACAAATTGTCATAGCACCTTTGGCAGCCGGATTTTCAGAACCATTGGCATGGATTCTAATAAAGGCATTTGCATTCTCATCATTGGCGATCGCGGCACGCTCAGCGTTACTGATATTTACATCATTCGATGTGCGTACCATAACTACGCGGTAACCCCGGTTTTCCAATTCGCGCTGGAGTTTTAACGCAACTTGTAAATTCAGTTCATATTCATCTAATCCGCTCGCCGTGCCGCTGGTTCCGCTTGATACTTTTGCTTTCATCTCGCTGGCCCCAGGACCGATTGGTTCTTTTTCATTGTTGCCTTTTTCTTGGTGACCGGCATCAATGACGACTGTATAATCATTACCAGGTTTTTCGGTTACTGTATCAGTCTGCGGTTTGTCTATAACAGTGCTGTTATTCACAGAAGTACTTTCCGTTATGGCAGGCGGAGGTGGATCGATTTGTGCGTACTCACTGCTTTCAGTGGCCATTGATGTGGAGCTCTCCGGGGCAGTGTCAGTGGAAGCGTGAGGGGCACACCCGACAAGGCTTAAAAGACTTGCGACGAGCAAGATGCGAAAGAAATTTTTCATATTATCGATATCCTTTTTGGGTTTCAAATGCAACGATCAAATCTCTGTTGGCAACTTGATATTGATTCAGCATTTCATCGGAAAAATCCTCGGGATCAATCACAGGAATATACCAATCATATTGCTCGAAATACAGGGTGAGATCCTGCGAATCGAATTTGCGCCCCAGACGAGCATAGATGCTGTTGCGCGCAATTCGGCACATATCTGCGTCAAATGTCTGGATATCAGCTTCTGTAAAGTATTCTGTGTCGCAATGTGCAATAAAATATTGCAGAGCATCTGCCGATGGCTGATAGGAGAGATCCAGGTACGTACTTGTATCAGGGACACTGGTTTCAGTAGAAGGATGATTCTGAACATTCTCATTAGCTGCAGCTGCCGAGGAAAATGCCGGGGCAACACCGAAGGTTTTCTCATAGTATACCGTTCCATCTACATCAATCCAGGGTGTGATCTGGACGAGGATATCGCTTGTCGTATTGTTGAGCTTGTAAACCTCGGTGAATGTCACGGAAGCACCATCCATTACCTTGTTCGTTCCGTCGCCGCTTCCGCCGAAAATATCCTCATCCAGCTCAACGCCGTCTTGATAGACGTGGAGGTTGAAGGTGGAGAAGGGGGCAACAGTTTTTCTGGTTCGGTTTGTAAAAGTATACTCAAGCTCAACAGCAGGCGTGCCATCATCCAGATAGCTGGCGAGTGCAGAATCAATTTGGAACATATTTCTATAGGAAAGTTCCTCTTCAGAATCCTCTTCCCAAAATGTATCAGATCCGAAGATATTCGTTGAAAATGTACTGCTCTCACCAATAAGCTCGTCTGTTGCTCCGAGCAATGCAGCAACGACAAAAAATACAATCAGAATAGCCCACTTGAAGGTCCAAATGCCTGTTTCGAGCAGGCCATACCAAAGTAAAGTCCGTAATGCCATATGGACCGAAAACCAACTGCCAGCTTCGCAATAGACAAATAAAAGCAGGAATGTGATGATCGCAAAAATCCAGAAAAGGACGCCGAAAAACTTGTGTGCTTTGAATGCGCCCGGATGTGCGGCTTTGAATAGATTTTCGAGGTACTTTTCTCCCTCTTCCGCTTTTTTTTCGTCTTCCGGATCCTCACGGAAAGGATTATAAAACAGCTCAATATTGGTCAATCGCGTAATTTGATCATCTAATAATTTGAATATTCCTATTCCGGCGGCGGAGCTTATGATGATTGTCAGAATTTTGGAAGAAATCCCCTCAATTCCAAAAAAGCATTCGCAAGCGATGGAGAAAATCAACAATCCAAGAAATCCGCGCAGTTTCCAGTAAAAATAAGCTTTTTTAAAATTATTTTGAGCAATGGAGTATTCTTGCGATATAGGCAAGATGGATTGCCCGCATTTGGGGCAGAATATTGCTTGAGGTGGTAACTCATTGCCGCACTTTGGGCAGAATTGTGGATTCACCTTTATCCCTCCTGACATGAATTATAGGAAACGATCTTGTAACTATAAGATAACTAATATAGTTATTGTATAACATATTTTATCACGGCGAATCACCCTTTACAATAACAAAAAAGAGGTGATGCAGAGTAATGGAGAAACAACAGTTGATTGAAATTGGTCAACGCTTACGACAGCGGAGGCAAGAACTGGGATTAACGCGTGAAAAAATGTCTGAATTAGCAGATATTGGTACGGGGTATTATGGGCAGTTAGAGGTAGGAACGTCTCAGATGTCTATTGATACGCTGATTAAGCTCTCACGTTCTATGCATTTATCTATGGAATATATTCTGTTTGGTGAGAGTGAAGGAGTAGGAGATCCTTCTGCTATTTTGGATTTGCTGCATCACTGTTCAGATAGGGAGCTAAAGTTAGCAGAAGAGGTTTTGAAGTTATTCTTGATGAAACAAAATTAGCAGTCAGTCGCTAGGAGTATCGAGGCTGACTGCTGATTTTAATGTTATAGGAACAATGCTACAACGATATATCACGCAAACTTTGTTTACCATCGGAAAAACATTACATTTGCCTCTAGGATCTTCATTATCAATTTATATTCTAGCTTGGCAATAACTGCCCAAATTGCAGGCACTATGCAAAGATATTCTTCTAATAGTTCGTATCCAAAACATTTTCTAGGAACAGTATACTTGTGCAAGATACAAAAAAGGTTAGCCAACAGCTAACCTTTTTGCGTTATAATAATGTTATCATGGAGTGGGAGGGATCAGAAAAGATGAAAAATACAGATGAACTAACGCATGAAATCCAGATGGTTGATGATATTGTAAGTTATTTTGAAAAAAACCGAGATGAAATGCAGGTGTGCAGCCTGCCGGAGTATCTGCAGGAATGGCTGGAGCGGAAAGAATTGACACGAGCGGATGTTGTGCGTCATTCTAATCTGAATAAAGCCTATGTGTATCAGATTTTCTCGGGAAAGAAATTCCCTTCCCGCGACAAGGTAATTGCTTTGGCTTTCGGTTTGCAATTGACAGTTGGAGAAACACAGAGCCTTCTCAAACAAGCGGGTCATCGGGAACTTTATCCGCGAGATCCCCGCGATGCACTGTTGCTCTTTGCTTTCAGCAAAAAAATGTCTATTATCGATGCCAATGAACTTCTCTATGACCATGAAATCGAAGTATTAGAATAGAAAATCCGCTGACTTTGGGTCAGCGGATTTCTTTTAGTCAGATTTTGGCATCTGCTCGATGGCTTCATAGATCGCGATTACCGCAGGTGCATAATGGTCGTATTCATCGATTGCAATGGGCGTTATGACCTGATCCTTTGTGACCTTTACGAGGCTGTGTAATCCCTTATATGCATAAGTGCCATACCTGATGAGAAATGTAGCGTTCAGACAGCCGAATACCATGGCACCATCCGTATCCATATAGCCAGAATAGAGAATCAACAGGTCTGGATTTTCTGCTTTCAGCAAATTATAGGCATCTAATACTTCTGTTCCGGCGTATTCGTACATCAGGGGAGCGGTACCATCTGCAATGGCTTTTTGCAGCGCTACGGTATCGATCTGGTCATCTTGCCATACTTGCGTATCTGACATTCCTAATACAGAAAGCATAGTGACGCGGGAAGAGGGATCAAGAAATACTGAAAGACATACGAATGCAAACGATGCTGCGCACGATAAAGAGATTGGACGGATGATCCAACGAAAAAGGCGGCCTCGATATACCGCACGATGGATCTGCGCAGCCGATGCATAGCGATCTTTAGGGTCGAGCGCAGTACATTTTCGCAAAATGTGCTTCCATCTTCCACGGCGAGAGATTGGCCCCAGTAATTGACGAAACGTAGCTACAAGCGCATAGAGATCGGTGCGGGCATCGGTCTGCGAAAAACCGTACTGTTCTGGCGGTGCATATCCGCGTGTGCCCAGTAAATGCGTATCTTGTACTTGATCGTTTTTTGGCTGACGAGCGGCATCAAAGTCGATCAGGCGAATGTGTCCATCCGATGCCAATAGTAGGTTATCGGGCTTGATATCTCGGTGAAGAATGCTGTGTACGTGAAGAAATTCCAGTACCTGACATAATTCAAGAAAGGCCTTGGTTAATGCCCGCTCGGAAAGAGAGGCACGTTGCAGGGATACACCTTCGATATATTCCTCGGTCACGTAAGTTTTTCCGTCACGATATTCTACAGAGAAAATCTTTGGCAGATAGGGATGATTCAATACCCGTAAATTTTCATAGACCGGATGCTCGCCGCGCAGCACCTTTGATACGACCCGTTGGCCGTTTTCCGTATTCAGCATGAGCGTAACTAGGCTTTTGGGCGATTGGTGCAAAACCTGGATTTCTTGTAGCATGGGGGCTCACCTCTACCGGCGTGACTATTATATTCAGTTTATCACCAAAAATCTCGGATAGAAAGATATGATGGCAAAAAAAGACAGTCCTTCCAATATAGGAATGGACTGTCTTTGCGTTATTTATGGAGCTGCCGCACTCGACGATAAAAAGTGCTGGAAGTCATGTTAAGGCGTTTCATCGCTTCAACAGCGGTAATTTCGCCGTTTCTCCAGCGTTTGACCACCATTTCAAAATCTGGATGTTGGATTGGTTTGCGGCCGGTATATTTGCCCTGTGCTTTGGCAATTGCAATACCTTCGCGCTGACGCTGGAGGATATATTCCCGCTCGAGCTCAGCAACAGCTCCAAATACAGTCAGCATGAATTTTCCGGTGGGGGTAGTTGTGTCGATTGATTCCTTTTGAGAGACAAACTCTACGCCTTTGGCTGTCAACTGTTCTGTTAACCCTAGAAGATCGCGCGTATTTCTTGCAAAGCGGCTGATAGACTCAACAATAACAGTATCGCCCTTACGTACATAATCCAACATCTTTTTTAATTCCGGACGGTCGGTATTCTTTCCACTCATCCGGTCGATATAAACTTCATCTACTCCCAATGCTTTCATCATATATTCCTGGCGGATGGTGTTCTGTTCGCGTGTGCTAACACGAATGTACCCGATCTTCAATCGTTATTTCTCCTTTGATGAACGAAAGAAATTCCCATTAGGGTCATCTTTGCATATGGCATATGCCAAAAGCTGAGAATTGACCCTAATGGGATATTTTTTTGCCATGCCAATAGCGTGTACCCTAATGACATATATTCAACCTGTGGCACAATCACTATATTCGATAAAGCTTACAGATCTATCTCATATAAGTACGATTCGATCTCATCGAATGTGAGTCCGAGGGCTAATAGATGGTCTATATCTTCTGAAGAATAGCTAAAGCTACTGGCAACGGATTTCAAATCCTCCAAATACAGCATGTCTTCTGCGGTTGTCAGAGGTGGATGATATCGTTTGGTTCGTCCATTCCGGCAGCAGGTAATTCCACGGAGAGGAAAACGGTTGAGGCATAGATGGTTCATACTGAATTTTGTGCGTGTGATTTGACCGGAGCAGTCAACCTTAGCGATCTCTCCACTGTCCAGTGGAATATACTCTGGAGCTTCTAAAGGAAGGTGCATATTGGGCATTGCTTTTTCTAAAATTTCCTTCGTAGAAGCATAGATGAGAAGGCCTGCTTTGGGGTAACGAAGGATGTATAGGGGATTGTTGCCTTTAATCAGGTACAGATGGTTCGCCTTGTCTAGTACCGTAAAAGAAAAAGAGCCCTCAATCTGTTCTGCCATATTACGCAGCGTATCCAGATTGAGGGCTTTTTGTTTTTCGATGAGTTGAACCGCGATATAACTATCTGTTTGGATCTTCGTGTGGGGCAACTTACGCGCTCGGCGTAGGCCGGTATCGTTATAGATCATACCGTTGTGAGCCAAGGCAAAGTCCGTTCCACCAGCCTTTCCGCGAAAGGGATGGTTGTTGTAGTTTTTCTTTTCACTTCCCTGAGTGGTCATTCGGGTATGGCCCATCACGACAGAAGCACCGTGCGGAATGCGAAATCGAAGCCTGTGAGCGGGCAACGGCTTTTTGAAAATATGAAGGGATGTACCGGTGTTATAGGCGATTCCGGTAGCATCAATCCCTCGAATCTCACACTCTTTTGCTAAAGCAGACAGTGTTCTGTTTTTCTGGAGATCGCTGAGGAAGCCGCCGTAATCGAAAAGACCGAATAAGCAACACATTAGAGTTCTACCTCACTTTCTACAGGTTCATTTACATAAAGCCTGCGTTCTTTCAGATATTGCACAAGTTCAGGCTGATGACAGTCGGAGACAAAGGTTGTCCAAGACATGGCTTTTAATTCCTCGTCAGAGAGAGAAAGAGCCATATCACAGATGCGATCAACCATCTGCAATGTGGCAATTAGAGTGTTGTATTTCAGCGTGCCTCGGAACATACGAAATTCGATAGTATCATGATTTCGGAGATTTACGCAGGTATATCTGCCGCCGTGATAGCCCTTTTTCGCATGGTCGAGGATATCCATGGGTTGCTCCTTGTAGCCATACCGAGCAGCCCAACGCTCTAACTGGAGAGCTGTTCTTCGAGAGAACTTGAGCAGTTCTTCCCAATTTTTTTCAAAGAAGTAGAGGATTCGGGCAATGCAGGCATCCTGCTGTTCTTCGAGCACTCCGAACGCGCTGCGGCTTACATGGATATGAAGCCCACAGGTTCCAGCCTGATGAGAACTGTATCCTAATTCTACACATTTCTGCAAAATAGCTTGCCAGGGCATTTCCTGTTTGTGATAGTCCAGCGCCATTGGATGGGTCACCAATTCAAAACCGTCATTGAGAGACCCATCGTGTTTACAATATAGGGTCTCAGCTCCGTTGCTTTGGGAGACTTCGAGCAAGGATGCGGCTTTTTTGCGGATTTCACCACCGTTGTCTAATTCCAACTCTATCCCATAATAGCGCGGGCCTTCTCCATAGAAAATTGGTTCTGGCTTATAGTTATAATCATGAATTACCCGTTCCAAAGACGAGCGGGTATAGCAGTCGTAGCACAAAGGGGTATCATCATCTTCATCGGTTTCTGCATAGTAAATATCATCCAGATGAATGACTCTGCCGCAGTCGTTGCAAGTGACATAGCTGCGATCATAGCAGCTTTCACATAATGGAATCCGCGCATCACCAGCGTTATCATCGCTGTAAATGCGTTCTCCACATTGAGCACAGAGCACGGTTCTTTCCTCAGCACAAGTGGGGCACAGACAGTCATCATCCAAATAAATGCTCTGGCTTTCGGCAAAGTTTTCGCCGCATAAAACACAAGTAGCCATCGGTTCCATAGACATTATTCCTCCATTCTGAATATCATAAGACCGTACTCAGTTTTCAAAAATAGTTCCGGTCTAGAGAACATTTTTTGATATCGCTCCAGCTGGTCGGCAGTTAAGCTCACAAAGGATTCGCTTTCCGGCGGAGCACCACACAGAAACACCGTACCGCAGAGAATATCGTATACCTCTTTTGTCTCTGGGTGACGGAGAGCACGATTAGGAGGCAGTCCGAGCAGCTTACCTTCATCGTTGCAGATTACGGCGACAGGTTCTTCAAAAGGATAGACCGCCTGGATCATGCCTCCCACAAGGGATTGCATGGTTTCCAGACGGCCATCTATTTCTTGTACAACAGGTTTTTTATTTGGTGCGATAGTCAGTATTGTCATAGCTATCCTCCTGCAAAATTAGATCGATCGCGGCACATAAAGCCGTAGCTGCACCGGCAATGACAATAGCCCAGATCTTGCTGGGCGAAAAATTCAGTTTATCATTTGGGATCACGCCCCTTTACAGTAATCAGTTTACACGGTTCGATATACGCGAAATAGCTTCTGTGCCAGTTCCCACAGTACGCTGCGGATAGTTGATAAAATAACATAAAGCATATTGAATTCCTCCTTTTTGGACTCGTAAATATAAATTTTTAGAGAAAAGTAAGCAGAATTGCGAAATTTTCTCCAATAAAAAGACAGACCATTATTCTCGTAAATCACTGGAATTACGGGGATAACAGTCTGTCTATTAAATAATACATGATATGAAAGGGACAAAATAACGCTAAACAAACTAATAAGGTCACACATTTAGATGGACGCTCAACGCTTTTATGAACAGCGTCGCGTGAAAACACATCGGCGAATTATATGGCAGTTTTACTGTGTTATGCAAAGCGGGAGGACGATGGGTTTTCCATGTGAGGCGGTTCAGCAGAAGCGTTGAGCGTGTACACTTAGGAGGTTTGATTATGAAAAAACAATTTACTTCACAATTTAATGAGGAATTTTTGGAATCTGAGTATGATTTTCTTACACCTAAAGAAGTTATGAACCAATTGTGCATAGGAAAAAATACGTTTTATAGACTGGTCAATTCTGGAGAATTACCCGCATTTAGGATTGGAAAGCTTTGGAGAGTAAGAAAAGATCAACTGCTCACATTTAAACAAGAATGGTAGATTGAGGATTTATTGTTAAAAATCCGGAGACAAGAAAAATCCGAGCTTATAGCTCGGATTTTTCTTGTTTACCAATTTCTGATGGGTTATCTTGAGGAATTCCCTCTTTCAATGCTTGAAGGCACTTGTGAAGTTCCCTGCCAACATACTCTATAAATTTTGGCCTCCAAAAATCTCTAAAAGCATATTCCATGCTTCTCATAAAATTAATCCACTGGAAATCTGACAGTTGATCTTCATAATCTACTTTCCAATAGTTGACGGCTTCAGTGACTATATTTGTGTAGGGAACAAAATTCCAGAGCGGAGGACAATTAGTAGCTTTTTCAAATGAATGAAGAGCTTGGATAAAATCGTCTAAAGGTGTTTTAATACTTTCAAGCGCATAGGCTAAGAGATTACGTAATTCAATCAGTTGAGAGTAATATAAACATGCAGTCTCTTCGTTTTTTAGTCTTTTTAACATATCTCTATCAGTAGCAACTGATTTTAATACATAAAGAAATAATTCTGACACATCTTGGGTTATGTAAAAGGATTTTTCGCGATTAAATAGCTGTAGGTCAATTCCTAAATCTTGCAATGCTTTTTTGAGATGGCGTCGATAATATTGAACGACATTTCGATCGTGAGTAGTATAATCATCATCTGCTTGCTCAGGAAAGTTTTGAAATATAAAAGCTTCTAAGCTTTTATATTTCGGTTCGTTGATAGACGATTTGTTTTTTGTCCTTTCAATGTTTATTG